>VOFH01000404.1_pt1 | contig 42000 bp, 49 predicted proteins | sample 5384091 | NCBI WGS metagenome assembly VOFH01 (sample SAMN12384727, study PRJNA508395) | human gut metagenome | isolation source: healthy gut G | host: Homo sapiens
ATTACGGGAGATGATGACGGCAAAATAGCAGAGTCTGTGCTTATCGCAGGAATGTTTGTGTATATCGGAAGAGAATTTGCAAAAGGCTTTACAAGGCACTCGGCAATGATGAAATGTATGAAAATGTTTCATATGAGATTAAAAAATGACTGAAGCGGTATTGGAGCACGGATATGATGGTGAATGGTTCATAAGAGCTTATGATGCTAACGGTAATAAGGTTGGTTCCAATGAATGTGATGAAGGTAAAATCTTTATTGAATCGAACGGCTTCTGTGTAATGGCTGGAATAGGTAAGGAAGATGGCAAGGCACAAAAGCACTTGACAGCGTTAAAAATATCTTGAATGTGAATATGGCATTGTACTCAATTATCCGCCATATTCGAGATATCGACGAACTTGGTGAAATCTCGTCATATCCGCCGGGATATAAAGAAAATGCAGGAGTGTTCTGTCATAATAACCCATGGGTAATGATTGGTGAAGCAGCGATGGGTAACGGAGAAAGAGCGTTTGAACTGTATAAAAAGATTGCCCCTGCATATCTTGAAGATATAAGTGAAATCCACAGAACTGAACCATATGTATATTCGCAGATGATTGCGGGACGTGATGCGGTAAGAGCCGGAGAGGCAAAAAAAATTCATGGCTTACTGGCACGGCAGCATGGAATTATTATACGGTGTCACAATATCTTTTAGGCATACGCCCTGATTTTGACGGACTTATAATTGAGCCGTGTATTTCAAAGGTATATCTGAATTTAAGATAACAAGAAAATTTAGAGGAACAATATATAATATTTCTGTAAAGAACATAGGAGAGGGAACGGTTAAAATAACAGCCGATAACGGAGTGGTAAATGGTACAACAGTTTCATCTGATGCGGAAATATGTAATGTAGAGGTGGTAATGTAATGAATTTCAATATACCAGATTTGGGGATTATAGATGACAGTTCAGGATTTTCGCATTCTCTCCGCCACTACAGACGGAAGGTTTATCTCCGGTAAGGAAGGCGTAAAACATATACTATGTACAGGAGACGGAAAGGTTGAATTTGTAGCTTTCGAAAATCAGACTCTTGCCTATGTTAACTCGGTTCTTGGCTATGGTGCCTACTATCCGCTTCATTCTGTGAACAGAAAAGGTAAAATCAAGGCTGTGCTTATGGATTTGGATGGAACGTCGGTAAGAAGTGAGGAATTCTGGATTTGGATAATTGAAAAAACAACCGCCAGTATGCTTGATGATGAAAGCTTCAAGATTGAAGATAGTGATATACCGTTCGTATCAGGTCATAGCGTATCGGAGCATTTACAGTATTGTATAGATAAATACTGCCGCGGGTGAGTCGCTTGATAAAGCGAGGAATTTCTATTTTGAACATGTTAATCATGAAATGAAGGAAATTATGGAAGGCAGAGGCAGAAAAAATTCTTTTGTTCCACAGGAGGATTAAAAAGAATTTTTACTCGCAATAAAAGCAAAAGGAATTAAGATAGGACTTGTAACATCAGGATTATATGAAAAGGCAATGCCGGAAATACTTTCGGCTTTTAGAACTCTCGATATGGGTGAGCCTACAGATTTTTACGATGCAATAATTTCAGCAGGATACCCGCTCCGCAAAGGGAAGTGTTGGAACGCTCGGTGAGTTGTCACCGAAACCTCATCCGTGGCTTTATGCTGAAACCTGTGCAGTTGGACTCGGGATCAATTTTGATGAACGTAATAGCGTAATCGCTATTGAGGACAGTGGTGCCGGAGTATGTTCGGCAAGAATTGCAGGATATACAACAATAGGACTTGCGGAGGCAATATAAAAGAAAGTGGAACAATGCCTATGTGTAGCCGCTATTGCAATAATCTCGCAGAAATACTTGATTACATAGAGGAGGAAGAGTAAATGGAGCGAAAAAATATAAAATGCCATTTTATATCCAATACCCATTGGGACAGAGAGTGGAAATTCAGTGCTCAAAGAACAAGACATATGCTTGTTACCGCAATTGATATGCTACTTGATATTTTTGAAAAAGAGCCGGATTACAAACATTTTCATCTTGACTCACAGACGCTCCCCATTCAAGATTATCTTGAAATAAAACCTCAAAAAAGGAGATTCTGAAAAAAGTATATAAGCGAGGGAAAACTTGCAGTTGGTCCGTGGTTTTGTTTGCCGGATGAGTTTTTGTGTAGGTGGAGAGTCTCTTATAAGAAATCTTCTTCTTGGACATAAAATCGCAAACGAATTCGGCAAGGTTTCAAAGACCGGCTATTCACCGTTCGGTTGGGGTCAAATATCACAAATGCCACAGCTATATCATGGCTTCGGAATAGATTTTGCGTCATTTTACAGAGGTCTTAATACATACATGGCACCGAAATCAGAGTTCTACTGGGAGGGTGCTGACGGTACGACAATTTATGCTTCAAGGCTGGGTCAAAGACCGAGATATAATATGTGGTATATAATGCAACGTCCGGTGTTTTATGGTAAACGTGATGGTGATAATCGTCGCGTTTCATGGGGGAGCGGGAGACGGAATATTCCGTTTTGCAGACCGGCAAGGTGCGAATATGAATATCAGTATTCGCATAGAAAATATGAGTATCATGACGAATATATAGCTGAAAAGACGGAGCAGGCACTCTCTGAACAGGACGATGAGTGGACAACGCCTAACCGCTTCTGGTCAAACGGTCATGATTCATCAATACCGGATATGAGGGAAGCAAGGCTTATAAAGGATGCTAATGCTGTTTATGAAGGTGTCGATGTTTTCCATAGCACAGTTTATGACTTTGAGCAGAGCGTAATAAGAGATTTTAATAAAAACTCGCCAGTTTTAAAAAGGAGAAATGCGTTATCCGTTTACAAAAGGCAGTGTAAGTGCACTGTTTGGTTGGATTCTTTCTGCGAGAACAAAGGTCAAACAGAAGAATTTTTGAAACAGAACGATTGCTTACATCATATGCTGAGCCTATGGCTATTTTTGCAGCTTTATGCGGAGCGGTATATCCGCAGGAGTTTATTGATAAAGCATATAACTATATGCTTCAAAATCATGGACATGATTCAATCGGTGCGTGTGGCAGAGATGTTGTATATAATGACGTAGACTATCGGTTCAGACAGTCTCAAGAGATTGCAACCTGTGTGCTTGAAAGAGCTTTTATGGATTTATCCGGTGACATTGACTTTGCGGGATGGGATAAGAATGATATGGCACTTGTAATGTTCAATCCGGCTCCGTTTAAAAAGAAGGATGACAGTTCCGTGTGAACTTGAAATTCCTCTTGAGTGGGAGTGTGACAGCTTTGAGATTGTCGATGCTGAGGGTAATGTATGCCCATATCAGAATATATCATCAATTAATCCTATGTATCAAATTGTTCAAGACTTGGCAGACGCAGTTGATGTGTTGCCTGTTTCAAGACATACGATAAGAATATTTGTTAAGGATATTCCGTCGATGGGTTATAAAACACTCAAGGTTGTACCTAAGTATCATACACGAGCTGCAACGCCGATCAATATGCTTTGTGGGATAAATACTATGGAAAATGAATATCTGAAGGTTAAGATAAATTCAAACGGTACGCTAAAGGTTACTGAAAAAAGAAACCGGTAAGGAATACGATAATATCGGATATTTTAAGGACACAGGCGAAAACGGCAGCCCATGGGAGCATAAAACTCCGGAAATTGATGAGGAATATACAACTATTAATGAACAGGCGATTGTAAGTCTTGTATACAGTGGTGAGTTTGAAACGAAGTACAGAATAGTTCTTAATTGGGCAATTCCCGAAAATATAGTTGATGGTGGCAAAAGAAGAAGCTCACGTCTCGCCCCTTACAGAATAGAAATGCTTGTAACACTCAGAAAAGGTGCAAGATGGGTTGAATTTGAAACGAAAATTAATAACAATGTTCCTAATCATTACCTTCAAGTTTCATTTCCAACAGATATTGATACAGAGTTTGTATATGCACAGGGACAGTTTGATGTTGTAAAGCGTCCAATTGCGAAACCTAATTATTCGCTATACGATGAAATTCCGATGACAGAGCATCCAATGAATTCGTTTGTTGATATATGCAATAAAAATGAAGGCGTGGCGGTTTTGAATACCGGACTAAAAGCTTATGAAGCAGATAATGACTATAATCATACTGTGTATTTGTCATTGCTGCGATGCTTTGAACTTCGCATATATGTAACTCCCGAGGAGCAGAACTATTCGAGAATAGAGAACGGTTCACAGTCTTTTGGTGAACATACTTTCCGATATGCTTTTATGCCTCATAAGGGTGATTGGGAAGATGCTCAAGTATGGAAAGCTGCTGAAGATTTTAATATGGAAATACTAATTGGACAGACAGCACCAACAGAACATGGCAAGAATCCTCTTGAAAAGTCATTTATTGAACTTGAAAATGAAAATCTACACATAAGTGCCGTAAAACGCAGTGAGGACGGCTTAGGGTGTGGTGAGATTATTTAATCCGTCAAGTGAAACAGTTAAAAATAGAATTAGATTTAATGGTGGCATAGCGGAGATATCAGATAAACAATCGCCAATAGAAAGACAGGTACACTCGTTTGAACTTCCGTGTACGGAAAATAGGAAGTGGGCAAGTGTTAAAAAAAGTCACGCTTGAGGAACTTTCAGAGACAGAGCTTTCAGTGGATACAAATGGCTGGTGCGATGTTGAAGTTACTCCAAAACAAATTTATACATTAAAATATGAATAATGTGCCGAAAACATAATTAATCGGTAGTGAGAAAAAGTTTACCTCGTTTTTGAGGTGAACTTTTCTTTTTATAATGTTAATATAGTAAAGGACTGTTTAGAATAGGTTTTATTTATTGGACAATGGATACCTTCCAATATTCTCTCTCTCTTTCTCCCTACAAAAAAACAGTCCTTTTATATAATTAAATCGAAAGGGTGATATTCATGAAAAAATTCTTAAGTCTTGTAACGGCTATTGTAATGACAGTGTCGCTTTTGCATTATGCCTGTTTATGCACAGACATATGAGGAAGCTGCAGCAGACGCTCAAAATGCGGAAATTAACTATAATCGTTCTGTGCCTCTTGAGGTCAAGGGAAATAAAATAGTTAAGCAGGGAACAGATGAAATGGTAGTTCTTCGTGGTGTAAATGTTCCGAGTATGGACTGGGGTATGGCAGAACATCTATTTGAGTCTATGACAATGGTCTATGATAGCTGGGGAGCTAATCTGATACGTCTGCCAATAAATCCTAAATATTGGAAAAGCGGCAGCATATGGGACGAAAAAAACTTAACAAAGGAACAATATCAGAAATATATTGATGATATGGTTAAAGCCGCACAGGCGAGAGGCAAGTATATAATTCTTGATTGTCACAGATATGTTATGCCACAACAAGACGATCTTGATATGTGGAAAGAACTTGCTGTTAAGTACGGCAATAACAGTGCGGTACTTTTCGGTCTTTTGAATGAACCACATGATATAAAACCGGTAGGAGTTGAAAAACCAACTACAGTGGAACAATGGGACGTGTGGTATAATGGCGGACAAATTATAGTTGGTGGTGAAGAAGTAACTGCTATAGGTCATCAACAACTTCTAAACGAAATTCGCAAACAAGGTGCAAATAATATCTGTATAGCCGGCGGTCTGAACTGGGCATTTGATATAAGCGGTTTTGCTGATGGCTATAATGAACGCCCAAATGGATATAGACTAATAGATACGGCGGAAGGCCATGGTGTTATGTATGACTCTCACGCATATCCGGTTAAGGGTGCAAAAACCGCATGGGATACGATAATAGGTCCGGTAAGACGTGTTGCACCGGTGATTATAGGTGAATGGGGATGGGACTCATCCGACAAGAACATATCGGGCGGAGACTGCACAAGCGATATATGGATGAATCAGATTATGAACTGGATGGACGATACTGACAATCAGTATGACGGAATTCCTGTAAACTGGACAGCATGGAATCTGCATATGAGTTCATCGCCGAAAATGCTCTATTCATGGGATTATAAGACTACGGCATATAACGGTACTCATATAAAGAATCGCTTACTTTCATACAACACTGCACCGGAAAAGCTTGACGGTGTATATTCAACAGATTTCAGCACAGACGATGTATTCAGAAGCTATACTGCTCCATCGGGTAAGGCTTCGATTAAATATTCTGATGAAAGCGAAAATGTAGCGATAACACCTGAGGCGGCGAACTGGTATGCAACACTGAATTTCCCGTTTGATTGGGATTTAAATGGAATTCAGACAATAACAATGGATATTTCCGCAGCAACTGCTGGAAGTGTAAATATAGGTCTTTATGGTTCTGATATAGAAGTATGGACTAAAGCTGTAGATGTAAACACAGACGTTCAAACAGTAACAATAGGCATAAATGAGCTTGTGAAACAGGGTAATCCGCACACTGACGGTAAGCTTGACGCCGCTCTTTCCGGCATATATTTTGGAGCCGCTACGGCAGATACGGGATCTATAACTATTGATAATGTAAAAAATTGTAAAACTCGCTACACCTGTTTATACTGCCAATACATATCCTCATAAGGATATGGGAGAGGAAAACTATATTGATATAGATACGACTGGCTTTAAAAACAGACTACGGCGTGGAATTCCAAATTTACGGGAACAACAATGCAAATTACAGATGCGAATGTCTTAAACATAAATGGTGAGACAACAAAAACAAAATGTGTGACATATACAAGAGATGCAACTGATACTGAGGGTTGCAGAGCAAAATTTGACCTTAATACTGTTCCGTCTATGAATGCCAAGTATTTTACCATTGATATCAAAGGTAATGGTATTGCACAGAAGCTGACAGTAAGTTTAAGTGGACTGGCATATATTACTGTAAATATGGCAGAGGACGATACTGATTGGCATCAATATATATACAGTTTAGAAGGTAATGTTGAATACCCTGAAGATATAACGTATGTTCAGATTTCAGCAGACACGCGAACAACTGCCGAATTTTATATTGATAATATTGGCTTCTCAAACACAAAGCCGAAACGTCTGATTCCGTATCCAGAAAAGACATTTGTTTATGATTTTGCTACTTATAATAAGAACACCACAAAATATGAGGCAGCAATATCCACAGAATCCGGAAGTGAGGGAGATACAATCGTTGCGACTAAAAAAAGAAGGAGGGCTTGGATTTGATTCAAAAAGCACTTGAGGTGAAATATTCAAGAAACGGAAACATACCGTCAAAGGCAAAGGTGGTTTATTCACCGAATGATTTCTTTAAAGGAAATGTAAATGACGATGAGCGTACTGCTAACCGTGCTACTTTAAAAACTGATATGGAATATATGACAGACTTTGTGTTTTATGGAAAATCTACAAGCGGCAAGAATGAAAAGATAAATGTTGGGGTGATTGACGCAGCAAGTGCGATGACTACTTATACAGACACTAAAGGAATTCACTTTGACGACGGAGTGGAAACAATTTCGAGTTCCGTTTGATGAGTTTAAGATACTTGATGGAGGAAGCAATCTTGATTGTGCACGCGTAAGAGGTTTTATATTTTCTTCTGCTGAAAACAGTGGGGAAGGTTCATTCATGATTGATAATATAACTCATACAAGCATAAAAGGTGATATAGAATGGGGCTTACCAACTCCAACTCCTGAACCGACGCCTACTCCGCTACCGGACCCTGTAACTGTTACAACGGCAGAGCAGCTTGCAGCGATTACAAGCACTGAGGAAATATAATTCTTGGAGCAGATATAGACCTTGGCACAACAGGCTTTACGACAAAAAGTGTGACACATCTTGACCTTAACGGTCATACATTGACATCTTCAGGACCGTTCGTAGTGGACCCAAGACACGAAATAACGATTGTTGACACAGGAAGCACCAAAGGTGCCATTATAAATACAGGTACAACGCAAACCTCTTATGGAATAAGAGGTACAACAGAAGCAGCGACAATAAATATTGACGGTGCAGAAATTGATGCGGGAGGTCAAGCGATATTGATTAATGTTGCAGGACGAAAGTGCAATATAAAGGACGCAGTAATTAACGGGGGCAGCTATGCCATAAACGTAGGAACGAACGGCGGTGAGATTAATATTGATAATGCTCTTATAAATAATAAAGCGGATTATAAAGGCTACGCACTTTATTTGCAGGGCAGTATTGCCATTATAGATGACGGAACATTTGGCTATAACGGAACCACAAACACTCTTCTTGTAGCACGTTCAAGTGAGTTGACAATTAATGGCGGCACATTCACAAATCCAAACAGTGGAAGAGGTGCTATAGTTACAGATAAACAATTTGTAGGTACTGTTACGATTAATGGAGGTGTTTTGAGAATACAAATGCCGGAGGGTACAGTATCCTCGATAGCAATGAGGGCTATCAGTCTATAGACGCAGAAACAAGTGAGATTATAGCGTCACCGGTAATAAATATTAATGATGGAACATTCAAATCGGCAATAGGAAAAACAAAGCCAACAAACTCATCAGCAACTGAAATATCTATAAAAGGTGGGCAGTTTGCCGCAGACCCGACTGTGCTGTATCCAAATTGTATAGATACAGATATATATAGTATCACAAAGGTTGCCGAAGGCAAGTATGTTGTGACGGAAAAGGAGTGGAACCAACACCGGAACCGACACCGGAGCCGGTAGCAAAAATTGTATCGAGTATTGAGGAAATTAACACTCTTACAGCGTCTGATGATTATGTAAAGTTGGGTGCAGATATTGATTTGGGAACATCAAGTATAAAGACAAAGTGTGCAATGCGTCTTGACCTTAATGGACATACATTGAGTGGAGGCGGCTCAACGGTCATAGAAGCAATGTATAACCTTACAGTTGTTGATACAGGTACAACAAAAGGCACAATCAAGAATGTTAATACATCAACTTCTTATGGTATAAAATTTGCAGTAAAAGATGCAGTTCTTACCATTGACGGAGCAAAAGTTGAGGCAATGAGTCAAGCGATAATGTTAAGCGGTACGGGTTCAATACTTCATTTAAAAGATTCTGTAATTAACGGAAATAGCTATGCGGTAAACCTTTCAAACGGTACTATAAATATTGAAAATACCGTTATAAATGATGATTCTGAATATAAGGGCTATGCTCTGTCAGTTGCCAATGGTACCGCGGTGATAAATAGTGGAATATTCAATTATAACGGGAATATGAGCAGTATTACCTTCTCGGGTTCAAGCGAAATTACAATAAATGGCGGAACTTTTAAGAATTCTGTTAGTAAAAGAGGTGCGATTAACACTGTAAAGGGCTTTTCGGAACTCTTACAATAAACGGAGGCACTTTTGAAAATACCGCAGAGAATAACGGTTACAGTATTCTTGATGGTGATGAAGCCACTACAGAAACAGTGCCGGTAATAAATATCACGGGCGGAACGTTTAAATCTACTATTGGTGCGACAAAGCCCGCTAACACAACAACGGTCATCACTATTTCCGGCGGAACATATTCATTTGACCCGACAAACTATGTTACCGACACGGAAACATACAGAGTTATTGATAACGGCGATGGTACATACAAAGTAGCTCCGAATTCACAGGTGTATTCTGTCACACTTAATGCGTGCGGCGGAAGTGAAGTAATGGTTGAGGATTTTGAGGAAGAAAATATCCCTGATAATGGTATTGAACTTCCTATACCAACAAAAAAGCCGGATACAAATTTGACGGCTGGTACACTGAAGAAAACAATGGCAGTCAGGTTAATGGGATAACAAAAGACAATCTGTCTGACATCTTTAGAAACGAAGCAACAGTCACATTATATGCACACTGGACTCTGTTAAATTATACGATAACTTACGAGGGACTTAATGATGCAACAAACACCAATCCGTCAAACTATACGGTTGAAACTGAGGCAATAACTCTTGCCGCTCCCGGTACAAGAAAGGGATATACATTTGGCGGTTGGTACACTGATGTTGAATACCAAAACAAGATAGAAATAATCGAACAAGGCACGACGGGAAATAAAATATTATATGCAAAATGGGATGAAATAGCGTCAGGAAGTATTACCGCAAGCTTTGTATCAACGGGAACAATTCCGTCAGATATAGTACAAGGTACGATAAATGTGGCAGAAAAGGCATATGAAAATGATGAAGTTTCATTTACGGTTACGCTTCCTAAGGGATATACGTTGGAAAATGTTTTGTGTACTGCTGACGGAGAAAATTTAAACACTATTACAGAAGAAAATGGCAGCTATACATTCATAATGCCAGGTAAAAATGTTACGATAACAGTGAATGTACGTCCGATACAGTATACAATTAATCTGGATTTGCAAGAGGGTACAGGTACAACAACGACTATATACGGCAGTGTTGAAAATTTACCCGTTTTACCGAATGACAATCCGGAAAAACAAGGATATAACTTCAAGGGCTGGTTTGATGCACCGACAAAAGGAACTGTAATTACGATGGATAATCTTAATACCGCTTCAAATATGCTTGCACTGTTCGGAAATAATACAGAGCTTACAATTTATGCTCAGTATACAGAAGTGGGTAATTTTGTAGTTATATACTCTGCGGTAGGAGCGGATGAGGAAACAATTCCTACTGATAACACCCAATATAATATTGCGGAAACATCGATAATTAAAATTCTAATCAAGAACCCAAAAAATTAGGATATACATTTGAAGGCTGGAAGACAGGCACTGATGACACGGTTTATAAATATGGTACACAGAATGACACATATACAGTCCCAAATGATATAAGCGGTGCTATTACATTTATTGCACAATGGTCAATAAATGAATATAAGATTACATATGAGCTTAATGGCGGAATAAATGCCGAAAATGCTCCTGTATCGTATACTATTGAAACAGATACGATAACATTGCCGGTTCCGACAAAGGATGGATATAACTTCGAGGGATGGTATACAGATGCTGCATTTGAAAATGCAGTTGCAGCTATTGCCAAAGGTTCCGTTGGTGATATGGTTTTATATGCAAAATGGTCGGAAAAAGATATGGCTGTATATAAGATAAACAGCTATGAAAAAAGGGAATGTAAGCGTAAGAAAGCGTACAGACACAGATGATAGCTCAAGCGTTGTAATAGTTGCATTTTATAAAACATTAAACAATAATTCTGTCTTGATTAAGACGTCAATAGCCGAAATAGGAGCTATTGAAAAAGGTGATGATATATCAAAGACAGTGGAAGAACCGGAGGACTATTCTTATGCAAAAAGTATTTATGTGGAATGACTTAAATGGAATGATGCCACGTTGTAATTCGCTGAAGATGGATAAATAATATAACAAAACATCTAAATATTAATTTATAAACAGAACATATAACCGACTGTAAATTCTTATCTTAAAAAACGTTACCCATGTCAAACTAAATGGAATTTTGTGTCGTTTGTATGTTCTGTTGGTTATTTATTATAAAATAAATTAAAAACGTGCAAATATTATACCAAATCAGAGTGGTTTTTCTATATACCCAATATAATTTATAGTGACAAAACGGATTAGCCATATCCGTAAAAGTGTATAAACTCTATGTTTTTCAGTGTTTTGCACATGGCTATTATAAATATCAAAGGAGTGAAAATAGTGTCAGAACTTTATCCTGTTCGCCTTATTCCTGTTTTTAAGGATTATCTCTGGGGTGGAACAAAATTAAAAACTGTGTTTAATAAAAATCAGAACTGAATATACTGGCAGAAAGTTGGGAACTATCGGCTAATAAGGACGGTCAAAAGTATAATAGCCAATGGTAAATATCAAGGATATGGCTTGAAAGAGTACATAGACATAGTTGGAAAGGAAATTGTAGGTACAAAAGGTCTTGCCCTTGACGATTTTCCAATACTTATAAAGTTTATAGATGCAAAAAAGAATTTGTCTGTGCAGGTTCATCCCGATGACGAGTATGCCACTTGCCATGACGGTGCAAATGCTAAGACAGAAATGTGGTACATACTCGATTGCAATGTTGGTGCATATCTGTATTACGGATTTAAAAAAGATATTACAAAGCAGGAATATCAAGATGCAATCAGAAGCAATACAATAACAGATGTACTTAATAAGGTGCCTGTTCACAAAGGAGATGTATTTTTCATACCTGCAGGGAACTGTACATGCGATAGGAGCGGGAATTTTATATGTGAAATACAACAGAATTCCAATACGACTTATCGTGTATATGATTATGATAGACGCGATAAGGACGGGAATAAAAGAGAATTACATATTAGAGAAGCTCTTGAATCTTCAAATTTGAAAAAAATCTACTTATTCAAATTCTGTGCTTGATGGTGATGATATTATTTTGACTCAATGTGATTATTTCACCGTTCGTCGACTGAAAGTACAAAATAGAGTGCAGCTTAGAATTGATAAAACAAGCTTTCATTCACTTATAATTACAGACGGAAGCGGGGAATTGTATATGGGTGGGGAGATTCTTAAACTGAATAAGGGAGATAGTATATTTATCCCCGCTCAAAATAATGAATATACTGTTAGCGGACCTTGTGAAATTATATTATCATTTTTATAAAATTTTAAACAAAACCTAAGGAATGGAGTGATTTATAGATGAAGTATTATATAGGAATAGATTTAGGTGGAACTAACATCGCTGCAGGAATTGTTGATAAAACAGGAAAAATTATTGCAAAGGATAGTGTTCCTACTTTGAATACACGTCCGATAGAAGCGATAATGCTTGATATGACTAAATTGTGTAAAACACTTTTAGATAAGTCGCAGATGGACATTAATAAGATTGAAGCAGTTGGCATTGGGTGCCCGGGGAACGGTGGACAATAAAAATGGTATAATATCGTATTCAAATAATATCCCGATGAAGAATGTGCCAATGCGTAAATTTATGGAGAAACAGCTTAATATTTCAGTGAATCTTGAAAATGACGCAAATGCAGCTGCCTTGGGCGAATATACGGCAAATGGACATAATGCTTCAAGCTATATTCTGATAACACTTGGTACAGGTATAGGCGGTGGTGCAGTTATTAACAGTAAAATTTATAGAGGATTTAACGGTGTAGGAATAGAACCGGGACATATGACACTTATAAATGGTGGTGAAAGGTGTACTTGTGGGAAACACGGCTGCTGGGAAACATATGGTTCTGTAACTGCTCTCATAAATCAGACTAAATTAAAAAATGACTGACAATCCGGACAGCTTAATGCATAAAATTTCGGGGAAATTCGGTGAAGTAAATGGCAGAGTGGCTTTTGAGGCGGCAAAAGCAGGTGATAGGGCAGGGTTGGAAGTGGTTGAGAAATATACAGAATATGTTGCTGACGGTATAACAAGTGTCATAAATATTTTTGAACCTGAGATTTTGGTTATTGGTGGCGGAATAAGTAAAGAAGGGGAATATCTTTTGAATCAATCAGAAAATTTGTTGAAATAAATGAATTCAATAAATATAGACCAAAGACAAAAATTGAAATTGCATCTTTGAATAATGATGCAGGAATTATAGGTGCTGCCTTAAGTGCGAATAGATAAATAATATATAGTATAGAAGCAAATATTAATATTTGTACATAAAATATAGATAAATGTAGATAAATATAGATAAATGTAGATAAATGTAGATAAATGTAGTGTATTTTGTATTAAAGAAAGTGTAGATAGACAGTTAAATTAAATACAAAAAACCGACCTTTTACAACTTGATATGCACCCCAAAAAGTTAGACACTTTTGGAGGTGCATATTTTTATGGCAAAGAAAGGGCAAAAAATATAGAAAACACTCGCCAGAATTCAAACTATCTGTTATAATGGATATGCGAGAAAACCATTTGGGTATAATGGAAACAGAGAGAAAATACGATGTTAAACATAATGTAATATCGAAATGGGAACGCATATTCTTGGAAGAAGGAGCCGAAGGTCTGATGAAAGAAAGACGAGGTAGAGCCAGTAAAGTAGATGGAATAGCAAAAGGTCGTCCACCCAAACTTGATAAGAAAATTGAAGAAGATTTAATTGCCGAAAATCAGCGATTAAGAATGGAGAATGAATACTTAAAAAACTCAGTGCCTTAGTTCGGAAAAGAATGTTAAAAGAAGAGAAAAAGCAGCAATAGTCAATGAATTAAGGCAAAAATATCCGTTAAAAGACTTGCTGCAATTATCAGGTTTAGCCCGTAGTACTTTTTATTACTATATACAACATCCAATCAAAGATAAATACAAGAAAGAAAAACAAGAAATACTATATATATTTTTAGCTAATAAAGGCAGATACGGCTACCGCAGGATCTTAATTGTATTAAGACAAAAGGATATACAATTAACCATAAAACTGTGTTGAAACTGATGAAAGAACTTAATCTCAAAGGAAAACAACGCAAAAACAGTAAATATCGTTCATACAAAGGAGAAATCGGCAAAATAGCCGACAACTTACTTAACAGAGAATTTGCAGCTACAAAACCTTTTGAAAAACTAGCAACTGATGTAACTGAATTTAAAGTGTGTAATGATAAAGTATATTTGTCACCTGTAATGGATTTGTATAATCGAGAAATTGTGTCATACTCAATTTCATTAAGTCCAAATTTGCAGCAAATTAGAGAAATGCTTGATGGTTTATTCAAAAAGCTGCCCGCTAATGCGAAACCATTATTCCATTCTGACCAAGGTTGGCAATACCAACATTCGGAATATCAACGTTTACTATCAGAACACAATATTGTACAAAGTATGTCTAGAAAAGGAAACTGTATGGACAACGGTGCAATGGAAAACTTCTTCGGAAGATTAAAAGTTGAAATGTTTTATGGTGAAAAATTTGAAAGTGTCAAAGCTTTCATAGATGAATTAAAAAGATATATTGATTATTACAACAATGAAAGAATTTCTTTAAAGCTAAAAGGAATGAGTCCGGTACAATACCGAACTCATTCACAAACAAGTTAATATTTAATTTTGTCTAAATTTTGGGGTTCACTTCATTGCGTTTGGGCGGTTATTTTTATGCTATAATTCGATATTATTGCCAGTATCAGCCGCATATCTTGATTGTATAGCTTTTTTATATATGTGTTTACACTTTCATTTTGTTCTTTTGCGGCGGTCTCAATAACGTTTTTTTTCCTTTGCTCACTTTTATTTCTATGCGGTCATAGTTATTCTTTACATATTTTGCGGTTGCTTTTTGTTGAGCCTTTGAAACTGTCATAATTTCACCTATTTTTCTACTTGACTTTGTTGTTTTATGTGGTATAGTTTAGATATAAAAGGAGCGGTAAACAGTCCGTTTCTGCATTAATAAGATTTTATTATTTTTTGTAGAAATTCAATTTCTACCAAAATAACCGCCTTATGTCAGTAGGGCGGTTATTTCTTTAATATCCATACAATAAGCAAAATCAATACGAGTTGTATCGTTGTTTCACTCATAATATTTCCCTTCCGAAACAGAGCCGCCGCCGCTCCAATATATCAAGGTCACATAAATTTCTTTATCACCTACAATTAATCGCTTAATTGCAATTTTATTATAACTCAATATTACATTGTCGTCAATATACAATTTGTATAATATATTGTCGACAACATTGTATATTTTGTATATTGATATATTGTCGATATTATAGTATAATATAACCATAGTCAAGGTTGACTACACAAAAAAACGAAAGGAGTGAAACACAATGAAGAACATTCACACAATCCGCCGCATAGTTGCAACTATGGCAAACAGGTTGAAGAAAATGGGCTTAACACTTTCCGCCGCCTTTAAAAAGGCTTGGGAGCTGATAAAAGGTAAGGCTATCGAAAGTAAAGTAGCTGGAGTAACCAAAGGAAACAGACAAAAGGCACTTGCACGCATTGCGGCGGCATACCGCCCTAATCAAGTAAAGGTATGGCTTGAACGTGACAAGGCAAACTTACACGATAACAACGCAGTAAATGTTATTGTGTCGGTGAACGGCTCGGATAACTATAATTTAGGTTGTATCCCTCGTAATCTTGCTTATGTGGTATCGGCACTTATAGACAAAGGCTTTTACATAAAGGCAATGTTTAAAGAGATTAGAGGGCATTACGCAAGCTATATGAATTATGGTGCGGTGATAACATTGCAATTAGCATAAATAAAAAAGCCTTGTACAAGCTACCAACTCATACAAGGCAAGTGCATTTGCCAACAAAAGAGGAAATACACACAATTTATCACACAAGTAAATTATAGTGTATTTCCTCTGTAAAGTCAAGATTTTAGGAGGTATTTTTTTATGGAAAATAATGATTTTGTATGGTTGCCGTCATTGGGACAAGACGCAGAAAATATTACACATTTCTTTTGCAAGGCGGTACAACTTGAAAATGAAAGCGATATTAAGAGTGCATATAACAATGTAGTGCAACACCTTGAATATTTTTCTAACGGTCATTCGGTTGATTATGGTGTTCGTGCTATATCCGCCAAAGATAATATTATTCAGTATTTTTTCAACGGAGAAAATGCAGTTCCGGGATATATACGTTATTGGCTAACTGAATACTATGGCAATAGATTTGGTGATATAAGCAAGTATTCAAACCGTCATTTAGAAACATATAAAAAACTTAGAAAATTATACTTACAGATAGACAAGAAAGAACATTTTAAATGGTCGGTTTACAAAGGTGTAAGAAGTATTTTAGGGAAAATACACATAGATATATAAAATGTTTATGAGCGGCGGAAAGGTTGAGTATTCCGCCGCACAAGGCGGCTTTGATAATGTGTAAGGCTTTTTTTATATAAAGCTACTCTTAAAGAGATTAGAGGACATTATGCAAGCTATATGGTCTATGGGCGGCGGTAACTTTGCTGTTAGCAATAAAAGCCTTGTACAAGCTACCAACTCATACAAGGCTAATACCACCATCCTAAAAGGATTAGAATAATTGTACTATACGCAATAAAAAAAGTCAAGTAGTAAAGGAGTTTTTAAAATGGATAATTTAATTAAAGATATAGAAGTAGTGGATGAAATAGGTAAGGCAACAGATATGGCAATAGATATAATGTGTTTATCGCAAGAAATCAGAAAAGAATTTTTTTCACCAAGATTTAAAAACAGAACACGAGCAACAAGTTTTTGTGTGGCACGTATACGAAAGAGCCACATCCTTATTTAGAATATTAGACAATTTGATATTTGACTTGTCTAACATTCTAACAATTTTAGACAAGTCCCTTAACGAGCGAACACTTGAAAGCAACAACACAACGCAAGACAACACCGAAAGCGAAAACAACAACGGTGATAACTTACATACGGCATAAATATATAATAAAAATACCGCTTATGGCGGCGAAAATGTTGAGTATTCCGCCGCATAAAGCGGTTTTTTAATCTGCAAATAGATATAACACCAGTATCAGCCATATAAGGTATTACTGATAAGGTGAAAATGCCTTTAATCAGCCTTTACTGTCGTTTTAAGGGTGTATAATAAAATCTTACAACCAGCGGCGGAAAGGTTGGATATTCCGCCGCACAGGTGGCTTTTATGGCATCACATTTTTATCTTGACAATACATATATTTTTGATAAAATACAAGTAGATAAAGGAGTGACTTAACGGTCATTCTATTATAATTTAAGTTTTAAAACGTAGATGAAATATCTACCCTAAAGCCGTCCATTATGTGCGAATGGGCGGCTTTATTTTATCACATATACAAGCAAAAACAAAATGATTAATACCAAAGTGCTTTCACTCATTATATTTTGTTCCTTTCCCCGTAAGTCAGAACAACCGCCCAGTCACTCCCAACACTACAAGAGATTAAATATAATCTTTAATCTAAAATCATTATAGCATATTTTAAATGCGGTGTACAGTGCTTTTTATACCCAAAGGGAACAGACAAAAGGCACTTGTACACATTGCGGCGGGCATACCGCCTAATCAAGTAAACGTATGGCTTGAATGTGACAAGGCAACAAAATACATTATAGTCGCTCATTTGTTGGAAAAAACGACTTTTTTATTCTGCAAATAGATATGACACCAGTATCAGCCATATAAGGTATTACTGATAAGGTGAAAATGCCTTAAATCTGCTTTTACAGTCACTTTAGGGTAAAGATACAACCAGTGGCGGAAATGTTGAGTATTCCGCCGCATAAAGTGGCTTTTTGTCGGTATTATTTGTTGACGGTTTTTCCGTTATCGGTTTTTCCGTTATCGGTTTTTCCGTTATCGGTTTTCCGTTATCGGTTTTTTTCCGTTATCGGTTTTTCCGTTGACGGTTTTTCCGTTATCGGTTTTTCCGTTATCGGTTTTTCCGTTATCGGTTTTTCCGTTATCGGTTTTTCCGTTATCGGTTTTTCCGTTGACGGTTTTTCCGTCGATGGTTTTTCCGTTGACGGTTTTTCCGTTGACGGTGAAAATCTGTAAGAAGTAAATTTAATCTTTAAAATGTAAAATTTAACAGTCTAACCCCCTTGCCTAAACTTGCGTGCATATGCTTAAGGTTATGGCTACGGTCTATGGCATAGTATAGTTAGACAATTTTAGTACCCCCTACACCCTTTGTATGTAATAAATATTTTTAATTTTTTCTTGATAAGCCTTGCTATATGGGGCATAGTCTGATTATTTTTTATGCCTTTGTATGCGTTGTAAGGTAATCGGTGGCAGAGTGTAAGCCGTTCGTGATAGAATAAAAAAAGACTTTGATGTCTATTATACATAATGTGCTATTGTGTATAATGCGAACGGTCTAATCCCTACAAATATATGCACAAGAAAAAAAGGCTTTTCATTATACGTTAGACATTTATGTATAGTCGCTTTTAAAAAAAGGGTATTCCGCCGCTGGAAAAAGTCTTTAATATTATTACACATAACCCTGTATTGTGTGTAATACATTCGATTTAGTTCCTACAAGTATATGCACAAGAAAAAGTTGGTTTCATTACACGTCAGTCACTTATGTGTAATAGATATAAAAAATAAGTGTTTTTTGTTTCTTTAAATTCCTCTTAATTCCTTTTGATTTTTCCCCTAAAATTTCCCCTAAAAACTTGGGAAATAATAAAAATAGTATAATGTAATAAATTGTATATGATGTGAAAGTGTAGTATTTAAGCCGTTTTATAAGCTGGTATAATATAACAAAACAAGAGCCTTATAACTCATAACCCGAAGGTCGCTGGTTCAAGTCCAGTCTCCGCAACCATACCGAGTGTCCTTATTGGACTTGAACCAATAAGGACATTCTTTTTTTGTGTTCATACGGCAAGCGCAGCATACTGAACATTTACGCCCTGACGTGTATGTACTGATACGTTATTTTCAGGTAATTTACTTAAATCAGGTATTTCAATAGCTCCGATACAGTTATAATGAATTTTAAGCCGCTGTACCTTTTTACCGTCTATTTTTTCAGCCTGATATACTTCTATCTTGTCAATCAATTCGTTTAACATTCTCGGTGTCAGTTTCCTTGCCCTTGTATATTTACGAACAGAAGATAAAAACATATCGCTTGTAACAGCTCTATTCTGTTCATTATCAAGCTCCGCTTGAAGTTCATTGATTTTTACTTCATTTTCTTTTTGTTCTGTTTCATATTTTACAGACAATTTTGAAAATCTGTCGTCGCTTATGCGTCCAAGAGTGTTATCCTCATAAATTTTTTTCAAAAAGTAAGTCAAGCTCTTTATCACGCGCAAGCAAGGAGTTAAGTTCCTTTTTGTTTGAGCGTCGTTCCTGCTCTGCCGTTTTAATCGAATTTCCCATAACAATTTTAGCAAATTCATTTTCATATAGAGTGGCAAATTTCATTAAGCGTTTGATTTCACCGAGTACAACCTGCTCTAAAAAATCAGTACGGATATAATGTGTTGAGGTACATATTTTTCTGCTGCCCCTGTTATATCCCATACAATTAAAATAGGTTATATCGTGATTAGCCTGATTGAAATGATAACCGAGTTTGCTTCCGCAGTCCGCGCATACCAGCAATCCCGAAAACATATTCTTATCTTCGCCTGTTACTGGCTTTTTGCGTGTTCGTCTGCTTCGGCGTTCCTGTATCTTTTCCCAAACGGTACGGTCTATAATTGGTTCGTGAATATCTTTAAATATCGCCCAATTCTCTTTGTCATTCTCATAACGCTTTTTATTTTGTATGACTTAGAATAGGTTTTAAAGTTTATCACATCACCGCAATACTCCTGTTTGGAAAGTATATTGATAATTGTTGAGTGGTGCCATTTATAAGGATATTCCTGAGAGCTTTTCAAGCCCGGACGGCTTATCCCTTTACTATACCAATAGTTTACAGGAGTAAGGATTTTTTCTTCCTCCAGCCTGCAAGCGATTTGGTCTGTACCTAAACCGCCAAGCGCCATATCATAAATATGTTTGACTACCTTTGCGGCTTCTTCATCAACAATCCAATTCTTTCCGTCAGGATTTCTGATATATCCATACGGGGAAGTCCGAGCGGTTCGCCCGCATTACCCTTTATCTTGTTACTGATACGGCGTTTTTTTTGAAATATCGCGCGCATACCATTCATTAAAAAGATTTTTTATTGGCGCAAGCTCATTTTCGCCCTCTTGTGTATCTATATTATCAGAAACAGCAACAAGCCGTATATCATATTCAGGGAAAAATTCTTCCGTAAGTCTGCCGACCTCAATATAATTACGTCCCAATCTTGAAAGGTCTTTTACAAAGACGGCTGAAATTTTATTGTTTTCTATCGCTTCAATCATAGCTTTATATCCGGGACGTTCCATTGTAACGCCCGAAATACCGTCGTCGCAAAATATCAATAAATTTGTATAGCCTTTTTCCTTTGCAATTTTGGTTAGTAATTTCTTTTGGTTGCCTATACTGTAACTATCGCCCTCTAAGTTATCATCACGGCTTAAACGAACATATAAAGCCGCTGTCATTTCTTTTTGTTTGTTATTTGACCGCTTCATTATTTCCTCCTTTCAGACAGTCAAATAAACAGTATTACATTTATATTATACCGCGCTTTTAACCGTCTGTCAGCCTGTTTTAAAAATTTTATTCGCTTGATGTCATAAGCCGTAATAAAACAGAGCCTAATGTTTCGAAAGATTTCTCTTTGAATATCGGTTGTACAACAAATGAGGTTCCATTGACTTGATATGTAATTTCAGCGTCAAGGGATTTTTTATTACAAATATTTTGTGTTCTAAGTTTTGAGTAGTGTCATTCATAAATAGTGAACCTCCATAAAATATTTTATGTTAAATCCACCTACCGAGAGTAATAACCCAATCACTCAAACAATCATCAAACTACTGATAGCTAATCAGTATCACGGGAATTTCACCCCTGCACGGTTCTCGTCCAGCCACCCAATGCAGTGACGCGTTCAAGGCGGAGTATCATTATACTTTTCGTCAATCGTGGCCGTATCGGTTGCAAGCCGATAGTTATTGACGGTCTTATCGCTAAAATGTAAAACGTCCGTACTCGGCATACTGTTTGTATGGTAGAAGCTGTTACATTCATTACGGCGAGCCGCCGGCTCCTGCTCGGAAAGAAAGTATTTGATGATTGGATTATTCAGTTGTCAAAGAACAAAGGGGATTTTAGCCCATATAAGCGCATTAGAGATATAATGCGTTTATATCGGATAAATCGTGTACTTTACGGAGTGCTTAAAGCACCCCGCATTATTTTAAGACAAGATTTTAAATTTTTTATAATACTATAAATTAGTTTATTTTCAAGTCTTGAACGCATATCATCATCTACATACATATATTCATTATTATTTTCATCACGGGCAACCCTCGTAGACAAACGAATTATGTAATTTCTATAATGAGCAAGTATGTAATCAATGGCTTCTATGTCTTCATTTATTGCTTTTTCGATTATTGAAAAGGAATGTCTGATAAAGTTTTTTTCACTTAATGCCCCTCCGTACTGATAATTGCCTTTAATCGTTTTAATGCGCGTATGCGCGCCCGAAAAACAATCCAATAGCTTAAATCAAGCTGTTTTGCTATTTCTATATCAGGCATATTTGCAAAGTATGATAGTAAAACAATATCTCTTAAATCACAAGGAAGTTTGTTTATAGCTTCTGCCAACATATTGTTAGATACTATGATACGAGTATCACATACATTGAAAACATTATCGGTTACAAAATAGCAATCAAATGTATATAATTCTGCCTGTTCCTTGTCACTTAGGAAACTAAAATCCATTTCCAAATCTGCATAGTGTTTATATTCAGCTCTTATATTGTTTGCTTCATTTTTTAGGACGCTGCAACAAAAGGAACAAAATTGTTTTGATATGCGCTGCTTGTCCTGTTCTGAAAATTCTCTCATAGTTTTAACTCCTAACACCGAAAACTGATTTTTGATCCCTCATATGGTGAACAAATAATTAGAGAAATTTCTGCTTGTTTTCAGAAAAAACATTTAATAGAAATACTCTGTATATTAGCAAAAAGATTGTAAGAAAAATCAAGCATATCGGGCGGAGGTCTTATAAAAAAACATATCATTTTATTTATCGAAACAAAAGATATAATTCATACACTTTTGATATAATAAAACAAAAAAACGATTTATAATATTGAATGAACGATTTTTCGTAAAGATACCCAAAAAAATTTTGATATATATTTAGCATTGCCGTATAAAAAAAAAAAAGCATAATACTATCTGTCATAATTACACATAATATTACGCTTTTTATATTATTTAGTCTTAAACGGTCATTTTTTCGCATTAGAAACTAAAAAAGCCGAACCTATCAAACAAATTTTTTGACAAGTCCGACTTTTTATTAGTCCCTATAATCCTATAATAGCGCATAAATTTTGACAATCCACACATTGTGGCTGTACGCTGTTCACTCCTTATTACAAAAACATTATAAAAGTAACCATATTGTACCATATTATATTGATTTTGTAAATAAGTTATTCTGTATAAGAAAAATATTGAGGTTTTATCCTTAAAGTATTTTAAAGTCCAGAAACAAAATTACTTATAGTGTATGTATCTCTATCTTTATGAACTAATATATAACAAGCTCCTTTGTTATTCCCATTATTATTACTTGCGTTAGAGTAAACTCCACATTATCGAAAGTGCAATTAAAAAATCAATGTATCAGTAGACCAATCTGAACTTTCTTCTATATACTCAATTCCCGATAATGTGGCTGATTTCATACCATATACACCATTAGAAATATCATATTGAGAAAATGGCTCGCTAAGAACTTTTTTTCATTTCAGTATAATTATTTTCTGCAAAATCATCAAAAAATGTTTTAATTACATCTTGAGCTTTCATAACTTCTTGATAGGAAAATGGTTGGCAGATTTCAACGGTTTTTGTTTCTGTCATTCCAATCCACACGTTTTCCAAAGGCCTGTGAAATAGCTCTAATAGGGACATATGTTGTACCCTCATATATGAATGGTTCAACAATATTTCCGTCCGTATCTTTCGAATGCACTCTTGTCCGAAAACTGATATTTTAATGTTATTATACGCAATCTCTATTGTGTCATTTATCTGTTTTGCATATATTGTGCCCGTCGATATAACTATACCAATTATTAAACCTAAAATTACCTTTTCATAGTAAAACATTCCTTTCTCTTAACTTATCTTGTTATTATTGTTCATATGCAGCGTCATAAAAAATGTTTATAGTATCTCTGTCGCTTGTAGCGGTACAGCTTGCATTATCTCTGTCGTATGTCAGTAAATAATTTGTGGTAGATGAATTATTACCTGCGAAGCTGTACGCTGTACCTTTCCATAAAGATTGCTTATAAATTTTATTTTCACTCCAGATTACATTTTTAAATATGCGCCGCATTTTATATCGCCTGCCGTCTGCGTTCCCGTACTATCGTAAATATCGGGAACTAATGACGTACCTGTCATAAGACAGATGTTAGGCGCTGATGTGTTAAATCTGTAATCGTCCACATATCCCTCTTGCGCTACTCCCGTTATTACATTCTGCACCTGACAATATACCGTTCCGTCGCCGTATGTATAGTATAAAATATATCATGCTTCGGTCTGTATTCGCCGTTTACTAATGTTGACTGCACAATGGGGAACTGTAAAGGTTTTCATTCCGGCTGATGATGTGGTATTGCTGTTATTATTGTTTCGGCTTGCTATCAGATACCAGCCACCGTTATTTGCAGGCGCACCTATCAAGCCTATGTCACAAGCAATCGCACCTGATGAATGATTACTGTTAGAGGACATATAGATATATGCGTTTGTAGGTGTATCGCTGTCAAATTTCAATTTTGCCTGAGAAAGCAGAACTTTTGAGGACATTGACTTGTAGCCGTCATAGCTTATTGACTTTTTATAAACATATGCGCCTGTATTACCCTCTAACGCCCACACTTCCGGCGCTCTTATCGCTGATGAATAAGAATGAGAATACGGCTGAGGCTCGCTTCTGCCGCTTGTATTGCTGCCGTAAACGCCGTCTGCTCTTACGGAATGGGAATATAAAGCATAAGAAGTCCAATCCTTAACCTCTGCGGCTGTTGTTGCCGTTCCGTAGAAATTGCCGAATTGAAACAAATAAAATTTACTTGTATTGTATGGCTCGTACTTAAATACCACCGTTCCGTCATTAGACTGCGCCACATACCAATTTGTTTTTCTGTTCTTTGACAGGTATTGAATAGCATAGAACGGTTCATTTGCTGTCAAATTATCCTGTTTTATACCGTTAGCGTTATAAACATAAAACTTTGTTGATGATGTGGTTGTCGATTGGCGGCTGCCTGCGTCCGTGTACGGAACAGGATTATATTCTGCGCCCTGACTGTCCGCTAAGACAATATCCATAGGAGGCTCAACATTTTTTGTTGTATTCCTGTTTTGCGTCATTCACTGTTTCAGGAATATTATCGTCAACAATAATTGAACCCGAACGGCTAAGGCTGTTCTTCATAACTCTGTCGCGCTGAATTTCAGATTGAAAAGTAGGTATGCCTGTTTCGGAAAAATCAATCTGCAATGCCGAATATTCGTCTTTTGTTTCATTACGGAACAGTAAAACAACAAGGTTTCCGTTTTCATAGTCAACATTATTAAAAGTCATTGTCAAAACATTGTTATTATCAAATGACATATCGGCATTGTCAAAATTGACCATGCTGAATTCGTCGTTGTCGTTCCACTCCTAATTGATTTCTGACGCTGCTATTTCCGTTTTCCACGCATTGCTTGACGGAATGGCAATACTGAGTGGCGTATTGTCATTTAGATAGTCTAATGGTTCATATATTCCATTACGCTGTTCAGCAAGAACTATGGTAGAGTTTAACAATATAAATATCAATGAATAAATAATAAGTATTTTTTGTTGCTTTCATCAAAATCAAATAATCCTTTCTATAAAATTTAGAGAACATATATTTAATTAAAATGGAGTATGCTCTTTACAAGCATACTCCATAAACTGTTGTATTATTTTGAAATAGTATATGCGTAATATGAGGCATTACCTGCGGTGTAGTATGTGCTTACTCTAAAGTAATAATCCCCGTCACTTCCTGTACCATCAAGTGTACCCTCGCTGCTCTTAGGGACATCTTCAGCTACTGCCAAGCAAACATTTTTTGAATTGTATAATGCTACATTGTATTTAGGACCGCCTTCCCATATTGAAAGTCCAAATTTTACAATGCTATTGCCGTCAGCAGAGAAAGAGTTTGTCTTATTTCCTACTCCTGTTTGGATATTAGGAATATAAACTCTTCCGCTCGCATTAGCTAATGCGATTTCCGGCTCTTCTTTTCTGCAAAAATCAAGCGATATATTAGGGTCATAAATCGTGATTTTTATTCCGTCTTCGGTACGATAGGTTACTGGGTTATCCGCTGATGCAGCTTTTGTGTCCACTTCAGAACGCATAGGAATGTTTGCCGCAAATGCCGAAATGCTCATAGCCGATACTGCCATAATAGCAGCCAAACCCATTGTAATAATCTTTCTCAATTTCATAATAAATCGTCCTTTCTTGTCATAACGCCAATTCGCCTGCTTTCATAAAACAAGCTCTTATACATCACTTGACAAATCAAAGGAATTTGTATATACTGAGGTAATAAGAGAGGTACTCTATTTATCTTTAATCAGGCTTGCGTGCGTAGATTTAAGATTGAGGGTATCTCTTGTTTTATGTCTAACATAAAATCAGCATTATATTTGTTTTTTTTTTTTGAAACTTTGCATTATCCATACAGAAAATCCATAAGACCGTCCTATGCCGATACGCGTATCATTTTGCCGGCTTGATATATGCTTTTCTGCAACATCAAAATATCAGGTTTGCCCCTATGTGATAAGCTCACTAAACTAACATTGAGAAATAGCATTTATCGCGCATATTCAGATTTTACAAACTGTCCGTATCAGACAATGCACCGTTTCGTATGTACTCAATCCCTGTTTATAAATCATAAACAATTTACCATATATCCCATAGGTATATTGTGATTGGTTGTGAGGGGATATATAATAAGCTGTTTTGCTTATATCTGCATTATACGGCAGGAAAATTTTGATGTCAATAGCTTTTGCCTAAGCGGTCGTATATTTGCCCCAGCGGTTAAAATTTGACAAAAATTACCCTTATCCTTTTTTGGATAAGGGTAATTCTTAATTGTGTTTTCGTACAGTTAAATACATTTTACCGGCTATAACAAACACAGCAACACTTATAATACTAAGCGATATGATTTTAGATAATATAAGCTGACGAAAGACTATGGCTGTTACACTCCAGCATACCGCACTTATGATTATTAAAATTCTCGCCGTTATTCCGAATATCCGCTGTTCTTTTTCGTCAAGCGGCTTGTTCGCCGCTTCAACAGGTGAAAGAATAGAAAGTATTATCAGCGCTGTTAAGGTAAGCAAGCCCCATACGGTCATACTGTACGGAACATACCTTACAACTGCCAATACAACCGGACACATAATGCAAGATGATAAATAACATTTCAGCGATGTTGAGAAATGATACCCTCCGCAATATTTACGCAAGATTTTATATACGAGCCAGAATAAAATACATTCCCATATCATACCCATAGCAAGTCCTATAATTATCATAGTAATATCTGTAATCAATATATTTAAGATAATTTCAAGGGCATATACATATTCGTCATATTGTTCCTGTTTTATGTAGTTATTGAGGATTGCATACATAATTGCTTTCTCTGAAATTTTATGTATCATAGCTTAAAACTTTCTGTACTTTTTTATGCTGTTCGGCGGCGTCGGCTGACCGTTTACAATACAGCAGGTTGAGTTTGTGTGAAAAGAAGAAATGCAGGTACAATAACAGGCAATGCCTTGATTGCAAATGACGCTCCTTTTTGACACAACTTTTTTACTCTACTTAATAGCATAGTAAATTCCTCCTTCTCTTTTGATGAAATTATTTTAGCAAATAATGTTATTTAAGTCAACCCAAATTGCCTAAGCGGTCGTATATTTGCCTAAGCGGTTAAATTTTGTATTATTATCGTTGTGGAAAATATCTTTTGTTCTTTGTTATATTTCCAATCCAAAGAACCATTATAAGCTGATAATGCTCTGCTGATACTGTTCATTCCTATACCGTGCAGCTTCGCATTATCCTTGTGAGTTTTAGTCTGCCGTTTATTACAAGAGGCTCTATATCTGATGTATTTTCTATCTTTATAACTATAAAATTTTGATTTTCAGTATGTATATTCAAATAAATTTTTTACTCTGATGAATGGGCGCAGCTTTCCATAGCATTATTTATTAAATTAGAAAATATAGTTACAATATCCATATCGTTAAAAAAACGACAGCTCGGCTCGTATGGGATCTATCAAAAATTGTATATTTTGATTTTCACATTCTTCTTTCTTCTTAGATAAAAAGCACATTTAAGATTTTATTATCTGAATATTCAATAAATTTAGGCTGAGAAAATTTGCCGCAAATAGATTTTATATATTCTGAGCGGTTTCATTATCAGCTCCGATTAAAAGAGCTTAAAGCACCTATATGTTCTTTGAAATCGTGATTAAGTATTGAGGCTTGCTGATTATTTTCTTTTAACATCATATAGTCGTCATAATCAAATTTTTTCTTTTAATTGCTGAGCTTCCAACTCTGCTTTCTCTGTTTCCATTATCATCAATTTTTGATTTATTGCAAAAATAATAATATTCATTATTATTAGTATGAAGCACACCAATGACAATAAGTGTGATGTTGTATTGACTTTCATCACAAGCATAATTATAATAACAGTCAAAATAGGAATAGATAAAAGTCCAAGAGAGGTAGCTTGTACATTTTTCTGTTTTTTGCAGAATACGCGGCTTATTATCATTATTCCAATTAAATATAAGAGTTTGCTTGCAAATGTCAATATAAGCGACTGTGAAGATGTCATTGCTATGGTATTGTCAGGTATAATTCTAATATATGGAATAAATATAACTAAAAATTCACACGCCGAAGTTATAGCCGCGAGTAAAATACTTTGAAACAATGCGCTTTTCCAGCTAATGCGATAACATACGCCAAAATAACAAGGTGTATTACAACAAAAGTTAAAGTATTTACAACTATCTTTCCGCGTGCACATATAAACAAATCAGCAATATAAACTAATGCAATTATTGCATAACAAAGATACTTATTTCTTTTTCTGTAAAATAAAGTGTCAGCATAATAAATAAAATTATATATTCAAATATTATTGCTAATACCATTCTAAATCAATCCGCATTATTTTTCTCAATCCATTTAGCAAAGTTTTTTTGAAAATCCTCTTGCTTACGCCGCGACAAATATATTTCATATTCTGTCTCCCTATATCCGCAATAGATTTTATCTTTGCCATATCTTTTATATAACTGAAATTTATACAATATCCCTAAAAGGCTCAAAAAAATTTGTGTAATCTTTTACTTGTTCAAAAACCGTCTGATACGGAATACTTACAATAATTTCACCTTTGGTCGTTATAATATGTGTTTTCTTGTTTTGAACATATATGTAAATAATATTACTGATAAATATTTGTATGTTTTCCGAATTTACCATTACATTGATGAATTGATTATTTTTGTATAGCTCCTGTATAGCTGAGTCAATTCCATAGACCAAGCGGCGCCTGTCTATTGGTTTTGTCCAAAATCTGAACGGTCGCACATTAGACGCATTATCAAAATATGCTTCGTAATTGGTTACAAAAAGAATAAACAGCTTTTTATTTGTTATACTTATTTTTTCAGCTAAACTAATACCGTCCATTTCAGCCATTTCAATGTCTAAAAATATAATATCATAGACAGTGTCGGACTGTAACAACTTTTGCGGTGAACTAAAAATGTCGATTGAGTGTTTTATTTTCTTTTCATTTAAAACATCTTTTTATAAGCCTTAACTCATTATTTAAGGCTATTTTATCATCATCACATAAAGCTATACACAGTGTCATTATTTCATCTCACTTTCAATGTAAATTAAAAATATTTTTCAGTAAATTCGTAATATCTTTATGTATATTACAACACAATCACAATAAATAAATTTTATTATAAAAGCTATAAATTGTCAAGATTTTTACACTGTTTTGCTATATTTTCATTAAAGATGTGCAGAAAAACTTATTTTTATTTGTTACCCATATATAAGGGGTTTTTGCTACCAGCAAGCAAAGCCGCCGGGTACCCGAACGGCGATTTTTGTTTGTCTATGCCTTGCAAAAGTCACAAAAAATATTTTGGGAACAAATCCCAAACCCCGATAAAAAACGGAGGTAAATATGGAAAAGCGAAAAGAAATATTCAAATCAAATTCAGAGTAACAGAAGAAGAAAAACAGTTAATTGAGCAGAAAATGGCGCAGCTACCGACACGACAGATAGGCGCGTATTTACGGAAAATGGCGATTGACGGTTTAATTATTTATACTGACACAACCAACATTAAGGAAATGAACAAGGAATTACATTCTATCGGCGTTAATATAAATCGAATTGCAAAGCGCGTAAATGAAACTGGCTCCATTTATGAGGAAGATATAAAGGAAATTCAAGAAAGGTTAAATAAAATATGGCAATTACAACGAACCATACTATTGACACTACCCTAAGAAAAGCCATTGACTATATTTTAAATCCCGATAAGACAGACGCAAAGCTGCTTGTTCACGCATACGCCTGTACTCCTGAAATTGCAGATATTGAATTTGATTGCACAAGAGAACACGCATATAATAAGGGAGAACATCTCGCGCGTCATATCATACAGGCATTTTCGCGGGTGAAACCACACCCGAATAGGCTCACGAAATCGGAAAGCGTTTCGCTGATGAACTGCTGGGCGGTAAATTTGAATACATTTTGACAACGCATATTGACAAGGGACATATTCATAATCATATAATTTGTAATGACGTCAGTTTTGTTGATTACAAGCATATCCACATCAATGAAAAGTGGTATAACCATTCACGCCGCATAAATGACAGACTATGCAAGGAATACGGATTATCCGTTGTCGAACCAAACGCTGAAAGGAAAAATAAAAATACCAAGTATGAGAATAAACCGACAAGCTGGAGGGCGAAACTGAAAACCGAGATTGACAAGATAATTCCGCAAGTAAAAGATTTTGAGGATTTTTGCGTCTTATGGAATTACAGGGCTATGAGATAAAACGAGGTCAAGATATATCTGTCCGCGCCAAAGGGCAGGAACGGTTTATACGTCTGAAAGCTCAAACGCTGGGCGAAAGATACAGTGTTGAGGGAATTACAAAACGGATTGAAAAATCGCGCAAACGCAAGCCGATTATTCGTGATAACCGTATCAGCCTTATTATTGATATTCAGAATTGCATTAAGGCGCAAGAAAGCAAGGGCTACGAGCATTGGGCTAAAATCAATAATCTTAAACAGGCTTCAAAGACGCTTAATTATTTGACCGAGCATAATATAAACAGCTATTCGGAATTGGAAAGCCGTATTGATGAAACGTGCAAACAGTTTGACGATACCGCCGACAAGTTCAAATCAGTTGAACGGAATTTGAACGACATAAATATTTTACGAAAGCATATAAGCACATATAAGGCGCTCCGTCCTGTATATGATAAATATGTCAAGTCGAATAACAAGGCAAAGTTTGAAAAGGAACACCAACGGGAAATTATTTTATTTAAGGCTTCTCATAAATATTTATCGCAGGAGCAGACCGATAGAAAATTACCGACGCTTGAAAGCGTAAATGTTCAGCGTATGGAATTAGAGGAGCAGCGGCAGAAATTATATACCGATTACAGAAAAGCGAAAAAGAGGTGTCGAAATTGATATTGTAAAAGCTAATGTTGACGCTATGCTGCACACTCCGCAAAGGAGCGAACCGACAAGAGAAAATCAGATAGAATAGTCATTCGGCGTTTTATACAGGCTGATGTTAAAACCTTGTGCGCTTTTCCGGCTGGGCGCGGCATATAGTAAGTGATATAATTAGTATAGAGAAAATATATTTTAATTTCAGGAGGTTTTCACTATGAAAAAGAAAATTATTACACTAACACTAATCGCTGCATTATCAGCGACAGCGACAACAGCGTTTGCCGCCCCGATTCAAGAGAAAGCGCGCCGCTTAATGCGACAGAAGCACAAATCCAAATCACTGAAAATATTGTAGGTGATATTCTTGATGAAGTGCAGACGGGCAAGCTCGGTTACACATTAGCTGCCGGATATGCTAATACAAAAATCCGCAAGGCTGTAATGGCAAATCAGACAGACGGTAACGGTTACGGTATCTTATCGCCAATCGCGCAGAACGCAATCCGCGTTATGAGGGATAAACAGTTAAGACCTGACGCATACGCAAAAGCGGAGGAAGAATTAAAGGTATTGATTGCAGATGTGATTACAGCGGTTCAGAACGGTATGGATATTGACACTGCAACAAAAACGGCTTATGAGAAAATCTATCAATCAGCAGACACGTCATTTAATTATGACGAGCAATTTTCACTTGATACCTGTTATCGAGATATTCCCGCTGTCGGAATGGAAATGTTTACAGTCGCAAAGGAAATTGTTATTGGAGGCTGCCGTAAAATGAAAATTGAAGAAATAGATAATTGTGATGATTTAGACGATATAAAGGTTTTCGCAATATTGGTTACTGATGTTCCAAGCAAATATGTAGCCCAAGCAAAGAAAAATAGACGGAAAGTATTATAAAGAGGATTGTTTTGGAATAGAGATTTCATATCACGCTGACGAGGACAAATATGTTATATCGTCCGAATATGATAAACAACTGTATTATGTGGATTTTAACGGTAATTGGCATTGGTTGGATTATACTTTTACACAAGCAGAAAAAGACGCAGCAATAGAGTTATGCAAAAGGATTTACAAAAGGAAGCATAACCAAAGCGGTTATGCTTCCTTTTTCTCTTTGACTATATAATATTCTTTTCTAACAACTCGGTAACTTCTCTTACGCTACGTCCTTGTGAATGTATGGCATTGAGCAAATTTTGGATTTCTTCGTTTGTTGGCTTTTTGTACACTATTCTTCGTTTTAGGAGTATGGTCATTTATATATTTTTGAATAAGTAATACTAATTCGTTAATCCCAATTTCACCCAAATTCTTTATTCCCCATATTTGCGGCAAAGTCAAATTTAGTAGTTTTTCTAAATCAATAATATTTTTAAATCGTATAATAGCAGACACGACTCTTGCAGACAAACAAAGTTGTGAGAGCGGAATGTTTTTGTAGATTTCGGATTTTACATTAAAAATTTCTGCTAATGTATAATCAGATGTTTTATATTTATTCGTTAATTCTTTTATGTTTTGTTTATCTTGTTCTGATAATTTTTGATATAGGGTAGATTTTAAATCCATATGTAACAACTCTTTTCATTAAATAAAATTGCATAATAAAAGTGCGTCGCTTCAATAGAGGCAACGCACAAAAAATGCGATACTCTATTGTCTGCGAAAACAATTTTTATACTTTCAATATACGTTGTAACATATGGCACAAAGTATTAAAGAGTACGCATTTTTATCATATGATAAAAATGTTTTTTTTCTTCGTGCCAAAAAAAATTGTATGCAAAAAAGCTATAAATATAAAAATTGTTTTCGCATTTATAAATATATCATAAATTACTATTATTGTAAATACCTTTTTACATCAAAAAATAAGACAGGAATAACGGCTAATATAACAGTTATTCCTATCTATATTTAATATAAAATGTCCGCGTTTTCAATCCTATTTTAAGGGTATTTGATATGCTATCATTACTTTATCAATTTTAGGCTTTGAAACACTTGATTTTATGCGGTTTTATTCCTTAAAATGCGGACATAGACCGCTTATTTCTTTTCCGTTCAGCGTCTTTACGCAATCGTATCTTTCGGCGGCATTTATCACAATATTTTGAATTGCGCCCTGTCGGCGTATATTCATTACCGCAAACCGTACATTTTTTCCTGTTCTTCGGCTTCATCAGCTTTATGTACAATTCCTTATCATTCGGCAAAACCGCTGTTCTGAACCATTTACAATTAAGTGAATATGAAATACTTTGAGGGCAGACGCAAGGCTCGCCGTCATCAAGTAAAATACAATTCCCGTTGTCATAATTACAGCATTGATTTTTTATCAATGCTCGGCTCCGCCGCGCCTGTTCGGGCGTCATTCGTATAATATCACTCATAGCGTTTCCTCACGCGGCTTTTTTTCTGCGGCTGCGGCTTATCAGTATTGTTTTGTTCCTTTTGCAATCTGTCTAACTTTGCTTTAATTGAGGGCTTGACCTCGACCGCCGTTATTTTTCCGTTAATTCTCATAAACATTTCAGGTTTAGCAAAACGCTCTGAAAACTGCTTTATCTGGTCTTTATCAAGGCTGCCGAAGTTGTCGCCAGATAATCCTGCTAATACAAATGTTCCTGCGATAATATCGTACATATTATCCTCTGCGTCATAAAGCGCACGGTTTAATTCCATTCTCTCATTTTTGCCCTCGTCATTACAAATAAGACCGACAGGCTCCGCAAACGGATATACAACTTCAATTCTGCCGCCAACCTCTTTCTGGAGGGCTTCAAGACCTGTCGAAATTTCCTTTATATAAGGCTCCTGCATAGGCGGCACAATTAGAACGGTCATTTTTTGCGGCTCCGTAGGTACGGTCACGCGATATTCGTCAGGTATGTTTTTACCGTCATACACTTTGTCAAACTCCGTCCAGCCTGTTTCTAAGACAATACCGTCAAGCAAATATCCGCCATGATCGTATGCGTGATGTTTGCCGTATTCTTCATAATTCATATTTCTTTCATCAAGCATATCTCGGTGTGCAATATACTTTCCGTAATCTGCCCAATTAGATATATTGTCAACAATATTATAATACTCCATATTGTATGTAATATTTATTGCGTCCGTTATATTTTTTACATTCGCCGGCTTTAAGCGCGGTTTGAAAAACGGTCATTTCAGTATCTTCCAATTCCGATATACGCATAGCAAAATAATTTAGCGCGTCAACGCTTTCATACATAGTTAAACACTTTTTAAATCATCATTGCCGCAAGCGTAATCATCAAAAAGTATGTATCAGGGCTTGCGTTTTCAGGTAAGCCTATTTCTGCAAATGTCCGCTTTACCGTTTCCGCGTCTGTCAGGAAAGACAGTTCCGTACCGCTTGTTTCTCTGTTTCCGTTGTCATATTCGGAACGGTTGACGATAAAAGCTGCAAATTTATAGTCATTCATATTTTTTAACACTCCTTTTTCATTTTTTTGTTTTTCGGCTGTCTGTTCAATATTACGGTTGTAATCAGGATAATTGAACGGTTCACCATTAAAGGTTATTTCCCGTATGGGCTCAAATTTTGATAATACACCTTTTGCAATTCCGCAAATTCCTGATAATCACTTTTTGTAAAAGCTCCGTTTTCTATCATTTCAGATTGAGATAATACCCAGCCAGAACCGCATAGGAAAGAGAACATTTTTTTATTATCGGAAATAAAGGTTAAGGAATTATCCGAATTGTTATAAAACGGCAATGATTTTTTTTCGGAATTATATAGATTGCGTTCACTTTTCCCAAATAAACATTACCGTCTTTTCCGAGAAAAGCCGTCAGACCTTTATAATTATTTAATGCCGCCGATGTTATATGAACCCCTGTAAATTCGGGAGCTTCTGTATATTCCTTTAATCCTTTGAAATATGCCTTTTTGTTGACCGTCATAATTTATGACGATAATATCCCTTTAAATCAGGCTGATAAACAGCAGCGCCGGCGGCTTTATTTATCATTAAGCCTACGTCTATTTCCATAGGCGTTTTATACTGTTCAAGCGGTTCGGAACGAACAATCTCATACATATCCTTATTTATATAATTTCCTTTTCTCTTTCAGACTTTAAGCTATATCCGCATTTTTTGTCATAATCCGATTTCAGATGATAGACAGAATATTGATTTTTTCTAAATTCCGTTTCATAAGCATTAAGGCGGTTCATCAGTGCGTCGCCCTCGTGTCCCAATACGGAAGATATGAGATGTTTAATATAAAATGTGTCGCTTTCTAACATTTTATCCGCAAGTATTTCACGCTGCCTTTGTTCCATAGGAAATTTTGTCCTGTATTTCAAATTATGCGCTCTTAAAAATGCGTCTATTTCAAAAGCAAGTTCAAATACTTCGTCTAATTCGTAATCCTGAGTAGCACCGTCCGGCTCTCTAAAATCTTTTTTTCATCTGCCATAGGCTAATCCTCCATATCAATATCAGGTTCAAGCTCCAGCTTAGAAAATTCATCATTCGTCATACGCTCCAGCTTGTCAATAACCGTTTCCGTAATTTCCTTTAATTCCGTATCTTCAATGTACGGAACAGAAAAAACGGAGCTCTTTTAAAAGCTCCGTCTTATCAGATGTATCATAAATACACATCAAATTTATTTCGTCCTGTGAACATGTCATAGTAAAATATCCTCCTTTTGTTGTTGTGTTTTTGATTTCATCGGTTCGGATTTACCCTTGTTTTTCCGCAAGCTGCTTTTTTGATTGATGGCTTTTTCGCTGTCCGTTCTGCAATTATGGCATTGTATAAATCAATATCTGCCTGCGTTAGTAAATCTGCTTCGCCAAAATCTTTGCTTAATTCGACGTGGGTTATAATATCCTCCTTTTCAGCTTCCGTCATTTTATCAAGCTGCGCCTTGATTTTCTTTTTTGACAAATCCGCAATATGATTGTCAATATTGCCGCATTTCAGCTTTTCAAGTCGTTTATGCTCGCACGATAGAGTAAATTTTAATTCTTCATCAGCGGAAACACTATCGGCACACACCGAAACATTTATAACGTGTTTAAAATGCTTCGGATAATCTAATTCATAAAGATTGCCCTTGATGACTTCATTTTTCAAAACCCGTTATTTTAATAGCATAGGCAATAATATTGTCGTGTGCCTGTTCGCCATAGTATGTCCAAGTATTATATGCTGATGTATCTTTTGTAAAGACGTCCGTTTCACAATAACAGTATGTACCGTTCAGACGCGACATAAAAAGTAAATACTTATCTTCTGCACTGTCGCTTAACGCTGCCGTATGTATTGTATCAACATCAAGAAAAAAATCATTTTTGTAATGCTCTGTATTTATGTTCATTATTCGGCGCAGCGAATTTATAATATCCACATTTTCAAACTTACGCATAGCTTAAACTTCCAAAGCCGCATTTTTGACCTTTTCGGATTTTTTGCGGCTGTTTATCCGCCTGCGCCTTTGCTTCCGCCAACTGCTTTTTGATTGACGGCTTTTTCTTAGATGTCTCATTTTTGGAAGGCGTTTTGCCTTTCTTAACTTTTTTCCGCTTCATTTGCCGCGATAATATCCATAATAGCGACAGGTTCGCCATTCTTCGCCTTTGCTTCAAGCTCGTCAATGGTAGGTGTGTCTTTGGAATTGTCCTCCGGCTCAAATACTTTTTGCGCCGTCTGCCGCGTCTGCGTCCGACAATTCAGAAAATCCGTCCTGTTCGGCTATCTTCGCCGGTTCCTCGTTTCGTTTCTGAAATTCAGACGGTAATGTACCGTCTAATGGTCTGATATACTCCACCTTGTCAGCAGCGTTAAGGACTTCGCCTGTTAATGGCTGCTGCCACGCTTTTATTTTCGGCTCCCAATGAAAACCGTTTGCCTTTAATTCGGCGCGGATATTATCGTCCGGCTTTTCATTAAAAAATACTTGCAGATAATTAGCGTCTGTATTGATTGCAGCGTATCCGCCGTTAAAATCCCAGCCCGTAAATTGTGTATAATCCGTTTCCTGTTCGGTCTGCTCAATATCCTTTGCAAGCTCTTTATAATACTCGTCAATGCCTAATATAATTTCATTCGCCGTTTTTTGTATTGTGTCAAGGGAAGCGTTTAACTCCGGTAATTCCTTATCTTTGCTCCAACCCGCAACATATCCGAAAGAATAATCGGAAGTGTCAATCCCATATCGCTGACAAACGGTATAGGCGACGCTTTCAGCTTCAACCTCCATTGTACGATTGTTCTTTTGTTCTTCGGGCGTCAATTCCGTTGATTTTTCTTTGAGAATATTGTGTAGTTTAGCGTGTGCAATTTCGTGTATCAGCGTTTTTAACTGCTGAACCTCGCTCATACCGTTTTTTACGGCTATTCGCTGTTCTTCAAAATTACAATATCCCTTTGCTCCCGTATCTATATCCTCATACCCAATAGGCATAGGCGATATTTTTTCAAGTGCGGCATAAAACTTTTTGAAATCCGCAACATTGCCCGTAAGCTCGTCAACTCCCAAACTCGGCAGCGGTTCGCCCTCCGTCTGCGACAAGTCAAATACGGTAGCAACTCGGAAAGTGGGGATAGTTACTTCTTTTTCCTCTGTAAGCGGTTTACCGTCCCAGCCTATAATCGGCTTGTTTGTTGCCGGATTTATTTTCTCAATCTGCTTTTTTGTTTTTGTATGAGGACGGCGCGATTATTTTAATACCGCGTTCACCTCGTTTTACTGTGCGTTTGTGATTATCGCGCCATGCGCCAAATCCCGCCACCATAGAAGCGTCGGGCTTTTTGCATTAAAATCAAAAGCGAATTTCTAAAACTGTAATTATGGAATTTTGACATACACGCAAGATATTCCGCATATTTATCGCCGTTAAATATGTCTTTCACTCCGTCCTCCAGCTTTTTCAAAATCTCGCTCAATTTTTCATAGGGCGTTTCGCCGGATAATTCTATCGCCTGTACAGAAGCCCTTGACGGCTCCGATTTTTCAGGCGCTTTTGTTGCTTGTGCTTTTGCCATTAGCTCAACCTCTCTTTCAGTTATAATATTTTCCAAAGGCTGCGGCTTCGTATTGCCGAACCCTCTTATTTCTGTTTTCATATTTGCGTTATTTCTGTAAAACATAATAAGCGTATCAAGCGCTTTATTAAAAATAGATTTTGCGGCAGTCGGAACGGAGGGCGTAAAATCTATTACGCCCGTTTTACCGCTTCCAACCCAGCCACTCACAAACTCGTTGAAATTTGACCTTATACCTATACGCCGATATTCCGTAACCTTTTTATAAAAAGAAATCGTTGCATTGTGTTTGTATTCCCAAAATCAACGTGCCTGTCTGCGGATTATACATAAAACGGCGGTTTTGGATTTTCTGAATATCAAATGTTTCCGTATTAGTATCAATCCGCATAATTCCGTTTGTTATGTCAATACGTTTCATCAGATACCAAACCTCATAGGCTCAAATCGTTTTTTGCCTTAACGGTACGGATTGCGTCTTTTCGGATTTTGACTTATTTTCCGCAAGCTGCTGACGAATTGACGGCTTTTTTTCTTCTGTTTTTACAGCGTCTTTCTGTTCAGCTTCAATATCGGGTATAGAGCTTATACGGTATTCGTCAGGAATATCATCACGGCTGCCGTTGTATATCTCTTTAAAATCACTTTGATTACACACAACATAACCGTAATCCGTAAATACACCGTTTTCATTCAGCGCAGTATCATCTCCATACTCCTTATAATCAATGTAATTTTCCAATGCTTTCAGTGTGTTCATATCATAACAGCCCAATTCATTGATAAGGTAATATCCCAAATCATACTCGTCTGTAATATCTGGATATATTTCGTAGCAATCAAGATTTTCAGTTAGATTTATCAAATCCTGTACACTGTCTGAATGTTCGCCCATTTTAACGATAGCCTTAAAATGCTGTACTTCCGCGTCCGACATTTCATCTAATTTGTCTGCGAGATAATTTAATTCGTCAAGGCTCTCATATTCGCTCAACATATCATATATCCCGTCAATATAACAATCATAGTCTGTAATAAACCATTCCTCATACGGCGAACCGAATACATCTTTTCCGCCCATACCTATACGCCTAAATACATCTTGCATTTCATCAGGAGTAACAGGGAACTTCACCCATTCGCCTACTAAATATCCCTCGTTATATTTTCCAAGATTGGTAACATAAGCGGCCAAGTGAAAATCTGGTGTGCCTTCTGTATCTGCCATATATCAACCTCACTTTCCGTCAAAATCCAGCCTGAAATGTACATACTTATCGTTGCTGTCGATTAAAACCACGTCCGCGTCATAGGTCTTATCCTTTTTCTCGGAATACAAGCCTTTTACCTTTGTTCTGCCTTTTGCGAGCAAATCAGACGCCATTTTCTTTGTAATCTCTTTTCGCTTGCTTGTGAAAAACCTGTCATTTTTCCACATAACGAATTTACAGCTTTTATTAGCGCAATAAAAGTTATTTTTGCTTTCGTGTACGTCCGAACCGCAGCGGGGACATATACCGATAACCTCACGCGGCGCGCGGAATATCGCTCTGTCCTCGTCTGTGATGAATGAATATGTGGTTACAAGCTCCCTTGTCAAATCCTCAATTCCTTTCATAAACTGCTCCGGCGGATAATTGCCCTTTGCAATCTCGGCAAGGTTATTTTTCCCAATCGGACGTTAGAATAGGTGATGTGAGCTTTTCGGGAAGAACGCTGACAAGACTTATACCGTTATGAGTTGCAACAATAGACTTGCCCTTACGCTCTGCAAAACCTGTCTGTACCAGCTTTTCTATAATTGCCGCTCTTGTCGCCGGCGTTCCCAAGCCCTTGCGTTCCGCTTCGTCCGTTGTTTCGGCGGCTCCTGCCGTTTCCATTGATGATAATAGAGTGTCCTCCGTAAACGCTTTCGGCGGTGAGGTATAACCCTCTTTGACTTCTGATGAAACGGTAACGGTTTCGCCTTTTGTAATACAAAATACATCTTCGGCGCGGTCTGTGTCCGAATGAATATATCTTTTTAAAAAGCTGTTCGATATTTTTCCAGCCCTCAAATAAAATGATTTTACCCTTTGCCGTAAACTGTACGCCGCCGCACTCCCAAAACTGCGGTAATCGTTTCATACTCATACGGGGAATTAACCGCACATAACAGCTTGCACATAATAAGGTGAAGTATATTACTTTCGCCGTTTGGTATTTCCGCCAAGCTGATATTTTCAATTTCTGCCGTCGGAATAATAGCGTGGTGGTCTGATACCTTTTCATTATTGAATAAGCAGAATGTATCAGGCTTAAAATCCGTACAGTTTGAGAACGGCGCGAATTTTGACGCTATATGAACGATTTTAATAACAGTATTGTGCATATCGTCCGTTAAATATCGGCTGTCGGTTCTCGGATATGTAATCAGCTTCTTTTCATAAAGCGATTGAGCATAGTCAAGCGTCTGTTTCGCCGTATATCCGAATATTCGGTTTGCTTCGCGCTGTAATGTTGTGAGGTCAAACAGTTTCGGCGCGCCTGTTTTCTTTTTCTCTTTAACAGCGGAAATACAAACGGCCTGCCTTTCGTGGCAAGCCGCTTGTAAATTCTGCGCTTCGTCTTTGTCGGAAATCTTATCGCTTACAGCCTTAATATTGCCGCCGTCAATTTCAACGGTATAATATTTTTCTTTCCTGAACATTGAAATTTTGCTGTCCCGTTCTGCTATCATAGCAAGGGTAGGCGTCTGAACGCGTCCTATATTCAAATGCTTTCTATACAGTGATGTAAACAGTCTTGTTGCGTTTATACCGATAATCCAATCAGCTTTTGCGCGGCATAACGCGGAATTATAAAGATTATCATACTCGCGTCCGTCTTTGAGGTTATTAAATCCCTCGCGGATTGCGCTTTCTTCCATTGAGGAAATCCATAAACGGAAGTACGGCTTTTTTGCAGCCACACATATTATATACAAATCTGAAAAATCAATTCGCCCTCGCGTCCTGCGTCGCACCCGTTTATAATCTCGGTTATGTCGTTTCGGTTCATTAAACCGCTGACAACCTTATACTGATTTTCCTTGCCCTTGTTTATGGCAAACTGCCATTTTCAGGTAGGATAGGTAAATCCTCATATTTCCATACCGCGTATTTTTCATCATACGCCGCTGCGTCCGCCAAGCCTGCAAGATGTCCGATACACCAAGTAATGATATATCCGTTTCCCTCAAAATATCCGCTTTTCTTAGCGGTTATGTTCAAAAGCCTTTGCGTAGCTCTGGGCTGCCGACGGCTTTTCCGCAATTACTAATTTCATTTATTTAATCATTCCTCCTTTATCTGTTTTCTCTTTGACCTCTTTGTAGTAGTTCGTGTGATAAAGTTCTCCGTACTGCATTCGATTTTTTAACTGCTCTTTCCGGGCATTACGGAAAATCTCTAC
>VOFH01000605.1_pt1 | contig 42000 bp, 74 predicted proteins | sample 5384091 | NCBI WGS metagenome assembly VOFH01 (sample SAMN12384727, study PRJNA508395) | human gut metagenome | isolation source: healthy gut G | host: Homo sapiens
CATTGGTTAGCATTTATTATATAATGCGTATCTGTAAAGTGTTTTAGCTTACACATGTGACAGGGAGTGTTCTCTTGTTGTGGCTAAAAATTTAGAAATTTCATTTCGTTGGATTTCATGGCAGTATGCTGACGGAAAACAGCGATTATGATTGAATATTATTATAATGATGTGACCTTTCATTGGCTGAAATTGCAGATAATGAGGGCATCACCCGCCAGGGAGTACGAGATTCCATTAAACGTGCGGAAGGACAGCTTTTGAAATGGAGGAGCGCCTTTGTCTGGCGAAACGATTTCAGTAAGTGCAGACAGGATTGAGCAGATTCTGCTTGAGGCTGCGGAAATTCGGGACTATAATCAACAACATGACGGCGCAGAAAAAATTAATACCTGCAGCAAACAATATTATGCAGTTGGCAGAGCAGCTGCGCGATTAAGAAATCTACAGAAAGGGTGAAATAAGTGGCGTTTTGAAGGACTTGCAGACAAACTGGCCAATTCGTTTAAACGATTAAAGTCAAAAGGTAAATTAACGGAAGCGGACGTTCGAGAAGCAATGCGCGAAGTGCGTTTGGCTTTACTGGAAGCGGACGTTAACTATAAAGTAGCAAAAAGATTTCACCAAACCGGTAACAGAACGTGCTATTGGCACTCAAGTTATGGAAAGCCTGACACCGGGTCAAATGGTAGTTAAAATCGTAGACGAAGAACTTACCAATTTGATGGGCGGTGAGGAAGCAAGAATTGCCACACCGCCAAAACCCTCCTACCATTATTATGATGGTTGGTTTACAGGGTGCAGGTAAAACTACCCCATGCGGCAAAACTCGGCAAAGCATTTTTAAAAGCAAAGGCAACCGTCCAATGCTGGTAGCCTGCGATATTTATCGTCCTGCGGCTATCAAACAGCTACGCAGGTGGTTGGTGAACAGGGCAGGCAAGTTCCTGCATTTGAAAAAAGGCAAATCAAGCACCTGTAAAAACTTGTGAAGAGGCAACGTTACGCCAGAGACTACGGACATGATATTATGATTATCGATACCGCAGGTCGTTTGCAGATTGACGACGAAAGAGCTGATGAACGAACTGCGTGAAATCAAAAGAAAAAATCGGTCCCCATGAGATTCTGCTTGTGGTAGACTCTATGACTGGTCATCGGAAGCAGTTAACGTTGCCAAACCTTTGATGAATTATTGGAAATCAACGGTGTTATTTTAACCAAATTAGACGGCGATACCCGCGGCGGGTGCGGCACTTTCTATCCGTGCCCGTAACAGGAAAACCAATTAAATTTGTTGGCGTAGGTGAAAAAGCTGGATAACTTGGAAGTTTTCCATCCGGACCGTATGGCTTCCCGTATTTTGGCATGGGCGACGTGCTTACCTTGATTGAGGACGCACAAAGCAAGATTGATGAAAAAGCAGCGGAAGAAGCTGCACAGAAGATTTTGCAAAATAAATTTGATTTGAATGACTTATTGAATCAGTTTGCCCAAGTGAGAAAAATGGGTCCTTTGAAATCCGTGATTTCAAAATTGCCGGGTATGGACAAACAACTGAAAGATGTTGATGTGGACGACCGTCAAATGGACCGTATGGAGGCAATCATTCTTTCCATGACCGAGAAAGAACGCCAAAACCGGACATCATCAATCCTTCCCGCAAACGCAGAATTGCTGCCGGCAGCGGTATGAAAGTAGAAGATGTCAACCGTTTGCTCAAACAATTTGAAACAACACAGAAGTTGATGCGTCAAATGCGCGGCAAAAAAGGCAAACGCCGTCCTATGATGCCACCGGGAATGGGTGGCATGGGAGGTATGGGTGGATTTTAAAATCCATTTTACAAGTTGCTATTCATCCAATGAATATTTTTATTGGTGAACATAAATGATTTCATTTTTATTTTATATGTTTGGAGGACAAAAACATGGCAGTTAAAATCAGATTAAAAAGAATGGGTGCAAAAAAGCTCCTTTACCGTATTGTAGTAGCGGATTCCCGTAGCCCAAGAGATGGTCGCTTCATTGAAGAAATTGGTTACTATAACCCAATGGAAGAGCCAAAGGTTGTAAAAAGTAGATAGGACAAAGCAAAAAGATTGGATTTCCAAAGGTGCTCAACCTACAGATACTGTAAAACTCTATTCAAAAACATGGTGTTCTGTAATAATTGGGAGGATAACCCATGAAGGAATTATTGTTAACAGTTGCAAAAGGTCTGGTAGAATTTCCAGACCAAGCTAACCGTGGGAAGTAGATGAACCTAATGAAGAAGGGTAATTGTATATCACTTGCATGTTGCTGAAAGCGATATGGGAAGAATCATAGGTAAACAAGGTCGTATTGCAAAGGCAATTCGTACCGTTATGTATGCTGTTGCAACCCGTAACGATGAAAAAGTAGCTGTTGAAATTGCGTAATGCAAACGAAAAAGTTGTAACATCTTAGCTATGTTACAACTTTTTTGGCAGAAAAATGGGAGAGCATTGCAAAGGAGATTTTTATGCTGAAAGAATTTTTTAGAGGCAGGCAGAATTGTGGGAACACACGGCATCAAGGGAGAGTTAGAGTAGACCCTTGGTGTGATTCTCCGGATTTTCTCGCACAATTTAAAACACTTTATACAAAAGACGGCGCACAGGCGTTAGAAGTGATTTCCAGCCGTGTGCATAAAAAATTTACTTTTGGTACAGTTAAAAGGAATTGATACCATAGAGCAAGGCGACCGAATGCGCGGAAAAGTGTTGTTTATCAAACGCAGTGATGTCACACTGCCCAAAGGCCGCTATTTTATTTCAGATTTGCTGGGCATGGAAGTATATCATGCAGATGATGAAACCATTTGTTACGGTACCATTACAGATGTCATCAAAACCGGTGCTAACGACGTATATCAAGTTACAGATAAACAACAAAAGGATTATTTGATTCCCGTGATTGACCAGGTAGTCATTGATACAGATATTCAGGGCAGAAAATTGCTTATTCGTCCCATGAAAGGAATTTTCGAGGATGAGGATTGATTTTTAACACTATTTCCCGAAATGTGCAAAACTGTAATGGACGAAAGTATTATTGGCCGTGCACAAAAAAAAGGGAGCTGTTGAGATTTGTTATCATCAGATTCGGGATTATGCCAATAATAAGCATAACCGTGTAGATGACCCTCCGTTTGGCGGCGGAATGGGTATGCTTTTACGTGCGGAACCGCTTGCTTTGTGCATGGATGACGTAATCAAAGCAATTGGGAAAAAAGCCTTATTTTATTTATATGTCTCCGTTGGGAAGCGTTCTGACGCAGCAAAAGCAATCGAACTTTCCCAAAAGAGAATATTGCCATTCTTTGCGGGCATTATGAAGGTATTGATGAGCGTATCATCGACGATTATATTGACGAGCAAATTTCCATTGGTGATTATGTGCTTACCGGAGGAGAATTGCCAGCTTTGGTACTGGCAGACGCCGTTTGCCGTATGCTGCCGGACGTGCTCTCCGATCATGTGTGTTTTGAAGAGGAAAGTCATTATAATGGCCTTTTGGAGTATCCGCAATACACGCGTCCCGCAAACTTCAGAGGGAAGGAAGTGCCTGCCATATTGTTGTCTGGTCATCATGCAAATATTCAGCGTTGGAGACGAGAGCAATCTTTGCTCAGAACTGCCAAATATCGACCAGATTTGATTGAAAAGGCAAAACAATCCGGTTCTTTGACAGACGAAGATTTGGATTATTTATCACAAATTGCAGATGAGTTAGAAGAAAAATAGGGATTCACAGCGCAGTTTTTTGCGCATAATATATTTTAACGTTAAAAAGTTTTCAACATTTTTGTTATTATGCACAAATGCGTGAGGTCGGTTATTTCTGCAATAGGTCATCAAGCCAAATTTTTATAGAATATTGTTGATGTTTTCTTGACGATATTGCGAATTATGTTATAATGGTTCTGTCTAATATAAATAAGCCAATTCTTTAGTATTGAGATTTTCATAAACTTGAAGCTTTTAATTATGGTATAGGAGTGAATAAACATGTATGTTAAAGAGGTAGTAGTACAAAACCAAGTAGGTTTGCACGCACGCCCAGCTACATTTTTATCCAAAAGCAAACGAATATAAATCATCCATTTGGGTTGAAAAGGAAGAACGCAGAGTAAATGCAAAAAGTTTGCTTGGTGTTTTGTCTTTGGGCATTGTTGAGGAACTACCATTCGCATCATTGCAGACGGTGCTGATGAGCAAGCCGCGGTAGACAGCCTTGTTGAGTTGGTACAATCTGGGTTTACAGAATAAGAGAGCAGTAAAAAGCACCGTTTACGGTGCCTTTTTTTATGTGTATGTAAGGAGGGCAGCTTTATGGCAGACCGTATCAAATCATTAAGAGAAAAAGCAATGAGGCTGCCGCTGCAGCCCGGCGTATATATCATGAAAGATAAATCAGACCATGTGATTTACGTGGGCAAAGCAAAAGCATTAAAAAATAGAGTCAGTCAATATTTTGGTTCAGAGAAAAATCATGATGAAAAGTAAGGCAGATGGTCGCTCATGTGCATCATTTTGAGTTTATCGTGACCGACAGTGAATTTGAAGCGCTGATTTTGGAATGCAGTTTAATTAAGCAGTATCATCCAAAATATAATATTTTGCTCAAAGACGATAAAGGGTACCACTATATCAAAATTACAAAAGGACCATGGTCCCGTATTGAAGCTGCCAAACAAAAATTGAGGACGGGGCTACCTATATCGGGCCGTTTATCAGTTCTTGGACGGTAAAACAGGCAGTGGATGAAGCAGTTAAAATTTTTAAGCTTCCTGTTTGCCATAAAAAATTCCCGCAGGATATACGTAAAGACACGTCCGTGTTTAAATTATTATATTAAGCAGTGCTGTGCTCCGTGCAGAGGAACCATTACAGAACAGGAATATGATGAGATTATCAAAGATGCAGAAGAGTTTTTAAGAGGCGGAAGCGCTGTTTCTTTAAAAGCGTTAACCGAGAAAATGACAGAGGCCGCAGAGAATATGGAATTTGAAAAAGCGGCGCGTATCCGTGACCGTATTGCCGCAATTAAAAAAATCAGTGAAAAGCAAAAAGTCGTGCGTGCAAAGGTTGCGGAACAAGATGTGTTTGCTCTGGTTCAAAGCGGAGGCAGTCATGGAACAGCCGCAGCGTGTTTTGAAGTGTTCCGCTTTTCAGAAGGCAGGTTATACGATCAAGAAACATTCCTTATGGGAGAGATTGGCGATGCCAAACGTGCGAGGACAGAATTTTAGAACGTTATTATTCTGTACGCGACCGTGTACCGCCTCGCGTTACATTGGACGGAGAAGTGGAAGATGCCGAATTATTGCAGGAATGGTTATCTGATAAGCTTGGAAAAAAGGTAACCATCACAATTCCCAAAATAGGGGAACAAGCACAGCTGGTAGAAATGTGCCGTAACAATGCTGCCGAAAAGTTAGCCCAAAGTATGGAAAGGACAGGCAGAGAAGCCTCCGCATTGGATGAGTTGGGACGTTTGCTGGGTATGGATACTCCGCCGATGTATATTGAAGCATATGATATTTCCCATCAGTCAGGGGAAGATAATGTTGCGGGCATGGTTGTGTTTGAAAATGGCCGACCGTTAAAATCTGCTTACAGAAAATTTAAAATCAAAGGATTTACAGGACAAGACGACTATGCCTCCATGGCAGAGGTCATAGAGCGCAGATTACAGGAGTATCAGCAGAACAAAGAAAGCGGAGAAGGTTTTGGCAGACTGCCCGATTTAATTCTTCTGGACGGTGGTAAAGGGCAAATATCTGCTGTTCGTCCTGTTTTAGAGCGTGCAGGCGTAGATATTCCGTTGTTTGGTATGGTAAAGGATGATAAACATAAAACACGTGCCATAGCCAAAGACGGAGGAGAAATTTCAATTTTGTCCAAGAGAAGGGCGTTCCCACTTGTTGCTACCATACAAGAAGAAGTGCATCTTTTTGCAATCGGCGACCACAGACAAGTCCGTAAAGAAATACATTGCAAACCGAACTGACGCAAATTACGGGAATCGGTGACAGCCGCGCCAAAGCTATACTAAGCTATTTCAAAACCATGAAAGCGGTAAAACAAGCGGAAATAGAACAGTTGGAATTGGTGCCCGGCATGACAAAACCTGCGGCGCAGGCAGTGTATCAGTATTTTAGAAATCAGGAAGAATCATAGTTCCTCTTGACAGATTCTACGTAAAAGTGAGATAATACTACGTAAAAAGTAAATTTTTAGGCAAAAAATTATTGTTTTGTTCAAATTCAGTTCAAACGCATATGATATGCTAAACGAATAAGGTGGAATGACGCATGCGCATTATAACAGGCAGTGCCAGAGGAGCAAAGCTCTCCACGTTAGAAGGAGAAGATGTTCGTCCTACAACAGACAGAGTCAAACAGGCTTTGTTTAATATTGTCCAGTTTCAAATAGAAGGCAGAAACGTATTGGACTTATTTGCAGGTTCCGGTCAGCTGGGCTTGGAAGCGGTCAGCAGAGGTGCGAAGTGTGCGGTTTTGGTAGACACTGCTCAAAATGCCATTGATGTGATTTCTGCCAATGTACACCATACAAACCTGACTTCAAAAGTAAAGGTTGTGCATATGGATTATGCCATCTTATCTTATGAAGCAGGATATGTTATTTGATTTAGCATTTTAGATCCCCCTTATCACAAAGGAATTTTGGAAAAAGCGTTGCCGCTAACGGCGGAAGTGATGAATGAGGGTGGTATTATTGTGTGTGAGCATGCAGCAGATGAACCGGTTCCGGAAGAAGCCGGAGATTTTTGTGAAACGCCGCACCTATCAATACGGCAAAATTATGCTGACTGTTTATGAGCATAGAAATATGGTGGCAGAATGAGAATAGGTGTTTGTCCGGGCAGTTTTGACCCGGTTACATTGGGACATATGGATATTATAGAGCGTGCGACAAAAATATTTGATAAAGTGATTGTTGCTGTTTTAAATAATCCTGCAAAAAACAGACAAGCTTTACGGTAGAAGAACGCGTAACACTTTTAAAAAGAGCAACGGAACATTTACCAACAGTAGAAGTAGACTCTTTTGAAGGATTGCTTGCAGATTATGCAAAGTTGTGTCATGCAACGGCGATTGTAAAAGGATTGCGGGCATTGTCTGACTTTGAATATGAGTTTCAAATGGCATTAACCAACCAAAGATTAAATAAAGGACTTGAAACTGTGTTCCTGACAACCAGTTCGGATAATATGTTTTTGAGTTCCAGCGTGGTAAAAGATATTGCGCGGTTCGGCGGAGATATTTCTACATTGGTGCCGAGTTGTATATTAAATGATATCAAACAAAGATTGTGCAACAAAAAGTAATTTGTAGTATTGGGGAAGAATAAAATGAGTCAAGCAACTGTAGAAGAACTAATGGAAGAATTATACGCTTTGGTAGAAAAAGCGCTTAAATTGCCTTTAAGTGGTGGCCGTACTCTTTTGGATGGCGAAAGAAGTAAAAGCAATCTTAGATGAAATGAGAGATCATTTGCCTCAAGAAACACGTCAAGCACGTGCAATTGTAGCAGACCGTACTCAAATTCTTGCAGATGCAAAGAAAGAGGCTGAGAGTATTATTCGTACAGCAGAGGAACGTGCAAAAAAATTAATCAGTCAAGATGAAATTACAAGACAAGCACAAGCAAAGGCAACTGAAATGTTGGCTCAAACCCAAGCGAGATTGAAAGAGATGAAACGTGCTTCCAACGAATACTTAGATGATTTGTTGAAAAGAACAGAAGATTCCATTACTACCAGCTTAAATGAATTAAAACAAACACGCCAGAATATCAAGGCTTCTCTGCGTTCCGGACAGTAAGGAAAATTTAAAAATTAACAAAACGTAAATAAATTGTTAAGGTGAAAATCAGACCACAATATATTGTGGTCTGGATTTTTTTGTGTCTATATAAAAGGTTTTTGTCCAAATTTCAACGAAATTCCGCCATTTTCCAGAGGAAAACCCCTTGCAATTCATATCATCATCTATTATAATCAGTATATAAAGTGGTGAAAGGTGGGGAAAGTAGAGACCTGTGGTTTCATGGGACACATTTTCCCTAAGAAGTGGCAGTTATGTTGATAGGACAATACCAACATAATATTGACGCAAAGAATCGCGTCATTGTTCCCGCCAAGTTCCGTGAGGACTTAGGCGAGCGTTTTTTATGTCACAAAAGGGTTAGATGGTTGTTTGTTTGTGCTTTCTGAGGAAGGCTGGAAAAAGATTGCAAGATAAAATTGTAGCCATGCCAATGTCAAAAAGCACGACAGCTGCAACGCTTCTTCTTTTTCGGGAGCAGCTGAAGTGGAACCGGATAAGCAGGGCAGAATCTTAATCCCACAGCCACTGAGAGATTATGCAAGCATTGAAAAGATGTGACATTTATTGGTACCGGCGACCGTGCGGAAATTTGGAGCACAGAATGCTGGACACAGTTTAATGATAATTTAACAGAAGACAGTATTGCTGAAGCAATGGATGCACTGTCATTCTAACGCGGAGGGCAGTCAATGGCATTTGTTCATAAATCCGTATTGTTTCACGAAACAATTGATGCTTTTGAATATTCGTCCCGATGGTATTTATGTAGACGGTACTGCCGGAGGCGGAGGGCATTCGGGAGCTATTTTGGAACGTTTGACAACAGGGACTTTAATTTCAATTGACCAAGACCCCTGATGCAATCGCCTTTGTTTCCGACAAATTCCGAGGGAATTCTTGTTCTATCGTTCGACAAGGACAATTTTCGCAGATGACGGAAATTGTAAACAGTTGTGGTTTTACAGCGGTTGATGGCGTTTTAATGGACATAGGGGTGTCATCTTATCAATTAGATACCCCTGAAAGAGGATTTTCCTATCATCATGATGCCCCTCTTGACATGAGAATGAGTCAGCAGGGAACCAGTGCAAAAGATTTGGTAAATACGTTGCCGTGGCAAACACTTGCAGAAATTATCAGCCGTTATGGTGAGGACAAGCATGCCAAAAGCATCGCTAAGGGGATTGTAAAGGCCAGAGAAGAAGCGCCGATTGAAACTACATTACAACTTGCCGAAGTTGTAAAAGCTTCCGTACCGGCCTCTGTGCGTAGAGAACAAGGTCACCCGGCGCGAAAAACATTTCAAGCGTTACGGATAGAAGTAAACGGAGAGTTGGAGCAGCTTTCAAAAAGCATTAGACGCAGCTTTTGAACTTCTGAAACCGGGCGGAAGACTGGCGATTATTACATTCCACTCGTTGGAAGACAGAATGGTAAAACAACGTATGAATGTTTGGTGCCAAGGTTGTATTTTGCTCACCGGATTTCTATTTGTGTATGCGGAAATACACCAAAAGCGAAATTAATTTATAAGAAGGGGCTTTCCCTTCAGAAAAAGAATTGAAGAAAATCCGCGCAGCAGAAGCGCACGATTAAGAGTTTGTGAAAAATTATAACAATATTTTCAGAAAGGAGGAAGAAACATGGCGTTACATCCAAATCGTTATAACAGAACATCTGAAGCCTACGATTTTACTTTATTTGAAGGAAAAGAACCAGAAGATAAATACACGGTTCACAGAAAAAGTAAAAAATTAGCAGTCGGTACAGGAACAGGCAAAGAAGAGGGCCGTTTACAAACACAATCTAAATCCCATGTATATCGTATCAAAAACAGCGCAGCAGAGCGAGAACGTTTCGGGTCGTAGTGTCATGTTTTTACTCGTAATTGCATTAGGGGCTACAGGATCTATCATTTTTAATCAAGTCCAATTAACAGAATTGACAGAAGAGATAGACACAGCTGCCCAGCAATTAGAAGAAAGTCAAAGTGTTTATACTCAACTTCAAATGAAAGCAAATGCAAATTTATCTTTGGCAACGGTGGAGAGCTATGCCAAAGAAAAATTTAGGCATGAAGAAAAATAGACCAGAGTCAATTGGTTTTGTAGAATTATCCAAGGGAGACAAAGGAGAAGTTGTACAAGATAACAGTGGAAACAAATTTCTTTACAAATCTTTGGAACTCTATTAAGAACTTCTTGTCATAATTAAATTTTCATTGAAATAAGTATTAATACCAAGGCTCGGCTGAAAAGTTTTACATGTTGGTATGCTGCACAAAGAGTTGCGAGGTAATCTTAACTCTTATTTTTTATAAAGGGGAATAGCTGATGGCAAAAGGAACAACCGTTAAAATGTGGCGACGGACTTTAATTGTTTTAATTGTTATGGTGGCTTTTAGGTTTCAGTTTATTTGGTCAGCCTAATCCGCCTGCAATTGGTAGATGGTGCCGAACTGCACAAAGCGGCTGTAGACCAGCAATTAAGAGATACAACCATAAGCGCCCAACGCGGAACAATTTATGATAGAAATATGAAACCGCTGGCTCAAAGTGCTACTGTATGGAAAGTAGTATTGGCGCCTGCATATATTGATAAAGATGATGAAACACTACGTCGTAAACTATCAACTGGTTTGGCTGATATTTTAGGGCTGGATGCAGAAGATATCTATAAGCGTACAGAAGGTACTTCTTACTATGATGTTCTAAAAACAAAAGTTGAAACGGATGTAAAAGACAGATTGGTACAATTCATTGAAGAAAATGATTTTGGGAAATACCATTCAATTACAGGAGGATTATAAACGTTATTATCCCTTCGGCTCGTTTGCCTCTACCATTCTTGGTTTTACCGGTACTGACGGCCAGGGTCTTGCTGGGCTGGAAGCATACTATGATGAATATCTGTCCGGTACTGCAGGTCGTTTGGTAACGGCAAAAAATGCAGTAGGTACTGATATGCCATTCCAGTATGAACAAAAGTAGAAGCACAGGACGGTTATAACTTGGTTTTAACCATTGACGAAGTTGTTCAGCATTATTTGGAGCAAGCTTTGGAGGAAGGCGTTGAAAACAACAAAGTTGAAAATCGTGCAACCGGTATTGTAATGAATGTAAAAACCGGAGAGATTGTAGCAATGGCTGTGAAGGGGACTATGACCCGAATAATCCGTTTGTAATCGCAGACGAAGAAGAACGTGCTCGTATTGCGGAACTTCCGGAGGAAGAGCAGCAGGAAGTTACATCAGCTGCTTTGCAAGCACAATGGAGAAATAAGGCAGTTAGTGATACGTATTACCCCGGCTCTGTATTTAAGATGGTAACATTGTCAATGGCGCTGGAAGAAAATGTTGCCACTGAGGAAACTACTTTCACCTGTACAGGCAGCTATGTTCCCGTTCAGGAGAAAGAGCAATTAACTGTCATAATACCAGCGGACATGGCACACAGACTCTGGTACAAGGCACTATGAATTCTTGCAACCCATTTTTCATTTACTTGGGCCAATTATTAGGTACAGAGACCTTTTTGATTATTTTGAGGCTTTTGGTTTTACAAAAAACAGGTATTGACCTTCCGGGTGAAGCAAGCACCAAAGGATTGTATCATGATCGTGATATGTCATTGATGGACTTAGCTGTTGAATCTTTTGGTCAAAACTTTAGTATTACTCCAATTCAGATGATTACAGCCTGTGCGGCAATTGCAAACGGAGGCTATTTGGTGCAGCCTCATGTTGTAAGTCAAATTGTAGATAATGATGGTAATATCATTAAAACTGCAGATACTACAGTGAAACGTCAAGTAATTTCTGAGGAAACTTCAAAACGAGTCAGCAAAATTCTGCAAGAAAATGCTACATCTGGAACAGCCAAAAATGGTTACGTTGCCGGTTACAGAATTGCCGGTAAAACAGGTACTTCAGAAAAGTTGGTGCCGATGGTAAAGTTGGTAGTGATAATAAATACATTGCATCTTACTGCGGTTTTGCTCCTGCCGATGACCCGCAATATGCGGTATTGGTATTCTTTGATGAACCAACGGGAGACAGTTACTACGGCGGCGCTGTTGCAGGCCCTGTGTTTGCTAAAATTATGGAGGAAATTCTTCCATACTTGAATGTTGAAACAAAATACACAGAAGATGAGGCAGGCAGTGTTGGTGTAAAGTGCACCAAATGTGATTGGAAAAAACAGTAAGTGAAGCAACCAATGAACTTACAAACAGTGGATTGAAGATTTTGGTAAAAGGTTCAGGAGATACTGTAATTGCACAAACGCCGGATCCTGGCAGTTCTGTGCCAAGCGGCGGTACTGTGGTTGTATATACAGATGAGGCAAGTATGAACCAAACTGTTACAGTGCCGAACTTTACAAACCGTTCACTGTCGGATGTCAACTACTTGGCTGCACAAGCAGGGTTAAATATCAAAGTCACCGGTGCATATAATAGTTCTGCAGCTACGGCAAGAACACAAGATTATGCAGCAGGTGAGCAAATAAAACCGGGCACGGTTATTACAGTCAACTTTGTAGAAGAAGATACTGTTAGATAGCATTCATACACCTGAAGGAGGTATTCTTTCATGGAACGAAACAACACAAAACTCATTGTAGTGTCCCAACATGCAATGATGACATGGGGACCGATTTTAGAACAGTTATTTGAACAATGTCATTGCAGTGACAGATTTTCCGTTTGCGGTTTTGAGGAATTTTTGTTGCACAGAGAATATGGTAATCCATATATTATTGTGCTGGACAGTGAAGATGACTGTTTACAGGCAGCTAATATCTTACACAACTTTTCAGTTTGCGTAATGAACTATGACCTTCCTGTAAAATTGGATACAAAGAAATTAGATAAATGCAGAGTATTAACTTACTCTACATCCAGCGACAATGCAGATTTTACAGCAAGAAATGCGCATTGTATTCAAGAATTTGGGTGTGCATTTGAAATTGTTGGCGTTGGTGTGATTGGAAGAATTAAACTGCGTACTGCCGAACCTGATGATGTAAAAAAACAGCTTTAATGGGTGCGTCTGTTTGTTTGGCTTGCGGTATACCTTTTGCGGATGTATTAACATCTTTAAATATGCTTGCGGTAGGCGTATAAAAGGGTTGTATGAATTCAGCAGATATGTGAAATTAAAGGGTGGATAATTGAGATGAGTGGCGTTTTTCGCTAATTGCGGTGATATTGTCGTTTGGGATAACAGCACTGTTGGGAAAGTGGTTAATACCTTTTTAAAACGAATTAACTTTGGTCAGACCATTCGTGAAGAAGGTCCGAAATGGCATATTAAAAAGATGGTACTCCCACAATGGGCGGCATCATGTTTATCATAGGTATTGTTGTTTCGGCAGTCATTACCATTCCCATTTACTATGCAATGTCAGGCGGAGGAACGCTGGGAATTTTTGGGGAAACCGTTTTAATGCAAGTAAAGGTATTTGGCGGTTTATTCATGGCAGTAGGCTTTGGTGCAATTGGCTTTTTGATGATTACATTAAAGTGGTAAAAAGAAAAGAAATTTAGGTCTTACTGCATGGCAAAAGTTAATTTTACAATTTTTGGTTGCAGGTGCATACTTATTATCCATATTCCTTGCAGGAGAAGATACCAGAACATTTATCCCTTTGGTGGGCTCTGTTGATTTGAGTTATGGTTATTGGATTTTAGCAGCAATTGTAATTGTAGGTATTGTAAACGCTGTTAACTTTACAGACGGCATTGATGGCTTAAATACATCCGTAACATTTTTTTTGTTGCATTGTTCTTTATGCTCATTGGCACCGTCATTAACACAGTAGGTATCAGTTTGCTGTCAGTTTGTGTAGCAGGTGGCTGCATGGGTTTTTGGTATGGAATTTTAATCCGGCCAAAGTATTTATGGGTGATACCGGCTCCTTATTTTTAGGCGGAATTGTATGTGCCCTTGCTTTTGGAATGGATATGCCTATTTTGTTGTTCCCATTGGGCATTATTTACATTGCAGAAATTTTATCTGTTGTATTGCAGGTACTCTACTTTAAAGCCACAAAGGAAAAACGCCTGTTTAAAATGAGCCCTATTCATCATCATTTTGAAATGTGTGGTTGGAGTGAAATTAAAATTTGCGGTGTATTTAGCTTAGTTACCGTTATTTTTGGAATTTTATCTTTAGTCTGGGTTATTTTGGTGTTTAAAAATAATTTATTGCATATGCATAAAGAAGGGAGGAAATATCATATGACCAACGGAAGAACCGGTGCAAAAGGAAGAAGAGGAATGCCCCTAAAAAAGTAGGGAACGGAACAAAAACCTCCAAAGACCATATCGGAAAAAAATCAGGAATAAAGTGAATCTATTTTCTGTCAGAGCAGGACTTGATATTCCGTTTTTGTTTATCATACTTGTTTTGGTATCCATTGGTTTGGTTATGCTATTTTCCTCCAGCTATGCTTATGCATACCATAATTACGACGGAGACAGTTTCTATTTTATCAAACGTCAGGCAATATTTGCTGTATTGGGTATTGCAGGTATGATTGCAATCTCCTATTTTGATTATCATCATTTTCATAAACTGACCATTCCTATTTTGATTATTTCGTGGCTTTTACTTGGTGTTGTGTTGGTACTTCCTGCCGTTCAGGGCGTACATAGATGGATTAACTTAGGACCTGTTAGTTTTTCAGCCTTCCGAAATTGCCAAATTTGCGTTAATTTTATGGTTTGCCCATTTTGTATCGGTTAATTTTAGGAAGATGAATACCTTTAAAGTCGGTGTCCTGCCGCATTTGTTCATATTAGCGGTAACCGTTGGTTTGGTATTTATAGAGCCGCACGTTTCTGCTTCTATCATTTTAATTCTGATTGCAGCTATTATGATGTTTGTTGGCGGCGTTGATAAAAAATGGTTTATCATTGCGTTTGTGATTGTGGCGGTTGCAGCACTCTTGTTTTTAACATTGACACAGCACTATGCTACTGACCGCGTGGCAGGTTGGTTAAACCCGTTTAATCCCCCCTGAAGGTGTTGACACATGGCAAACCAAGCAATCACTTATGGCAATTGGCTCCGGTGGATTTTTTTGGTTTGGGTTTTGGTCAATCCAGACAAAAATACTTATATTTACCTGAGCCGCAAAATGACTTTATCTTTGCAGTTGTATGTGAAGAATTAGGTTTTATTGGTGCATTGCTTATCATTATTTTATTTATCTTATTAATCTGGAGAGGTATTACGTTATCTCTGCGTGCAAAGATAAATTTGGTATGCTGTTGGGTATTGGCTTAACATCCCAAGTAGGTATGCAGGTTATTTTAAATATCATGGTTGTTACCAACACCATTCCGAATACAGGAATTAGCTTGCCATTCTTTAGCTATGGCGGTACGTCGCTGATTATTTTGCTCATACAAATGGGTATTGTATTGTCTATTTCACGAACGTCCGCAGTGGAAAGAAGCTAGCATATTCTAACAAACGGCGAAAGGCTGTGATTATTATGAAGGTTCTGTTTGCAGGAGGCGGCACAGCAGGACATATTAACCCTGCTTTGGCAATTGCAGGCTATATTCGAGAAAAAGAACCAAATGCAAAATTATTATATATTGGCAATAAAGGTGGTATGGAAGAACGTCTGGTTCCTGCCGCCGGCTTTGCATTTAAAACAATTACCATTTCAGGATTTCAGCGTAAATTAACACCAAAACATATTGTGGAAAATTTCAAAACAGTAGGACGTATTTTTACTTCCAGCAATGAGGCGAAACGTTTAATTCAAGAATTCAAACCGGATATTTGTATCGGAACAGGTGGTTATGTAAGCGGTCCTGTAATACGTGCTGCTATAAAACTGGGGGTACCTTCTGTAATACATGAGCAGAATGCGTTTCCGGGAATGACCAATAAAATGTTGGCCAAACAAGCAACAAAAGTATTGTTGGCTGTTGAGGACGCACGCCAGTATTTTGAAACAGACCAATGTGTATTAACGGGTAATCCTGTAAGACAGGAGATTATACGTGCGGATAAACGCGTTTCCAGAGCAAAATTGGGTTTGGACAGCAGACCGGTGATTTTATCATTTGGAGGCAGTTTAGGTGCACGTAATATGAATGAAGGCATGGCAGATTTATTGGTTCAAAGCGGAAAAACAGGACAGTTTCAACACATACACGGATATGGTCAATATGGAAAATGGCTGCCGGATTTGCTTGGAAAAAAAGGTTTAAATCTTAAATTAGCCAAAAATATAGATGTTCGGGAATATATTAATGATATGCCTGATTGTTTGGCTGCAGCAGATTTGGTGATTTGCCGTGCAGGCGCAATTACACTCAGTGAGCTGCAGGCTCAGGGAAAAGCATCTATTTTAATTCCATCTCCAAATGTCGCGGAAAATCATCAGTATCATAATGCGATGGCAATGGTGAATCGGATGCCGCAATGATTATTGAAGAAAAAGATTTGACAAGTCAGCTGCTTTGTAAAACGGTGGAAGATTTGTTTGCAAAAACAGGCAAGGTGGAAGAAATGGCGGCAAATGCGAAAAAAAAATGGCAATTTTAGATGCCAATGAGCGCATTTATAAAATTATAAAGGACATTGTTGGATAGGGAACAATATCTTTTCAAAAACATAGTATATACAGTAAATATTCTTTTTAATGAATATGAGATGTATATTCATGTGATGAGAGGGTGTTGGTTGTGGCAAGACTTGATATCGTTGGACCATGTAAACTACGGGGTGAAGTAAGTATTCATGGAGCAAAAACAGTGCCTTGCCTCTGCTGTCTGCTTGTTTGCTATGCAATAGCGAATGCATTCTACATAATTGCCCCAGGTTATCTGACGTAGATATTTGCATTAAAATTTTGGAACATCTGGGTTGTAACGTCAAAAGAGAAGGGCATAATGTAATTGTAGAGCCCCACTACGTTAACCCATTCTGATATTCCGGATTACTTAATGAGAGAAATGCGTTCGTCTATTGTGTTTTTAGGCGCAATTTTAACCCGCACCGGTCAGGCTTGTCTCGTTGCCGGGAGGATGCGAATTGGGACCAAGACCAATTGATTTGCATTTATCCGCACTGGGTAAATTGGGAGTTCATATCAAAGAGTGTCACGGCAGTATGAAATGTACTACCGGTGACGGATTAAAAGGAAATAATATCAGTTTGGCTTTTCCAAGTGTAGGCGCTACAGAAAATATTATGTTGGCTTCGGTTTGCGCTGAAGGTGTTACAGTAATCCACAATGCAGCCAGAGAACCCGAAATTTGTGACCTTGCTCATTTTCTAAATAAATGCGGAGCACATATATCCGGTGCAGGGGAAAGTACCATTATTATAGATGGAGTACAGTATTTGCATGGATGCGAATATACTGTCATGGCAGACCGAATTGCAGCAACTACGTTTATGTCAGCAGCTGCTGTAACAGGCAGTCACATTACACTGAAAGATATTGTTCCGAGTCATTTGGAATCCGTATTGCCCATATTTGAAGAGGCGGGCTGCAGCTACCACTTAAAAGGTGATGCATTAAGTATTATGGGACCGAAGCGGCTACAGCCGTTAAAATTGGTTAGAACAATGCCTTATCCTGGCTTTCCTACCGATGCTCAGGCCCCTGTAATGGCAATGGCTGCATTGGCAGAAGGAACCAGTGTATTTGTTGAAACAATTTTTGAAAGCAGATACAAACATGTATGCGAATTGACACGACTGGGTGCTAAAATTAAAGTGGAAGGCAGAGTCGCTATTATTGAAGGAGTACCTAAATTTTATGGTACCAGCGTGTGCGCAGCAGAATTAAGAGGTGCTGCTGCCTTAGTAGTTGCGGGGTTGGCCGCGGAAGGAAAAACATCTGTTTACGGACTAAATTATTTAGACCGTGGATATGAAAAAAATAGAAGTATCTTTGAGTCAATTAGGGGCGAATATTATTAGGAAGTAAAAAGCAGGAGGTTTGGTATGAATAGGGATGACCAAAAAAATAACTTACAAAAGACTGCAAGTAAAAAAGTAGAATATCGAAACCGTCCTGCTCATTCTCAACCGCGTGGACGCAGTATGCAGGCCAAAAAGTAAAGGCCAAAAGCAAAACACAGGAAGCGTAATTTAATTTTATTCTATCTCTCTATTTTTGTGGTAATCATAGCAGCGGCAATTACATTAAGCTTAACCGTTTTGTTTAAAATCAGTACCATTGAAGTAACAGGTACTTCCAGATACAGTGTAGAGGATATTATAAAAGAAAGTGGAATTTCTGAGGGAAACAATTTATTTTTAATTAATAAAGACTATGCTGTCCAGAATATCAAAAGAGAAACTTCCTTATATCGGTGAGGTAACAATATCCCGTAAGCTTCCTGGCACAGTATCTATTAGCGTTTCTGATGCGACCATAGCAGGTGCAGTATCGTATAACGGCGGATATCTGGTGATAGACAGCAATGGAAAAGCCGTGGAACAGCTAACAGAATATCCAACGGATTATCCTGAAATTGTTGGTTTAAATATCTCTGAGGCAGTGATTGGAACAGAGATTACTTATGCCGATAATGACCAAAAATAGCATTTACTGAGTTGCTAAATGCAATAGAGCAAAGCGGGCTGGATAAAATTACAAAAATTGATATTTCTGACACATACAGTATCAAAGCAGTATATGATGGCAGAGTAACTATGAATTTTGGTATTGCAACAGACTTAACCTATAAAGCGAGATTTGCTAAGAGTATATTTGATTCAGGAAAAATTCAGTCAACAGAAAAAAGGAACATTGGATTTATCCGTGGTAACAGATAACAATAAGGTTTATTTTTCACCTGACTATTCTGTTTCATCCGGTTCAGACGCTGCATAAAGTAAAATGACATATTTGAAAAGCAAGAAGCCATATGTTACCGCTTGACTTCTTGCTTTTTTATATTTATGATATATCAAAATAAGCAACAATCATTAGAAAAAACAGACATAAAATGGGTTGAATACAATGCGATTTTTAAGATGTTTTCAAGATGTAAGTAAAATAAGAACAAATTAAAAATTTTGCTGAAAAATTTTCAGAGAATCAATGACATTTTCATTAAAAAGTATATCGCTTTTACTCGATATATGCACAAAGTTAATAATCTAACACAAAACATGAGAAAACTTATTGAAATTTTTCGCTAAAAGTGATAAATTAATAGTATAACTAATTTTGCAGATAACTTAACTTTATATAGGAATACGTTGAGAGAATTTAGAGGAGGAACAAAGCAATGCCTTTTGAAATTGATAATGAAAACGATGTTGTTCAAATAAAAGTAGTAGGTGTTGGCGGCGGCGGCGGCAACGCAATTGATAGAATGATTGAATCGGGTATAAAAGGTGTTGATTTTATTGCAATCAATACAGACCAGCAAGCGTTGAATCGCTCTATGGCAACAGAAAAAGTTACAATCGGAGATAACTCTACAAAAGGAAAAGGTGCAGGTGCAAAACCTGAAATGGGTTCCAAAGCTGCGTCCGAAAGCCGTGAAAAAATTGCAGAGCAGCTGAAAGGTGCTGATATGGTATTTATCACTGCAGGTATGGGTGGTGGCACCGGCACAGGTGCAGCTCCTATTGTTGCGGAAGTTGCACGCGATTTAGGTGTTCTAACCGTTGGTATTGTAACAAAACCATTTAAATTTGAAGGCAGACGCCGTATGGAACAAGCTGAAAAAGGAATTGAAGCTCTTTGTCAACACGTAGATTCTCTTGTGATTATTCCAAATGAGCGTTTACACTTAATCAGTAAAAAAAAAATTGACTTTATTAAATGCCTTTAAAGCTGCAGATGATATTTTGCGCCAAAGGTGTACAAAGTATTTCTGACCTGATTAAAAATCCGGGTATTGTTAACCTCGACTTTGCAGATATCAACTCCGTTATGAAAGATGCAGGTTACGCACATATGGGTGTAGGACGTGCTTCCGGAGAAGATAAAGCAAGACAAGCAGCAGAGCGCGCTATTTCCAGCCCTCTTTGGAAACATCCATCAGCGGTGCTATGGGTGTTATCATTAACATCACATCTTCTCCTGATATTGGCTTGGAAGAAATTACAATTGCTTCTGAAATGATTGCAGATATGGTTCATCCTGACGCAAATATCATTTGGGGTACTGCTTTTGATGAAAGCATGGAAGATGAAATGAGTGTTACGGTTATTGCTACCGGTTTTCTCCTGAAGCAAGAGCTTTGTCCGCAGCCGCAAAAGCAGCAGAGACAGAAAAGAAACAAAATGATGATTTGGATCTTCCACTGTTTGGACAAGCAAATACCACTGCTCCTGCTACCAGAGTGGACAGCCAAAGAAAAGCAGCTCCATTGGATGAAGACGATTCTTATACGGATATTATGGCTATTTTCGGCAATAAAAATAATTTGAAATATAAAGGTGCTTCTGCCGCGGCAGAAGCACCTTTTATATTTTGATATTACAATATATCTGTATTTTGATTACTACGTCCATATGAATGACAGAAGTGAATTGTATGCTTAATGATGAAAAAGACACTGTCTGATGATTCAAACAGTGTCTTTTCATTATTTTAATAATTGTTTGTATAAACGAATGTATTCATTGGCGGAACGCCCCCAGCTGTTATCACTTTTTAAAGCGCGCTCCACTAATATTGACCAGCCTTCTTTGTTTTCATATCCGGTTAGTGCACGTTGAACAGCATATACCATATCGCCGCTGCTATAATTTTGAAAGGTAAATCCGTTACCGTTGCCATCGCCGCTGTCTTGAATGGAGTCTTTTAATCCTCCTGTTTCTCTTACTACAGGGATAGAACCATAACGTAATGCAATCATTTGAGATAATCCGCAAAGGTTCACTTCTGGATGGCATCAAGAAAATGTCTGAACCGGCATAAATTTTGCGTGATAATTCCGGTACAAATCCTTGACATGCGACCAATCTTCCCGGATATTTATCCTGCATATTGCGGAAGAAAGATTCATATTCAAAATCACCTGACCCTAAAATCACAAATTGGACATGGTTACTGCACATGATTTGGTCCAATCCTTCAATGACCAAGTCCAACCCTTTGGCGGATACCATGCGGGTAACCATACCAATCAATGGAATATCCGGATTTTGCTCCAACCCGAGACGCTCCTGCAACTTTTGTTTGTTTACAGTTTTTCCTTCGGGATGTGCGGCGCTGTAAGGAGCATAAATATCCGAATCTGTTTCAGGGTCATAGTTTTTGGTATCAATACCGTTTAGAATGCCTGAGAGCTTCCAGGAGCGTTCTTTTAAGATACCATCCAGTTTATATGAGAACCATGGGTCCATAATCTCCTGAGCGTATGTAGGGCTTACGGTAGATACCCAATTGGAGCATTCAACTGCACCTTTGAGCAAATTAACGCAGTCATCATATTCTACCAAGGAGGTTGCTTCTTTTTGGAATCCCCAATACATCTGTCAATACCTCAAGGCCATATTTGCCTTGATACTGAATGTTGTGAATGGTCATCAATGTTTTCATGTTTTGATAAAATTCCTGATGTCCATAAAACAGATGGTAATAAATAGGTACCAGGGCAGTTTGCCAGTCATTACAGTGAATGATGTTTGGCTGGAAATCTATAAAAGGCAACATTTCTAAAACAGCCCTGGAGAAAATGCAAAACGTTCTGCGTCATCAAAATGACCGTAAATACCGCTTCGTTTAAAGTAATATTGATTGTCTATAAAATAATAAATAACACCGCCGTATCTTGCTTCAAATACACCACAATACTGACGTCTCCAAGCAACCGGAACAGAAAGGCTGGTGACAAATTTCATTTCATCACGCAAATGCTGTGGAATATCTTCATAAAGCGGCATTACAATTCTGCAGCCAATCAAACGCTGGCGCAAAGCCTGCGGTAAGGAACCTGCAACATCTCCCAAACCGCCGGTTGCAATATAGGAAGCGCTTCGCTTGTACAATATAAAACTTTCATGTTACTATCACATGCCTTTCTATTTGGTATCTATACAATGCTGCCTTTGCTGATGAAAACAGGGTAAGTATCTGTACCCATGAAAGAGCGTCCGTCTTGTATCATAACATCTTTATCTGTAATTACATTTTGTAAGTTACAGTCAGTGCCGACACAAGTATCCTGCATAATGACACAATTTTTCAGTTTTGCGCCTTTTGCAATTTTTACACCGCGGAATAAAATACTGTTTTGTACTTCGCCTTCAATCACGCATCCATCTGCGATTAAGGATTGATTCACATTGGAACCAAGTCCGTATCTTGCGGGCATGTCATCTCTCACTTTAGTGTAAATTGGTTTATCAGGCTGAAACAACTGTGTTTTCACATCAGGATTTAATAAATCCATATTGGCTTGGAAATAATCCTGTGTGGAACAAATTACTTTGGAATAACCTTTAAATTCATAACAATAAAAACGATATTGAAACATATTGCGCTGAATAAAATCACGGTTAAAATTATACATGTTTCTGCTGACGCAGTCTTCTATTAATTCAATTAATAGGGGACGATTAATGACATACATGTTCAATCCGTAATTACATGGACCGTCCACTTTTGGATGAATCAGCATATCGCGCAATGCGCCGTTTTCTTTACGCTGTATACAGTAGGTTCGCTCATATGCTGCGGAATGATGCCATGCTGATACACCGCAGTAATATCTGCTTGATTGTGTATATGTGTTTCCACTACATCGTGATAGGGAATATTACAGACAATATCACAGTCGCTGAGCAAAACATAATCTTCTTTTTGATGTTACCAAAAAATGACGAATGGATTCCAACGCTTCAATACGGCTGTTGGATATATCCTGGTCTTGCTTTCCAAAAAGGAGGAAGAAAGAAAAGACCGTCGCGTTTACGGGATAAATCCCATGCTTTTCCCGAACCGAGATGATCCATTAAAGATTGGAAGTTACTTTTTGTCACAACGCCAACTTTACTGATACCCGAATTTACCATATTGGAAAGAGGAAAATCAATTAAGCGGTATCTGCCGCCGAAAGGAACGGAAGCTATGGTACGTCTTTCTGTCAGTTCACGAATTTTATCATCATGTACATTAGAAAATAAAACACCTACAACATTATTGCCGCGCATATTATATTTCCTCCTTTTGGTCGTCTGCATCTAACATGGTTTTGGGAGGAATTACTGTGTTAGGTGCTACAATATAGCCGCCGCCTACTACAGTTAAACCCCACTGCTCTAAATTTTCCATATCCTCGGGTCGTTTTCCCACTTCAGCATTTGCTTTTATAACAGCTTGTTCTCCTATAATTGCATATTGTACCGCTGCGCCTTCTTCTATTTTTGCACCCGGCATAATAATGGAATCACGGACGACTGCGCCTTTTCCGATGGTAACATCCTCAAATACAATGGAGGAATCCAATGCTCCGTAAATATCGCAGCCTTCTGCAATTAAAGCGTTTTGTACATGTGCTTCATTGGAAATATAATGAGGAGGGAGTGTTGGATTACGAGAATAAATTTTCCAGCTTTCATCGCTTAAATCCAAAGGGACTTTTGGATTGAGCAAGTCCATATTGGATTCCCATAAACTATCAATGGTGCCTACGTCTTTCCAATAACCTGAAAATTCATAAGCCATCATTTTTTCTCCTGCCCCCAGCATTGCGGGTAAAAACATCTCCGCCAAAGTCATTGCTGGAATTTGGGTTTGCTTCATCTTCAGTTAGGTACTTACGTAATTTATCCCAGCTGAATACATAAATTCCCATAGATGCTTTGTTGCTCTTAGGCTGTTTTGGTTTTTCGTCAAATTCGTAAATGGTTCCGTCTTCGTATGTATTTAAAATGCCAAATCGGGAAGCTTCTTCCATAGGAACTTCTATTTCCGCAATGGTACATGCTGCGTGATGCTCTTTGTGGAACGCTACCATTTTGGAATAATCCATTTTATAAATGTGGTCGCCTGATAAAATAACGACGTAATCCGGATGATATCGTTCAATAAAATTGATATTTTGATAAATTGCATTTGCGGTTCCTTTGTACCAATCGGAACCGTCAATGTGCTGATAGGGAGGAAGAACATGTACACCGGCATCCAGACGGTCTAAGTCCCAAGGCTGTCCGCTGCCGATATAATCATTTAATATCAGCGGTTGATATTGTGTTAAAACACCTACGGTTTCAATGCCGGAATTGATACAGTTAGACAGTGGGAAATCTATAATACGGTATTTTCCGCCATAAGGAACCGCCGGTTTGGCAAGTTTTTTGTCAATACTCTAATCTGCTGCCTTGTCCGCCTGCAAGCAGCATGGCAACTACTTCTTGTTTTGGTAACATATTCATTCCTCCTTGATGTATGCGTTTTGCTGCCGGATTAATCCGCTTTTTTTCTTCGTTTTCTTATCTGTTGTTTTCGTTTTTTTGTCTGCTGTTTTTCTCGCAGTTTTCGTTACTTTGGTTGGTGTTTTGTCTGTATGTGCAGCCGCTTTGGTCTGTTTGCGGCGTTTGCATTTTAAATAAATAACGGATAGCGGTGGCAAGGTAAGCGGAATACATTGCTCAAAAGCCATGCATAGGTTCATCAAGGTTTTGATTGCATTTCCATTTGTAATACCGTTTCCGCCAAATTCTTCCGCATCTGTTGTAAAGACTTCTTCATACGTGCCTGCAAATGGTACGCCAATACAGTAATGTCTCTCGTTGTACGGGTACAAAGTTACATACGGCAATGATTTCGTGGCCGCTTTTATCAATTCTGCGGAATGCAATGACACTTTGTTCATTGTCATCGTGAGCAATCCAGGAAAAAGCCTTCCCAAGAAAAATCAACTTCCCATAAAGAAGGTGTATTCAAATAGAAATGATTTAATGATTGGAAAAAATGCTTTGCTTTTTTTGGTGAAACGGATAAGCAAGCAAAAGCCAATCCAATTCCTGCTCATAATTCCATTCAATAAACTGACAAAATTCTGTACCCATAAAGATTAGCTTTTTGCCCGGATGTGCCATCATATATCCCATAAAAGCGCGAATACCTGCCAGTTTTGGTCATTGTCGCCCGGCATTTTATTGATGAGAGAACATTTGCCATGTACCACTTCATCATGAGAAATGGGTAGAATAAAGTTTTCTGAAAATGCATAAAAAACGAGAATGTCAGTTTGTCGTGACTACCTTTTCTGAATAATGGGTCAAGGCTCATATAACTGAGCATATCGTTCATCCAGCCCATATTCCATTTTGTAATTAAAACCAAGGCCGCCGCAGTAAGTAGGTTTAGATACCATGGGCCAAGAAGTGGATTCTTCAGCAATCATCATAACGGTTGGGAAAAGCTCAAACACGACTTCGTTTAATTTTTGCAGAAATGCAACCGCTTCTAAGTTTTCTTTTCCGCCAAATTTGTTTGGAACCCATTGTCCGTCTTCACGGCTGTAATCCAAATAAAGCATGGAGGCAACCGCATCGACGCGGAAGCCGTCAATATGAAATTCTTTCAGCCAAAAACAGCGCTGGAAATCAAAAAAGTTCACTACTTCTGTTTTTCCGTAATCAAATACCAAAGTGCCCCAATCGCTGTGTTCTCCTTTTCTGGGGTCGGCGTATTCATAGCAGGCAGTACCGTCAAAACGGGCAAGTCCGCTTTCGTCCTTCGGAAAATGCGCCGGGACCCAGTCCATGATCACACCAATACCCGCTTGGTGGCATCTGTCTACAAATTTCATGAATTCTTTTGGTTCCCCGTAACGGGAAGTAGGTGCAAAATATCCGGTGACTTGGTATCCCCAAGAGCCGTCATACGGATATTCGGTGATAGGCATTAATTCAATATGGGTATAACCCATTTCTTTCATGTATGGAATTAACTCGTCCGCAATTTTCTCATAAGAGAATACATGTCCGTCTTGATAGCGTTTCCAGGAACCCAAATGTATTTCATAGATATTGACAGGTTGTTCATAGTGCGGGTGTTTTTTCTTTTTTCTTGTACCAATCGGAATCGTTCCATCGGTATCCTGAAAGGTCGTAGTATTTGGAGGCTGTTCCCGGTCTTGTCTCAAAATGGTGTGCGTAAGGGTCACTTTTATAAATGAAATTGCCATTGTCGTCTTCGATTAAAAACTTGTAAGTTTCAAACTGAGCAAATTCAAACGGCAACGTACATTCCCATACACCGTCACTGATTTTTTTTCCATAGGATGCGCAGAGGAATTCCACTCATTAAAATCTCCAACAATAGAAGCGGAAACGGCATTTGGAGCCCAAACACGGCATACCATTCCCTGAGCGCCGTCTGTTATAGTTTTATGTACTCCTAAGAACTCATATGCATATGGATTGGTTCCTTGATGAAATAACTGTAACGGGATTTGATTTTTTCTTGATTGTTGATATTTTTCACAATATATAACTCCCTTTCGCATCCTATATTCGTCTAATTTAATGATAGCATAAATTTTGGAAATTTCAAGGATTTTGGTGCTATTATCCTAAAAATTATTTTTGATATTCGGCAATGTTAAGAAAATATGCACAAAAATTTAACATTGTTATTGTTCTATCGCACATCCATAATTCAAAGCAGTAAGTTCAAATTATAGCATAAGGCAACTGTTGATATTTGTAACAATTTCATTTTCAAAAGAAGAGAATTTGGCTTTCACGTTTTATGTTTATGGTGAAAGATACATGAAATAGATACTGCGAGAATACAATCTAATAAGATTAATGGAAAAGAAAGGCGGTTGAAAGGTTGTTGCAGGTGATAGAAAAAAGTAAATCATTTTATACAACCTATTCTATGGGGCTGGCCTGTATTAATATGTATTTTGCTTGCGGGAATTTTATTTACCGTTAGGCTGCGTTTTTTTCAATTTACAAAAATAGGTTTATGGATGAAACTCACCTTTGCCGGTATGTTTCGGAGAAAAAACAAAGCAATGACGGCATTTCTCCCTTTCAGGCACTGCCAACAGCATTGGCAGGTTCCATAGGTACGGGCAATATTGTGGGTGTAGCAACTGCGCTGACACTTGGAGGTCCCGGCGCAATCTTTTGGATGTGGATTTCAGCCCTATTGGGAATGATGACCATATATGCGGAAACAGTACTTGGTATGAAATATCGAAAAAAGATAAGAACGGAAAATGGCTTGGCGGCGCCATGTATTACATAGAATACGGATTAAAATGCAAACCGCTTGCCATTGTATTCGCCATTGCCTGCGTACTGGCTTCCTTTGGAATGGGAAATATGGCGCAGGCAAATGCAATTGGCGGAGCCTTACGGGATAGCTTTGGCGTAAATACTACAATTACGGGTGTTGTTGTTGCGCTGGTTGTATTTATTGTATTAAGCGGCGGTATCCAGAGAATTGCAAAAGTAACGGAAAAAGTAGTGCCTATTATGGCGGGTATTTATCTTTTGGCAGGTATCATTGTCATTGCGGTACATGGAACGATGCTTCCAAGTGTGTTTGGTCAAATTTTCTCCGGCGCGTTTAATTTACAAAAGTGCAACAGGGGGCATCAGCGGTTCTGTTATGATGATTGCTCTGCGCAGCGGGGTATCACGGGGAATCTTTACAAATGAGGCAGGATTGGGTTCTTCGGTCATGGCGCATACGGAAGCGGACTGCAAAGAGCCGGCAGAGCAGGGAATGTGGGGAATTTTTCAGGTCTTTACCGATACCATTGGCATGTGTACCATCACAGCTCTTTGTATTTTATGCAGCGGAGCTATGACAACGGGCAGAGATGGCGGTGCACTGAGTACAGCGGCATTTCACACGGTATTTGGAGTATTTGGAGACGGTGTTATTTCTGTATCTATTACCTTATTTGCATTTGCAACCATGTTGGGATGGTCTCACTACGGACAATGCGGACTGCGATACTTGTGCGGAGATAAATTGTTGATACCGTATCGTATCCTATTTGCTTTTTGCAGCAGCCAGCTGCGGCATGGATTTAACATTGGTATGGGACCTTTGTGATACGTTAAATGGATTTATGGCAATACCAAATTTAGTAGCTATTTTTTTACTATCAAATCAAGTAATAAAAGAAACAAAGAAATATTTAAGCAGAAGAAAAGAACATAACAATTTAAAACAGCTGGAATAATCGTGCAGATATTTGCAAATAAAAAGGACACTTGTTATAATACAAGTGTCCTTTTAATGATCTTGTTTCTTTTGATTCCCATTTTCTGTTCTACGTTTTGAATCAGATTAAATAGGGAAGCTGCAAAAGAAGGATATTTTTTTGTAATGGACTCGGGAGATAAATGGGGAGCTTTTTCTTTTCAAGCGGCTCCAAATTCTCTACAGCTTCTCCGCTGATGAGACAAGCCGCATTTGCTTCGGATAGTTCCATAGAAGCATTGGCAAGACCAAAGTGTCTTTTTGTAAGGTGCGGCAAAAGAGTCCCTGGGGATTTTAGGATTGGCAGAATACAGCAAGCGAAAGATTTTATAAATGCTTGTAGATAAAAAAGAAGAGACTTCTTCTGTCAGTGCATGGTTATTGCATTCTTGTAAAATACCGTAAATGACATGAATGGAGTTAATAATCAATTTTTATTTAAGGTAGCAATAATGCCTGTTTTGCGCCTTCCTTTTGATTCCGTGTCTTCCGGTAAATCATCTATTGTGATGGTGGCACCTGAACGGTTTGGAGATCTTCCCAATAAGTAATCACAGGATACGTTATAGAAGTTTGCAATTTTACTACGAATTCCAAGCCACATTTGCGGATTCCCTTTTTTCATAGTGCGATAACAGCGCTTGGGAAACTTGTAATTCCTCTGCAGCCTTTTTTTGGCTCAGACCGCGTTCTTTCGCAACAAAGTAATAATTCGTGGGAATGCGTCGTTCACATAGGTACCTCCCTTCATCTGATATCATAGTTTTGAAAACTACTTAACAATATGTAAAGTATACAATAAATATAACGCTTTGTAAAGACACTATATGTCGTATCTGAGGCAAAAAGGAGCAAAATATATGAAGTCTTATACCATACATTTGATTCGCCACGGTATTTCTCAGGGAAATTTACTCGGCCAGTATATTGAGTAACGGATTCCCTTTATCCAAGGAAGGTAAAGAACAATTAAAAACAGCTGGCAGAGCAAAACAGTTATCCGTACGCTCAAGCTTACTATACCAGTCCGTTGAGTCGTTGCGTGGATAGTTTAAAACTCATTTATCCCAATGCAGAACCAATTGTCGTTGAAGGTTTTAAAGAATGTAACTTTGGAAAATGGGAAGGAAAATCAGCAAAAGATTTGGAACATGACCCCGATTTTATCCAATGGATGGAAAGCGGTTCCACCATGTCTCCCCGCCCGGAGGGGAAGATGGAGGCCACTTTATGCAGCGCGTCTGTATGGAATTTGAAACATTTGTGGAACGTATGATGCGTACTGGAGAGACATCGGCTGTATTGATGGTACACGGCGGAACCATTATGTCTATTTTATCGGCCTATGGGTTTGCCAAGAGCGCCGTTTTATGACTGGATGGTAGAGCCGGGACATGGCTATTCTTTGCGTATTACACCAGGTCTTTGGATGCGCTCGATGGTAGCGGAAGTGTACGATACCATTCCTCCGAGAGAACAGCAGCAAAATAGGGAACATACTGTCATAGACTATGCAAGAGAAGCGGCAAACCGTGCGTTTGGTGATAAAGAAGAAACAGAATCTTAAAATGGATGTTGTAATAAAATACAGAGTGGTGTGTCAAAGACTTTGTACTGTCATGTTAGGTTTCTGTGAAAGACAAATTCTTTTTACCCTTGACAAATCACATGCATTATGCGTATAATAATTTTACAAAGTAAATTTATCTGAAGTATTTCAGATAGCCCGTGAAAGACTTTGAAGGGAATAAGATAGCAGGGACAGAATTTCAGAGAGCTGCCGGTTGGTGTGTGAGGCAGCACTGAACCTGGTATGTATAGCTCATCCCGGGTTGCCGGCCTGATGATTTCATAGGGACGGACGTAAGGCTGCGTTATAGGCCGAATCTTGTTAGAGATGGTGAGGGTTTGCTGCGTGAGCACAAACCGAATTTGGGTGGTACCGCGAATTGATATATTCGCCCCGAACAGCGTATGTTGTACAGCTGTTCGGGGCTTTTGTTTGTAAAAATTGTAATTGATATAAAGGAGAGAATCATCATGAAAAAAAGGGTTTGAAAAATATATTCCGTTTGAACCTGTGAAATTACCGGACCGTACATGGCCTGACAAAGTCATTGAGAAGGCGCCAATCTGGTGCAGCGTAGACTTGCGCGACGGCAATCAGGCGCTTGTTAATCCAATGAATTTGGAAGAAAAGTTGTCTTTTTTCAAACTTTGGTTGGCATTGGTTTTAAAGAAATAGAAGTAGGTTTTCCATCCGCTTCCGAAACAGAATATGAAATTTTGCGTGCATTGATTGACCGTAATTTAATTCCGGATGATGTAACCATCCAAGTATTGGTACAGGCAAGACCGCATTTGATTACAAAAACCTTTGAAGCAATCAGCGGTGCAAAAAATGTAATTGTTCACTTTTATAATTCTACTTCTACACTTCAGCGTAAAGTAGTATTCCATACAGACATGCAAGGTGTTATTGATATTGCAGTGGAAGGTGCTAAATTAATCAAAGAACTAACTGAGCAAGAAGTTGCAAAACAGGCGCCAATATTCGTTTTGAATATTCTCCTGAAAGCTTCTCAGGCACTGAAATGGACAATGCTGTATTAATCTGTGACAAAGTATTGGAAACATTGGGTGCAACTCGGAACATAAAGTAATTTTAAATCTTCCGAATACCGTTGAAGGTATGATGCCGAATCAGCATGCGGACCAAATTGAATACTTCTGCCGTCATTTTGAAGGGAAGAGACAGCGCAATTATCAGCCTGCATCCGCATAATGACAGAGGCACTGCAACGGCTGCAACAGAGTTGGGTATTTTGGCAGGTGCAGACCGTGTGGAAGGTACTTTGTTCGGCAATGGCGAACGTACAGGTAACGCAGACATTATGAATGTTGCAATGAACATGTACACACAAGGCATTGACCCGGAATTAAACTTTTCAGAGATGAACAAAATCAAAAGAAGTATACGAGCAATGTACCGAAATGAAAGTGCATGAACGTCATCCATATGCAGGTGAACTGGTATTTACCGCTTTCTCAGGCTATCATCAAGACGTAATTAAGAAAGGCGTTGACTATATGAAACAAAACAACTCAGAGTATTGGGAAGTACCATACTTGCCAATTGACCCTGCAGAACCTGGGCAGACAATACGAACCGATTATTCGTATTAACAGCCAGTCAGGGTAAAGGCGGTGCTGCTTTTATCATGCAGCAGATTTTTGGTTATCAAATGCCAAAAGCCGCATCCTGGAGTTTGGCAAAATCGTGAAAGCCGCATGTGACAAAGCCGGCAGAGAGATTATGCCGAAAGAAATTTTTGCATTGTTTGAAGAAGAGTATCTACATGTTCATAAACCATATAACTTAAAAAGCTATAAAATTTATGAAGAAAATGATGTGGAAAATGAAACAGTAGTTCACTTTGAAGGAAATCTGCGCTTTGAACATACCGACCATATGATTTCCGGTGTGGGCAACGGTCCGATTGACGCATTCTTTAATGCATTGAAAACAGTTGGAATTACAAATTATAAATTTGTATCTTACAGTGAGCATGCTGTTTCAGAAGGTGCAAACTCAAAAGCCATTTCTTATATTCAGTTGGAATGTCCCAATGGTAACACTATTTTCGGCGTTGGTTTGGACAGCAATATCAGTTTGGCTTCCATTAAAGGTATTATTTGTGCCATCAATCGTGCACAAAATAAAACAGAACGTTATCATTTCATATAAAAGGAAGGTACATCATGAAAGAATATCAAATCACCGTATTAAAGGGCGACGGCATTGGCCCTGAAATTGTAGATCAGGCAATCAAAGTGTTGAACAAAACTGCTGAAAAAGTTCGACTTTAAAGTAAATTATCAGGAAGAATATATTGGCGGTGCAGCGATTGATGCAACAGGCGAACCATTGCCGCAAAAGACCGTGGATTCTTGTAAAGCATCCGACGCTGTCATACTTGGTGCTGTAGGAGGGCCAAAATGGGATTCCTTATCAGGCAGTCAAAGACCTGAAGCGGGTTTGCTGGGCATTCGCGGTGCATTGGGACTATATGCAAATTTACGTCCTGCAGTTATTTTTTGAACCGCTTCGCGATGCTTCCCCTCTAAAAGAAGAAATCATTGGAGACGCATTGGATATCATGGTAGTACGTGAATTAACAGGAGGCATTTACTTTGGTCAGCGCGGCCGTGATACGGTTGATGGTGTAGAATCTGCATTTGATACGGAACGTTATTCTGTAAAAAGAGGTAGAGCGTATTGCGCGTATCGGTTTTGAAATGGCACAAAAGAAACAAACGCCTATGCAGCGTTGATAAAGCCAATGTGTTGGAGTCCTCCCGTTTGTGGAGAGAAACCGTTACCAAAATTGCAAAAAGAATACCCGGATGTTACGTTAGACTATATGTATGTAGACAACTGTGCAATGCAGTTGGTGCGTAATCAAAACAATTTGATGTTATTTTAACTTCCAATATTTTTGGTGATATTCTTTCGGATGAAGCTTCTATGATTAGCGGTTCCATTGGTATGCTGGCATCTGCAAGTCTTGGGGAAAATCAGTTTGGCCTGTATGAACCAATTCATGGCAGTGCGCCTGACATTGCAGGAACAGGAAAAGCCAATCCGCTTGCTACCATTTTGTCCGTTTCTATGATGCTGAAATATACATTGAATCAGCCACAAGCAGCACAAAGCAATTGAAGACGCTGTATCTAAGGCGTTGACCATGGCACGTACTCCCGATATTCACACAGAAGGTATGAAATTGGTAAATTGTTCTGAAATGGGTGACCTTGTCTGCCAACTGCTTTCATGTTAAGATATTCATAAAGAAAAGCTCCAACCAATCATTGGAGCTTTTTCTCTGTGTTGAAGTGGGGGTATTCATGGATTATAAAGAAAAACACGTACGGAAGAATCTAATGCCGCTGAATTAAATTCGGCAGAAGAGAATACAACTGCAAAAGCTTCTGCGGAGGAACGTTCCCATCTTACCTTCCGCCGAGGATTGAGAGACGGGCTTCCCATTTGTTTGGGGTATTTATCGGTTGCCTTTACCTTTGGTATGGTAGTAGTCGAGGCGGCTTACCGCCTTGGGTGGCTGTTCTGATTTCAATGACCTGTTTACCGGTACAGGACAATTTGCAGGAATTGCCCTGATTGTGTCCGGTGGTATGTATGTTGAAATGTTGGTTACAACGTTTATTATTAATATTCGTTATCTGTTAATGTCGTTGTCGCTTTCTCAAAAAATCGAAAAGCGTATGAATGGAATTGAGCGTGCATTGCTGTCGTTTGGCAATACAGATGAAGTATTTGCAGTCGCTATGCAGCAGGAAGGCAAAGTAGGCGCCAGATACCTTTCAGGTTTGATGTTAACTCCTTATCTGGGGTGGACATTAGGAACTTTGTTGGGAGCAACCGTAACGGGATTTTTGCCTTTTGCTATTCGCAGTGCATTGGGAATTGCCATATATGGTATGTTTATTTCCATTATTATTCCTCCTGCACGAAAAATGAAATCCATTGCAATCGTCATCCTCATTTCGGTTGCAATCAGCTGTTTGTTTTATTGGACGCCTGTTTTAAATCAATTGTCCAACGGTTGGGTCATTATCATTTGTGCAGTGGTGGCGTCGGCATTTGCAGCTTGGAAATTTCAATTAAGGAGGACAAGGAATCATGAATTATACGTATGTTCTTCTTAGTATTTTAATTATGGCGTTAGTGACGTATCTGCCAAGAATGCTGCCGCTGGTTCTCTTCCGTAAAACCATTGAGAATCAATTTATCAAATCATTTTTGGCATATGTGCCCTATGCGGTACTTGGTGCTATGACATTTCCGAGCATTCTATTTTCCACATCGCCGGACGGCGGTTTTTCGCTGGTATACTTTTTGGGCGGTTTGGTAGGTATGCTGGCAGCAATGGTCTTAGCTTATTTCAACAGAGGATTGTTGTTGGTAGCTGTTAGTTCGGTTGTTGTAGCATTTATTACACAAGAGTTATTGGGCTTTATTATAAAAAATCATAGCTGCGACATTTATCACCGCAGCTATGATTTTTTTTGCTCTTGTTTGCATAGAGCGGTTGGTATATAATAACAATATTATCATAAGAATCGAAAAATATCCTTTTCACTGGAGGACTGCATGAAAAATCTATCAGATATTAATGTCGTAAAAAGCTTATTGTCCCGTCACGGATTTCAGTTTTTCAAAAGCGTTGGGACAAAACTTTTTAATCAATCCTGAAATTTGTCCCAAAATGGCTACAGAATGTGGGGCAGACCAAACCAAAGGAGTGATTGAGGTTGGTCCCGGCTTTGGTGTGCTCACCAGAGAATTGGCAGCAAGAGCCAATAAAGTGGTAGCAATTGAATTAGATAAACGGCTTCCTGCTGTACTGGCAGAAACACTGAGAGATTTTAATAATGTAAAAGTTGTGCAGGCAGATGTTATGGAAGTGGATTTGCATCAACTGATTCAGGATGAATTTTCCGGTTTAGATGTTTTGGTTTGTGCCAATCTTCCATATTATATTACATCTCCGTTATCATGAAATTGCTGGAAGAAAAGCTTCCGGTGGAATCTCTGACGGTTATGGTAAAAAGAAGCGGCTGTGCGTATTTGTGCAGCTTCCGGTACACGTGCCTGCGGTGCAGTCAGCGTAGCGTGGGTGCAATATTACAGCCAGCAGATATTATTTGATGTACCCAGAGACTGCTTTTTCCTGCTCCCAATGTAGATTCGGCTGTGATTCGGCTTAATATCCGTAAGGAACCTCCCGTAAAATTGGAAACAGAAGAAAACAGTTTTTCAAATTGGTAAAAGCAGCATTTGGGCAACGCAGAAAGACAGTTTTGAACTCTTTGAATACCGGCCTTGGAAAATCAAAAGAGGAACTATCTGCAGCTTTACAACAGGCAGGCATTGGAGCCAACTGCCAGGGCAGAACAATTAACCATGGAGCAGTTTGGAACGCTTTGTAATCTCTTATTTCCAAATAAGGCGAAGTAAATTTACTTTGAAGCTCTGCCAAGAAACAATCATAGAACAAATACAGTGTTAGGTATCATGAAAGTTGTATCTATGAAATCTATTGTATGATTAAGTGCGTTTATTTCGATTTATGGAGTTGAAGCACTACTTTGCAGCAATATATTCGAGGATATAAATGTGGTAGTCAATTTGGTGTAAAGGTTTTAATCATCGTTAATTAGTGATTGAATTGTTTTTCATGAAAAGGAAGTATGTATATGGCAGGAAAAATTGCATGGATTTTTTCGGCATTGCAATCATATGTGCAATTGTTGCCGCGTTTACCAGTCCCTTTCGTTTGGAAGTGGTATCAATTACCTGCGCGGCCGTTTCCATTACACTTGGATTATTTGGCATGTTCTTTGCATTTGAAAGCTGGAAAGAAGAGTAATATTACCAAATTGAGGAGGTTACAGAATGAATATCAAAGCGAAAGTTGTGAATCCATTGCTGTTTGCTGGTAACATCCGTTTTGTTTTTGGGAATTGGTATCTTTATTTTAATCGACCATGATTTGGCTTCCCGTGTGCTGATGATTGGTATTGCAATTGCAATCATAGTGGCAGGTATCACACATGCGGTAGGCATTATTTTAAATAAACATATGATACAAGGTGTGCTTATTGGCCTGGCATACGTTGTCGTTGCAGCCAGTCTATTTGTATTATCTTGGTTTTACATTGTATCTGTTACATGGATTTTTGCACTTTGGTTTTTTATGTACAGGTATTATCAGAGGTGCTATTTGCATACAAACAATCAAAAAGCAGTCTCAAGGCCGCCTGATTGGTGCATTGGTTTCGATTTTATCAATTGCATTTGCAATTATATTGTTTATGAATCCGTTTATGAGAAGCACAAACCGTTTTGCGTATTGTAGGCATCTATATGATTTTATATGGGCTTACTGTCCTGTTTGATTTCTTTTCGGAAATTTTTAAATGGAATTTAAATGATGATAACACTTCAAGAAGAGTTCGTATTCCGCTTCCGTTATTTATTACTGCCTTTATACCGTCCAGATTAATGAGCAATTTTAATAAATATTTCAGAGAACATAATGTAAAAGCAAATATGATTCAAGAAATCAATGCACCTGAAGGAAAAGAACGGGTGGATTTAGAAGTATTTATCCATTTATGCGGAGAGAATTTAAATGAATTTGGTCATTCCGATTTCTGTTATGGAGATACCGTGTATTCTTATGGAGCGTATGACGAAACAGAGCATAAATTTTTTGGTATGTTCAGTCAGGGGACCATTGTAAAGGCGCCCAGAGAACTGTATATACGCCATTGTTTATCGTTTGAAAAGAAAATATTGGTAGGTTTCGGCCTTTGTTTATCAGATGCTCAAAAAAGAAAGTGGAAGAAAAATAGACGAAATTATGCAGGTAGCAATGCCGTGGCAGACAAGATACGAACGGATACAAAATGGAACACTGTCTCAGGAGGAACCTTGTAATGATGCTGCCAGCGAACTGGTAAAAGCAACAGGTGCGAAGATATACAAAATCAAATCAGGAGAGTTTAAAACCTATTTTGCCATCAATACCAACTGTGTAAAATTGGCTGATTATATTACAGGTTCTGCAGGGTTGGATGTATTGGATGTCAGCGGAATTGTTACACCGGGCAGTTATTACGCGCTTTTGGATGATATGTTTGAACGGAGAAATACCATTGTGGTTTCTAAGACCATTTATCGAAACTGAACACAGGATATTTTGACAAAATTGCAATTTATGATACAATGATTAGAACGATTCATAATAAAATTCAACTATACTGGAGGAACTATGATTACAGTATCTGATGTAAGTGTTGGCTTTAGCGGTCAAGATTTATTTTCTCATGTAAATTTGTTGTTTACTCCCGGCAACTGTTATGGTGTGATAGGCGCTAACGGAGCCGGTAAATCTACATTTTTAAAAGTATTGTCAGGTGAATTGGAACCAACCAAAGGTGATGTTTCCATTGACCCTAAGTGTAGAATGTCCGTATTGAAACAAGACCACTTTGCATATGAAGAATTTACGGTTTTAGATACCATTATGCAAGGCAATCAGCGTTTGTACGATGTGATGAAGCAAAAAGACGAGTTATATGCAAAACCGGACTTCAGTGAGGAAGACGGTCATTTGGCAGCAGAACTGGAAGCAGAATTTGCAGAAATGAACGGTTGGGATGCCGAAACCGATGCAGGTAAACTACTGCAAGGTCTTGATTGAAACAGATATGCTATATATGCAAAATGAGTGCATTAACAGAAAGTGAAAAGGTAAAGGTACTGTTGGCAAGAGCCTTGTTCGGACAGCCTGATATTATCCTTTTGGACGAACCTACCAACGGTTTGGATATTAAATCCATTAACTGGCTGGAGGATTTCTTAATGGATTACATGGGTACTGTGATTGTGGTATCCCATGACCGTCACTTCTTGAATAACGTTTGTACTCATATTGTGGATATTGACTATAATAAAATCAAACTTTATGTAGGCAACTATGATTTCTGGTACGAATCCAGCCAGCTCATGCAGCGTGTGATGCGTGACCAAAATAAAAAGAACGAAGATAAAATCAAAGAATTGCAAAACTTTATTCAACGTTTCTCTGCCAACAAATCAAAATCCAAACAGGCAACTTCCCGTAAAAAGTTGATTGAGAAATTGACAGTGGAAGAAATGCCCGCTTCAACTCGCCGTTATCCATATGTAGGATTCCAAATGGACCGCGAACCGGGCAAAGAGATTTTGACGGTAGAAGATATTTCTAAAACAGTAGATGGGGTAAAAGTGCTGAACAAAGTTTCATTTCGTGTGAACAAAGGGGATAAAATTGCCTTTGTCGGCGAAAAATGATATTGCGAATACGACTTTATTCCAAATTTTAATGGGTGAATTAGAGCCGGATGAAGGTTCGTATAAATGGGGAGTAAGTACAACTCAATCCTATTTTCCAAAAGACAATTCCGAATACTTTAATGACTGTAATGAAAGCATTATTAAGTGGTTGGAACAGTATGCACAGGATACTACAGAAACTTATCTGAGAGGTTTTCTGAAAAAAAATGTTGTTCTCAGGTGATGATGTGCTAAAACCGGTCAATGTACTTTCCGGTGGAGAAAAGGTTCGCTGTATGCTTTCCCGTATGATGATGTACGGCTCCAATGTTTTGGTTCTGGATCAACCAACCAATCACTTGATTTGAGTCTATTACAGCAGTCAACAACGGTTTAATTGACTTTAAAGGCATTCTCTTATTTGCTTCTCATGACCACCAATTTGTACAAAACCATCGCAAATCGTATTATTGAAATTACAGATGAAGGTATCATCGACCGTATGACAACCTTTGATGAATATTTGGAAGCTATGGGAAAAAATTAAACAGAAAAATGGGCTGTGAAAACAGCCCGTTTTTTTATGATATTAACAGAGAATTTCTGACCAAAGTTGGATTTTATTTTGGATATCATAAGGAAGATAAAAAACGCTACACTATTATGGTTAGAATGTGTAAATGGTAACGCAGAGCCGAAAAAAGCCTCCGCCTATCAAAGGACGGGGAACATAGCATAATCAAAGTTCATTAGAAGAAAAATAACAAACAGAAGGGCTTGATGGTAAAGAAACAAAGGAAATGCCCATTCATGCCCAAAAGAGCACCAAAGCATACTCAAATCTTGGAACAAGATTCGTAAAAGACTCAGCACAGAGGCTAACATTCTGTGCTGAGTCTTTATTGCTTAAACGCGAAAAATAGCGTATATTAGGACGTTTCGGAGCGTGTGCGGAAATTCTGGTGACTCAACCGTAACGGATAGAATAGAGTGAGTTTTTTATCAGATATGATTCAGCACAATAGAGAGCTTTTTTTTATGATAGGTACAGAATTGCATCTTGCGATAAAGGAGATGTGAAAGTGTTGTCATCGGTTTTAATAGCTATTCATTTGAGTGGGAACATTCCAGACAGAGAAAGGGGAACCCGTAGAGAGCTTTTTCATTTCATGGTGAAAAGGGAATCTCGTTTTGAATGACAGTTTCAATCGCCGAATGAATGTAATCCGTTTTTATTCTGACAGCAGCTCGTGAAAACTGTGAATGTACATATCAGATAATTTTAAGATATCCGCTTTGTCTTTTCAGAGTATTTATCAAATACACCGCAAATTTTCATATGTGTGCTTTTTGTCCTTGTATTGCAGGAAGAACATCCTCAAACGCCATACAGTCTTGAGAAGAAATTCCCAAACGTGCCGCACACACAGCAAGCGTCGGGATAATTTTACCGCGGCTGACGTCATCTGTGGAGATACAAGCGTCAAACAATTCATAGATGTTATTATTTTGCAGACAAGGCAAATATAACTTTTGTGAAAGGGCAGTACATACCTCTAAACGAATGCCATGGGATTTTATTTTTGAAGATATTCCTTTGCGCCTGGCTTTAATGCAACATGATGCCCATATGCCTCTATGGCCATTTGATTATTCATGCATAACATCATCAGGTTGTTCTGAAGTCCAAAACCGTGCAATGGTATATTCGGCTGTTTCTCTGAAACCATGGCCAATATTTCATCACTGTAGCCTTTTGAACTTCCAATCCACGCTTTGAAAGGAATTCTATATCAATGTTTTTCCAAACTTCCATGGAATCCAATAATGTTCCGTCTAAATCAAAACAGCGCCTTTAAACTTCATGTCCGGCCCTGTAAACATGCTTTTAATTGCTCGGCAGCATGTGTTATATTTTCTTGTGCTAAAATCGCCGAGACCACTGCAATTCCGTCAATGCCTGTATCTGTAAGTGTTGTCACGTTAGATGACTGTATACCACCGGATTGCAACCACGGGGAATTTGCACGGCTTGCTTGATTTGATAAGCCGCTCTATCGTAACAGGACGTGTATTTTTTTTGTGGAGGTAGCAAACATGGCGCCCACTCCCAGATAATCGGCACCGTCTTGTTTCTGCTTGTATGGCTTCGGATAATGTGGCGGCAGATACACCTATGATTTTATCAGGTCCTACCATACTGCGGACAATTTTAGCGGGTAAATCCTGTTGCCCAATATGAATACCTGCTGCATTTACAGCCAGACAAATGTCTGTACGGTCATTGATAATAAGCGGAATATGGTAGGAATCCGTAATTTGTTTTACTCTTTGTGCGGTTTCAAAAAATTCACGGAAGATGCTATTTTTCACGCAATTGTACTACAGTACAGCCACCCTGTATTGCTTGCTCTACTGCCTGTTCCAACGATTTTGCAGACATCACAGAACGGTTCAAACCAGATATAAAGTATAATCAATATGTCATAATTTTTATTTCTCGTCGTCACGAAGTACCACGTCTTGTCCTTCTAAGATTCTGTTGGTGGTTCTCATAGCGCACATTTTACCGCACATAGAGCAGGAATGTTTGTCGGCAGGGGTAAAACTTTCAAAATATCGTCTTGGTTTTTCTTTGTCAATGGCAAGGGAGAACATTTCTTCCCAGTCAATGCGTCTGCGGGCATCGCTCATTTTGTCGTCTATATCTCTTGCATGAGGAATCTTTTTGCAATATCTGCTGCATGAGCCGCAATTTTAGATGCAACAATGCCTTCTTTTTACATCGTCCAAGTCAGGTAAACGCAAATGTTCGGCAGGGGGTTACATAACATAAAAAGTCAGCGCCGTAAGTTGCCGCAATGGCTCCGCCGATGGCAGAGGTAATATGGTCATAGCCGGGAGCAATATCTGTTACCAATGGGCCAAGCACACAGAACGGCGCACCGTGGCACAAGCGTTTTTGAATTGCCATATTTGCTGCAATTTCGTTAATTGCCATATGTCCCGGACCTTCTACCATGACTTGCACATCTTTTTCCCAAGCCAATGTGGTTAAGTTGCCAAGTTCAATCAATTTGCTTAACTGCCCTGCATCCGAACTGTCGTGAATACTTCCTGGCGCAGTGCGTCGCCAAGGCTTATGGTAACATCATACTCACGTAAAATGTCTAATACTTCGTCGTAATATTCATAGAAGGGATTTTCGTTTCCGGTCATTTCCATCCATGCAAACAATAAAGAGCCGCCGCGGGAAACAATGTTGGTCATGCGTTTGGTGCGTTTGAAGCATTCTACGGCACGTTTGTTAATACCCATGAATGGTCATAAATCCACGCCTTCTTCTGCATGGGCTTTTTTGCACTACTTTAGAAAGTCTTTTGCTTTGATATCCATAAGGTCTTTTCTAAATAACCAATGGCGTCATACATTGGTACGGTATCAATCATAGCAGGAGAGTATGCGATTAATTCTTTGCGGAAATCATGGGTTTTACCATAGTTGCTCAAATCCATAATGGCTTCCGCACCAAAAATCAATGGCAAGTTTTACTTTGTTCATTTTCATTGGTATAGTCAATGCAGTCACCGGAAATTCCTAAATTTACATTGATTTTTGTTTTTAGTCCTTCGCCAATGCCTTCAGCACTTAAAGAAGTATGACGAATATTTGCGGGGAATGGCAACGCGTCCGCTAGCCACCAATTCCATTAGTTTGGTTTCGTCCATAAATTCTTTTTTGTGCAACAGTTTTCATTTCTTTTGTTAAAATGCCCTTTTTTGCAGCATCCATTTGTGTTTTATAATTCATGTTCGTTCTCCTTTACGGTCAGTCTGTTTTGATAAATGTCATATAAGTGGTGTGTAGGGCCATGACCTTTGCCTATTTCCAATGCATGGGTAATTGCCATATGACATAATCTTTCGCATTGGCGACTGCTTGCGGCATTGCATAACCCAATGCGAGATTTGAAGCAATGGCAGAGGAAAATGTGCAGCCCGTACCATGCGTATTCTTGGTAGGAATCCGT
>VOFH01000829.1_pt1 | contig 42000 bp, 57 predicted proteins | sample 5384091 | NCBI WGS metagenome assembly VOFH01 (sample SAMN12384727, study PRJNA508395) | human gut metagenome | isolation source: healthy gut G | host: Homo sapiens
TAAGAATAAAAGTAGAGATAAAATTTGTCCCAATATTGACAAAAGTGTCCCATAGTGTTAAAGTGTTTATATAACAAAGAAGAATTAGGAGTGGAGCATAAAAAAAAAGAATGTTATTAATTTAATTAAATATTATGCAGAGAATAATGATTCAGGTTTTCGTAGTGAAGCTTATGAAATAGCAAAAGACTTTGATCAAATAGGAGATTATCAATTAGCTGAATATATTATGGCATTAATGTCTAATGCCAATACTTTTGTCCCACAAATGAGCGAGAATGAATCCGCAATGTTTGAAAAAGTAGAGAAAAATAAGTGATCCTTTGTGGTTGCCGGATGACATTACGCAGGATTTGTTAGGAATAGTGCATGCGGTAGCGCATAATGCAGGAATAAATAAATTTCTTTTTCAAGGAGCACCAGGAACAGGTAAAACCGAGGCTGTTAAGCAGTTAGCACGAATTTTGGAAAGAGAAATTTACATGGTTGATTTTTCTGCCATTATTGATAGTAAAATGGGTCAGACACAGAAGAATATGTCAGAATTATTTAAGGAAATAAATGGATTCGTTCATCCGGAAAAGGTAATTGTTCTATTTGATGAAATAGATGCAGTTGCGCTTGATAGAACAAATGCAAATGATTTACGCGAAATGGGAAGGGTAACTTCATCATTACTTAAGAATTTGGATCGTATGGATGAAAGAATAGTTTTAGTGGCTACTACCAATTTATTTGAACATTTTGATAAAGCACTGATAAGACGTTTTGACTCCGTTATTGATTTTAACAGGTATTCAAAAGAAGACTTGATGGACATTTCAGAAGAGTATTTAAATAAGTTTTTAACGAAATTTAATTTAGCTAAAAAAGATATTAGATTATTTAGAAAAATTATGATGCTGCTTTCACCATTACCGTACCCCGGAGATTTGAAAAATCTGATTAAGACAGCAGTTGCATTTAGCAATCCGGATGATGAACTTGACTATTTCAGAAGATTATATTATATGGTTACCGGTGAAAAACCGGAAGATATCAAAGAAATTGCAGAAACAGAACTTTACAATTAGAGAAATTGAAATTTTAAGTAAAATACCAAAGAGCAGTGTTGCAAGAGAATTAAAGGAGATGAATTAAAGTGAATAATATATTGCAATTAAAAGGTCAGTTTCAAAAACGAAAAGCACCAAGTGGTTTTGGACCTACTAATTTACCGAAGGGGAAAAGCGTTAGTGTCGAACACGTTTTGAAGTTAAAAAAACAGTTACAAGACATTGTATTGTTTTGGAATCAAGAAAAAACCATCAATGGAGCATTGGTTAGTGTGCATTACAGAAAAGTTGTTGCGAAGAGCAATCGCCTTCAATTTTACTGTCAGATGGGGAAAACATCCGAACGAATCTGTAAGAGGTTCAAAATTTTCACAGGGCTATAACGAAAAATGAATGGGTTCAAAAGCATGTGTTTACCTATTTCTTGTCTATCGAATCTTTGCAGAAATCGGTAGGGCTTTTGGATAAATGTGCAGCTACGATTCAAAACTTTTACAATGGAAATATATCAAGCGATGATACAGAACTTATTAATTCGGGGACATACAATGATGGCATTATGCATAAAAATCCCTTTTTAAAAACACTTGTAGACTGCTTCTATGTGAAAGGACTTTCGTATAGATCGTGCTCCTAAAACAGCAAATGAGCAATCTATTGTAACTATATACAAAACAGGTGTTGACACGACAGAGTTGTTAAGCAGATTAGGCATAAATATGATTAGTGCCAAAATGATAGATGAAACAACTTTGCGGATGGAAAAAAAAGAGATAGATATTTTATGTGACAAAGCTCCCTATTTGATTGCAATGAGTGTTAAGAACTTTGCAGAGATTGACTATGATATAACAGATAGCGAGGACTATGAAGAACAATTAACTATTGTAAAGCCGAAAAATGAGCCGGTTGTAGGAGTTATTGATACCCAATTTGATAAAAGGGTATATTTTGGTGATTGGGTAGAGTATCAGAAATGTATAAGCGATGATATTGAATTGCATGCAGAAGATTATTTTCATGGTACTGCTGTAACATCAATTATTGTCGATGGCCCATCATTCAATCCAAACTTGCAGGATAATTGCGGTAATTTCAGAGTTCGGCATTTTGGTGTTGCTACAGCAGGACGTTTTAGCTCATTTGCAATATTGAAGCAAATTCGAGATATTGTTCGTAGGAATCGAGATATAAAAGTATGGAATTTGTCACTGGGATCTGCTATGGAAATTGATTCGAATTTTATATCTCCGGAAGCAGCTGAATTAGATAAAATTCAGTATGAATATGATGTTATATTTGTAATTGCTGGTACAAATAAGAAAAGAAATTCAAAAGTTAATAAAATAGGTGCACCGGCAGATTCACTTAATTCACTGGTTGTGAATGCGGTGGACTTTAGTGGAAAGCCGGCATCTTATACTCGAAGAGGATAACCGGTATTATCTTTTTTTATAAACCAGATGTTTGCTATTATGGAGGAGATGGGCCAGATAAAATCGTGGTTTGTGAACCATTAGGGAAAGCAACTGTAACAGGAACATCTTTTGCAGCACCTTGGATAACTCGTAAAATGGCATATCTTATTCATGTTATGGGATTAAGTCGTGAAGTAGCAAAAGCTTTAATAATTGATTCTGCAGCGGGATGGGATCGACAAGATACCATAAAGTATGAAAAAGGATATGGTATTGTACCGAAAAGGATTGAGGATATTTTGTATTCTCGAGAAGACGAGATTAGATTTATTATGTCTGGAAGCATTGATGAGTATGAAGTGTACACTTACAATATTCCAGTACCACAGGATATGAATGCATATCCTTTGCGAGTTCGTACTAACCATCTTTGGAGCTCTGGCACAGGAAGAAAGTGCCAATACTTCCAAGCGTGTAAAATTTGGAAAGAAGATGAACGCAGAAAAAGGACGAGTTCCTAATATTGTATATGGATACGATAAAACAATCGGAGATTATTTTAATCTTGCAATCAATAAAGAAGAATCTAAAGTTGTACAGCAGATTTACAAGTGGTATACAGAAGAAGGTTACGGTGCTGCCAAGATTGCAAATATGTTAAATGAAAAAGGTTATAAGACAAAACGAAATTGCAAATGGAGTCAGAATGCAACGTGCCGTATTTTAACAAATGAAATATATACCGGAAAAATCATCAATGGCAAGCAAGAAGTCAGTGATTTTCTGACAGGTCAGAGAAGAGACAAGGACGAGACTGAATGGATGGTTGTGGAGCGACCGGAACTTCGAATCATAGAAGATGAGACATTTGAAAAAGCACAGGAGATTTTAAGAGGCAGACATGATGCATTTAATCTTAGTCACGAACGGCAGAGTAATAAGCATCTGTTTTCGACATTGATCAAATGTAAAGAATGTGGCTGGTCCTTCCGTAGAACGGTTCGTACTTATAAGAACACGTATGTACGCTGGGTATGCTCGGGGCGAAACGGCCGGGGAGCAGATAGCTGTCCGAATAAAACAGTTGTGGATGAGGAAGAACTCATTGAAGTTCTGCAGGAATATTTTACAAATGTATTGAAACAAAAGAAAAAAGTCATTGCTCATGTGGTAAATGAGTTTCAGCGTGTATATAAAGCTAAAGATGAAAATGTAGAGTACGAAAAAGAATTAAATGCAGAACTTGCTAAATTGCAAAAGACCAGACAAAAATATATGGATATGTATACGGATGATTTGATTTCCCGTGAAGAGTTGAATGAGAAGATTGGCGGTTCTCGTCAAGAGATGGAGCGGATAGAAAATGAACTCAAGATGGTATCTTATCATTTAACCAAGGGAGAACAGTTAGAGAACATTTTAAATAATACATTTAAGGAGATTGAGGACATCACAGATGTACACCAGATGACCAATCAGCAGTTAAAACGATTGATTCAGAAGATAGAAGTAGATAAGGAGGAAATGTAGATATTTATTTACGCTTGCTTGGTGATCTTGGGTTAGATGAGTCTGTATTAATTGAAGAAAATGAAACCGTTCTAAATTGTGACGACCAAACATAAAGATGTAACCGAACGACTCATACAGATCAACCCGGCTTTAGCAAAAGAGGCGCGAAAGGTATTGGATACGAATAAGTCAGAACGTCATATTCGGGGAGGGATGGCTACGCGGGAAAAATATTTGCACAAAATGTTATCTGAATAGAAGTGAAAGTTCTTTACAAATCGAGTCAGAGCCGAATATACTAGAAAGATACAGTAAGGTACGAATTAGCAGTAAGAGATAAACGCGAAGGTTTATATTTAGGCGGAGGTGACGAATGAGGATCGTAATAGTTGACAGCGAAGAGACATCCAGAGAAGTCATTAAACAAGCTATAAACACAGTGGTTGAGACACATAAAATAAAATCAGGGTGCAAAATTGTCGGGGAAGCGGCAGACGGACGGAAAGGGTGTGAGATAATCGTGAAAGAACGCCCGGATCTTATTATCATGGATCTTGAACTGCCGGGGAAAAACGGTTTGCCACTTTTGAAAAAGATACGGTCTGAGCAAATTCACAGCAGAGTGCTTGTAATTACAAAAGATAATGATTTTGACAGGACAAGACAGGCAATTAGTTTTGGAGTGGACGAATATTTGCTGAAACCGGTGAAAAAAGTGCAAATTGCAAAAGCGCTGCAGATGATTGAGGACAAGTTGGCGGGAGAACTTGTGATAGAAACAGCTCTTTCCGTAGAAAATATTTTTATGGCATGTTTAAACGGACAGATCCACAGAGATGAGATTGTTGACGGAATTACACACGAAAAGTATGGATTTACGCTTGCCGATCGCGGAAACCTGTTTGTGGTATGGCTTGGAAACGGCTATATGGAGCAGAGGGAGATGACGCAAAAAATATTAGAAAAACTTGGACAGAATCAAGAATTTTCGGTTTGTGTGCTTCCTATTGATGAATGGCATCTTTTTACTGTGATCATATATGGACCGGAGAAAAAAACAATACGGTATCCTTTTTTCAAAAATGAGGTAGTGTCACGATTAAGCGGAATGATCCGAGGGGAACTGGTCTGTTTGTGGGAGGATGTGCAGCATTTAGAAATGTTGAATGTATCACTTAAAAATCTACGGATGATACGGGAGTGGAATCTTTTCTTTGACAGAGGAGATCTGATCAGACGCGAGGATGTAGAATCTATGGAAATCGTTCCTCTTAAATATCCGGCAGAACTGGAGAACAGGCTGCGCCGGTCGGCAGTTATTTCCAATCGAAAAGAAATCATAAAGTGTTATTATACGTTGTATGATCTGTGTAAACGCGACCCGCATAGTCCGAGTCAGATAAAAGAAGTTTTGATTCGTTTTAACATGGCTGTTTTGAACGCATATAAGCTGAAAAGAGAAATTCATTCGGAACTGCAGGTGCAAAAAAGCATGCAGGATATTGCGAAGGCGATGAGTTGGGGAGAAATTCGCGCCGCGGTAGAATTATTTTTCAGGACACTGAATTTTCAGGCAGAGGAAGAAAACGAAAATGCCGATTTAAGTCCGCTGATTCAAAAAGCGCTGCAGATGGTAAAAAAGGAATACGATCAGGGGATTACCTTGGAAGAAATGGCAGATAAATTATTTGTATCAGAAGAATATTTGAGCAGTCAGTTTAAAAAAGAAATCGGGGTAGGCTTTAAAGAAATGGTTCGTACATTACAAATAGAACGAATCAAAGAACTGCTTACCAACACGAAACTGAAATTGAATCAGATTGCGGAATTGGCAGGATATTCAGATGCAAAATACATGAGCAGAGTATTCAAGATGAAGTGGGCGTACTGCCAAGTGAATTCCGTAAATCGGCGCATTGCTGATACGATAAATGCATTAAAAAGTACTCTTTTATAAAGAAATTCACCCTTTTAACTTTGGAAAAATATGATAATATGAGGTCTGGAAATTACAGATGATTGTTTTAGGGAAAAATAGAAAGAAAATATTCTAAAAATATAAAAACAATTAAATTTCGCATAAATATTCAAAGGAGAGGTGAAAAATGAGTGAAATGAAGATTACATTCAAGCATCCTGATGAGATTCTTGATTTTGTAAACACGGTCTCCAAGTATGAATTTGACATGGATATGAAAAAAAGGACATGTAGTCGTAGATGCAAAGTCATTACTTGGAATTATGCATCTTGGTATTAATAATGAAATTGCTTTTGCAGATGTACACAGATGACTGTGAAGAACTTTGCAGAGAAATTGCAAAATATGCAGCATAAGAAATTTTATGTTTAAAGAGATGTGTATGAAAGGTTGTCCGAATCTTGAAATTACAATCTTGCAAATAAAACATGAATAGAACTTGAATTAAAACCGAATTAAAACCGAAACGATGGAAACTACAAAATAGTTGAGAATAATAAATTCCTGACGTATAATAAAATACGTTGGGAATTTTTGTTGCACTTGTAAAAACGGAAACGCCCAACTATAATGAGTACATAAAAAGCGGTTATCATGCCGTGTTAAACAGGAGGACAATCTTGAAGAATGAACTTGTGATCGTGCTTGATTTCGGCGGACAGTATAACCAGCTTGTTGCCAGGCGCGTAAGAGAATGTAATGTATACTGCGAGATCTATTCTTACAAAACAGATATTGAAAAGATCAAAGCAATGAATCCGAAGGGAATCATCCTGACAGGAGGACCGAATAGCTGCTATCTGCCGGATTCACCTACCTATACAGAGGAATTATTTAAACTGGGCATTCCGGTACTTGGCTTGTGCTACGGTGCACAGCTTATGATGCATGTTCTTGGCGGGGAAGTGAAGAAAGCAGATGTGAGAGAATATGGAAAAACAGAGGTTTTGATTGATAAAACTTCTTCAAAGATTTTTGATAATGTTTCACCATCTCCCGAACGGGATTTGAAATTTGCTGGATGAGTCAGCTTTTTCGATTATCCATTTAGAAGGAACCCGTGAAAAATTGCTGTACCGGAGATTGGAAGATGGATTTGAAATATCCGCGCAAAAGTCGGAGACGGCAGACTGTCCTGTTGCTGCAGTTATGTTGTGCAATCGGAAAGCAGCTTACTTGCGTACATGGTTTGCTGAGAAAAGATGAAGGCGATTTATGCAATTCAGTTTCATCCGGAAGTGCTTCATACGGTAGAAGGAACGAAGATGATCAATAATTTCGTGAAAAATGTGTGCGGCTGTACCGGAGATTGGAAGATGGATGCGTTTGTAGAAAGCACGATTGAAGCAATCCGCGCAAAAGTCGGAGACGGAAAAGTGCTGTGCGCTCTTTCGGGAGCGGTGCAGTAGATTCTTCTGTTGCTGCAGTTATGTTGTCGTGAAAAAGCAATCGGAAAGCAGAGTTCGAATAAGTTTCAAAGCAGTATTTTGTCGATCATGGTATAAATCCATATTATAAACTAAGCCCTTAGCTGTGGGTATGAAACTCATAGCTAAGGGTTTTTTGTCGTCTTTATTTATCTGGTTTGAGTTGCTCTTTGAACATTTCAACCAAAGCGTCACTAAGTTCCTGTGAGGGTACTTTTGCCCATCTCTGTGTGGTATCGAACTTCGGATAGTGGTAACGCCAGTTATCGTATTCGTCCCTGCTGATTTCTTCGGAAGATAACTTGTCCGCCTGCTCTTTCCAAGCATAGAGCATTTTTAGTAGTTCGTGGGCGTTTTTTCCTTTTTCCTTGTTGACTTTCAGACAGATTTCTCCGTCTGCTTCGCTGACAGTCAGACCATATAGATCTTCAAGGGTAAACAAAGTGTGCATCAGTCCGATATAGCTGTCAATGTCAGGCACATCGAGGGCATGAGGGGAAACATCCAGAGCCTGTGCCAGTGCAGCAGTAAGTTCCGCCTTCGGTTTTCTTGTTCCTGTTTCATATTGAGCTAAACGTACATCAGCACTTCGCTCAGGAAAACCGACAATCGTACCAAGATATTTTTGTGTCATCCCACGCAGAATGCGGAAAAAATGGATTCTCTCTCCAATCGCCATAATCATCACTCCTTGTATATGTAGTTTAATCAGTATAGCAGATATGTTTAGGAGAAGTCAAGATAATACAAAACAAAAAAGTTTAATATTTTTCTCAAAACCGCTTGACACAAGCAAATATGCTTAGTATAATGAATTCAAATTAAGCAAATAAGTTTAGAAAAGAAGGAGGGCAATCTATGGATAACAAATTTATTCGTGCCGGAGAAGTGGCACGAAAGGAACTAAGCACAGTATCGTATCAAAGCCGTATGCCTACAAGTTAATTCGACAGTTGAATGAGGAATTGAAAGCCAAGGGCTTTATTACCATTGCAGGACGTGTAAATCGCCAGTATTTTTACGAAAGGCTCTACGGAGCAGGAAAGGGGGAAAATGTAAATGCCGGTATTTAAGAATGAAGATAACGGTACTTGGTATGTGATGGCAAGGTATGTGAACTGGAAAGGGGAACGCAGGCAGAAATGTAAACGTGGCTTTGCTACCAAACGAGAAGCACAGGAATGGGAGCGAATGTTCAAATTACAGACTTCTTCAGACCTTGATATGAGTTTTGAAGCCTTTACGGAGCTTTATATCCAATGATGTGAAGAAGCCGTTTGAAGGAAAACACGTGGCTTACCAAAGAGCATATCATACGCACGAAGATACTTCCGTATTTCGGGAAACTGAAAATCAGCGAGATTTCCACAAAGGAGATTATTACTTGGCAGAATGAAATGCTTGCCTATCGTGATGAGAAGAAAAAGCCTTATTCACAGACCTATCTGAAAACGCTGCACAATCAACTGTCAGCCATATTTAATCACGCTGTCCGCTACTATGAGCTGCGTTCCAATCCTGCGGCAAAAGTGGGAAATATGGGACGTGAGGAACACAAGGAAATGCTGTTCTGGACAAAGGAAGAATACAAGAAATTCTCTTTTGAGATGATGGACAAGCCTGTTTCCTTTTACGCTTTTGAAATGCTCTACTGGTGCGGTATCCGAGAAGCGAGCTTTTAGCTGACTCCAGCCGATTTCAACTTTGATAAGGAAACAGTCACAATCAATAAATCTTATCAGCGGCTACACGGAGAAGATGTGATTACTTCTCCGAAAACAAAGAAAAGAGCAACCGCATGATTAAAATGCCGAAGTTTCTGTGTGAGGAAATGAAAGAATATCTGAGTATGCTTTACGGATTGAAGAAGAAAGACCGTATCTTTACGGTGACGAAAAGCTATCTCCATCACGAGATGGACAGAGGGGCAAATGCGGCAGGGGTGAAGCGTATCCGCATTCACGATCTCCGTCACAGCCACATTTCACTCCTGATTGATATGGGCTTTTCTGCGGTGGCGATTGCTGACCGTGTAGGTCACGAAAGTATTGATATTACTTATCAGTACGCACACCTCTTTCCGTCAAAGCAGATTGAGATGGCAGAAAAATTAGACGATTTAGGGAAAGGAGAGATTGAAAATGTCAGCTAAGAACAGAGATAACAAAAATCGTTGGAGGAATATTACAGTAGGGTTTCGAGTATCGCCCGAAGAAAACGAACTCATCAACAGGGCAGTAGCTCTATCAGGACTGCCAAAGCAGGAGTATTGTTACCGCCGTTGCTTAAATCAGGATGTAGTGGTACAGGGCAATCCGAGAGTATTCAAGGCGTTTAAAACGGAATTTGCCACAGTGCTCGCGGAACTGAAGCGGATTGAAGCAGGAAAAGGTGTGGATGATGAACTGCTGAGTGTCATAGAACTGATCTCTGTTATTCTCGGCGGTTTGAAAGGAGAGGATGCGAATGGAAAATAAAAAAGAAATGACTGCCCCGAATGTATCTGTTGGCGCAGATGACGGGCAGCCGATTTCAAAAAATCGCTGAAAATAGTATATACGAGAATGGTGGAAATATCAAGAGTTTTGAGGAATTGCAGAGAGAAATGCAGTTGCGATCAGACCCGTCCTATCTCCAGACAATCTCCATGAATGAACTGTTTGACACACAGTATCGGAGTAAGCAGCCGTTAATTGACGGTCTGCTCTACCCCGGCACTTATATCTTTGCAGGTTCGCCTAAATTGGGAAAGAGCTTTCTGATGGCACAGCTTGCCTACCATGTCAGCACAGGTACACCGCTTTGGAATTATCCCACCCGAAAAGGAACGGTGCTGTATCTGGCACTTGAGGACGATTACCGCCGCTTGCAGGAGCGTCTGTACCGGATGTTCGGGACAGAAAGCACCGATAATCTTTACTTCTCTGTTTCTGCCAGTCAGCTTGGAAATGGACTGGATGAACAGCTTGCAAGATTTGTAGCAGAGCATAAAGGACACGAAGACTGATTATCATTGATACCCTTCAGAAAGTGCGTGAGGTTGGCGGCGATAATTATAGTTACGCAAACGACTATCAGATCATGGCAAGATTGAAAAGTTTTGCAGACGCTCACGGGCTTTGTCTGCTGCTTGTACACCACACAAGGAAACAGACGGCGGATGATAAGTTTGATATGATTTCGGGAACAAGCGGACTGCTCGGTGCAGCAGACGGAGCGTTTCTCCTTCAGAAAGAAAAACGGACAGGCAATGCAGCAACTTTAGAAGTATCAGGCAGGGATCAGCAAGACCAAAAACTATACCTTGTCCGTAATACGGAAACTTTGTTGTGGGAGTTGCAAAAGGCAGAAACGGAATTATGGAAAGAGCCGCCAGAGCCGTTACTGGATGAGATTGCGGAGCTTGTTATGAAGGACATTTCTTCTTGGGAAGGCTCAGCAACGGAACTGGTTTCTCTGATAAAGGTAGAAATTCAGCCCCACGTTATTACAAGAAAACTGAACATTCTTTCAGGGAGATTGTATGCGGAACATGGCATTTATTATAAGAACAACCGTACCCATGATGGAAGAAAAATACGGTTTTGGAAAGACGATACGGAAACAGCGTGACAGTTGGTGACGAGTTTGTTGTGACGGTATTTTTGACAGCAGGGGCGGTATCAAAATAACCGTCACAACTGTCACATACCGTCACAGAAAGGATGGATAAGATGGGAAATGTGCAAATATCACAGGAATTATTTATGCAGTTGCTCCGCTTTCATTTAGTTGAAGATGGGAGCTGTGAAAAAGAAATTAAGCAGGGGTTAGAGAAGAAATTGGACAAGATGGTCATGCGTGACCTTGTATGGAAAATTCAAGACTGCCCCGACAGAGGAAGAACGGGAACGGGCGAGAAAAGAGTATCTGGACAGACGTGGAGTGCCGGAGAGTTTTCGATGGTAATTCTTCCTTGATGATAAGGACAGGGTGTGGCACCCCTGTAAATAACAAGGACAAGGCAGGAAAGGAGTATTGCGGATGTTAAAGCAGCCGGAAAGAGAAAAGCAGAAATGTGAATGATTTATTTTATGAGATGGAGGGCAGACAGATACAAAAATGAACAAGGTACTGGCAAGAGTGGAACTGACAAAAGCAGAGGAAAAAACTCTGATCTGGCTTGCCGGATGGGAAGAAAGTACCGTAGATAATCTGCTGTCAGTCATAGAAAAAGCAGCCCGGATACGGGCAGAGAAAAAGGGCGGATACGCCCATATATGAAATCGCAAGTCTGAGTAGTAATCAGATTATGTAATACAAAAATAGCCCTCGGCGTTTGAGAGCGAATACACCCATCGCACAAAACTAAAGTTTTATGCTCTGTATATTTCGCCCTGCAGGGGGCAAGCCGCCGATAGGCGGATAAGTTCGTAAACAGGTGCCTATGCACCTACTCACAGTAAAGCCGGCGCAAGCCAGAAGGAGAATGCTTATAGGCAGACATTCATTTATCAGACAAAGTAAGCTGTCTGATGTGGCAGGGCGTATTGATTATATTTCCAATCCCAAAAGACAGGAACATCTTTATGCTACCTATCAGACGGAGGGAGCAACACCAGAGTTCTGGAAGAATCTTGCCAGAGAGAATCAGTTGGATTTTAAAGCAAGCGGAACGGCAGGGAAATGTATCGAAGGGCGGGAGTTTATTATTGCACTTCCCGAAAGTTTTGTTCAGTATAGGGCAGATGATGTGGTAAGACTTTTTACAGAAACCTTCCATAAAGGGTACGGTGTGGAATGCAGCGCAGCACTTCATCATAACAAAAAAATGACCAATTACCATATTCATCTCGTATTCAGCGAACGGAAAATGTTAGAGCATCCCGAAGTGAAAATTGCCACCAGAAATATGTTTTATGATGAGCAGGGAAAGCACAGACGCACGAAGAAAGAGATTTTAGATGAGCAGGGAAATCTTCGGGCAGGATGCAGCATTATTCCCAAAGGGGAGGTTTATGAAAGCCATATCTTCACGAAAAAAGAGGAATGGTTTAAGAACAAAGCCTTTACCAAAGAAGTTAAAGAACTGTTTACCGATACGATTAACTGTTATGTAAAAGAAGAATCAGAAAAACTTTCTGTATTCCAACAGGGCGGTGTTTATCTGGCAACGAAGAAAATCGGAAAGAACAATCCGAAAGCAGAGGAGATAAAGGCAGACAATGCGGCAAGGCAGGAATGGAATCGGACAGTTGATGTGGCATTAGTTGAGGGTGTTCCTGAAGAAGATATTTTGAAGATTAAGCAGGAAAAAATCACAGACGAAACGCTGCAATCTATCAGGACACACGGTTGGCTGCCGGATATGTTCCGTCAGATTATCCGAGGAGCGAAAGACTTTTTACAGGAGGTGATTTTCAAATTTAAGCTGCCGCCAAAACCTGTACCAAAGATTGATTTACAGGAGTGGAAGGATATGCAGAAGCTCATGTATGAATTACAGGGACAGTCAAGGGAGATAAAACGCACACAACAGGATATTTCTTCTTTGAAAAAGCAACTGTCAGAGTTACGAGGACTATTTAAAGGCAAAGAACGAAAATCTCTGGAAGGGAAAATTGAGCTGTTAGAGGATTTGGAAAAGCGTTTGCACAGGAGTATGGGGCGGATCGTAAAACGGGAAGGTTATCCCAATGTGCAATCCTTTCAGAAGGTTTATAACAAGGCAGAAGAACTGATTATGGAATACAATGAAGAACTGAGAGCGTGGAAAAATCAGACGAAACCGAAGAAAGAGAATCCGTTAGAACAGCCCCAAAAAGCGAGTGTACTGGAAAAATTGCACCGCTATCAGCAGGAAGGCAGGCAGCAACCGAAACGGTCAGTTAAGAAAAAATCTATGGATAGAGAACGATAAGAAAGGTGGAAACGATTATGAAGAAAACAATATTTGAAGAAATGGGCGGCATTTATATCAGACACGGGGATTATCTTATCCCCTGTCTTACCTTTGCCGGAAGAAGAACAGAGATTTATCGGGTATGGGGACAAAGACATTTACGTTATCTCTTATCCAGCATTGCCATACCGGATACTCCGTATTTTCCTGTTTCCATTGTTAGAGCAATCAGATCTTCTACACTAAGGTTGTCATTCAGCGTGGCAGCCAGTGCTTTCTGAAGAAATGTGTCAACTTCATCGTTGTCCTTCAACAGCACATTTGCGTGCTTCGAGTAAGCGGAAAGTCCCTTCAAACCGTAGGTGATTAACTCGCGCAGAGAGCGAATATCCTCGTTTTCGGTAGAAAGAACACCGACAGTTCTGGCTTTTTTCTTCCCAGTTTTCAGATCCGTTCCATTTTGCGGCTTCAGGCAGAACAGTCAGATTGGTAACTTGCTTTAGCAGAACTTCCTTTTCGGTCAGTGTAGCACGGATTCTTGATTCAATGCTCTCTTTATCAAAATTTGCGTTGGTAATGGTAGTGAACAGATTCAGAGTAATCAAGTGATTGATTTTGGCAGATACCTGCTTACCTTCCTGACGCAATGCAGTCGTAATAGCCGAAATTCCTTTTGTGACATAGACCAACAGATCCTGCATGGCCGCTACATCGGGTTTTTTCCCGCACACACCAGACATGGTACAGCCCTTGCACCCAGCGGTTTCCTGACACTGATAGCAAAACATTTTTTGTTCCATAATATGCCTCCTAAAAACTATTAAAATTTGAAATAATGTGGTTTCTTCTCAATCAAAAAAGCATATAGACGCGTTTGAATTAATCTTCCCAGGCGATTGCAGACACAGGACACGAGTCGATGGCCTCCTGTACAGCACCTTGATTTTCAGCGTTTGCTGGTTGATACGCTTCCGCCTTTCCCTGCTCGTTCATACGGAAAACTTCGTCGCAGATCCCACAGCAAAGCCCACAGCCAATGCAGAGATCCTTATCTACTTTTGTTGCTTTCATAAAATCACCTTCCTTTGTCAATTTTGCGTTTGATTAAAATACAACTACTAAAAGCATCTTGAACGCTTCCTGCCCATATACCGCATGGGGATGGCCTGCTGGCATGACAATAGATTCTCCTTCGTGCAGCAGATATTCAACGCCATCAATCGTGATTTTTCCGATACCATCCAAGCAGGTGACGAAGGCGTCCCCACCCGATTCATGGGTGCTGATCTCTTCGCCCTTTGCGAATGAGAACAGGGTAATACTTACTGCCTGGTTTTGTGTCAAAGTTTTGCTGACAACCTGCCCCTCCTGATAAGAAATTTGTTCTCTCAGCGTCAGTACTTCTGATTGAGCAATGTTTTTCATTTTTTACTCATAGTATCTCTCCTTTTATTCCAAAATTTTACCATCCAACGAAATCGTAACAATCTGCCAAGGAATGAATTTTCCGCTTGCCTGCAACGCTTTTTTGGCAGCTAATTCCAGTCCGCCGCAGCAGGGAACTTCCATGCGTACAACCGTCACACTTTGAATGTTGTTGTTTTGAATGATCTGCGTCAGCTTTTCGCTGTAGTCTATGCTGTCAAGCTTTGGACAGCCGATAATCGTAATTTTCCCACGCATGAAATCCTCGTGCATTCTGGCATAGGCGTATGCACTGCAATCCGCTGCAATTAACAATTTTGCGCCGTCAAAATATAGTGCATTAGTCGGTACCAGTTTGATTTGGCATGGCCATTGTCCCAACTGTGATTCTGTCTGTACCCGGGCAGAAGGAGTTGTTTCTTGTGAATGTTGAATACGCTGCATTCGACTGCCGGGGCAGCCTGTATGGGGAACAGCGGCATGATTGCTTTTCGCTTTTTTCCACATATTTTCCTGCACAGCTTTTTCATCATAGGCGGCAGCTTCTCTCTCCACAAAGGAAATTGCACCTGTCGGGCAGGTTGGCAGACAATCTCCCAAACCATCACAATAATCATCTCGCAGAAGTGTTGCTTTGCCGTTTACCATGCCGATTGCACCCTCGTGACAAGCTTCGGCACACGCACCACATCCGTTACATTTTTCTTCATCTATTTGGATAATTCTTCGAATCATTTTATACCATCCTTTCTCTTGTCTTTCTGGGCATAGTATATTATAATTAAAAATAAAAATCTGTTGTTATAACAACGAAAGGGCAAAAAATATGAAATTATCCGATATGCAGCTATTCCGTGGGTTAGAAGAAGATGACATCTCCTCGCTTTTAAGCTGTTTGAATAGTGTAAAACGCAATTATAAAAAAGGAGAAGTAATTCTTTCAGAAGGGAGTATTATAGAGAATATCGGCATTGTACTGTCAGGCATGGCAATGATATCTTGTAACGATATTTGGGGAATACCAGCATTTTAGGAAGTGTTGCGCCTGGTTCTGTATTTGCTGAGGTATATGCCTGTATTCCGGGACAGCCGATGCTGGTTACAGTGTCTGCCGTGGATGATACCTCTGTGTTGTTTATGAATGTGGGACGTGTTCTGACTACCTGCACAAACGCCTGCCCTTTTCATACAAACCTTGCACGAAATCTCCTGACTGTCTGTGCTCATAAAAGTCTGCAACTTTCAGTTCCAAATCCATACGAGGACGATTGATGTCTTATTTTTCAGAATGCGCAAAACATGCCGGAAGTAATTCTTTTCTGATTCCATATAACCGTCAGCAGTTAGCAGATTACTTGAATGTTGACCGCAGTACTATGTGCAACGAGCTTTCTAAAATGCAGAAAGATGGCATGATTGAATACAAAAAAATCGTATTTTGCTCAAAGACTGAGATTTAAGGAATGGTATGAATTTGAATAGGGATTGATTTTTTTAAGCAAAATCGCTTATGATCTGAAATAGAATATAGTGCTATTATCCACAGTTACGGAGCGAGTGTTATCAACACCGATAACAAACTGATAACATTAGCCCATATAGGCAGGATAATATGGATAAATCAAATAATCAAAAGAACTATAAACACGATAACGAATAATATCTAAACAAAATTGATGCTGAACGCTGTCGTGTTGTCAGGAGGAAGCGCATATGGTCTGGCGGCTTCGGACGGTGTGATGCGCTGTCTGGAGGAGCAGGGGATTGGATACGACACGGGATTTTCCAAAATACCTCTTGTATGTCAGTCCTGCATTTTTGACTTGGGATACGGAAGAAGCGATATCCGTCCGGATGCGGATATGGGATATGAGGCCTGTAGAAAGGCGATGGAAGGCTGCGATGTATCGATGGGAAATGTCGGAGCAGGAACGGGGAGCCAGCGTAGGAAAGCTGTTTGGAATGGAACGGGCGACAAAGTCCGGTCTGGGTATCTATGCGCTTCAGGCAGGGGAGCTGAAAATAGCGGCTGTCGTAGTCGTTAATGCATTCGGAGATGTTTTTGATCCGGAGAACGGACAAAAGATAGCAGGCCTTATGGATGCGGAAAGAACGAAATTTGTGGATTTGGAAGAGGCGTTTGTAGAAATGATGACGACGCCTCAGGATTTATTTCATACAAATACGACGATCGGCTGCATCGTGTGCAATGCACGTTTTGATAAGGCAAAGCTGAATAAAATTGCTTCTATGGCAAGAAATGCGTATGCGAGATGCATCAATCCGGTTGGAACTATGGCTGACGGAGACAGCATCTATGCCTGCAGTGTGGGAGAGGTAGAAAGCGATGTAAATGTAGCCGGAACACTGGCGGCAAGGGCGATGCAGCAGGCGATAAAAGAGCTGTGACAGCGTCCGCAGTGGATGATAGAGAATATTTGAAATATTGCTTGCGAAACTAAAGGAAAATCAGTAAAATAAAAATGTTGGAAATAATCTGACCAGTTAAAAGGAGAGACAAATGAAGCAGGATATGATTGTTATTTTGGATCTGGGAAGTACAGAGAATACGGTACTCGCCCGGGAGATTCGTGAACTTGGCGTATACAGCGAGATTCATCCTCATGATATTACAGAGGAAGAAATAAAGGCTCTTGACAATGTAAAAGGAATTATTTTAAATGGCGGAGAAAACCGTGTGGTAGATGGAAAAGAAGTGGAAGTAAGACCAGAGCTTTATACATGGGGCTATCCGGTAATTTCCGTAGACTATCCTGCATCCAGATGCGACGTTCGTTTTGACAGCCTGCCGGATCAGGAGACGTTGAAAAAGTTCGTATTTGATGAATGTAAGGCAGAAGCAAACTGGAACATGAAGAACTTTATTGAAGATCAGGTAGAGCTGATCTGCAGACAGGTAGGAGACAGAAAGGTTCTTTTGGCGCTGTCAGGCGGCGTAGATTCTTCCGTAGTTGCAGCGATGCTGATTAAGGCGATAGGACAGCAGCTCGTCTGCGTACATGTAAATCATGGTCTGATGCGGAAAAATGAATCTGAAAGCGTTGTAGAGGTATTCCGCAACCAGCTTCATGCAAATCTGATTTATGTAGACGCTACAGAGCGTTTCCTTGGAAAGCTGGAAAATGTATCTGATCCGGAAGAGAAGAGAAAGGTTATCGGCGGAGAATTTATCCGTGTTTTCGAGGAAGAAGCGAGAAAACTGGAAGGAATCGATTTCCTTGGACAGGGAACGATTTATCCGGACATTATCGAGAGCGGAACCAAGACTGCAAAGATGGTAAAATCTCACCACAATGTGGGAGGACTTCCGGAAGATTTGCAGTTTGAGTTGGTAGAGCCGTTAAAGCAGCTCTTCAAGGACGAAGTTCGCGCCTGCGGTATTGAGCTTGGCCTGCCTGCTGAAATGGTTTACCGTCAGCCGTTCCCGGGTCCGGGACTTGGTGTTCGCTGCCTCGGCGCTATCACAAGAGATCGCCTGGAAGCTGTCCGTGAGTCAGATGCTATCCTGCGCGAGGAGTTCGCAAAGGCAGGACTGGACAAGAAAGTATGGCAGTATTTTACGGTAGTACCCGATTTCAAGTCTGTGGGAATGAAGAATCATGCAAGATGCTTTGAGTACATGGTAATCATCCGTGCAATCAATACCATCGACGCGATGACAGCCAGCATCGAGCACGTAGACTGGGAGATTCTCGACAGAATCACTAACAGAATCCTGGCAGAGGTCGAGAACGTAAACCGCGTGTGCTATGATATGAGCCCGAAGCCCCCGGCGACGATTGAATTCGAATAATATATTAGAGCCAAGAAATGCCTATTTTGCGGGCTTTCTTGGCTCTCTATGTCTAGTGACAATCAAATGACAATAATTTTGAAATTCTTCATCCGACATACGTTCATTTGAACGATGTTCAAACAGGAATTTTAGATATTATCCATTGCTCTTTTCTCCACGTCGCCGGCAGGATTAGAAACCGAATCTACAATAATCTTAATAATCCCATATTTCCAACGCCGTATAAGCGTGACTGTAATGATACCCTAATTTTTCTGCCAGTGCGGCGGATGCTTTGTTATGTGCATCCCAACTGGGATATAAGTTCCGCTTTAAGCATTCTAAGATCAGTTTTGCGGCGCATATGCAGGCAAAGCCGTTTCTCCGGTATTCTTTTCGTGTGTCAATTTCGATTTCGATGCCGTTTTGATATCTGGAGTAGGATGAAGCACCGGATATGATCAGCCCGTCTTTGGATATTACAACGCCTATTCCGAGACGGCGGTATTTTTCGTAAGTTGAAAATTGTGATACGAGATCTTTGCTCCATGCTTCTGATTTGCATAATTTGTAAAAGTGCGAGTCGATCATGGAAAGTGTATATTGTTTTGGCAGGGAAGCGACGATTTTTTCTAAATGATGTTTATTGAAAATAGGAGGTTCCTTTTTTGTTGCGTAGCGAGAAATTATTTTTGCTTATTTACCGTAAAATTGAGTGAGCATGTTTTCCCAAAGTTTATTTTGAGGAACGGCGATCATAAAGTTTTGAGTACAGTGGGGCGGTCTATAAGCGATCAGTTCCGGGCATGGTTCGCCTGCGAAAAAGGTGAAATCCCCGATCACGGCCATAGCCGCAGTAGGGGCGGTGAGGTCGTTTGCATATATTTTTCCCCATGATTCCCTGCAGGCATGACCAGATAAGGGTTTCTTCCCAGTGTCCAAATAAAGGTGAAATTTTGTTTGTGTCTTTTATTTCGTATATCATTGTTTCCTCTTGTTTCTCATTATTATAAGGAGCGGATCATTATAAGGTGTGGGCAGACTGTCAGGTGGAACAGTGGTATTAGGAGCTGTTTGCTGGAACGGTGGCTTTTCACAATACTGAAATGTGTCGTTTAGTGCTTCCGGTAATTATGTAGTGGCAGGTTTGAGTATAGTTTAATATGTTTGGTGTAAATAAGCAAACAGGAACGGAGGAAGAGAGTTCTTTTCCTTGAATTTCCTCAGACAGTATACTACAATTTAAAAAGAAGATCTGCTGCTGTGTTATATGACGGCAGAGAGTGCAGGAGTGTATGACATGAGAGATTTTGAGCAAAGTATTATAATAAATGAAAAAATAAAGCTTGAAGAAAGATTCGAGTTCCGAACTATATTCTCTGAGGAAGCTGTGCAGGCTGCGTCTGTCGAAAGAGTATGTTTCCCTCCTAACGAGGCGTGTACCGAAGAGATGATGAAGCAGCGGGCTCTTAAGATTCGGGAATTGTTTTTGTGGCGGTTGACAGAAAAAGCGGTGAAGTGGCAGGTTTTTTGAATGGTCTGGCAACGGACGGGGATTGTTTGAAAGATGAATTTTTCAGGAATGCAGACTTGCATGATCCGACAGGTGATAACGTGATGATACTCGGTCTTGCAGTTTTGCCGAAGTACCGGGGAATCGGAGTGGCATCAGAACTGATGCGGCGGTATTCCGGGATACAAAGGCAGCAGGGGAGATGTGCGTTGATCCTGACATGTCTTGACGCAAAAGTCGAGATGTACAAAAAGATGGGCTTTGAAGATGAAGGGATATCGGATTCATCTTGGGGCGGAGAACAATGGCATCAAATGCGGAAGGGATTATAAAATAAATGAATTAAAATGGTAACAGTTCAGCCCGCGCTATTCGTAAAACCGCACTGTGTGCTTATCGTGGCTGATGCCACTGTTTTACTCATAGACGGACGCTGTATGGCTGAACTATTTACCTAAAATGCGGAAAATACCGCAAAATCAGATCGGGGAGATAAAATGTATATTGCAGATTTTCATATCCATTCCCGCTATTCTTATGCGACGAGCAAGACATGTACGCTGGAATATCTTGATTTATGGGCAAGGAGAAAAGGAATTCATATTGTTGGGACAGGTGATTTTACACATCCGGCATGGCGGGCGGAGTTAAAAGAAAAGCTGGCTCCTGCGGAAGATGGATTATATATATTGAAAGAAGAATACAGACTTTATGATGAAGCGGACGGGAAAAAATCGACGCATACGGGCGTGGACAAAAAGAGATGATTCCGCGTTTTATTATAAGTGGGAAATCAGTTCGGTGTATAAAAAAGAAGGACGTTCCCGGAAGGTGCACAGTCTACTTCTCCTTCCGGATTTTGAGGCGGCAGAGCGGATCGCGGATCGTCTTTCACAGATTGGAAATATCTGTTCGGACGGTCGGCCGACACTTCGGCTTGACTGTCGGGACCTTCTTGAACTGGCGCTTGACGAGTGTGGGAATTCGATTTATATTCCTGCTCATATATGGACGCCGCATTTTTCGGTATTCGGAGAGTTTTCGGGATTTGAAACGCCCGATGAGTGTTTCGGCGATATGACTTCCTATGTATATGCTATGGAGACGGGACTTTCGTCAGATCCGTTGATGAACCGAAGAGTATCTGTATTGGATGATTATCGGCTTATTTCTAATTCGGACGCTCATTCTCCGGGAAATTTAGGTCGGGAAGCGACTCTTTTTGATGTGGAACTTTCTTACAGAGGCATTGCAGAGGCGATTCGGACGGGAAACGGTTTGTGCGGAACGATTGAATTTTTCCCTCAGGAAGGAAAGTATCATTTGGATGGACATCGAAAATGCGGAGTTTGTTTTACTCCTGCGGAGACGAAAGCACATGGAGGAGTATGTCCTGTATGCGGGCGCGCGGTGACGGTAGGAGTGGCTCACAGAATCGAGGAGATGGCAGACAGATCGGAAGAGGAGGCGAAGTCTGCGGCGGGGAAAGAACCGTTTGAGAGTCTGATCCCGCTTAAGGAAGTGATTGCCATGGCAAATGGATTTGCTGTGAAAGGGAAAGGTACAGAACGAGAGTATATGCGGCTTCTTGTGCAGCTTTGGTCCTGAATTTGAAGTGCTGCGAAAGATACCTGTAGAACAGATCAGCCGGACGGCAGGGGAACAGACGGGATGTCTGGTTGACAAACTTCGGAAAGGGAAGATAAAATGGAACTCCGGATTTGACGGAGAGTATGGAACAATCGATCCGGGTGTGATACAATAAATAGAAAGTTTTGTTTCAGAACAATAAAGGAGAAAATGTATGAAACTGGGAGAAAAACAAGTTCTGACTGTTGTGAAGATCGTTGATTTCGGCGTATATCTGGGCAACGACGAAGAGAGGGTGCTTCTGCCTAAAAAAGCAGGTGCCGCAAGGGATAGAAGTCGGAGATCCGATAGAGGTGTTTTTATATAAAGATTCATCAGATCGTATGATAGCAACTACGAATGAACCGAAGCTTACGATCGGAAAGACGGCTGTGCTTGAAGTGACGGATGTTGGAAGGATCGGAGCATTTTTGGATTGGGGATTGGAAAAAGAACTTCTGCTTCCGTTCAAAGAACAGACGGAAAGAGTAGAAAAAGGCGATCGATGTCTCGTTAGTCTTTATATAGATAAGAGCGGCAGACTGTGTGCGACGATGAAAGTGTATCAGCTTCTTCGTACTGATTCACCGTACAAAAAAAGACGATATGGTCAGCGGAACAGTGTATGAATTAAGTCGGGATTTCGGCGTGTTTGTCGCTGTGGACGATCAGTATTCGGCGATGATCCCGAAGCGGGAAGTTTACGGGAAGATGTATATCGGTCAGCGCATTGAAGCGAGGGTGACGGCTGTGAAGCCGGACGGAAAGCTTGATCTGAGCATACGCGGGAAGATACCGGAACAGATGGATGCGGATGCGGATAAGGTGTTTGGACGTATTGAAAAGAATGGCGGCATGCTTCCGTTTACAGATAAGGCGGATCCGGAGAGGATTAAGTCGGAGATGGGGATGAGTAAAGCGGCGTTTAAACGTGCGGTCGGAAGACTTCTGAAACAAGGAAAGATACAGATCGACAACGAGGTGGGAAAGATTTTTGCGGTAAACAAGAACAGATAGACCTTTTGCGGGTCGGCTTACGAGGTGAAAGATGAGTTTTGCACATTTGCATGTCCATACAGAATACAGTCTTCTGGATGGTTCTAACAAGATAAAAGAATATGTTGCAAGAGTGAAAGAGCTTGGGATGAACAGTGCGGCGATCACCGATCACGGAGTAATGTACGGAGTGATTGATTTTTACAGAGAGGCGAAAAGTCAGGGAATTAATCCGATCTTGGGGTGTGAAGTTTATGTCGCGCCGAATTCCCGTTTTGACAGAGAAGTGACCGGAGGAGAAGACAGGTATTATCACCTTGTACTTCTTGCGGAAAATAACGAAGGTTATGCCAATCTTATGAAAATCGTATCAAAAGGCTTTGTCGAGGGATACTATTACAAACCCCGTGTAGATAAAGAACTTCTCAGAAAATATCACAGCGGCATTATCGCGCTGAGCGCCTGCCTGGCAGGCGAGGTGTCGAGATATCTGATGAAAGGCTTATATGACGAAGCGAAGAAAGCTGCGTTGGAGTACAGAGATATCTTTGGAAAAGATCATTTTTATTTAGAACTGCAGGATCACGGTCTGCCTGATCAGGGTCTTGTAAATCAACAGCTTTTGAAAATGTCCCGGGAAACTGGGATCGAACTTGTGGCGACGAATGATGTGCATTATACTTATGCGAAAGACGAAAAAGCGCATGATATCCTTTTGTGTATCCAGACAGGGAAAAGGCTGGCGGATGAGAACAGGATGAGATATGAAGGCGGACAGTATTACATCAAGTCTGAAGAAGAGATGAAAAGTCTTTTTCCGTATGCGCTTCAGGCGCTTGAAAATACGCAGAAGATTGCGGACCGCTGTTTAGTGGAGATTGAGTTCGGGGTAACAAAGCTTCCCAAATATGACGTCCCGGACGGATATACATCGTGGGAATACTTACGGAAACTGTGTTACGAAGGACTTGAGAAACGCTATGCAGAACGGGCGGATGAACTTCGGGAACGGCTTGATTATGAATTGGGCACGATCAAAAATATGGGGTATGTAGACTATTTCCTGATCGTGTGGGATTTTATAAAATATGCGAAAGATCATGGGATCGCAGTCGGACCGGGCCGGGGGTCTGCAGCGGGAAGTATTGTTTCCTACTGCCTGGGAATTACGACGATCGACCCGATCAGATATCAGCTTTTGTTCGAGCGTTTTTAAATCCCGAACGTGTTTCTATGCCCGATATCGACGTTGACTTTTGTTATGAACGCAGACAGGAAGTGATCGATTATGTTGTGGGAAAATACGGAAAAGACAGAGTGGTTCAGATCGTGACATTCGGAACGCTGGCGGCAAGAGGTGTGATTCGAGATGTGGGGCGTGTGATGGATATGCCGTATGCTTTTGTCGATTCGATTGCGAAGATGATACCGCAGGAGCCGAAGATGACGATTGAAAAAGCGTTGAAGGTAAATCCTGAACTGCGCAAGATGTGTGAAGATGATGAGGAAGTAAAATATCTTATCGAGATGGCGAAAAGACTGGAAGGACTTCGAGACATAGTTCTATGCATGCGGCCGGAGTCGTGATCAGTCAGAAGTCTGTTGACGAATATGTGCCGTTGTCGAGAGCGGCGGACGGCTCGGTGACGACCCAGTTTACGATGACGACACTGGAACAGCTCGGACTTTTGAAAATGGATTTTCTGGGACTTCGTACGTTGACGGTTATACAAAATGCGGTTCTTATGGCGAGAAAAAAGATCCTTCGGTAAATATGGACACGCTGGATTATGATGATAAAAAAGTGCTTGAATATATCGGGACCGGAAAAACAGACGGCATCTTCCAGTTGGAAAGCGCGGGAATGAAAAGCTTTATGAAAGAGCTGAAACCGAACAGTCTGGAAGATATGATCGCCGGAATCTCTCTATATCGCCCCGGTCCGATGGATTTTATTCCGCAGTACATCAAAGGGAAAAACGACGCCTCTTCAATTTCATATGACTGCCCGCAGTTAGAGCCGATCCTGAATTCGACATACGGCTGTATCGTTTATCAGGAACAGGTCATGCAGATCGTTCGCGACCTTGCGGGATATTCCCTCGGAAGAAGCAATCTTTTGAGGCGCGCCATGTCAAAGAAAAAAGGCGAAGAGATGAAACGGGAACGGCAGATTTTCCTGTACGGTGACGAGGCTTCCGGTATTCCGGGATGTGTAAAAAACGGAATTGACGAGCAGGTTGCGAATAAGATTTATGATGAGATGCTTGACTTTGCAAACTATGCGTTTAATAAGTCGCATGCGGCCGCATATGCGGTTGTGGCATATCAGACTGCGTGGCTGAAATATTATTATCCTGTTGAATATATGGCGGCTCTTATGACATCGGTGATAGACAATCCGTCGAAAGTAGCTGAATATATTTATGCAAGCCGGCAGATGGGCATTCAGATCCTTCCTCCTGACATTAATAACGGAGAAGCGGATTTTTCGGTTGACGAAGGGAATATAAGATACGGGCTGTCTGCGATCAAAAGTGTCGGGAGACCGGTTGTTAGGGCGATGCTCGAAGAACGCAGGACATTTGTCCATATAAAAATCTTGAAGATTTTATTACCCGTGTTTCATCGAAAGAAGGACTGAACAAGAGAACTATTGAAAATCTGATCAAAGCAGGGGCGTTGGATACTTTAGGCGGAACCCGAAAACAATTCATGAGTATTTATATTCAGATCATGGATCATGTGAATCAGGAGAAAAAATATTCCATGTCCGGTCAAATGAGTTTGTTTGATCTTGTGGGAGAAGAAGAAAAGGCGGATTTTCAGATCAGAATGCCTGATGTAGGCGAGTATTCAAAAGAAAATAAGCTTGCGTTTGAAAAAAAAGAGGTGCTCGGCGTTTATATAAGCGGTCATCCGCTTGAGGAGCACGAGGAGAGATGGCGGCGGATGATTTCGGCTACAACGGCAGATTTTCAGTTTGACGAGGAGCTGAATAGAACGAAGGTGCATGACGGAGAAAAGTCGGTTGTCGGAGGGATGATCGTTGACAAGACGGTCAAGTACACAAAGACGAATCAGGTGATGGCGTTCCTTACGCTGGAAGATTTGCTCGGCACTGTGGAAGTTGTTATTTTTCCGAGAGATTACGAGAAAAATCGTCAATGGCTTGAAATAAACGAGAAAGTGTTTATCAGCGGAAGGGTTTCGGAAGAAGACGAGAAGGCAAGCAAGCTGATCTGCGAGAAAGTGATCCCCTTTGAGAGGACAAAACGAGAATTGTGGATTCAATTTCCGGATAAAGAGACGTTTCTTGATGAAGAACAGATCGTTTACGGATACCTGGCAGATTCGGAAGGCGAAGACGAGGTTATTATATATTGCGCAAAAGAACGGGCAGTGAAACGACTGCCGAAAAACCGGAATATTCAGATCAATGAGCAGGTTTTAAGCAGGTTAATGAACCATTTCGGTGAAAGTCGGGTAAAAGTGGTTGAAAAAGCTATTGAAAACCACTTCTAAATAATGTAGAATAATTTTCGACTATTGTTAAAAAATTACAATGAATAAATATTATTAATAGCGACACTTTGCAGAAAGGTGGAAAAATCATGGCAGAGAATCAAAAGAAAAGTACTTAGAGGAGATTGAAGATCAGATCCGTACAATCGGAGTTCTTACAAGCGGCGGTGATGCGCCGGGTATGAACGCGGCTATTCGTGCAGTCGTAAGAACGGCGCTTTCAAGAGGACTGAAAGTGCGTGGTATCAGAAGAGGATTTCACGGACTTTTGAAGGAGGAGATCATTGATCTTTCAGCGCGCGATGTGTCTGAGAAGATCCAGCGCGGAGGTACGTTCCTTCAGACAGCGCGTTGTAAATCTATGCGTACGGAAGAAGGACAGCAGAAAGCGGCTGCAATCTGTAAAAAATACGGTATCGACGGACTTGTAGTTATCGGAGGAGACGGTTCTTTTGCCGGAGCTCAGAAACTTGCGAACCTCGGCGTAAATACGATCGGCATTCCGGGAACGATCGATCTTGATATTGCCTGCACAGATTACACGATCGGATTTGATACTGCTGTAAATACGGCGATGGAAGCGATCGATAAAGTACGTGATACTTCGACGTCTCATGAAAGATGCAGCATCATCGAAGTTATGGGGCGTGACGCGGGATATCTTGCTTTGTGGTGCGGTATTGCCAATGGAGCAGAACGTATCCTTATGCCGGAAGAGCATGACTTTGACGAGCAGGAGATCATTGATGATATTTTGAAAAATAAAAAACGCGGTAAGAAAAATTACATTATCATCAATGCGGAAGGTATCGGCGATTCGATCAACATGGCAAAGAGAATCGAGGCGGCGACGGGTATTGAGACGAGAGCGACTATTCTCGGACATATGCAGCGTGGAGGAAGCCCGACATGTAAAGACAGAGTATATGCTTCGATCATGGGATCTATGGCAGTTGATCTTCTTTGTCAGGGAAAAACAAACCGTGTAGTAGGATATAAGAACGGCGAGTATGTAGACTATGATATCGAAGAAGCTCTGGCTATGAAAAAAACAGTATCCGAGTATCAGTACGAAGTGGCAAAAACACTTGCACTGTAAGAAAAAACAGACATATATTTCTAAAAACATGCCGGTATAAATTTATACCGGCTGTTTGCACGATGGAGGAATCATGCAAATGGACTGCAAAAAGACCGCGCCTGTCGGAGTTTTTGATTCCGGAGTGGGCGGACTTACGGTTGCGAGGGAGATTTCCGGCAGCTTCCGAATGAAAATATCGTATACTTTGGAGACACGGCAAGAGTTCCGTACGGAAGTAAGTCGCAGAATACAATCATCCGTTTTTCAGAGCAGATTATACGCTTTTTTGAAAACAAAGCAGGTAAAAGCGATCGTTATTGCCTGTAATACGGCGAGCGCTTTGGCGCTGGATGCCGTGAGAGATGAATTTGATATCCCTATCATGGGTGTTGTGATCCCGGGCGCAAGAGCGGCTGTAGAGACAACCCGGAATCAGAAAGTCGGAGTTATAGGAACGGATGCGACTGTACAGAGCGGAATGTACACGAAAGTCATCCAAAGCATGGCTCCGGATATTGAAGTGATCGAAAAGGCATGTCCGCTGTTTGTTCCGCTGGTGGAAGAAGGGTTTAAGGAACATGTTGTTACAGAAGAAGTGATCGAATATTATTTGGAGTCAATGCGGCACACACAGATTGACGCTATGATTTTGGGGTGCACCCACTACCCTCTTCTTAGATCTAAGATCCGCGATTATCTCGGAGAGGAGATCAAGATTGTGAATCCGGCATATGAAACGGCTATGGATCTGAAAAAGCTTTTGTATGAAAAAAGAAATGGCAAATGACGGGACAGATGCACAGCACAGTGTATACTCCTTTTATGTAAGTGATGCGGCGGAAAAATTCCGCAGATTCGCAAATACAGTAATGCCGTTTGACGTGCCGACAACGAATGTAGTGAATATTGAGGAGTATTAGATTGATGACAAAAGATGTATTAGTCAGCATTTCGGGGAAACATATCGATATTATGGACGATCCTGCAAGGGGATATGAAGTCGGAGAAGATGGGATTGAAGTTGTAACTCCGGCAAATTATTACTGTAGGAACGGAAAACACTATATTCTCTATGATGAAGTTCTTGAAGGAATGGCAGGCACGATTAAAAATAAGATCAAGATCAGGGAACGGACTGTCTTGAAATTATGAAAAGCGGAGTTACTTCCTCTCATATGGTATTTGAAAAAAATAATAAAAAAATCTGACATATTATAAGACACCTTATGGTCAGATGCTGGTAGGCGTAAATACAAAAAATATGGAGATCAGCGTAGACGAAGATCAGATCGGCGTTAAAGTCGCTTATGAATTAGATGTAAATCACGAACCTATGGCAGACTGTCGCATTAATATGAGCATTGTGCCGCGAAACAGTAAAGGGGTCTCCATGCAGCTGGATATCCGGTAGGAAAGAAAAATAACAAAAAACAGACGCAGCAGAAAAGGAATATTCCTTCGTGACGTCTGTTTTTTGCTTTTTAATTATTTTTTGAAAAATCCTTTTTTCTTTTCAGGCTGTTCGATAGAACCGCCGCGTACGCTTTTGATCTCTGTTATGTAGAGTCCGCTTACAACCGCTTTGACTTCTTTTTTCACCGGAAGAACTTCAAACACTTTGTTCTCGCACATAAGAGTCATGATCTTTGCGCCGATCTTTGCTTTTACGACCGGAACTTTTGTACGGCGAAGATACTTCGGCGTATTGTCTACGACCATCTGCGGAAGTCCCGCTTCTTTTAATCTTAGTTTCTTTTTATCGATGATGAGCATGCTGACAACTTGTGCCGCCGCTGCCATCTGCTCCTGCTGTTCCGCCTGTTTTTTCTCGGCCTTCTTTCCGAAAATGTAAAGACCGACGAGCACCCCGATCAATATCACGAGAATGACGATCATCACAATGGTGAATGTACTCATGACAACTCCTCCTAAATCCTACTGTATAATGTTATTTTCCGCATTTACGCAAATATCATTGTAACATTGTTTTTTGTGTAGTGCAAGTAAAAAGGGGTTTACTTTTGAGTAGGTGAACGAGTATACTGTTATAGTACATGAAAGTACATAAAAAGGAGTTATATTATTTATGGCAGAAATGATTTGGAACGCAGCGGTGAGTGTCTATAATTTTATTATGGATAATATTGTTCTGATCAATATTTTCCTTTCGCTGGTCATCGTCTTTTTTCAGCGCAGATCCCCGCAGACTGTTTGGACATGGCTGCTTTTGCTTTATTTTATACCGATCCTCGGATTTGTTATGTATTTGATCATCGGACAGGATTTCCACAAGAGCAGGATGTTTAAAGCAAAAGAGATCGAAGGTGAACTAAAATATGCAGTCCGGCGGCAGGAGGAGACGATTTATTATAAACGGCTTCGCATGGCGAATCCGGAGATGTCAAGGTTTAAAGATCTGATTCTTTATAATCTGGAAGCCGGGGAAGCGGTTCTGACAGATAATAACGATATTCGCGTTTATACGGACGGAAAAGAGAAGTTCCGTGCGCTTATAGAAGAGATGAAGCAGGCGAAGAGATATATCCACATGCAGTATTACATTATCCGCAACGATGAATTGTGGCAGGAAGTAGAGAAGGTACTTATTCAAAAAGCGAGAGAAGGCGTGGAAGTTCGTGTCCTTTTTGACAGTATGGGATGCAGAACGATGAAAAACCGTGACTGGGAGCGCCTCGAAAAAGAAGGAATTCAAGTTGCGGAATTCTTCCCGGCGCTGCTTGGGCAGCTGCAGCTTCGTGTGAATTACCGGAATCACAGAAAAATCGTTGTTATTGACGGAAGAGTCGGTTTTGTAGGAGGATTTAACGTCGGAAGAGAGTATCTCGGACGGGATAAGAAATTCGGTTATTGGCGGGATACCCATCTGTGTATCGAAGGCGCGGCGGTAACGTCGCTGGCAGTCCGGTTTGTTCTCGATTGGAATTATGCGGCGAAAGAAAACTTGTTTTTAGAAGATTCATTGTTTGAAATTCCGCAATATACGAGAAACGGAAGAGATCCGGTGCAGATCATATCAAGCGGACCGGACTCGAAAACGAAGATGATCCACGACAATTACTTACGACTTATTCATAGGGCACAGGATCATGTCTATATCCAGACGCCGTACTTTATACCGGACGATTCGATCTTGGACGCTTTGAAAATCGCCGCAAAATCAGGCGTTGATGTGCGGATCATGATACCGTGCAAGCCGGATCATCCGTTTGTTTACTGGGCGACTTACTCTTATATCGGAGAGATGGTTGCCGCCGGAGCAAAATGCTATGTGTACAACAACGGATTTCTTCACGCTAAGACATTGAGTATCGACGGCATGGTCGCATGTGTCGGAACGGCAAATATGGACTTTCGGAGTTTTGGGTTGAATTTTGAGGTGAACGCAGTGATTTACAGCGAGCGTACAGTACAAAGATTGGAACGTGCGTTTGAAAACGATATGACGCTGTGTACGCAGGTGACAAGGAAAGTATATGATGAAAGAGGACTTGTCATAAAAGCGAAAGAACAGTTTTCGCGCTTGCTTTCCCCGCTTTTGTAAAAGGATGATAAAGGAAAGATCAGGCGTATATAGATGGAACTCGTACGTGAAAATCAAAAAAAAACGTACGGCAAATATGCATGCAGTAAAAATAAATATAATAAAAGACGCGTATAAAACGCGGACAAAAAAGGAGATTATTATGAAAAAAAGAATTGTATCAATGATGCTTGCGGCAATGGTGGCTCTTTCCGTTGTAGGATGCGGAAGTAAAACATTGTCAAACGACTATGTAACGGTAAAGCAGTATAAAGGTCTTGAAGTTGCACAGGTAGAAAAGGTTGAAGTGACAGATGAGCAGGTTGAGCAGTCTGTTCAGGCAAACTTAAATGCGGCGGCAGAAAAAGAGCCGATCAAAGATCGTGCGGCGGAAAAAGGCGATTGGGTAAACATTGACTATACAGGATATATCGATGATGTGGCATTTGAAGGGGAACAGCGACGGGATCCGATCTGGAGCTCGGAAGCGGAAGCTTTATCGGAGCAGAGGGCGGTTATGCCGGATTTGAAGATCAGATCATCGGACACAGTACAGGAGAAGAATTCGATATAGAAGTGAAGTTTTCGGATTCTTATCCGGGAACAGATGTGGCAGGAAAAGTTGCACGTTTCCACATCGTATTGAATGAAATTTACAAACAAAACATTCCGGAATTGACAGACGAGTGGGTGGCAAGCAACAGCAAGACGGCAAAAACAGCGGACGAATACCGCAAAGAAGTCCGTAAACAGATTGAAAGCAGCGCGGAGACAGCAAATGAGACAACATTAAAATCAGAGATCCAGGAAGCGCTTCTCGAAGAGATCGATGTGAAAAAATATCCGAAAGACGCTGTGGAAGAACAGAAAAAGCAGATGACAGATTACTATACACAGATGGCAGGATTATACGGAATTGAATTGTCTGAGTTCATCACGACATATCTGCAGATGACAGAAGATGAGTTTAATTCAAAAGTAAAAAGAAAGCGCACAGCAGACAGCGGCGTTTGACGAGGCAATTAAACTGATCGCGGAAAAGCAGAAACTTGAGCCGTCAGAAAAAAGAATACAAAGAAAAATTCAAAGAATATGCAGAGCAGGCGGGGAGCCGATGTGGATGCTTATGTAGAACAGGTTGGAGAAGATGTGCTGAAAGCTGCGATTTTAAGAGACGCTGTGCTTGATTACCTTGTGGATAATTGTGTTCAGGTAGAAAATTCAGACAGTGATGCCGACAGTAATTCAAATAACAAGGAAGACAGCAGTAAATAAGATCTGTGCCGGATGCCGGTAAATGAGATATGTGAAGGCAGGACATGCGCTGCCTGAACCGGATGTGGATCGGGCAGTGTAAAAGCAAAAGAAAGTATTCAGGGAAAAGGAGACAGAGGCAATGAAAATGGAAAACGAACGGCTCTGTATTGAGATTTCAGAGCATGGGGCTGAGGTTACCCGTATATATGATAAAAAGAAAGAGACGGAACTTCTGTGGGAGGGAAATCCCACGTATTGGAAAAGACATTCCCCGATCCTTTTCCCGAACGTAGGAAAAACCTATAAAAATAAAGTAAAGATTAACGGAATATCTTATCCGACGTCAGGACACGGATTCGCAAGGGATAACGATTTTAAATGCATCTGTACAAAGCCCGATAAGGCAGCGTTTTTGTTCTCATCAGGGGAAGAAACAAAAGAAGTATATCCCTTTGATTTTGAACTGATCGTTACATATATTCTCAAAGAAAACAGCCTGATCGTGAAATGGGAAGTGCACAATACCGGAGACGACGATATGTATTTTACGATCGGTGGGCATCCGGCTTTCCGTTTTCAAAAAGCGGATGAGAAAAAGACGGATTATAAGTTGAGATTTCCGGATAAAAAGGCACTTGAATATATTCTGGTAGATCTCTCCGAATGTGTAGCCGATCCCGGCACAGTGTACAAGCTGGAGCTGGAAGATGGATTCTGCGCTTTGAATGAGGAAATGTTTGAACACGACGCACTGATTTTTGACGGCGGTCAGTTTGACGAAGTATGGCTCTGTCACAAAGGTGGAGAACCATATGTAGGCATGAAATGTAAAGGATTTCCGAATTTCGGCATTTGGTCTGTGAAAGACGCTCCTTTCGTCTGTCTTGAACCGTGGATGGGACGGTGCGACGATGTCGGCTTTGACAAAGAACTTTCGGAAAAACCATATATCAATAAAGTGAAGCCGGGAGAGAGCTTTGAACAAAGTTATGAAATATTGACGGCAGAATGTTGATCGGCCGATCAGATAAAATCGAAAATATATATTGAATATATTTTTGGAAAATACCGATGAAAAGATTCGGTACAGCGGGAGGAAGAAGACAATGATTCTTACGATTGATATAGGAAATACAAATATTACAATGGGTGTGTTCGAGGAAGAGTTCCTGCTCGGTATGTTCCGTATGACGACAAAACGGGCGAGGACATCAGACGAATACGGATTCACCATATGCGGAATACTGGAGCACAGAGGAATCGACTCAAAGCAGATCGATTCGGTGATCGTTGCGTCGGTTGTCCCCGACATTATGCACTCTTTTACAAGCGGTATTATCAAATATTTAGGAACGGAACCGATGATCGTATCTTCTCAGACAGATACAGGAGTTCGTGTTGTGACTGAAAATCCGACGCGGACAGGACCGGACAGAATCGTCAATGCGGCAGCGGGTATGCTATTGCAGGAGGACCTGCGATCGTGGTTGATTTCGGAACGGCTACGACGTATGATTTGATATGGTCCTGAATGTACGCTTGAAGCATGTGTGATCGCCCCGGGCATTGAAACGGCAGGACGTTCTCTGTGGGACGGAGCGGCGATGCTTCCGGCGATTCAGATCCGAAGACCGGAATCCGTGCTTGCATCGGAGACGATTAGCGGAATGCAGGCAGGACTTGTATACGGAGCGATCGGACAGACGGAATATATAGTAAAAAAAATGAAAGAAGAGTCGGGATATAAAAATGCCTATGTGATTGCCACAGGCGGGCTGGGTAAAATTATCGCCGATGAAACAGAATGCATAGATCTGTATGATCCACAGCTTACACTGAACGGCTTGCGAATGATTCATGAGAAAGTGCAGAAAAAAAGATGAAGAAGCTGAAAATAGGAAATGTAGAATTGGAAAACCGATACCTATTAGGACCTATGGCAGGGGTGACAGACCTGCCTTTTCGTTTGCTGTGCAAGGAACAGGAGCGGGTCTTTTAGGGATGGAAATGGTTAGTGCAAAAGCAATTTTGTATCAAAATAAAAAATACAGAGAAACTCATGGAAATACATGCAGAAGAGCAGCCGGTATCTTTGCAGCTGTTTGGCTCAGATCCGAAGATTATGAGCGAGATGGCGAAAAGAATTGAAGAACGTCCTTTTGCGATTCTCGATATCAATATGGGGTGTCCGGTACCGAAAGTTGTAAAAACGGGGAGGGGTCTGCTTTGATGAAAAACCCCTCTCTTGTTTATGAGATTGTAAACGCGATCGTTAAAGCAATAGAGAAGCCCGTTACGGTAAAAATCCGAAAAGGGTTCGACGATGCGCATGTAAATGCAGTCGAAGTCGCAAGAGCGGCGGAAGAAGCGGGAGCGTCGGCGGTTGCGGTTCACGGAAGGACGAGAGAGCAGTATTATAGCGGAGAGGCGGACTGGGACATTATCAGGCAGGTGAAAGAGGCGGTTTCCATTCCTGTAATCGGAAACGGCGATGTCACTACACCGGAAAAAGCAGAAGAACTTGTTCAAACGACAGGATGCGACGGAATTATGATCGCAAGAGGCGCACAGGGAAACCCGTGGATCTTTTCGGAAATGATCGGCAAGGAAAAAAACGGAGTAACTCCGCCCAGACCTGATAAAGAGGCAATACGGAATATGATCCTCAGGCATTCAAAGCTTCAGATTCAGTATCGCGGAGAATTTGCGGGAATGCGGGAGATGCGCAAACATGTAGCCTGGTACACGAAAGGACTGACAGGAGCGGCAGATCTCCGGCGCAGAGTAAATGAGACAGAGACATTAGATGAACTGATGATGTTATTGGAAGAACTATGAAAATCTGCACAAAAAAATATCCTTTAATATGTAAAGCGGCAAGATAAAAATAGTAAAAATGCCAAAAAGCAAAAACGACCTTACAAAAATGTTACGGTAATCTATACAAAATAAACAAAGTTTTGTATAATTTATATATTACGCATAGTAACATGGAGAAAAAGGTCGTTTTTCTTTATTTCGTTTCATGGAATATGCGTGAAAATTCAGAACGAAGGAGTGCTCCGGAACTATAGGGGCGAAAAAGTTTATGAAAAATCTCAAGTGGAAGAAAGTAGGTTCGGCAGTTCTTGCTACAGCTTTGGCAGGAAGCATGGTGTTGCCGGCAACAGCCTACGCACAGGGTGAGATCGTTCAACTGGAAGGGGGAACTTCGACGCAGACAAACACAGCGCCGGAGCAGGTGTTCCTTAACAAATACAGCGGAACGGTCAGAACGCAGAACTTCAACGATAACTGGAAGTTCTATTTAGGAGACGCAAGCGGAGCGCAGACTCCGGCATTTGACGACTCCTCATGGGATCAGGTGAACCTGCCGCATGATTACAGTATCGACCAGAAATATAACCGTTCAATGGATGGAGAGAGTGGATATCTTCCGGGCGGTACAGGATGGTACAGGAAAAGCTTTACTGTAGATAAGAGCCTTGAGGGCAAACGTATCAGTATCGACTTCGGCGGCGTGTACATGAATGCAACTATTTATGTAAACGGTAAAAAGCTCGGTACACATCCGTATGGATACACACCATTCTCTTTCGATATTACAGATGATGTGAAGTTCGGAAAAGAAAACGTGATTGCCGTTAAAGTAGATCACCAGACACCGTCAAGCCGTTTTTACTCAGGAAGCGGTATTTACAGAGACGTAGACTTTGTTGTAACCGATACAGTTCATGTAGATAAGAACGGAACAAAGATTGAGACACCGGATCTGAAAGAGCATGTAGATGGAAACAATGTTGCGGTGAAAGTAAAAACAACTGTTGTAAATGAATCCGAGAGGGATGCATCTGTAAAAGTAAACATACGATCTATCCGAAAACGGAACGGCAGAGCAGGCAGTTGCTACGTTTGAGTCACAAGAGGCAGTTGCTGTAGAAAAAGGTAAGTCAAAAGACGTATCTGCAGATTTTACAGCATCAGGCGTACAGCTTTGGAGTACAACAACTCCAAATCTCTATACTGTGAAAACAGAAGTCCTTATGGACGGTGCTACAGTTGATACATACGAGACAGATTATGGTTTCCGCTACTTTGCATTTGATAAAAACAATGGATTCACTCTGAATGGTCAGAAGATGAAACTTCAGGGAGTATGTATGCATCATGATCAGGGCGCGCTTGGTTCGGTTGCAAATGACCGCTCTACAGAGCGTCAGGTAGAGATCCTGAAAATGATGGGATGTAACTCTATCCGTGTGACACATAATCCGGCGTCAGACGAATTGATCGATGCATGTAATAAGCATGGAATCTTAGTGATCGACGAGGCATTTGACGGATGGGTAGCTCCGAAAAACGGCAATTCAAACGATTATGCAAAATGGTTTAATAAAGAAATTGAATCTGATAATGAAATCATGGGCGCTGCGGACAATATGACATGGGCGCAGTTTGATCTTACAGCAATGATCGAGCGTGGACAGAATGATCCGGCGATTATTATGTGGTCGCTCGGTAACGAGATGTGGGAAGGAACAGGCGGATATAGTGCTGCTTATAAGACTGCTCAGGACAATCTTGTGAAATGGGCACAGGCGGCGGATACTACACGACCGGTAACAACCGGAGATAATAAGCTAAAAGGCGAAGAGGAAGGCTCAATTACTCTCGCTAATGGCTTACAGGAAGCGTCGGGAATCCATGGAATGAATTATGCAAGCGGCGCGGAGTATGACAAAATTCACAAAAATATTCAGAATGGCCGTTATATGGTTCGGAAACGGCATCAGCAGTTAACAGCCGAGGAATTTATAAAGGCATGAATAGTCAGCATAATTATGGAAATCATGATTTGACGTCTTATGATACATCGGCAGTAGGCTGGGGAGCTACGGCAAGCAGCGCTTGGTATGAAGTAATTAAAAGAGATTTCCTTGCCGGTGAATATGTATGGACAGGATTTGACTATATCGGAGAACCGACTCCGTGGAATGATCCATATGGAAGTTTAGGACAAGGTGGCACATGGCCGCTTCCGAAAAATTCTTATTTTGGAATTGTTGATACGGCAGGACTTCCGAAGGACAGCTATTACTTCTACCAGAGTCAGTGGAATGACAGTGTGAATACACTGCATATTCTTCCGGCATGGAATGAAGATGTTGTGTACAAAAAAGAAGGAAATAAAGTTCCGGTAGTTGTATACAGCGATGCAAAAAAAGTAGAATTGTTCTTCACTCCGGCAAATGGCGGTGAGAAGAGATCGCTTGGCGAAAAGGAATTTGCACAAAAAACGACGACTGCAGGATATACATATCAGATGTATGAAGGCGAAGGAAAGAGCAGTAAAGAACATGAGAATTTGTACATGACATGGATGGTTCCATATGAAGCCGGAACAATTACTGCAAAAGCGTGGGATAAAGACGGTCAAGAAATAACAGAAAATATCCAAGGACGCACATCGGTAACTACGACAGGAGCGGCGGCGAAACTTCAAGTAAAAGCCGACAGAGAAACGATTAAAGCAAACGGTGAAGATCTTTCTTATCTTACAGTGAATGTTACAGATGAAAACGGAAATATTGTGCCGAATGCGGAAAATAAGGTGACATTTGAAGTGAGCGGCGATGGTGTGCTTGCAGGTATAGATAACGGAAGACCTATAGATCATCAGTCCTACAGAGATGACAATAGAAAAGCATTCAGCGGACAGCTTGTAGGTATCGTTCGTTCCACAAAATCGGCAGGAACAATCACTGTGAAAGTCAAAGCGGATGGAATGGAAGATCAGACGGTGCAGATTAAAACAGAGGCATCATCAGATGGAACAACTGAAGAAAAAGCAATCAGCAGCGTTGAGATGTCCAAAAACTACTATGTAAAAGTGGGTAATCGTCCACAGCTTCCGGCAGAACTGGATGTTATTCTTAATGATAAGTCAGAAGCAAAAGGAAAGGTAACATGGGAGGACGTTGCAGAAGATCAGGTCAATCAGTCAGGTACATTCAGCGTGACAGGAACAATTACAGTTGAAGGTGTCGATAAAGCAGAAACGGTTTCCGTTAATGTAAATATGATTGATACAGTAGCAGCGTTGTTAAATTATTCAACAACAACAAGTGTTGGAGTAGAACCGATTCTTCCGACATCAAGACCTGCTGTCATGGAAGATGGAACAATACTTACGGCATCATTCCCGGTGACATGGGAAAAACCAAAAGACGGTTATAATACAGCCGGAATTGTACAAGTAAAAGGAACGGCTGATGTGTTCGGGGAATCAATGGATGTTACGGCATCTGTGAGAGTTCAGGAAGCGGAAGTTACAGTTGGTGCTAATATCGCAAAAGATGCACTGACTTTGAAACAGGACCTCACAGTTACTTCAGATACACTTGAAGCAATCCGCGACGGCAGCCGAGAAGTTTCCAGCAATACAAGCGGTGGAGCAAATACGACGCTTTGGAGTAATTATGATAATTCTAATCAAAACAGAGATGATAAAGATGCAGAGATTACGTTTGAATATGCAACAAAGATGAACTTTAATCAGATCAAGATTTTCTTTAGACAGGATAGTTACTCAGCAACATATCCGGATGCGAAGACAACACAGATTTTCGTATCAGATACAGGTGCAGCAGATACGTGGACATTAGTTGATACTACAGAGACTATTGCACAACAAGATAATAACGGAGTAAAAGAGTATAAATATGATTTTGCGCCGACAAGCGGTGTGTTTGTTAAGATTCGTGTGGTGAATTCTAATGCAACCGGTAAACCGGCAGGATTTACATGTACAGCGATTGCTGAGGCGGAATTGTATAAAGCAGAAACCGCAGATTTTGCAACAAACACAACAGCGGAACTGCAGAGCCTGACTGTAGATGGTAAAGCGGCTCCGGCAGAAGCGCTTACAGCAGGATCATGGAATGTTTCGGCAAAAGAAGTGAAAGAAATCGCAGCAGTAGGAAAAGACAATGCGGCTGTAACAATACTTCCGGCAAAGAATAATGCTGTAAAAATATTGATCGAATCAGAAGATCATAAAACACAGAATACATTTGTGATCAACCTCGGCGTGGCAGATCCGGCAGATGACAGCAAGGATTACACAGGAGTTATCACTCCGTCGGCGGGAAGCACTCAGCCTAATAACGGAACTGATATTGACAAAGCATTTGATAAAAAGAATGATACGTTCTGGCATTCAAGTTGGAATCCGTCAACAACAAACGAAAACCTTTATGTAACTATGGAACTTGCAGAGGCACAGAAGATTGATGCAATCCGTTATTTGCCGAAGGGTGGTAATCTTACAGGAGGAGATCAGAACGGTCGTGTGAAGACATATACTGTAGAAGTAAGCATGACAGGTGCTGATGATTCATGGACAAAGGTAGAGATTACTCCTTCAACACAAGAGTGGGCAAACGGAACAGATTGGAAAATCGCTCAGTTTGTACAGCCGGTTGAGGCGAAGTTTATCCGCTTTACAGGTGTTGAAACTTATGGTGACGGAGGTCAGGAGAACAAGTTTATGAGCGCGGCTGAGATTCGTGTGAAATTAGCAGAGGACGAACCGGTAGTACCGGAGCCAAAGCCGACAGAACTTGTAATCCAGAATCAGCCGACGAAGACAACTTATACAGAAGGTGAAAAATTCGATCCGACAGGACTTAAAGTCGGAGTTAAATATGATAATGGTGAAGTGAAAGATGTAGCAGAATATAACGCTGAAACAGCAGGACAGTTCACATTTGATCCGGCATTGAATACAGCGCTTACTACAAATAATACGAAGGTAACTGTTACATATAAAGGTAAAACAGCAGACATTATCATTCAGGTTAATCCAAAAGAGGAAGAGCCGAAAGTAACAGGAATTGAAGTTAAGACATTACCGAAGACAAAATATACAGAAGGCGATAAATTCGATCCGACAGGACTTGTGCTTACAGTGAAATATGACAAAGGCGAAGATAAAGAAGTAGCTTACGGCGATGCAACAAAAGCAGACTTCACATTCAGCCCAAGCCTTGACACAGCACTGAAAACAAGTGATGAGAAAGTAACAGTAACATATGCAGGCAAGACGGCAGAAATCGGTATTGAAGTGAAAGCTGACACACCGGTAGAGCCGGAAAAACCGACGGTAGACAAAATTGCCGTTAAGAAAGTGCCAGCTAAGACAACTTATAAAGCAGGAGAGACATTCGATCCGAGCGGACTTGTTCTTACAGTAACGATGTCAGACAAGACAACAAAAGAAGTTGCATACGGAGACGAAACAGCAAAAGATTTTGTATTTAACCCAACACTTGATACAGCACTTACAGAAGGTATGAACAAAGTTGATGTAACATATGCAGGCAAGACGGCAGAAATCGGTATTGAAGTGAAAGCTGACACACCGGTAGAGCCGGAAAAACCAACGGTAGAAAAAGTTGAAATTAAAGCAAATCCGGCTAAGACAGAATACAAAGCAGGAGAGACATTCGATCCGACGGGAATGAGTCTTACAGTAACGATGTCAGACGGAACAACAAAAGTTGTTGCATACGGACCGGAGACGGCAAAAGATTTCTCCTTTAATCCGAGTCTTAATACAAAACTGACAGCGGATACGAAGAAAGTAACAGTAACATACGGCGGACAGTCGGCAGACGTAGCTGTATCGGTGAAAGCAGATCCGTCAGAGGATAAGAAACCGAATACAGAGAAACCGGACAAAGGCGGAGCGGTTCAGACAGGAGATAACTTTAACGTAACGCTGCTGATCGGACTTGTAGTTCTTGCAGGTGCGGTTGCAGGCGGAGCGGCTCTGACAATCTTCAAAAGAAACAAAAGAAAATAAGCCTTATCCGTAAATAGTACGGAAAAATGCAGGGCTGCCACTTAGTGGCTACTCTGTTTGCATTGGAGCGGCAATGAACGAAAGACAGAAGGATCAAGACCTTGGAAAGCCGCCTGTAATCCAAGAATGTGTCTTTGGGAACTTACGGTAATTCCGGCATAACGCTGTATTGTTAATAAGCGCTATATTTTCTGCGCAATATCATGTAAAAGCTGTCTTGTTTACGCCAAAAACCTTGACATTAATGGGGTTGATGGTTATAATATTGAAATCGTGAAATAAACTAAAAGAGACAGCGTGCAGGGACAAGTTTTCCTGTCGGGAATAGACAAAAAACAGTGAAAAAGAATGACAGAAAAGGAGCGTTATCAATGGCGGAGGCAAAGAAAAGATTACTTACTTATGCCGGATTAAAGGCACTTGAAGATGAACTTGAAACTCTTAAAGTTGTCAAACGGAAAGAAGTTGCAGCTAAGATCAAAGAGGCAAGAGAGCAGGGAGATCTTTCCGAGAATGCAGAGTATGATGCGGCAAAAGATGAACAAAGAGATATCGAAGCGCGTATCGAAGAACTTGAAGGCATTCTGAAAAACGCAGAAGTGGTTGTTGAAGATGAAGTTGACTTTGATAAGATCAATGTCGGATGTACGGTAAAGGTATTTGACATAACATTCGATGAAGAGATGGAATTTAAAATTGTGGGATCAACAGAGGCAAACAGCTTGGTTCGACCGTCTTGTAATGCTCCTGACAGATAGCCAGGCAATCAGGGACGTATTATTGTTCCCGACAATGAAGAGCTTGGATAAATAAACCTAGTGTTTATGCGGGGTTGAGGCATTTGAGTACGTCAAAGGACGCATTAAAAGACGCATTTTGACATAGTCATTTACATCAGTATGAAAGAGTACACAATCTGAAAAGAAAAAGATTCAATCAAATATGAACTACTAAGAGGACATTTTCTAAAGAAATTTAGAAGATGTCCTCTTTTTTGCGTTATGGAGAAAATACGTCATTTGTTATGAAGTCAAAGTGAAAGGAGCACAGCAATGGATGAATCAAAGAAAAAAGATAGATATGAGGATGCAATATTCAG
>VOFH01001005.1_pt1 | contig 42000 bp, 61 predicted proteins | sample 5384091 | NCBI WGS metagenome assembly VOFH01 (sample SAMN12384727, study PRJNA508395) | human gut metagenome | isolation source: healthy gut G | host: Homo sapiens
TGAGTTGGACGACTGTGAGGGGGAATGGTTGGTTTGCAATCCGAAGAACCTGGCCTTGACTTTTCGGCTGCCATGGGCTTTGTCTTCGGACAGTTATATAAAATGAAGAAGAAGATGCCGTAGGGTTGATTCAATCTACCTGAGGGCAGGTTTCATGAGTCATGGACAAACTGGATGTAATGAAGAAGAAATCACTTGCGATGTGCTGACTTTTGCATTGGAAGGCGTGAAACAACAGAAAAAACTATTGTAAAGTACCCACAGCTATTGAATGGTATGGTATCCCATTCTGGGATCCATGGAATAAAAGGAAATATCTGGTATCCAGGGAGGGAGTCAAATTCTATCCGTGCCGATAAATACCAGCAAATTATTCACCAATATGATAAATAGTTGGCGTAAGGAATGGAAGCAGCCGGATATGCCATTCTACTTGTGCAGATAGCTCCGCACTACGGACAGCCGGCCACTATCCGCGAAGCTCAACTCCGGACCCTGGCAAAAAGCGGACTCAAAGAATGTGGGTATGGCAGTTATCACTGATGCGGGCGACTCGCTCGATATCCATCCCCGCAATAAAACAGTGACGGGTGAACGTCTGGCTGCCTGGGCATTGGCAAAGCAATATGGTAAGGACGTGACTTATTCCGGCCCGTTGTTCAAGACAATGAAGGTGGAAGGGAATAAAGCCGTATTGAGCTTTGACTATGCTGACGACGGACTGATGACTTCGGACAATGAACCGGTGAAAAGGGTTTTATCGTTGCCGGTGAAGATCAGCCGCTTTATCCCGCTACGGCCCTAATCAGGGGGAGACAAACGAAGGTTTTCCGCTCCGCAGGTTTCCGTAATGCCGGTAGCTGTGCGTTATGCATATTGCAATTTCTTCCGCGTGAATCTTTATAATAAAGCCGGATTGGCTACTCCTTTGCCACGGAGAATGCGTGAACCCATTCGTATGCCGTTGGTTTGCCGATTCGGAAATGGTACTCCGAAAGCCTATCGGATCATGGGAAGCGTCTGTTCTTTGGATATGCGCAGGGTGTAGGCTGCTGTGCGATGTTGCGGATGTGGAAGAAGACAGGGAGAGCGCCGTTATTTCGACTATGTGGAGCAATGGGCGGATTCGCTGATTAATGATAAAGGAGAAATCCATTTGTATCATGTGGAAACATACAACCTCGATTATATAAATTCAGGTAAGGTTTTGTTCGACCTGTACCGTGAAACAGGCAAAGAGAAATATAAAACAGCAATGGATGCCCTGGTTAAGCAACTGAAAAACCATCCGCGCACGCTGGAAGGCGCGTACTGGCATAAGCTGATCTATCAGCATCAGATTTGGCTGGATGGCTTATATATGGCATCTCCTTTCCTCGCACAATATGGTGCGAGTTCAACAAACCCGAATGGATTGATGAGGGCGGTAAAGCAGTTTACGCTTTGCTGCAGAAACATACGTATGATGCCAAAACCGGGCTTTATCATCATGCCTGGGATGAAAGCAAAAAGAGCCAGCGTTGGGCAGATCCGGAAACAGGACATTCGCCTAACTTCTGGGGACGGAGTATCGGATGGTGGTTCATGGCGATGGTGGATGCGTTGGATTTCATTCCCGAAACCACGAAGGACGTGCCCGGATGATTGACTGGATACAGGGACTGGCTGAAGTGTTGCCCGCTTATCAGGACAAAAATGGTTTGTGGTATCAGGTACTCGACCAGCCGAAACGGAAAGGAAACTTCCGGAAGCATCTGTAACCACGCAATTCATGTATGCTTATGTCAAAAGCTGTGAATAAAGGGTATATTGACCCGAAATATCGTGCTGTGGCTGAAGGCTTTTCAAGGGATTGAAAAAGTAAACTGATGGTAGAACGCCAGGATGGTACGCTGACACTGACACGTTGCTTTGCCAGGTGGGCGGCTTGGGCGGACATCCGTATCGCGATGGCAGCTTCGGAATATTATATCGGTGAGAAGATGCGGGATAATGATGCAAAAAGCAACAGGACCGTTCATTATGGGCTGTCTGGAGCTGAATAAATAGTATATATCATGAAAAAAGAATTTATTGGCAATAATCTTTGCTTCTTTCTGTGCCGGAACCCTTTCGCACAAAATATAGCGTGGCCTGAAGTAACTACGGAAGCTAAACCGGGTGCTCGCTGGTGGTGGATGGGAGTGCGGTAGATGCGGCTAACCTGACCCGCAATCTGGAAGCATATTCCAAAGCAGGGATGGGCACGATGGAAGTTACTCCTATCTATGGGGTGCAGGGTAATGATGCAAACGAAATTCAGTTCCTGACTCCCGGGTGGATGCAAATGTTACGCCATACGGAAAGTGAAGCTGCACGCCTGGGTATGAAGATTGATATGAACACAGGTACGGGCTACGGCCTTTCGGTGGCCCGGAAGTGGGTATAGAAGATGCTGCCTGTAAATTACTGATTGAAGAATATACACTGAAGGGTGGTGAACGCCTGAAAGCAAAGATAGAAGTGACGGATGAAAAACAACGTCCGTATGCCAAACTGTAAGCTGATGGCTTTCAGAGTGCTGACTGACGCTGCTACTTCGAAAGAACAAAAGGCTGTGCGTTGCTTTATGACCTGACTTCGAAGATAGAGAACGGAAAGCTGGTATGGAAGGCTCCGAAAGGGGAGTGGCGGCTGATTGCCGCTTTCGTAGGTAAGACATTTCAGAAAGTGAAGCGTGCAGCTCCCGGTGGTGAAGGATATGTGATGAACCATTTTCGGCAAAAGCAGTATCCAATTATCTGAATCGGTTTGAACGGGCTTTTGCCGGGAAGGCGACTGATGGTTCTGCCGGAACTCCAACAGAGTATCCGCATAATTTTTCAATGACTCTTATGAAGTTTACGGTGCCGACTGGACGGACGACCTTTTTTGAACAGTTTGCCCGCCGTCGTGGCTATAAACTGGAACACTTTCTTCCGGATTTCCTTTCGAAAGACCGGACAGAGTACCGTCGTATTATCTCCGATTATCGCGAAACTCTTGCCGAACTGCTTCAGGAGAACTTCACCCGCCAGTGGACGGACTGGGCGCACAAACATGGTTCACGTACCCGTAACCAGGCACACGGTTCTCCCGGTAATCTGATAGATCTTTATGCGACGGTCGACGTGCCCGAATGTGAGGGTTCGGACTGTCCGACTTCGGTATCCGAGGATTGCGTAAGGATTCGCTGACGCGTCCCAACGACTCTGATCTTTCCATGCTGAAATATGCTTCTTCGGCAGCGCATGATTGCCCGGAAAGCCGTTCACTACTTCGGAAACATTCACTTGGCTGACAGAGCACTTCCGCACTTCACTTTCGCAGTGCAAACCCGATATGGACCTGATGTTTATCTCGGGTGTGAATCACATGTATTTTCATGGAACCACTTACTCGCCCGCTGAGGCTGCCTGGCCGGGTTGAAGTTCTATGCTTCCATTGATATGAGTCCTACGAATAATATTTGACGGGATGCCCCTGCATTTTTCGATTATGTCACCCGTTGCCAGAGTTTCCTGCAAATGGGACAACCGGATAATGACTTCCTGGTTTATCTGCCTGTATACGATATGTGGGATGAACAGGACGGGCGTCTGTTGCTTTTCGATATTCATAAGATGGCAAAAGCGTGCTCCCCGTTTTATAGAGGCGGTGCATCGTATTTATAGTGCGGGATATGATATGGACTATATTTCTGATAACTTCATCCGTAATGCCATGTGTCAGGACGGCAAGATATTGACTTCCGGTGGTGTCTCTTATAAAGCGCTGGTAGTTCCCGGTGCCCGCCTGATGCCTGCCGATGTACTGGAGAAACTGCTTCGTCTGGCAGATGAAGGTGCTACGATTGTCTTTCTGGAGCAATATCCGGAAGATGTGCCGGGGTTGAATACTTTGGAAGGACGCCGTACTGAGTTCAATAAGGCGCTGGCACAAGATAAAGGAGCGGGAAGGAAAAGGACATATTCTCTTTGGAACAGACTATGCTCGTACACTGGCCGCTACAGCTGCTGTTCCCGAAGAGATGAAAACAACTTTCGGATTAAGCAGCATTCGCCGCTCGCATCCTGAAGGACACCACTATTTCATCTCTGCTTTGAAAACAGAAGATACCGAGAACTGGATACCTTTGGCTGTGCAGGCACGTTCGGCAATGCTTTATAATCCAATGAACGGAACCTCGGGTAAGGCACGGTTGCGCCAGAATAATGGCAGGACGGAAGTGTTCCTGCAATTGGCATCCGGTGAATCTGTTATCCTGAAGACGTTCGCGAACCAGGAAGTTTCTGCACCCGAATATGGATACTGGACGCCTGTGGTGCAGAACGATGTGAAGAAGACGTCTCCGGTAACTTATTTTACCGATAAATGGGGATTCCGCTTTGTAGAGGCAAGCCCTGCGGTTGCTGCCACTCCGGACAGTGTATCTCTTGGCTCATGGACGGAAGTTCCTGCCGAAGGTACAAAGAATGTGATGGGAGCTGCTTGCTATACCACTACGTTTACACTGAAGAGTCCTGCCGATGTCGAAGAGTGGATGCTCGACCTCGGGGATGTTCGTGAGAGTGCCCGTGTACGCATCAACGGACAGGCGGTAGCTACGCTTATTGCAGTTCCTTATCGTTGTCTGGTAGGTAAGTATCTTCGTCCGGGCGTGAATACATTGGAGGTGGAAGTAACCAATCTGCCCGCAAACCGTATTGCTGATATGGATCGGCGCGACGTTCCCTGGCGTATTTATAAGGATGCCAATATTGTGAATATCCATTATAAAAAGGATAATTATGGCAAATGGGAGCCGGTTCCAAGCGGTTTGCTGGGACCTGTACACTTGATTCCTATGCAGACTTTGAAATAAGAACTTTATAATTCGGAGACAGGAAAGCACCACAGATTACTAACAGATTATCACAGATTATTTTTTATCATTAATAATCATATTTATATCTGTGTAAATCTGTGTAATCTGTGGTGATTCCGGTACATCCTCAAACTAAAGCGATAATCAATGAAATCGAATCTAATTATGCTCTGCCTGCTTGGGTTGGCGAGTACTCTGAATGCCCAGGACCCTCGCGAGAGGCATTACTATTCTATGAAATACTTGATCCGAGGCACGAACCGAAACCCTTAGTGGAAGGTTTTTGCCCGGGAACGGGTGACTGAGAATCTGAACCGTGGATTGACAGTAACCCCTGCCCGCGATGGCAAAGGTATTTATCTCAGTTGGCGGTTATTGGCATCGGATGCTCCCGGTACTGCATTTCATGTCTATCGGGAAGCTGACGGTAAAACGCGTCGCCTGACTAAAAAGCCGCTTTACACAGACTTGTGACTTTATGGATGTCACTCCTGCCGAAAAGGCGTCTTATTGGGTGGAAGTTCTGGTGAAAAAAGAAATCTGCTTTGTCGGAGAAACGGGAAGAATTCTTTCCGAATTGAAGCCTTATCTTCTATTCCATTGAAAGAGAGGTGAAAGCCGGGAAGATCGCTTTAGCGGATTTGAACGGTGACGGTATTTATGACTATATCATCCGTACTCCCGAAACGAATGTTGACCCCGGTATGCCCGGAGATACAACCGGAGAAAGACATATAAAATATCTGCTTACCTGAGTGACGAAGCTATCTCTGGACCTATGATATGGGACCGGGTATCGAACCGGGAATCTGGTATTCTCCTTTCATAGTATACGATTTCAATGGAGATGGGAAAGCTGAAGTTGCTATCAAGACTTTGCTGCTGATGACTATGTAAAGAATGAAAAAGGTCGTGTTTGTGGTGGCAGTGAATACCTCTCCGTGCTGGATGGCATGACCGGAAAAGAAATTGCCCGCGTGGACTGGCCTGAACGGAATGACAGGTATGGAAATCTGGTCCGGCAAAACCGTAACCAAATGGGGGTTGCTTATCTGGATGGAAAAGACACCTTATATATTGGCTGCCCGCGGCACTTACAAAACTGATGGTGGTAGATGCCTGGATGCTGAAAGACGGAAAACTGCAACGTGCCTGGCGCTGGGATGGGGATGAAGAAAAATCCCATTGTGCGCAGCGTATGGTGCGCACAGCATGGTGACGGCTGATGTGGACGGTGACGGACGGATGAGATTCTGTTAGGCTCGTGTATGCTCGATGATAATGGTACGTTACTTTGGTCTTCCGGTTTGGGGCATAGTGACAAGGCTTATCTCTGCAAACTTCATCCTGATATGGAAGGTATGCAGGTGTTTATGGTGAGTGAACCGAGAAGAAAGAGGATGGTCGCGGTGTTTCCGTGGTGGATGCAGCTACCGGCAGATTGATCTGGAAAAATCGGGCAGACCACCTATCATGTAGGTGACGGTATGGTGGCCGATTTTGATTCTTCACATCCCGGTATGGAATGTTTTGCCAGCGAAGACCGTAAAGGAGGCAGCACGGATAAATACCTGCTCACTGCCGATGGCAAGAAAATAAACACTACAAATGCGGAAGTACCCGGTTGCCGTAATTGGATATGGTGGGATGCGGATCTGCTGCGTGAGACTTTTAAAGGAGATGATAACCGCTGGGGAGCTTTTTCATCTTCAGGTGGGCGCAAACAAAGCATCTGGAAATGGCAGGGAGAAGTGTTGACTGAAGGAATCGAAGGTGATATCTTGATGATAGCTGACCTGGAAGGTGATTGGCGTGAAGAACTGATTACTGCTTTGCCGGGAGAGTTGCGTATCTATCATACCAATATTCCGGCTCGCGATCGCCGCGTAACGCTGATGCAAGATCCGCTTTATCGCAGCTATGTGGCGCATCGCAGCATGGGATATCCGCAAGCGCCCGTACCTTCCTTCTATCTGGGAGAATAGAAATAAATATCTGATTATAAATAAAAAGAACTAAGAATGACGAAACAATTGTATGTGATTGCAGCCGTGTGTCTGTGGTTGCTCAGTGTTGCCAATCTTCAACGTATAAGTATGAAGCAGTATATAAAGACCTGCCTTTTGATATGCCAAGGGTAGAAGCACCGAAATTCCCCGATCGCAAGGTGAACCTTGCTGACTTTGGTGCAGTGGGTAATGGCGAAGAACTTTGTACGGCGGCTTTTTGCCAAGGCTATTGATGCCTTGGCGGAAAAGGGGGCGGACATTTGATTGTTCCTCAAGCCGGTGTTTGGTTTACAGGTCCTATTGTCCTGAAAAGTAATATTGACCTGGACGCAATGATGAAAATTGGTAGAGACTGTATTTAACGGAGAAGGTGGACGCAATCTGGAAAATGTAGCGATAACGGGAGAAGGTTGCCATTGAACGGACATTATTGGCGTCCTCTGAAACGGGAGAAAGTAACAGAAGGTGTATGGAAACAGGACTATCGCCGGGGTAAGGTATAAACGTCCCACCCTACTGGTTCCCTTATCCGCAGACGTTGAAGGGGATACTATCAGTACATATGAACGTACCTCAGAATCTGAAAACCGAGGAAGAATGGCAGAGTGTGCGTCATTTTCTTCGTCCGGTGATGGTGAGCCTGATAGAGTGTAAGAATGTATGGTTGCAGGGTGTGATTTTCCAGAATTCACCGGCATGGAACCTGCATCCGTTGATGTGTGAGAATGTGTTGATAGAAGAAGTACAGGTTCGTAATCCGAGTTATGCGCAGAATGGTGATGGTGGATCTGGAATCTTGCAAGAATGCACTGATTGTGAAACTCTACATTTGATGTGGGCGATGATGGTATTTGTCTGAAGAGTGGCAAAGACGAAGACGGTCGCCGTCGGGGACGTGTTTGTGAGAATGTGGTGGTAGATGGTTGTACAGTATTCAAAGGCCACGGTGGTTTTGTGGTTGGTAGTGAAAATGAGTGGTGGTGTACGCAATGTCTCTTGTCAGCAATTGTCAGTTCCTGGGGACGGATGTCGGTTTGCGTTTTAAGAGCAAGCGTGGGCGCGGAGGAGTTGTTGAGAATATCTGGATACGTAATATTGCCATGATGGATATCCCGACGGAGCCGATTACATTCAATCTTTATTATGGTGGCAAATCGGCTGTTGAAGTGTTGGAAAGTGGTGAGAAGGTACCTACAAAGTAGAACCGTTGCCAGTGGATGAAACTACACCTTGTTTCCGTAATATTCATGTGAAGAACCCTGGTTTGCGCCGGAGCCCGCCGTGCTTTTTATTCTTTCAATGGTATTCCTGAAATGCCGATTGATGGTATTGTGTTGGAAGATATAGATATTACTTCTAAATTGGGGCTGAATTTATATATAGTAAGAATATCAGTATGAAGAATGTGAATATTCGTAATACGGAAGGAGAAAAGATAGTGACCCGTTATTGTGAAGGAGTGGAGGAGTAATTTGATCTCTGTGCACTCTCTGGTAAGAATATCAGAAACAGCACCTTTTCAATCAAAACTAATACAAAGTATAGGGGAGGTTTCCTATTTTTGTATCGTCAAATTATATTTAATATCATGAAACATTGCTTTTTTTGCGGTTGATTTGGGAGCTACCAGCGGCCGTACCATATTGGGAACATTTACGCAGGGATTGGAATTGCAGGATGTAAACCGCTTTCCTAACCATCTGATCGAAGTCGGTGGACATTACTACTGGGATATTTACGAATTGTATCGTCACATTTTGGAAGGCTTGAAACTGGCTGCCCACATGGATGATGTACAGATAACTTCTATCGGAATTGATACTTGGGGAGTGGATTTTGTGTGCGTAGGTAAAGACGGTGGATTGCTTCGCCAGCCCTATTCTTATCGTGATCCGCATACCATGGGGGCTCCTGAGACATTCTTCGCCCGTGTTCCCGTAAGCAAGTTTATGGATGGACAGGTATTCAGGTCATGAATTTCAATTCACTTTTTTTCAATTAGATACCTTACGCCGTAATAAAGATAGTGCACTGGAAGCAGCTGATAAAATACTTTTCATGCCGGACGCCCTTTAGTTACTTATTGACGGGGGAGATGGTGACAGAATATACCATTGCCACCACTGCACAACTGGTGAATGCTGAAACGCGTCGTTTGGAACCGGCATTGTTAAAAGAAATCGGTTTGACGGAAGAGCATTTCGGCCGTTTTGTTTATCCGGCGAAAAGGTAGGTGTATTGACTAAAGAAATACAAACGATCACTGGGTTGGGGCAATTCCGGTGATTGCTGTTGCCGGGCATGATACGGCTTGGCTGTGGCGGCTGTGCCGGCATTGGATCGTAACTTGCTTATCTGAGTAGCGGCACATGGTCATTGATGGGGGTAGAGACGGATGCACCGGTTATTAATGAAGAAACCGAAGCTTTAAATTTTACGAATGAGGGCGGTGTTGCCGGAACCATTCGTTTACTCAAGAATATTTGTGGAATGTGGTTACTGGAACGCTGCCGTTGCGATTGGGAAGAAATCTCTTATCCCGAACTGATCGCCGAAGCGGAAGCCAGTGAACCGTTCCGTAGCCTGATAAATCCGGATGATGCTCTGTTTGCCAATCCGATGAATATGGAACAGGCAATCCGTACTTATTGTGCTGACCATCATCAGCCGATACCGGAGACCCGAGGGCAAGTGGTACGGTGTATCTTCGAAAGTCTGGCACTGCGCTATCGTCAGGTGCTGGAGGAACCTGCGCGGTCTTTTTCTCCCCGTCCGGTAGAGGCCCTGCATGTTATCGGGAGGAGGCAGCCGTAATGATTTATTGAATCAGTGGACAGCCAATGCAGTAGGTATACCAGTAGTGGCCGGTCCGTCAGAAGCGACAGCAATCGGTAATGTCATGATACAAGCCCCTTACAGCGGGTGCGGCGAGTGACGTTGTTTCCATGCGTCAGCTCATCAACCGTTCCATTCCGTTGAAAACCTTCACCCCGGAAAATGTGGAAGTATGGAATGCTGCTTATCTGCACTTCTTGCAGTTAGCCTGATTTACCTTACCGCCTGAATAGAAAAATACTTAATACTTAAAACTTTATAATTAAAACTAGTACCATCATGAAAGAAGAATTAATCCAGAGAGCCTATGAATTGGCAAAAGAACGTTATGCGGCTATTGGCGTAGATGTAGAAAAAGCAATGGATGCTTTGCAAAAGATTTCCCTCTCCTGCACTGTTGGCAGGCAGATGATGTAGCCGGATTTGAAGCGCAGGGTGCGCTGGACAGAGGTATCAGGCTACCGGAAACTATCGGCAAAGCTCGCAATATGGAAGAATTGAGACAAGACGTCTTGAAGGCAGCCAGCTATATTCCTGGAACTCATCGTTTGAATCTGCATGAAATCTATGGTGACTTCGGCGGTAAAGTTCGTTGACCGCGACCAGGTGGAGCCGGCTCATTTTGAAAGCTGGATACAATGGGCGGCCGAAAACAATATGAAGCTGGACTTCAACTTTACCTCCTTCTCTCATCCGAAGAGTGGTAATCTTTCACTTGCTAATCCTGATAAAGGAATCCGTGATTTCTGGGTAGAGCACACTAAACGTTGCCGTGCTATTGCCGAGGAAATGGGTAAACGCCAGGGCGATCCTTGTATCATGAACCTGTGGGTGCATGATGGAAAGAGATATTACTGTAAACCGTATGTTATATCGCGAGTTACTGAAGGATTCTTTGGATCGTATCTTCGAGGTGGAATACAAGAATATGAAGGACTGTGTGGAATCTAAGGTATTCGGTATCGGTCTGGAGAGTTATACGGTAGGTTCCAACGATTTCTATATCGGTTATGGTGTGAGCCGTAATAAGATTGTTACGTTGGATACAGGTCACTTCCATCCGACAGAAATCGTTGCCGACAAGTTGTCTTCATTGTTACTGTTTATTCCGGAAATCATGTTGCATGTGAGCCGTCCGGTACGTTGGGATTCTGACCATGTAACGATAATGAATGATGAGACGATGGATCTTTGCAAAGAAATCGTACGTTGTAATGCGTTAGATCGCGTGCATATCGGTTTGGACTATTTTGATGCTTCTATCAATCGTATCGGTGCGTATGTAGTAGGTAGCCGTGCTACACAGAAGTGTGTGTTGCAAGCTCTGTTGGAACCGCTGGATACATTGCGTAAATACGAGGCGAACGATCAACTGTTTGAACGCCTTGCTCTGCTCGAAGAAGGAAAATCTCTGCCTTGGAATGCTGTTTGGGATATGTTCTGTCTGAAGAACGGTGTACCTGTAGGTGAGGAATTCATTACTGAGATACAGAAATACGAAGCAGACGTTACGTCGAAACGTAATTGAGGGATTAATGGTTAGTGACGAGTGTTTAGCGGAGAAAGCTGTATCTTTGTACGGTTCTTTGTGTTAAACACTCATCATTTTTCACTAAACGTTATTATCATGAATACACTGATAGGATTGTTGATTATAGCTATCGGGAGCTTCGGACAGAGTAGTTCGTATGTACCCATTAACAAGGTGAAAAACTGGTCGTGGAGAGTTTCTGGGCTTGTACAGGGAATCTTTTGCATGGCTTGTTTTCCCATTGTTAGGTGCGTTGCTTGCCATTCCGGCGGGAAGTTCGCTGATTGAACTTTGCGGGGCCGGAGGCGCTTTGCCTGCAATGGTTTACGGCGTTCTGTGGGGCGTGGGTGGACTGACATTCGGTTTGAGTATGCGCTATCTGGGTGTAGCACTCGGACAGAGTATTGCCCTCGGTACGTGCGCCGGTTTTCGGAACACTTTTCCCGGCTTTGTTTGCCGGAAAAGACTTGCTTCATGGTGAAGGACTGATGTTGCTCATCGGCGTATGTATCACGTTGGCAGGTATTGCTATTATTGGATATGCCGGTAGTCTTCGTTCCAAGAATATGACGGAAGAGGAGAAACGCGCTGCCGTTAAGGATTTTGCTCTGACAAAAGGGCTGCTTGTGGCTCTGTTGGCAGGTGTGATGAGCGCTTGTTTCGCTCTCGGTCTGGATGCGGGAACACCTATCAAAGAAGCCGCTTTGGCTGGTGGAGTAGAAGCGCTCTATGCCGGATTACCTGTAATTTTCCTGGTAACTCTTGGAGGTTTCTGTACGAATGCCGCTTACTGTATTTGGCAGAATATCAAGAATAAGACGGGTAAGGAATATCTTTCTGTGAAAGGTTCGGTACTGACGAATAATCTGTTGTTCTGTGCGCTTGCAGGCGTATTGTGGTATTCCCAGTTCTTCGGCCTTGAAATGGGTAAGAGCTTCCTGACAGACAGTCCTGTACTGCTTGCTTTCTCCTGGAGTATCCTGATGTCATTGAACGTAACGTTCAGCAATGTCTGGGGAATTCTGTTGAAGGAATGGAAAGGTGTCAGCAATACTACGATTGCGGTTCTTATTCTGGGGTTGGTAGTTCTGATATCTTCTATTATTGTGGTGGCAATGGCACAAGTGTAATAGTATATATAGCTACGAGTTACGAGTTACAAGTGCCTTTCGGTATGATAGCGCAGCAACTCGTAGCTTGTAGTTCGTAACCCGTAACTTAATTTATTATAATGAAATCAATTCTCGAAAACCGTCCGGCATTGACTTATGCAGTCAATCAAGTGGCAGAGGTTGCCGGATATCTCTGGCAAAAGGGTGGGCCGAACGTAATGGCGGTAATATCACCCCTGAATATTACTGAATTTGTAGACGATGAAATAAAAGCATTGCCTGCCATCAGCGAAGTGAAACAAATCGGTGCTACTCTTCCGTATCTGAAAGATTGCTATTTCTATTGCAAGGGCACCAATAAACGGATGCGCGATCTGGCCCGTTGGCCGATGGAGCACGGTTCTGTGATTCGTATTCTGGATGACTGTGCCAGCTATGTCATCATTGCCGATCATCCGGTGATGCCTACTTCCGAACTTCCTGCCCATCTTAGTGTGCACAATCGCTTGATTGAGAAAGGATCTCCCTATAAAGCTTCATTGCATACCCATCCTATCGAACTGATTGCTATGACGCATTGCAAGAAATTCCTGGAGAAAGATGTGGCTACCAATTTACTTTGGAGTATGATTCCTGAAACAAAGGCTTTCTGTCCGCGTGGTTTAGGCATCATTCCTTACGAACTGCCAAGCTCCGTGAAACTGGCGGAAGCAACTATTGAACAACTTGAAGATTATGACGTGGCTATGTGGGAAAAACATGGTGTTTTTGCTGTAGATGTGGATGTTATGTCTGCTTTCGATCAGGTAGATGTATTGAATAAATCTGCCTTGATTTATATTGCTGCCAAAAACATGGGCTTTGAGCCTGATGGCATGAGTCAGGAGCAAATGCAGGAAATGACTCGCACATTTAATCTTCTAAATGATAACCAAGTACTTAAACAAATATCATGAAACGAACATTCTTTTCCCTCGCCCTGCTGTTGGCAGTGGCAACCCTTACCGCCCAAACCAAGATGACGGCAAGAGAAGCTGCCGTAAAGATTGCAGACCGCATTCTTGCCAGCACTACATACGAGTTCAAGAATACGAAGACTGGTGAGATATATAAGTCCGTCAAGAAGTTACCTCTTGATATGGATGTAAAGGTTGCTTGCAAGTATAATAACTGGCACTATACCAATGGGGTAACAAATATGGCTTTGATGGAACTGGGTGATAAGCTCGGTGATAAAAGTATGAGAAATATGTTTTGAAGAATATGAACTTCGTATTCAACGAAGGTAACCTTGATTTCTTCCGTAAACAATATGATGAAGCTTTTAAGCGGGATGGTTGGAATGCTGTCCGCAAATTGAGTTGGCACATGATCTTCCGTGGCAAACGTCTGGACGATAATGGACCGATGGGAGCCAGTTTGATAGAGTTGCAGTTGAAGTATCCTAATGATTCATTTCTGGGTTACATTAATGAGACTGCCGAACATCTGAATTATGGTGAACCTCGTCTGGTTGATGGTACCATTGCCCGTATCTGGCCACACGTTAATACTATCTGGGCGGACGATGCGTTCATGGCAATTTCTTTTTTGGCACGTATGGGTAAGTTGACCGGTGATGAAGTATTTCAATGATGCCGTTAATCAGGTGTTGAATTATAATCGCTATCTCTGGTGTCCTGAAAAGCAGATTTATTATCACTGTTATCATACAGACAACAAGGAACATGGAGTAGCTCACTGGAGCCGTGCCAACGGCTGGGTGTTTATGGCACAAGCTGATTTGCTTAGTATGATGCCGAAAGATCATCCGATGCGTGAAGCGGTTATTGAAAATTTCCGTCAGCAAGCCAGTGGAGTAGCACGCTATCAAGGTAAGAACGGACTTTGGCATCAATTGCTGGATAAGGAAGATTCTTATGAAGAAATCACTGGTACCGCTATGTTTGTGTTCGGTATTGCCCGTGGTGTGAAGGAGGGTTGGTTGCATCCGGACTTTATCTATGTGGCTGAACAAGGTTTGAAGGGTATGATGAAAAAAATCTCAGATGATGGTGATGTAACTTCTATTTGTGTAGGAACCGGCATTATGCCTTCTGTGGCATACTATTACAACCGTCCTACCCAGGAGAACGATCCTATGGGTGAAGGCCCTGTACTCCGTGCACTTATCGAGATGATAGATGCACCTAAGTATACAGAAATCAAGGCCGAACAACAATATGATAAGATTGTCGTAAAGAAATAGACTCTTTCTCTTTATTCGTATTTATTAGTCCGCTCCGGTATATTTTTAGAATTAACCCGGAGCGGACATTTTTTATTCGCAAATAATTTCTATTTTGCCCTTACCTATCCTATCCTGTAAAAAACACGTATTATGACTAAGAACTATAATGATTTAGGGGTTGAATTTAAGTACTTGATTGTAAATGACATGGACCAGAAATTCGGTCTGTGGGTAAATACTGTAGGCTTTCAGTCTATCCAGCCGAATTCTCCCTATCCCTTGAAGGATCACCCTTCTGGTTACTTCTTCAATGCTCAAAAAGGACGTGTTTTACGTGAGTATCAGCTAGTTTACATAACTAAAGGTCGAGGATTATTTACCTCTGAGACCCTCCTGAGAAGCAAGTTTGTAAGGGAAGGCTCATGGTGCTGTTTCCCGGACAGTGGCATACATACCACCCATACCAGCAGACAGGATGGAATGAATACTACATTGGTTTTGAAGGACCGGTCATAGATGATATGTTGAAAGGTGGTTTCCTTTCTAAAGATAATCAAGTATTAGAGGTAGGATTGAATGAGGAATTAGTTACTCTTTTCTCGCGTGCATTGGAAATTGCTGAAGCTGATAAGATTTCTTCTCAGCAATATCTTTCTGGTATTGTGTTGCATATGATAGGAATGATCCTTTCCATTTCTAAGAATAAGATTTTTGAGGTCGGTGATGTTGATCAAAAAGATTGAACAAGCGAAAATCATTATGAATGAAAATGTGTTCAAAGATATTGATCCGGAAGAATTGGCTATGAAACTGAATATTAGCTATTCCTGGTTTCGCAAGGTTTTTAAGGATTATACGGGATATGCACCTGCCAAATATTTTCAGGAATTGAAACTCCGTAAAGCAAAGCAGTTGTTAGTAGGTACATCCCAGTCTGTCAAGGAAATATCTTTTATGCTCGATTATAAATCCACTGAGCATTTCTTCTCTCTTTTCAAAAAACGTACTGGATTTACCCCCTTGGAATATAGATCTTTTGGGCGTGAAACCGGAATTGTGGATGAGGAATAAACTATACTTTTGAAAGATTGAAAGACTCTTCTGACAATAATAGGCGGAGAGAATTTAAGCTAAGATGAGATAATAGATACTTTTTGATTGGACAAAATCAAAAAGAAAAGTATTAGGGTCAAAAGGAATATAATTGTAGTTGTATAATTGTTTACTTTTGTCCTTTACAAGATTTGTTGTTTACTAATTGACCTTTCAATAACGTATAATTTACTTGTTAATCCAATTTATATAATGAAGAATTACTTTATTCTGTTTGCGTTGTCTGTATGGATGACCGGTTTATCCACGAATGCTCATGGCAGAGAAATACCAGATTTCTTTTTGGATGAAAAAAGTAGGTGCTATGTCTTATCCGGTACAGCAGGCTGTATATAATGTTACAGACTATGGCGCAAAGGGAGATGCTCTAAGTATGAATACTATGGCTATTCAAAAAGCAATTGATGCTGCAGAACAAGCCGGAGGCGGAATTGTAGTGTTTCATCCAGGCATTTATCTTACCGGTTCTTTATTTGTAGGGAACAATGTAAATCTTCATATTTCAAAAGGAGTTACTCTTATAGGCTCTCAAGATATAGGTGATTATAAGAAGATAGATACGCGCGTTGCAGGAATAGAAATGGAGTGGCCTTCTGCATTGATAAATATCATTGGTAAGAAAAAATGCTGCTATTTCTGGTGATGGAGTGATAAATGGGCGTGGCAAGGTGTTTTGGGATAAGTACTGGAATATGCGGGAGGATTATGAGGCAAAGGGATTACGCTGGATTGTGGATTATGATTGTGAACGCCCTCGCGAATTCTTATTGCCGAATGTGAGAATGTGACTGTACGTGATATTGTATTGTATCAGCCCGGTTTTTTGGAGTTTACATATTTTGTATAGTAAGCATATAACAATTGATGGCATTATAATTAGTAATAATATTGAAGGCCATGGTCCAAGTACAGATGGCATTGATATTGATTCATCTGAATATATTCTTGTTCAGAATGCTAATATAAATTGCAATGATGATAATTTCTGTTTGAAAGCTGGACGAGATAGTGACGGGCTTAGGTGAATCGCCCTTGCCAATATGTAGTGATTCGTGACTGTGTAGCTGGTTCTGGAGGGGGATGTTTACTTGTGGTAGTGAAACTTCGGGGGAATTCGTAATATAGTGGCATACCGAATGAAAGGTGTAGGTACAAAATGTGGATTGCGTTTCAAGAGTACTTGTCAGCGTGGTGGAGTGATTGAAGACATTTATTTGTATGACATCGAGATGATAGGGGGTTGAACGGCCGTTTGTTGTTGATTTGAATTGGAATCCTGCATATAGTATTTCTAAACTTCCGAAGGGATATGATATGGAGAAAATTCCAGTGTACTGGAGTAAAATGTTAGAATCTGTAAGTTTGGAACAAGGTACTCCTGTCTTTCGGAATGTTACTCTTGATAATGTAACGGCTTCTAATGCAAGAACTTGTATGAATGTAGTTGGAATAGCAAACAGCAAAATCGAAAACTTTATACTTCGTAATGTCTGTATTGAAGGTAATAAAGCTGGAAAAATCATTTGGGCTAAGGACTGGAAATTGATGACGTTCAGATTAAAGCTCATGATGAATTGATATTGAGTATAATGAGAATGTTGATATGCCATAATGTGTGTTGGAGTATAATTTTCGTGAGACAGAATGAAACTGTGAATAAAAAATGTAGATTATGAATAAGAATAAACTTTTTAGGAGGATTTTGTGCCGTAAATATGTTGGTTCTTCCTCAAATAGTGGTTAAGGCCCAGCAGTCAACTGCGGTAAATGAAAAAAACTAATATAATTTTTATATTGGCGGATGATATGGGCTATTGTGATTTGGCTTGTTATGGGAATAAATATATTGAGACTCCTAATATTGATAAACTGGCAGCAACTGGCACTTCTTTTACTCAGTGTTATGCAGGATCGGGAATAAGTTCTCCTTCTCGTTGTGCATTGATGACGGGGCGGAATACAGGAAACACTACCATTCGTGATAATTTCTGTAATGCAGGAGGTATTGAAGGGATGAAAGGTACAAAGCCTATACGAAGAATGCATTTGTTACCGAATGATACAACAATCGCTACTGTATTAAGTAGTGCTGGCTATCGGACATGTTTGGTAAACAAATGGCATTTGGATGGTTTTAATCCTGAGGCTACCCCTTTGAATCGAGGATTTGATGAGTTTTTACGGCTGGCTTATTAGTACGGTTTATTCTAACGATCCATATTACTATCCTTATTGGCGTTTTAATAATGAGAAACTTGAAAATATAAAAGAGAATGAAGGAGACAAACATATAAAACATAATACTGATCTTTCAACGGAAGATGCGATTAAATTTATAAATAGGAACAAGACAAATCCATTCTTTTTATATTTGGCCTATGATGCACCGCATGAACCTTATATTATAGATGAAACGGTTTGGTATGATGATGAAACTTGGGATATGAATACTAAACGGTATGCTGCGCTTATCACACACATGGACCGAGCAATTGGACGCTTGTTGGCAGAACTTGACAGATTGGGATTGCGTGAAAATACAATGATCATTTTTGCTTCAGACAATGGAGCTGCTAAGCAGGCACCATTGGCCGAGTTAGAATGTAAAAAGGTTCACTGAAGGGTATGAAAGGTCAACTTTATGAAGGAGGAATTCGTGTGCCTTTTATTGTTAATCAGCCAGGTAAAGTTCCGGTTCAGAAATTGAATAATATTATTTATTTCCCGGATGTAATGCCTACATTGGCCGCATTGGCTAATGCTACAGATAAATTGCCTCAAAATTTAAATGGGATAAATGTCTTACCTCTATTCTATGGTAAACAGATGGATACGGATAATCGTTTACTGTACTGGGAGTTTCCCGGAAAACAACGTGCAGCTCGCAGAGGTGACTGGAAAGTTGTTACTATTAAAAAGATGCCCCTTTAGAATTATATAATATAAAGGAAGACAGGACAGAGTCTATGAATTTAGCCGATAAATATCCTGGAGTAATAGCTGAATTTGAAAAAGGAAATGGAGAAAATGCATGTGCCTACTCCCAATTGGCCATTACCCGGTGAGTTTTGAGTAACTGTAATGATAGTTTACGAAGAAAGGATGTTCTATTTTGAACATCCTTTTTTTAATGGCATTTTAGGATTGATTTTATATTTAACCTATTAAGAATACTGCAATAAATCCTATTTTTGTTTGAACTATTAGGTTCTTTATTAAGAAAATCAAAAGAGAAAGTGTTTCGGTCAAAAAATACATCTTGTAGGCTGGTTTCAAATATATTTGCAACCAGAATAATGTGCCTCGATAACGGTTGTGCATTTGGTTAGGCTTAAATTTATTTATTAATCAAATTATATTAATAATCTATGAGAATCTTACACAGAAGAATGTGCTTATTAATGCTTCTATTAATAAGCTGTCCTCTAAGCATTTTTGCCCAGAACAAGACGCTTACCGGTACGGTTCGCGATGCGATTGACGTGGTGATCGGTGCTTCTGTTACGGTGAAAGGTGACAAATCTATTGGTACTATTACCGATATGGATGGTAATTTCAAACTCTCTGTACCTGTTTCGGCTAAGGAATTGGTGGTTTCGTTTATTGGTTATGAAGACCAGACTTTTCTTATTGGTAACAAAACCCATTTTGCAGTTACGCTTAAAGAATCTTCAGTAATGTTGGAAGAGGTCGTTGCTATTGGGTATGCGAAGGTGAAACGTAAAGAATTGACTGGTTCTTCTGTTTCTGTTGGTAGCAAGGATTTAGCCATGGCCCCTGTGACTACTGCCGCACAAGCATTAGCGGTAAGGCAGCTGGTGTGAATATTGTACAGCAAAAGTGGAGCTCCAGGTGCTGATATCAATATTACGGTACGTGGTGGTACATCTATTACGCAAGGCACTGAACCGCTTTATATCGTCGATGGTTTTCAGATGGAGAATGGTTTGCAGAATGTGGATATTAATGATATCGAAACTATTGATGTCATGAAGGATGCTTCAGCAACGGCTATCTATGGTGCTCGTGGTTCGAATGGTGTTATATTGATTACGACAAAATCCGGTAAGGCAGGTAAGACGGAAGTATCTTATAATGGTTTTGTTAGTTTTGACCGTTTAGGAAAGAAGTTGGATTTAATGGGAGTTGAAGATTACGTAAAGTATCAATATGAATTCCAATTGCTTCGTGGCAATGAAGATAACTTCTCGAATATTTTTGGTGGAGATATTAATTCTGGTGATTTTATACTGGTGCCTATAGTCGTATTGCTAATGAATACGGTAATCGTGCTGGCATTGATTGGCAGGATGAGGTGTTTGGTAATACAGGTATCACTCAGAATCACAATGTGAATATCAGTGGTGGTAGTGAGAAAACTAAATACATGCTGAGCTACAACTATACGGGTGAAGATGGTATAATGGACAAACATGGTTATCAAAAGAATAGTATTCGTGCCAAAATTAATCATGAATTATGGAAAGGTGTGCGTTTTGACTTTTCTTCCAGTTTACAAATGACTAAAGTTGATGGAGGTGGTTCATTGGGAGGGACATTAAAGCAAACTATTTTGCAGCCAATAACTGGTGGTGTGAAGTGGACAAATGAACAACTATTAGGCTCTGATTTAGCTGATCTCTTCTCCGAAATGTATGGTGGTGACAATTACGATGCAAATAATCCAATTATCAATAATCAATCTATTACTAACGAGAAATATACTCGTATGGCTACAGTGAATGCCGGGCTGGAAATAGACATATTGAAAGATTTGACTTTCCGCACTTCAGGAAGTTATATGTGGGCAAGTTCGCCAGGATTATTGGGATAACGGTAATACCAAGACTGCTTCTTCCAACCAAAGTCCTCATGGTTATGGCTACCGTAATAACAGTGAGAAGTTTTCATGGCAGATTACAAATACGCTGAATTATGCATTTAATGTGAAAGAAGCTCATCGTTTTAATGTCCTGCTTGGTCAAGAAACTTGGTACCAGGAATCTATGAATCTGGATAATGAATATCGTAAATTCTCGGATGGCAACTTCGGATTGAACGATGTCAGTATGGGTACACCGCAAACATGGAAGTCAGGAAAAAAGCCGGGTAGGTCTTGTGTCTCTTTTCGGTCGTCTTTCTTACAATTATAGTGACCGTTATTTATTTACAGGAACGTTACGTGCCGATGGTTCTTCTAAGTTTGCCCGTGGCCAAAAATGGGGCTATTTCCCTTCGGCATCTGCCGCATGGCGTATTTCTGAAGAAGGATTCATGAAGGATTTTGATTTCTTCCAAAATTTGAAACTACGTGTAGGTTATGGAACTTCGGGTAATAATAACGTGGACAATAATATGTATGCTACAGATTATGGATCAGGACATTACGGATATAATGGAAGCGATTATATTACACTTGTACCCGGTGCGACACTAGGAAACAAAAAATTGAAGTGGGAGAAAACAACTACTACCAATATTGGTTTGGATGTGTCAATTTTTAATAGTCGCGTCAATCTGTCTGTTGATTGGTATAACAATGAATCTTCAATCTGTTGATTAAGAATAAAATTCCGACTTCTACCGGCTATACTCATCAGTTCCAGAACATTGGTTCTATCCGTAATCGAAGTGTAGAATTAGTTTTGAATACAACCAATATCCGCACGAAGGATTTCAGTTGGACTATGGATTTCAATATAGCTTTCAACCGTTCTAAGGTATTGGATATTTATGGAGATGGTGAAACTGATAATTTCCTAGCAGCATATGAATCTCGTATGGGCTTTAAGATTGAAGAGGGGAAACCATTGGGGACAATTTTTCGGCGTGATTTATGATGGTATCTATACAACAGACGATGTTGTGCAAAATGCTGATGGTGGTTATACTTTGAAGAATGGTATCCCTTATTTGAAAGGATCTAATCGTGAAAATGTAAAACCGGGTGATGCTAAATATAGGCCGACGGCTGGTGAGGTAGATGCAGATGGAAAATCCGGTATGGGGAACTAATGACCGTACTGTAATAGGCCATGCAGCTCATGCTTTTATCGCCGGATGGAATAATACCTTTACTTACAAAGGGTTTGATTTGACTATCTTCATGAACTTTGTAGTAGGTAATGATGTGTTCAGCATGAGTACGCAACGTTTTATCGGTCCGTATTTAGCTAACCAAAATACGGCTTGAAAAAATGAAGAAACCGTTTCACATTGATTGATCCTTCAACAGGTAAGAAGAAAGTACTGATTTAGCTCGTTTGGCTACTCTGAATCCGCATCAATATAGTGGTGACTTTATGGAATATTTCTGGTAATAACAAAACTGCTATCAGTGAACGCAGTAGTTACTATTTGGAAAGATGGTTCTTACTTGCGCTTGAATACTATTACTTTGGGTTATACTTTACCGAAGAAACTGGTACAGCGTGCCAAAATTAGTAATGCCCGCGTATATTGTACCCTGAATAACATTCATACTTTTACAGGCTATACAGGGTATGATCCTGAAGTATCCGCATCAAGTAGCGCTTTGACACCGGGTATCGATAATTCATCTTATCCACGTTCTAAGAGTTGGGTAGTAGGCGTAAATTTAACATTCTAAATTAGACAATGAATATGAAAAAGATAATGAATATTTTAGGTATATCTGCTGCCATGTTGTTGGTTTTCACTTCCTGTGAAGATTGGCTTGATATGCCTTCCGAATCAAAAGCTGATAGTTCCACTGTTTTTGAAACAGTAGGAAGAGCAGAGATGACCGTGATGGGTGGCTATGCATGGTTGCATACACAAGAACTGGGGTTATCAATTGTTGATGGTACGGATGAATCTGCCTCAACAGAGTCCAATTCTAAATATAATGTGGCCAATTATGACTATACCAATACTTCCAGTATGCTGAGTTCTACTTATACAAATATGTATAAGGCCATCGAATATGCTAATGTTTGTATCAAGAATCTTCCGGAAATGAATGTTAGTGATGGCGAGAAGAAGAAGGTAGATGCATTACTAGGAGAAGCTTTGGCGATAAGGGCCTATGCGTATTGGAACATAGTTCGTTTTATGGTGATGTACCTTATACTAATATACCTACAGTAGATTTGACTACATTCTCTCTTCTTCGCGTGTCAGTCGTGATACTATCTATGACCATTGTATTGGAGATTTGAAACGTGCTATCGAGTTGCTTCCTTGGAAAAGTGAAGGCATGGTTGCTACTCCTGAACGTTTCACGAAAAATTCGGCTTATGGAATTTTGGCTCGTGTAGCTCTCTACGCTGCCGGTTACTCTTTACGTTGGGATCTGAATACAGTGCCCTATAATCAGAGCACCTTAAAAATAGCACAACGTAGTGATGCAGCTCGTATAAAGGAACTTTATCAAATAGCTGCGGATGCTTGTAAAGCTGTGATAACTAAGGAGAAAATCAATTGCTTGACAATTATGATCAGATATTCAGAGATTTGGGAAATCAGCAATATAATGATGAAACCATGTTTGAATATGGTTGGTATAGTACTAATGGTCCAGATGTTCGTACTGGTTATACAAATGGTATTCCTACAAGTGGTACGGACAATGAAGGTTTGGAGTAAAGGTGGTAGCCAGATGATAGCCATGCCGACATTCTATTTTGAATTTGAAGAAGACGACCAACGGCGTGATGTTTCAGTTTGTAATTATGGTCTTAAGTTATCTACTGGCAACAATGCTTATCAAATGAATACTTTTGCCGGTATGGGTGTGGGGAAAATATCGTATTAACTGGAAAAAGGTCAGAGGTTCTTCTGATAGTAAACGTGATTTCAATTGGCCTGTATTGCGCTACTCTGATGTCTTGCTGATGTATGCTGAAGCTTTGAATGAGTTGAATAACGGTGCTACTCCCGAAGCTGAAAAAGCAGTAGAAGATGTCCGCCTGCGTGCATTCAATAATGATGCCTCCAAAGTTGGAACAATTCCTTCCGGTTATGAGGAATTCAGAAACTTTATTATACAGGAACGCAAACTGGAATTGTCTAATGAGGGACTGCGTAAGAGCGATTTAGCTCGTTGGGGATATTGGTTGATTATCTGACAACAGAAAAAGAAAAGTTGGTTCAATTGGCCAAGCGTGAAGGAAGATATGCAAATGTTGATGTATATCGTGCTTATAAGTTGGCTTCAACCCCATCTTTTGCAGATCCGACAATAGCTTTACCTTATATCTCAATAACTGAACAGGATTTGGTGGATATGGGACTCTCTGAAAAATGACCTAACAACAATGCATACATTAAATTCAGGTTCCAAAGGTGCAATAAAAAGAAAGTTCTTTGAGGCTGATGGGAAAGTTTATTTTAAGAGCGAAGATGTGCCGGCTGACGCAAAGAAAGTAGAAGAAGTGGAATATACAATTCTGAATATGTTCAGCATTAATTCCATTAAGCAAAAAGAACTCTTTGTGTAGAAGATGTTGAAGGCCTTTCTTCTAATAATGCATGGATTACAGGTAAAACAGGTGTATTCTATGGTATGAAGAAAAATATGGTTGAAATACTGCCGTTTAGTACTACGAATATAATTGATGTGAATCCGGGGCTTGCCGGTCAACAGCATCCGTCTTATTGATAGGTAAGTTTTTCTTGATGGTAAAAGGGAAGGCGGGCGCATAATAGGATGCACCGCCTTTTTCTTATCATTTTGAGAGGAAAAATATTCTATTTGTTCATTAGAGGAAACAATAACCTGATTAAAATACATTGATCATGAAAAAGATTATTCTTGTAGCCTGTTTGTTAGGGGCGGTTTCTTGCATACAAGCGCAACAAATCGCTTTTCGGGTGCCGAAGGATATGGAAAATGGACTATCGGCGGACGTGGTGGGCGTGTGTTGACTGTGACAAATCTGAATGATAGTGGTGAAGGTAGTTTTCGCGATGCGGTGGAGCAAATGGGGCCTCGTATAGTGGTCTTTGCTGTAGATGGTACCATTGAGCTGAAATCTCCACTTCGTGTAAATAATGATAGTATTACTATTGCAGGACAATCTGCTCCGGGAGATGGTATTTGTTTGAAAGATTATCCGTTGGTAGTGAATTCAAGCAATGTTATTATCCGTTATATTCGTGTACGTGTTGGCGACCTGAACAATTTGGATAGTGATGGTTTAGGAGGAGGACGTTATGGACAGAAGAATGTAATTCTTGACCATCTCTCCGTAAGTTGGAGTATTGACGAATGTCTTTCTATTTACAAGACTGAGAATCTCACAGTACAATGGTGCCTGGTTACCCAGTCTGAACACTTCGGTACATACTAAAAGTCATGGCTTTGGTGGTATTTGGGGAGGGTATAAGGCTAGTTTCCATCACAATCTGTTGGCAAATCATGCAAGTCGTAATCCCCGTTTTGCTTCTGTGGATGGTACTAAATGGGTGGATTACCGGAATAACGTGGTGTATAATTGGGGTTTTAAGACAGCTTATGGTGGTGGACATCATGCCGAGATCAATATGGTGAATAACTATTATAAACCAGGGCCTGCTTCACAGCATCATCGTCTGCTTGATGTGGCGGAAGATGGTACCGGGCGCTATTATGTGGCCGGCAACGTGATGGAGGGGATGATGCTGTGACATGTGATAACCATAGTGCCGTAGCGGATCGTCCTGGAAAATGTTATATACCCGGCAATAAGAGTGCCGGGCCGAACTCCGGTATCTCTATCGAAGCTATCCCGGTTCCGGGTGAAGAGTGTGCATCCTGTCTAACCGACTCTCCCTTTCCATGTGAACCTATTCATGAAGATACACCTGTTATAGCATATCAACGGGGTCTGGAGTGTGGGGGGTGCAGCTTTGCTCAAGATACCTATGATCGTGAAGTATTACTTCAGGTAAAGAAAGGGATTGGCACATTCGGCACAAACGGTATTATCGACTCACAGAAGGATGTGGGCGGATACCTGTTCTGAAAGTAGGGAAAGCATTGAAAGACAGTGACGGAGATGGTATGCCTGATGTGTGGGAAAGTAAGTATGGATTAAATCCTCACAATGCTTTGGATGCATCTGACTATACGTTAGATGGAAATTATACCAATGTTGAAGTTTATCTAAATGGTTTAGTTCAGTAAAGTTGAGAACTGCTGATGAAGGTTAGTGGATGAAGAGGTGGATGCTCAGTATGAGTATGCCGCCTCTTTTTTGTAAAGAACTATGATTGGATTCTTTTTGTGCTAATGCAATATACCTATTAATAGCGATTGCGGCGTATACTCCTATCTGATACTCCGATTAGACATTTACCTACATATAGCGATTGTTTGCCTCCCTTTTATAAAAGACCTTTGCAGCGATTTATTAATCGTATAAAACTCTTTGTAAATTGAAAGCAAATATAATAAAACTCTCCGTTCTCGTTGTCTTGTTAATTTCCTCATTATCTGTCTTTCACAAGACAAAGCAATGATCTCCGGTAAGATACTGTCTACTGAGAAGGAAATCGTTGATTTTGCGACTGTCTACCTGAAGGGTACCAGTTATGGTGGAACTACCAATCAGGAAGGTATTTACCATATAAAAGCACCCGCCGGTAACTATACATTGATTGTGTCTGCCATCGGCTATAAGACAGTGGAGAAACAAGTGAAGCTGATTGCAGGGGAGCGGGTGAAACAGAACCTCACGATTACTCCCGAGACACAGCAGTTGGACGAAGTGACCATTGTTTCTACAGGGGTGACCCGTTTGAAGAGATCAGCCTTTAATGCAGTGGCTGTCGATACGAAAGAGTTACAGAACACTACTAAGAATCTGAGTGACGCTTTAACCAAGGCACCAGGTATGAAACTTCGTGAATCGGGTGGTGTGGGTTCGGATATGCAACTCATGCTGGATGGATTCAGTGGAAAGCACGTCAAAGTATTCATTGACGGTGTACCGCAGGAAGGCGTAGGAAATTCTTTCGGACTGAACAATATTCCTGTGAACTTTGCCGATCGGATTGAGATCTATAAAGGAGTGGTACCTGTGGGATTCGGTCCCGATGCTATCGGTGGGGTCATCAATATTGTAACTAACAAGAAACGTCGCCGCTGGTTTCTGGATGCCTCCTATTCTTATGGCTCATTTAATACACATAAATCATACGTCAACTTCGGACAAACCTTCAAGAATGGTTTTACTTATGAAATCAATGCTTTCCAGAATTATTCGGATAACGACTATCATGTAGAGGCACCGGTAGAAGATTTCGAAACCGGCAGGAATTGACAGGGATAAGAAGGTACGTGTAAAGCGCTTCAACGATACGTACCATAACGAAGCCATTATCGGAAAGATTGGTTTTGTAGATAAGGAATGGGCGGATCGTCTGTTGCTGGGTTTCACCTATTCGCACATGTATAAGGATATACAGACCGGTGTCCGTCAGGAAATCGTATACGGTCAGAAGCATCGTAAAGGTCATTCACTGATGCCTTCATTGGAATATAGCAAGCGTGACCTGCTCACCAAAGGTCTGGATGTGGCACTGACCGTAAATTACAATAAGAATGAAACCACTAATGGATACTGCCTCATACAAGTACAATTGGTATGGGCAGAAGGCGCTGATGAACTCTCCCGGTGAACAGTCTTATCAATATTCACGGGCGGACAATAACAATTGGAATGGTACGCTGACTGTGAACTACCGCATCAATAGGGCACAGATGCTGACTTTCAATCATGTATTGAATGCTTTCCACCGTTCCAACACCTCGCTGCTTGCCAAAGGAAGAGCAAAAAGAGGCTATCGCCAAGGAAACACGCAAGAATATTTCCGGCCTGTCCTATCGCCTGATGCCGTCTGAAAACTGGAACTTCTCCGTATTCGGCAAATATTACCACCAGTTTGTAGGAGGGCCGATAGCTACATCCAGTAATCAGAGTGAGTATGTGCGCACTACTCGCGATGTGAGTTCCATGGGTTATGGTGCAGCCGGAACCTATTTCATATTGCCCGGCCTTCAGGCCAAATTGTCCTATGAGAAAGCCTATCGACTGCCTACTATTGAAGAAATGTTCGGTGATGAAGACCTGGAAATGGGAGATATCGGCATCAAGCCTGAGAATAGCGACAACCTGAACCTTAACCTCAGCTATACCCGGACATTCGGGAAACACTCCGTATATGTGGAAGGAAGGCGATATACCGTAATACAAAAGACTATATTCAGCGTAACATTGCCGACCTGAGTGGAGGTAAATCAGCTGCTACCTATATAAATTATGGTAAGGTGTTGACGAAAGGCTTTAATGTTTCCGCCCGATATGGTTTCGGAAGATGGCTGAGTGTTGGAGGAAACTTTACGCAGATGAACGTGCGTGACAACATGAAGACCTCGATCTCCAGCAAGTGCGGCCAATCTTGCCTATAAAGAGCGTATGCCCAATCTGCCGTATATGTTTGCCGATTCGGATGTGACGTTCTATTGGCGCAACCTTTGGAAGAAAGGTAATACGCTGACGGTTTCCTATGACAACCAGTATCTGCATAGTTTTACTTATTATTCATCTAATATCGGATCGAATAAGAACGATTATGTGGTGCCTAATCAGTTCTCGCACAATCTGGCGCTTTCTTATAGTCTGCGCAACGGACGGTATAATTTGTCGTTTGAGTGCCGCAACTTTACGAACGAGAAACTGTATGACAACTTCAGTCTTCAGAAGCCCGGGCGGGCATTCTACGGAAAGTGCGTGTGTATTTGGGTAATTAAAGATTCATAGATTATATAGTTTAGATTAAAATTAAAGGTAAAAGTAAGATGAAGAAGAATAACTTTTTGACTGGATTTTTTGCAACAGCAATAACCGGACTGGCGCTGACAGCATGTACTGACAATGAGCCGAGCCTTGGTGGTGGCACCGAAGGTAGAGGTGAGTATGTGATAGCATCCTCAGTGACAGCTTCGGGAAATACTACGAACGTTCTGCTGACTTCGAAACATTGGATAAAGGAACGGTTTCCGCCATAAACAATGGCCTTGTGAATGACGGTGCGTCACAGTGGATATTTTATAAAGATCAATATCTGTATGGTTTGACCTACAATCAAGGTAATGCCGGTACTACCCGTTCATTCGTCATGAATTCAAATTATGACATGGTGGCACGGTCGGGCGAGTATGCAGTGAAGCGGTTCACCAGCTATGGTATTTACGGGGGATATATCCTCACTTCTTCTACAGGTGACGGATATACGGGGTATGCCGATGATAACGGTTACTTACCTAAAACATTCCTGCTTTCTTATCTGGATGTAGAGGCCGAAACTTATAAGACCAATGATACTCAAAATAAGGCCTATCTCTCAGAGAATTTCCTGGGAAATGGTGAGTTTGTGACGCTGGCTGGTATTTTGCAACACGGCAACAAGATTTATAGCGCAGCTGTTCCGATGGGGCTGAGCCAGTATGGCGCAGCGTATAATAATGGCGAATGGGTGTTACCGGGTAATCAAGACCTGACAAAAAAGGAAGACGGTGGCTCAAACAGCAGCAGCTATAAAAAGGAGAGTTGCAATGGACGCAATATCCGAATGAATGTTGGGTAGCTATCTTCGATGATGAGACTCTTACCAGCAAGAAACTGATCAGTACAGATAAAATCAGCTATGCTTGCGGACGCAATAAATCTCAGTATTACCAGACAATCTGGGGAAGCAGACAACGGTGATATCTACGTTTCTCTCCCAGTTTTGCAAAGACGATGGATGATGTGCGCCAACAGACCACTTTGCCTGCCGGTGTAGTACGTATTCCTAACGGTACGGAAGACTTTGATGATTACTATTGTGATCTGGAAGCTCAAAGTGGCGGAAAATCTTTCCTCCGTTGCTGGCACATTACGGGTGACTACTTCCTGATGTTGATGTATGACCGTCCTTTGACTGAAGAAGATTTTACTGCGAATCAACTGGCCATCTTCAAGGCAGGCGACAAGAAGCTGACTTTATGTAACCGGCTTGCCTGAGACTAATTTGATTTCCGGTTTCGGCAACGCGCCTTATACCGAAAAATGGCAATGTTTATCTGACTGTAACGACAACCGAGGTTATCCTGCCATCTACAAGATCAATCCGTCGAGCGCCACTGCAACGAAGGGAGTTACCATTGAAGCTACTCAGATCAGCGGTGTGGGCCGGTTGACACCTACTAAATAAGCGCAAAAACATTCATTGATTATAATTAGGGATAAAGAGCCTGCTGGTATGTGCCGGCCAGGCTCTTTTTACGAACTTCATAAATTGACATAATGAGAAAGATATTCCGTAATATACACTTGTGGCTTTCCGTTCCTTTCGGGATACTGATTACGTTGATCTGCTTTTCGGGTGCAGCACTGGTATTCGAGAAAGAGGTGATGGAACTTTGCCATCGTGAGCTCTACTTTGTGAAAAAGGTTGAGGCTGCTCCGCTACCCATGGAGCAATTGATGACTAAAGTGGCGGCAACCTTGCCCGATAGCGTGTCAGTGACCGGCGTTAATATTTCGTCTGATCCTGAACGGGCTTACCAAGTCACGCTTTCCAAACCTCGTCGTGCATCTATGTATGTGGATCAGTATACGGGTGAGATTACGGGGAAGTATGAACGGGCGCCCTTTTCAACTTTATGTTCCGGATGCACCATTGGTTGCTGGACAGCATGAAGCAGGATGGCGGCATCTTCTGGGGAAGATGATTGTCGGCACCAGTACGCTGATGTTCGTGTTTGTACTGATATCAGGCGTAGTCGTCTGGTGGCCGCGTACGCGCAAGGCATTGAAGAACAGTCTGAAGATTGTAGCGAATAAAGGTTGGCGTCGCTTTTGGTACGACTTGCATGTGGCGGGCGGAATGTATGCACTTGTATTCTTGCTAGCTATGGCTCTTACAGGATTGACGTGGTCTTTCCAGTGGTACAGGACAGGATTTTATAAAACCTTTGGCGTGGAAGTGCAGCCCAGTATGGGGCACGCCAACGCGGCGGCCAATCGACCGCCAAAGGCGGTAAGCGGGACGGTAAACCGGAGGGTAGGGAAGGCCGTGGCGCACACAGGTATTCTCCTTATACTAATTGGCAACAGGTATATGAACAGTTGGCCGAGGCAAATCCGGACTACAAGCAGATTAGTGTTTCCGACGGTTCTGCCAGTGTTGCTGTCCCCCGTTTCGGTAACCAACGGGGAACAGACCGTTATAAGTTCAATCCCCGTAATGGCGAGATTACCGAAACTACTCTCTATAAGGACCTGGATAACTCCGGCAAAATCCGTGGCTGGATTTACTCCGTGCATGTGGGCAGTTGGGGCGGTATGCTGACGCGGATACTGACTTTCGTTGCAGCATTGATAGGCGCAAGTCTTCCGCTGACCGGATATTACCTGTGGATACGTAAGAAGATAAAGCGGAGACCGGTTGGTTGATGCAGTGGGGCTGCTGGTTCGTTTTTAGATAGTTTCCGTTTTGACACTTTGCTTTTTATGCATAATGAGAATGTGATATTTCCATCTGACGGAGGGAAGAACGAAAAGAAACGAACGGAAATTGGCATATTGCTGATTAAGAGTGGAATATCGAAATACGTACAACTCTGAAAAAAAGAGAAAAACAGATGGTCTGTTCACTGAAAACACATGGTTTTATCTTCTATCTATAGACTGTTTATGTTCGATCTATAGATCGTATGCTTTCCATCTATAGATAGGAAGCGTCCCCATCTATAGATTGTTGGTGTTAGATCTATAGTTCTTTCATGAAAGAATGATAGTTTCTTGCATAAGTATTGCATATACCGCCTGCTTTATGCGGAAACGTTGCATTTATATTCTATAGATTATGCATTCGGATTCTATTTGAACGGTTGGTGGAAAAGGCTCTGTTAGTAAAAAGAATGGCTTTTGTATCTTTTTGTTCGCAGTGTGGTGAAGTGAATGACTTTTTTGTTGTGTAGAGAGTGCGGTGAAAAGAAGCGGGGATCCGCTATCTGTCATTTTGTACAGCTAGAAAATCATTCTGCTTATTTCCTGTTTGCCTGAGAATGTCTTTCTTTGTAAAATCGAATAATAAAGCCAAATACTATGAGCAGAAAGCACTTTCTCGGAATCCTCCTTTTCTTATTGACCACTTGGGTTGTACAAGCCCAGGAAACAGAACGCCAATATCTTTCCGGCACCGGGCTGGGCAACACGGTGACCTGGCAATTCCGCGTCTCCGAAGGCCGGAACAGTGGACGCTGGAGTAAAATAGAAGTCCCCTCGCAATGGGAATTGCAAGGCTTCGGCGAATACACCTACGGCCGCTGGTATAAAAAGCCGGGCGTGAAGAACCCTTCGATGGAAGAAGGCACATACAAACGTTCTTTCCGCGTACCCCGCAACTGGCAGGGACAGAACATACGTCTCTGGTTTGATGGTGTAATGACCGATACCGAGGTTTTAGTCAACGGGCAATCGGCGGGACCGGTGCATCAGGGCGGTTTCTATCGCTTCTCTTATGATGTAACGGAATTGCTGAAATACGGAAGTTCCAACCAAATAGAAGTACGGGTGAAGAAACATTCCGACAACCGTACAGTAAATGCCGCCGAACGTAAAAAGCGGACTGGTGGCTGTTCGGTGGAATATACCGCCCGGTATGGCTGGAAGCAAAACCGGCAACGCATATAGAACGTCTGGCTGTGGACGCGCAGGCGGATGGGGAACTGAAAGTTGAAGTACATCTGCAAGTCTCCCGATATCTGCAAACGATGAAGAAATGAATATGAATGCAGTCCGTTCACATTATCCGCCTGATGAACATTCCGAATTCATGCACGGCCAGTACGACCAGGGACATGGTGCCGGACTGGAAGATTTTGGGACGCTACACGAACCTCATCCGCTCTTTGCCGGAGGTTTCATGTGGGCATATAGTGATGAGGCGGTGCAAACGTTCTGATCGCGGGGGGGCATTGGACAGTGAAATTCCAATGCTGACGGATGGTATTTGGGCCTTTCCGGGAAAAAGAGGGCAGTTATTATTCAGTTCGTGAAGTCTGGTCGCCAATACATATAGAACCGTTGATGATTACCGACTTCGTTCCGGGGGATTTCCGGGTATCGAACAGATATCTGTTTACAAACCTGGACAAATGTCGCATGCGCTGGCAAAATACGTTCATTGCGACGTCACCACTGAATGGTGCCATGGAAAGCGGTAAAGTTATCGCAGAAGGCCATGTACAACGGGCATGGCGTCGGTGCTGGACAGTGGAATGGTGCAGTTGCCGTCATTGGTTCCCGGAGAAACGGGGTTTGCACGCAGTGAATCTGCCGGATAATTTCTTCAACGGGAGATATTCTGGAACTTGAACTTATGGAGCAGATGGCGAGAGTGTCACACAGTACATTCCCGATACATTGCGAAAGACTATCTGAAAGGTGAGTTACAGCCGGCAATGCCATCCGTCCGGTTCGCAAAGTGCGGCTCCATCGAACGTGTTGAAAAAACAGACCTGATTACGTTGCGTTCTTCTTGATCCTGTCTCTTTCCGGAATGATGATGCCGTATCATTTCTGTGACGAGGAACTGACGGACGAATTCCATGCTGAAAGATGGTCCTGTTGCTGTTGGGATGAAAATGGCGCTACTGAGCCAACATTGCTCGTCCGCAAAATGCAACGATGCGGCTGTTTTGTGCCCGTTATCGTGGTGCGGCGGACTCTATTGTTTGGCGTCTGGCGGCCGGACGGATTACTCTATATGGATGCCATTCTGCTGAATCGGGCTTCCGGCGGAGGTGGATTCGATGATGCTTTCATGGACTCCAAAGTATTCAATCTCGGTCTGACTTTCTCTTATCCTGAAAAGAATTGCTCCGGCATGAAATGGATGGGCCGCGGCCCGTACCGTGTCTGGAAAAACCGGATTCCGGGAACGAATTATGGAGTATGGCACAAAGAGTACAACAATACCATCACCGGAGAAAGTACCGAGAATCTGGTTTATCCGGAATTCAAAGGATATCATGCTAATCTTTACTGGGCAACTTTGCAAAGTTCTACCGCTCCATTTACGGTTTATGCGGCGAGTGACGGGATATTCCTGCGAGTATTTACCCCCGAAGAACCTCACGGACGTCAGGACTGAACACCATGCCCGAATTCCCCGAAGGGGATGTTTCCTTCCTGCTGGACATCCCGGCTATTTGCTCCTTTAAACCTATGAGCAGCAAGGGCCACACAGCCAGCCGGGTAATATCCGTATCAAATCGGGGGATGAAGGGTTAGGTTGAATTTGATGTTTGATTTCAGATAAATGATAATTTATCGGCGTAGCGCTGGAGCAAGGTTTCCCTTCGGCATGCAAGTAATTTTTCAGACGCGGATGACACGGATGACGCGGATTCTTTTTTCCTTCGGTGTGATATGCCGGTATGTATAGCGCAGCTTTAAAAATCCGCGTCATCCGTGTCATCCGCGTCTAAAAGATTAAAGTCCGCGTTCGTCCGCCTTATCCGCGTAGTCCGCGTACCCATTCCCTCGCCGCTAGAGGAAACACTGAAATCATTTGACTTCGGTCGTGGTCACGAAGAACTCTATGCCTGCCAGTTCAGGGAACCGGGCCGTCAGAAAGAATCTTCCGATTGGTTTCGTGTGAATCCGCATCGCCTGCATCTGGGCATTATAGGCCTCGAACTGGGCGAGGGAGTGAAAGCTTCTGATATTACTGAGATTCAGCAGACACTGAATATGTGGAAAGGTGAAATCACCAGCCACTTCATGTTGAATGGCAATGCTTTCGATGTGCAGACAGTCTGCCATCCTAACCAGGATATGATTTCTGCTTGTGTTACCAGTCGTGCGCATGCGGGGGTTAATTTGCGTTTTCCTTATCCTACAGGCGGACATGCCGATGATGCCTGCAATTGGAATGCGAACGACAAACATTCCACAACTATCGTTCGCCAGGATGCTCAAAGTGCTTTGTTGAAGCGTGTACTTGACGAAACAACTTATTACGTAACCCTCCGTTGGGAAGGCAAGGCGAATCTGGCTGAGAAGTCAAAGAACTATTTCGTACTGACTCCTGAAGAAGATATGCTGGCCTTTTCCTGCCTGTTTACACCGAATTTTCAGGGAACCGTATTCGAAAGTGAACCTGCTGTCTATGCCGATGACAAAGCATTGCCCGCTTTCCGAAACCGCTGCCGCCAGTGCTACATACTGGACGGATTTCTGGAAGAATGGTGCTGCCGTTGACTTCTCTCATTGCACGGATCCGCGTGCCAAAGAAGTTGGAACGTCGCGTGTTGTTGAGTCAGTATCTGCTTGCTATCCAGTCGGCTGGAAGTGTACCTCCGCAGGAAACAGGTTTGACTTATAACTCCTGGTTCGGGAAATTCCATTTGGAAATGATCTGGTGGCATCAGGCATGGCAACCTCTTTGGGGACATGCCAATCTGCTGGACCGTACACTGGGTTGGTACGAAACTGTAGAGCCTGTTGCTCGTGAAATAGCACGTCGTCAAGGGTTTCCCGGCGTACGCTGGATGAAAATGACTGATCCCAGCGGTACGGAAGCCCCCCTCAAATGTAGGTTCTTTCCTGATCTGGCAACAACCGCACTTTATCTATCTGGCAGAACTTGTCTACCGTGCCAATCCTTCGGATGAAGTGATTAAGAAGTACAATCGTCTGGTGCAGGAAACTGCCGAGTTCATGTATGCTTTTGCAACTTATGATGAGTTTCACGGACGTTTCATTCTGAAGGAGCTATTCCTGCACAAGAGACGCTGCGTGCAGCTACTACCATCAACCCGCCTTTCGAATTGTCTTACTGGCACTTTGCCATGCAGACTGCGCAGAAATGGCGCGAGCGTGCCGGAGAGAAGCGTAATCTGGAGTGGGATGAGATGATTGATAAACTTTCTCCGCTTGCCTATAATGAGGATCATCTTTACCTTGCTTCTGAAGATGCTGTTGATACATACAAAGATATTCGTTTTACCAGCGATCACATGGCTGTATTGGGGTCTGTAGGTATTCTTCCGATGAATAAACTCATTCGTGACGACTACATGAAGAATACCCTGCACTGGGTGTGGGACAACTGGAACTGGGGTAAGACCTGGGGATGGGATTATCCGATGACTGCCATGAATGCCACTCGTCTGGGCGAGCCGGAAAAAGCTGTCGGTGCCTTGCTGATGGATAAGCGCACGAATACGTATTTGCAGAATGGACATAACTACCAGGATGGTCGTCTGCGCTGTTACCTGCCCGGTAATGGAGGCTTGCTGACTGCCGTAGCATTAATGTGTGCCGGTTGGGATGGCTGCCAGGTGAAGAACCCGGGCTTCCCGCAGGACGGAACATGGGATGTCCGTTGGGAAGGTTTGAAACCGATGCCGTAACGGTATAGAAAGGAATAAAAGTGATTAGTGTTTGGTGATAAGTGATTAGCGCCATTCGGTATATTATTTTTTAGACGCGGATGACACGGATGACGCGGATTTAAAAGGCTGCGCTATAAACGTGGATAAAAAAAAGATCCGCGTTATCCGTGTCATCCGCGTCTAAAAGATTATTTATCATTTAGTTCATAACCCTACAGTAATGAAACAACTATTTTTTTATATCCTCATCTCTTTGCTGCCAGCTTTCGCCTATGCGCAATATACCACCGGTAATAAACCGCAAAGTGCCGGCGACCGCATCGAATCCACCTCTTACAATGATCATAAGCGGGGTGCTGCCCGTACCCTGCAATATCGCCCGGACGGTGAAGATTTTGTAAGTGTCAATGGAAAGAACCGCTATACTCGTGCCCTTTATGGCAGCCATACCGCTTTCCGCCTGGAAACGAGTGACCGTCCTATTTTTGCTGTCTACGAAAAGCGCAACAGTAAGAATATACATTTCCATCTCGTACTGGCTGATAGTTCAGTGACTCCATTGGAAGAAACCGCTTGGTGTGAGTCTCGTTACACTCCCGGACGGCGTTCCTATCGTCTGAAGCACCCCTCCTGGGGAACAGATGCTGAGCTGCAAATCTCTGCTCTTGCTTTGTCGGATGAGGATGCTGCCATTTGGAAGATTACCCCCGTAAATATGCCTGTAGGTGCGGTTTTGCGCCCTATGTTGAGTGAAATTCGCCTGAACAGATTGAGTCGTAACGGTGATATGGGGCCGATCCTCCCGGTTGTTTTGATGCCCGAGCAACCTCAACAATTACAATCATTGGGTATCTCCCTTTTCGACTGGCAGGATGTTTATGTACTTGTACGTGACTATTCTTTAGTAGCACTTTCACAGGAGGAAGGCATTGCTTTATAATAAGTCTGAACAAGCCCGTGCCGATCTTGCCTCACGTATCAGGATCATAACTCCCCGATCCATACTTTAATACTCTGGGTGGTGCCCTTGCTGTAGCTGCCGATGGCATCTGGGATGGTGAAGTCTGGCTGCATGGTGCTATTGGCTGGCGTATGCCTCTCAGTGGCTGGCGTGCTGCTTATACCGGTGATGCCTTAGGGTTGGCACGACCGTGCCTGTACGCACTTCAATGCTTATGCCGCCAGTCAGGTGACAGAGGTGCCGAACACGATTCCACACCCTGCACAGGATTCAACTCTTGCTTTGGCACGTTCCGAAAAAAGGGGGAACACCCCAATAGTAACGGTTATATCTGCCGTAACCCCCGTCGGAACGATCAGATGCATCATTATGACATGAATCTTTGTTATATTGATGAACTCTTGTGGCATTTCAACTGGACCGGTGATTTGGAATACGCCCGCCGTATGTGGCCTGTCCTGACCCGTCACCTTGCCTGGGAAACGAAACTATGATCCCGATAATGACGGACTTTATGATGCCTATGCCTGCATCTGGGCAAGTGATGCCTCTTTATTATAATAGTGGTGCGGTCACTCATTCTTCTGCCTATAACTATGCCTTTGGATGCCCGAACGTGGACATTGGGCTGAGTTTCAGGAGTTTCATGGGGCATAAACGTCTGCATACCAGTCCCGGTGTATGGACTATTTATCATGCATTGGATAGCGACATCGCTGATCCTTTTCCAAGCTTATCTTGCCACCAGTTATGTGGATCAATACCGCATATCCCCGTTCATGGCGATGGTTTGAAAGATGAAGGTTATGCTACTATCTCACTACGAACTGGTTGCCTTATTCCTGGAGTATCAACAATGTTGCTTTTGCCGAAGTGATGCATACTGCTCTTGCTTATTTTCCAGGCAGGACGTGCGGATGCAGGTTTTCATCTGCTCAAGAGTTCTGTCCTCGATGGCATGTATCTGGGTGAAAGCCCCGGTAACTTCGGGCAAATCAGTTTTTATGATGCTGCTCGTGGAGAGTGTTACCGTGATTTCAGGGGATCCTATAGGTGTGGCTTCCGTGTATTGATACAAGGACTCTATGGTATCCTTCCTGATGCCATGAACGGACGCCTGCTGGTGAAACCCGGCTTACCCTCCTCCTGGCCTTTTGCATCTCTGCATACCCGGATATTGATTTTGACTTTTAAGCATACTAATGAAACTGCAACATCCTATGCAATCATCCACCGATTACCTGCGGTACGTACATTGGAACTTCAGTTTCCGGCTCAGCGCTCGGAAGTGGCGAAGCTTACAGTCAATGGCAAGCCCTGCAACATGGACATTGGTAGAGAACTCCATCAGCCAGTCCGATACTTTCCGTCGTTGTCCCTGCTTCTTCGGATGAAAAAGTGGAAATTAGCATTGAATGGGGCGGGGAAGTGCTTGGTAGTCCGACAAAGTCTCAGATAGAAGCTGTTTCAGCTGAAGCTCCTGTATGTTTGTTCCGATGCAACAAGGGGATATGAAATGGTGGGTTCCTGTAGATAATCCGCTGTCCGCAGATAAGGATGATTCTATTCAGTTCTCCGCTTTCGCTAAAGTCAATTCTTCTAAGTGTGAACCAGGTTGTAATGGATGAACAATTCAATTCTGCCGTTACAGATATATTCCGTAATGAGTATCTTTCACCTCGGTCTCCATATACCACTTTGCAGATACCCAAGCAGGTATCGGTGAATGGTGCCATCCTTTGCATACGGTGGATATTGATGATTCCGGACTTCGCTCTTCCGTTCAGAAGAGTGTTGAATACTAAGCTGGGAGTTCCTTTCCGTACTCCTGCTGAGGGCCAAAATATAGCTTTCACATCCTTGTGGGATAATTATCCGGATAGTTTGACGGTCTCTCTCAAAGGAAAGGCATCCCGTGCCTATTTACTTATGGCAGGTAGCACCAATCACATGCAGTGCCATATTGACAATGGGCTGATCCGTGTTTATTATAAAGATGGTACTTGCGATAAGATGGCTTTGCGTAATCCCGATAACTGGGCGCCCATTGAGCATATTTTCTTTGAAGATGGTCTGGCTTTCAACCGACATGCTCCGGCGCTTTATCGCTTGCGTCTTAAAACGGGCGAGATCAGCAATAACTTTGGAGAAGAATTAGGCTTTCCAGGTGCCTCCGTGAATTGGATGGTGGTGCTGCCATATTGCTTGAAATGCCCTTGAATCCTGATAAGAAACTTTCCCACCTCGTTCTTGAAACTCTTTCTAATGATGTGGTGATTGGGTTGATGGGAATTACATTACAACGATAATAGTATAATCACCACAGAGTGACACAGAGTCCCACAGAGTTTAATTTGAAATCAGAACTCTGTGGGACTCTGTGTCACTCTGTGGTGAAATTATATCAATGCCTTTAGAATAATGTTGTTTGGGGATTGAGAATGTAACAAAAAGGTCTAACTCCTTTTGAGAATCAGACCTTTTGTGTCGGAATGAGGCGACTCGAACGCCCGACCCCTACGTCCCGAACGTAGTGCGCTACCAACTGCGCTACATTCCGATACCTTTTTCGAAAAGTGGTGCCACCAGGAATCGAACCGGGGACACAAGGATTTTCAGTCCTTTGCTCTACCAACTGAGCTATGGCACCTTTTCCGTTTGCGGGTGCAAAGATAAAGATATTTTTTTATACTACAAGGTTTTTGAAAAAAAAAAAAAATCCCCTTTGCGCCCGGTTTGTAAAACAAAAACAAAGGGGATATTTGTATTATTTATGAGTATAGATTTCTACGTAATTGCTTAATCTATATTGATGATTTTCCAGTCTTTAATGGGCGGCAATACGCCCATTCCTATAACTTCGTCGCGTAGTTTACAGAGGTGGGCGTAACTTTCTTTCAGTTTAGCCTCTTCTTCGGGAGTACCTTTCAGCTCTTTGTAGTGCACACCGTCCTTATTGATTTCGGTTTCCATAGCCATCATGATATGGTCGAAACCGTGACTGTGCACATATGTGCCTGCCGGCCAGCGGAAAGGCTTTCCACCCATGGCGGCAGCAATCATTTCTATGGAAATGTACGCAGGGCTTTGGAAAGAAGAACGACCGCGCAAAGCGATAATGTTAGCGCCGCCTTTGGTAACTTTGGTCTGTATTTCTGCCCATTCTTCCTTTGTCAGGGCAGGAGTGCCGATGATATCCAGCAACGGTTTCCCATCTATTTTGGCGGTAGAAGCATATACAGCCATTTGTTCACCATGTCCGCCATATGTACGGCAGTTCTCTATCTTATCGGGAGCAATGCCGAAATGTTTGGAAAGTTCGCTACGCAGGCGGGTACTGTCAAGGGCTGCCAGTGTTGTAACCTGAGATGGCTTCAATCCTGAGTACAATAATGTAATCAGGCCGGTAATGTCGGCTGGGATTGAAGATAACTACTACATGTTTCACGTCCGGGCAGTAAGCTTTCACATTCTTACCGAACTCTTCGGCAATGGCAGCATTACCTTTCAGCAGGTCTTCACGTGTCATGCCGGCTTTGCGGGCGGCACCCCCTGAAGATACAATGTATTTGGCTCCGGTCAACGCTTCTTTAATGTCGGAAGTGAACGTAAGGTTCAGGCCTTCGAAATCCGCAGTGAAGCATTTCTTCTGCTACACCTTCCAGTCCCGGTCCATACGGATCGTACAGGCAAATATTGGGGTCAAATGCATCATGATTGCAGTCTGTGCCATGTTGGAGCCGATCATACCGGCGGCACCTACAATGGTCAGCTTTTCGTTTGTAAGAAATTCCATAATTATATTATTTAAAAGGTGAATATAATTTTTCTTATCTTTAGTTTCCCGATACAAAAATAACTGTTTTCCAAGAGATTTGTTCATAGAAAAAGTTATGGCTTTTTAGATTGAAAAGTTATGCCTTTATATGCTTAATCTTTGCTTAAAAGCGAAGATAAGCTGCTTTTAGCATTAAAAATAATCAACTTATTTTGTAGGATGCCTTCGGTTTGCATTATCGTTTTGCCCCAAACGAAAGAAATTATGAGCATCGAATTAGGTAAATTCAATATCTTGCAGGTAGGTAGGAAGTGGAGTTCGGCATGTATCTGGATGGTGGTGAAGAAGGAGAGATTCTGCTTCCGTCGCGTTATGTGCCCGAAAACTGCAAGCCGGGAGATGAACTGACTGTGTTTATCTACCTGGATAACGAGGAACGCCTTGGTAGCTACTACGCTGACACCATTAGTACAGGTCGGTGAGTTTGCCTGTTTGGAAGTGGCATGGATAAATCAATACGGCGCTTTCCTCAACTGGGGATTGATGAAAGATTTGTTTGTTCCTTTCCGTGAACAGAAAATGAAGATGCAGGTTGGGAAGCAATATGTAATCCATGCTCATCTGGATGACGAGAGTTATCGGATTGTAGCCTCTGCCAAAGTGGACCGTTATCTTTCGAAAGAAAAAGCGCCTTATGAAGCCGGAGATGAGGTGAATATCCTCATCTGGCAAAAAACGGATTTAGGCTTCAAGGCGATCATTGAGAATAAGTATGGTGGCTTGTTGTATGATAGCGAGATATTTCAACCCTTGCATACCGGCGATCAGGTGAAAGCTTTCATCAAGCAAGTACGTGAGGATGGTAAGATAGACTTGATACTTCAGAAGCCGGGCTTTGAAAAAAGTGGATGACTTCTCGAAAACCTTGTTGCAATATATAAAGGATAATGGCGGACAGATATCTCTGAATGATAAAAAGTCCGGCAGATGACATTTATGCCACTTTGGCGTTAGCAAGAAAACTTTCAAGAAAGGTGTAGGCGACCTCTATAAGAAACATCTCATCCTTTTGAAAGAGGACGGCATCATGTTGGCAAAATCCCCAAAGTCCTAAACAGATTAGGGAAATCCCTATATAAGAATAGAGA
>VOFH01002516.1_pt1 | contig 41920 bp, 49 predicted proteins | sample 5384091 | NCBI WGS metagenome assembly VOFH01 (sample SAMN12384727, study PRJNA508395) | human gut metagenome | isolation source: healthy gut G | host: Homo sapiens
TCGGTATTGCTTCGTTCAGTTACGTAATTGCTCCTGCAATTTTAACCAAATCTGAAACATGTTTTTTCCGGCAATTTCCATTTTTAGTACAAAATGTTCGATCGTATATAAAGTCGGTGCCATTTGACTATATCAGATACCCATGAGACCATTTCGTTTCAATAGTCCCTTCAAGTAAAGGTGACCAAAACCCTATCGGCAACATATGGTACAATCCCCCATAAATATTCAAAATTTCCTTCATCAGGAGTTGATTGTAATACGAGACTCATTAATTTGACACATACAAAATCTCATCGATTCTCTGGCATATATGGATCTTTAGGTTCGCCACTCTTGAGGGCATATTATCTACAAGCTAAATAATTTATTACCACCATTATCTTCAGCCCATTTTAAAAGCATAATCACAAGCCTCCAAAAGCCCTTCTCCATTTTTCCGGTTCATACGAGGTTACTCACCAACTCCTTCCCATATCCAGGAGTTTCATGGTTTTTGTGTTTTCCAGTCTTTATATGGAAGCTGCCATTCCATAAATCAGAAGCAGCATAAAAGCAGCAAGCGAGCTTTCAAAGCATAGCAAATGGAAGAAGTCGCTCTTCCCCCATTCTGATGTCGATTACGGTAAGCAGGAGGAATCCGTTGCCGCTTCATCGCACTTTTACAAATAAAATCTACAACATAATCAAAATGCGAACGTCCTGGAATCTCAGAAACCGGGAGTAGCCATTGACATAAAATGGTCAATTATAGGAATAGGACCATAGTCCACCAATAGACGGAAATGATAATAGGCTATCAGAAAATTCACCTCTGCCCTATATTGTGTTTTCATTGCCTCACGTCCTACTCCCAGTTAGATTTCTCCAATTGTTGTAAAAACAAAGTGTCATTATGTGCGTATATGCGTTATCCCAACACCATAATCTTTTTGCAGATGAACTCAATTGATTATAACTGAGCCTCTGTAAGCCACTATTCAATTCAATAGAATTAGATTTGTTTCATCTCTACAGAAGGATTGTCCATAGTAATTGTATTCTCAACGCCGTTATAACAAGAATATAAAAAGTTACCTACAGGATTTTGCATCTTTCATAGTATCATCCAAATTCGCGCCTGTTCAGGTGGAATTACTTCAGATAATTACAAGCAGACAACAAGCTCATTGATAAAAAAAAGACTGTAGGAAATATTTTAAAAATAGCTATTCTCTTCATATTATTTGTTTTACAATATTAGAATTTCAATTGAACTCCCATTAAAAGTACAGGACAAAGGATAGAATCATAGCCAACTCCGATCCCATAACTTAAACGGACTCCATACGGCCAAATTATCGCCACTTAAGTAGATACGACAGTGAGGAAAAGTATATCCCAATTCCAGTGTCTTGAAACGAATAAAATTGCCATTACGCATCCAATATGAACTAGCTTTCATATTATTTTCAATCTGACTGTTTTTGGATTCCCAGTCTCGGATAAGCCGCATTCGGATTTGGGTTTCTTTCAGACCAATAATCTTTAGCGATGAAAGACATTAAGTTGCGTTCACCATATGACATGACATATCCGAAAAGAATGGAGAAATACCATTTATCATTATAGTACGTTGGGCAGAACCATTAAAAACACTGAAATCAAACTTTTTTATAAGTAATGTTCCTCCCAAACCATATTGGATCCGGGGAATATTTCCATAATCAGACAATACCACCATATCGTCTTCAGTTATGAGTCCATCACCATTCACATCACGATATTTATATCACCCGGCATAAATCCGTACTGCCCCAAACTCTGTGTCGGGCTTTACATTAATTCCTCTGGCTGGCGAATAAACCTTCTGCAATATATCCCTTCGTCGTACTTAACGGTCTTCCAGTATCCGACTTCCACATAAAGGATAGTTTGGCTCATCTTTATATATATATTTGTTTTATTATAAGTAAGATTACCACGCATATCAATTATAAATTCCTTAAAAAAGTTCCTTTACGCCAATTGATACTAAATTCATACCCCATATTATCAACCGCACCTATATTACTCCAAGGAACAGCATTCTGATACCCCCATAATTACCGGCCATGAAGCACGTCTCATTAGGATATTATACCTTTTTATCATAAAAATAATCAAAGGTCAGATTCACTTGATTGAACAGTTCCAGATCTACACCAATATCCAGTTTCTTCACTCGTTCCCATCCTGCATTCGTCACTGCGTACGAGTTGATCACAGGCCCTTTTATAATCTCCTCCAATATTACCGAGATAACCAGTATGGTATCCCCCGCTACCTGTCAAATTGACTTCATCCAAATACAAAAAAGTGCGCAGCAGCAGGATTTGCCTGGAGGCCAGTTTCATCACTACCTACTAATCCATACGAACCGCGAATCTTAAAATAGTTGACATATTTTTCAATTGGTTTCCAAAAATCCTCACCACTGGCAACCCATCCTAATGACATAGCCGGAAAAACTCAAAACGATCATTCTTCCCCAAACGCCCGTGCCATTATAGCCAAAATTCACCTCCACCAAATATTTGTGTTTATAATCATAGGTAAAACGACCGGAAAAGCCTTGATTACGATTGGGTATAGTTCCATTACGATATTCACGCTGCATATACATCAACATCCCCGACACTGAATGCTTCTGTCCAAAAGTACGTGAATAATCAATTCTAGCATCCAGATAAAACGTATTGTCATTTGCTTTTTGAATTTCGCCTTCTTGAAATATTCCTGTCCACTATTACCTATACGCTCCAACTGCAGATTATCTTCTATTGAACTCATCTTTTGCTAAATGAGTAAAAACGGCTCCATTGTACGCGTGTAGTCGGAAGCTGCATAACTTTTTAAAATTTATCAATGCTTTAACAGAGAGTCCCTCAGTTACAAATCCCAAATCCTGCTCGATATTCAAGGTTGTATTTAAGGTACTATAATTTTTCTTCCTTGAACGACTCCATCATCTTCTTTGGCCATGGGTTAAGATACGTCCTTTCTCCCTTGTAAGCCAAGCATTGCCGAAACGAATATGCGTATCACCTTCCCTGACTTGGATAAGTAGCCGGAATGTTATGGGATTGGCATAATAAGCATATTTAAATAAGTCTGAAAAACGGAAATATCAGGCCCTTTGTGTTGCCCAATCTGAGCATTCATCCTTAGCCCTACTTTAGTGGTAGAAGTCAGTTTGTAAGCAATATTATTCTGAAATATATAATCCCCATCGATTGGATATTATTATCAAAAGAATAAGTTTTGGGTATGTCCAACATACCTGTATCGTGATTAGCTGCAAACTCAAATAATATGTTACACGCGATCCACCGCCGGAAACATTGACATTCGCCCTTTGATTCATTGTCATATCTTTAAACATCACATCACGCCAATTTACATCCGGTGCTAAATGAAGGAGAAGTATGAACGTGTTAAATCAATTACATCTTTGGAGTATTTCGGGCTAACACCAGGAGTACGCGTCAATAAAGCCTCATTATAAAATCTCCATCCAAGTAGCTCCATCGACATAATCCACCATCTTTGTTGGTTGCATAAATGAATTTTCAAATGAAACATTAATTGTAGCCTTGGAGTTTTCCGCACCGTTCTTAGTAGTGACAAGCATGACACCATTAGCTCCGCGTGCTCCATAAATAGCAGTGGCTGAAGCATCTTTCAATATCGAAAAACTTTCAATAGATTCCGAAGGTATACGGTTTAAGTCACCGGAAGATATTTCCACCCCATCCATCAAGATAAGAGGGAGTAGCACGTCCTCGAAAGTACTGACACCACGAATATAAAATTCAGAAGCAGCCCCCGGTTCTCCGGTTTTAGTGACGGCAACCACCCCTGCGAGTTTTCCTGCAAAGTTATTCGTTAAAGTTGATGAAGGACTACGTAGTCCTTCCCCTTCACTGAAGTTATGGAACCCGTTACAGATATTTTCTTTTGTGTTCCGGCTCCAACAACGACCACTTCACTTAACATTTCATTATCGGATGCCATCTTCACATTCAAAACACCTAAATCACCTACCATTAATGTTTGTTTCTTATAGCCTATATAAGAAAACTCTAATTCTGTATTATTTGAAACTTCTATCGAAAACTTACCTTCCAAATCTGTTTTGTGCCTACGCCCGGTGTTCCTTTAACAGAGATACTGACCCCCTACCAAAAAGATCGTCAGTTGAAGCATCCATAACTGTACCTATCAATTTACGTTTCTGTTGTTTTTACTCTGAGGATACTGTTGACCTTCATTTCTTCTTCAAAAGATTTGACGGTCTTTTATCTCATACCGGACATCCATCCCTTTAAATAATTGATCCAAAACGAACGTAATAGGTTTATCTTTCACAGATAAACTTACATTTCGTTTTATGTCAATCGTATTATTATAGTAAAAGAATATAAATTGGCTATTCTTCTCTATATAGTTTAGCACCTCTTTTACGGGCTTATTCCACATTTCAAATGTAAAAGTTTTCTCCTGATTATATGTTTCTATATTTGCTGAGTAAGATTGCAAAAAAAGAAAGCTAAAAAACTAAAAAGAAATAATATGCGAGATATTTTCGTCCTCGCAGAAAAGTTTGTATTGTTATTTTTCATATATTAGCAACGAATTAAAAAATTAAAACAATCTAGAACATTGTTTCGATTTTATTATAGCTGAATGATTGTGCACTATCATTCAGCTATTTTTACGGATCTTTATTTCTCATAAAAAAACAGGTGTAATAATAAGGTTAATAATTAAGTTTATTTATCATACGCTCCTTTCTCACATATATTTATCATCAAATTTTTCATAATAAATGGGCGGAAAATGATATAGTATGTAAGACGTCTTCCAATTTTCTTTTAAATCAATTTTACCAGAAACCAACATTTCTTCAACTTCCGGTTCCAGAATAAATTCTCTGCCATAATACAAATTTAGCTTTTTAAATACCCTGTCCAATGGCTCGTCCGTATACATCAACATATTTTTCACCCAACATACATAGGGTTCTATATCTACATTTTTAGGAGTATTCAGTTGCCCAGTGTGGATATTGACTAATTGTCCCGGAGTGAGCTTCACTTGTTCTTTCTCATAATTCTTAACATTCACACTTCCCTTTAACTAATACCACAGATGACATTCCTTCCGACGGATATGCCGACACATTAAACACTGTACCCAATACTTGTACCTGAAAATCTTTGGTCTTAACTATAAAAAGGAGCACTCTCATTACGAAAGACGTCGAGATAGACTTCTCCCTCAACATAAATCTCACGGCGATTCTTCTCAAAAAATGACTGGGATAAACAACACGTGTCCCTGAATTTGCCTACAAATGTGTCCCGTCAGCCAAAGTCAATCGGGTTCTCTTTCCTTTTGGTATTATCAATTGATTGAATTCTCTTTCTTTCTCCCAGTGTTTTCCTCCTGATCAATCGTATCAGAATTGACCACCACAATTCCATTATGTGAATAAATGATATTTACATCTGTATCTTTTACTACTACATCTGTCTTACCTGGTATCAGTAATAGAATATCCTTGTTGGTAGCTTCTTCGACTTGTGCATATTTTGCAAAGTCTGCAATCCGAATCATCATCTGCATAAAAAAGCGAATAAATTGTTTGCCTAACCAGAATATGCAGAAGAAGATTACTGCAGCCGATAAAGCCGTGGTGACATACAGGATATGGCGTCGTGAGTTCTTTCTTTTTCTCTATGAATACTTGTTCTTCTACATGTCTCCAAGTCGTCCAGTTCTTCAGGAGTGACATGTCTCTCCTGCTCTCTGGCGTGCTCGATCAATTTTCGTGCAACATGGTGGTGTACTTTAAACTTTCTTTTCTCCATTTTCATCGTCTTTATCTTTAAAACGACAATAATGTAAATGTCTACTCACTTTTTCCGAAGAAAATAGAATTTTATAAAAAAGAGCAATATAGTCAGGAAAAAGAATAAAATAATAAATAGTAAATACTCATCTAAAGTCATTTTTGACCGTAAACTGGTTAATGCACGAGAAACCAAATTCATGGAAGACTGGGATTTATGTTCAAGACAGCTGCCATTTCTTTATAGGACAATCCTTTGACATAACGAAGATAGATTGCCACCCGCTGGTTCTCAGGCAGACTTTTTGTAAGCGTCTATCAATTTTTTTTTTGCTTAATTGAAGTTCTTCATCATTACCTTTAAAAAGGGATTCTAAAGCAGTATCTTCTATTTTCAGTTCAAAGAAATGTTCATTCAAATCTTCCGTCAGTCTCAATGATGACAATTTATCAGATATAACATTTTTCAAAGAAGTTAAAAAGATAAGAACGTACATACTCCGTCGATGACAATCGCTTACTAGTACAAAGTTTCACAAAAAATCCTGAATGCAATCCTTTACAAATTCCTTGTCTGAAGTATATTTAAGGCCAAAGTTAAGTAATAATTCGTAATATTTTTATACAAGAAAGACAAAGCTTTCATATCACTCCTTCAGTACAAGGTTCCATAAAGCCACATCTTTCATATTTTGATATGAGGTATATTGCATCAGAAAAGCAGAAGATATTGTATTCTAAATTAACAATTCGTTGCAAATATAATTAAATTTTCAAGAAAAAATAATTTTCTCCATTCTATTACTATTAACATACATTCTACTATTTATCAAGTTACAAATTGACAGGGACAGACTACTTTAACTTTCAAAAATAAAATCGTTATTAAATTGATTCTCATCATATCAAATGGAAAGACTGTCTTTGCTCAAATCATGGATTTTGTCCCCTGATTATGAATTCGAAAATGTATCAACAAATAAAGGAAACTACAAAACCAAGAAGTTCACTTGTCGTGACCAGTTCATAGTAATAAGTTATGCTCAGTTCACAAGAAGTTCTAGTCTTCGAGTGTATCAAACCACATTCTGTTCAGTTCGTCTTGGCAAAATAGAAAATACTGATATTTTGACAGACCATCTGATTTATCCAAATGTTTAAAATAGATATTTCCGTGAATGGCAACAGATACGATAAGAAATAGGCATAGTAATGTTTTCTTTTTCATAACAGGAAACTTGATTCAATCTGTTTGTAAAAGGCTTGTAAATAGCTATGCAAAGGTAAAAGTTTTATTAGTTATAATTTCCTATAGCAAAATGAATAAAGGCCGAATATTACTTCCTTTTTAACATTATTAAAGAGCCCTATCACTGTGTTGTTCCATATGTAAAACTAAAAGAGAGTTAGCCTATTCTCATTATATCCGGATAAAAACGGTTCGTCTCTAATGGTAGTACAAAGAACGGACTTCTTCATAACCGGATGGCCCAAATATTCCAGAAAACGTGCAGGATTCTTGGATTGAAGAGATACCTGTTATAAAACCGTCACAATAGTCCAGTACCTGCTCAATTCACTTGCCGGGGACATTAGCCGCCCATTCATCCGTACTGAAGTTGCAGATTTTAAGTTTTAAAAATATACTTTTTATTGAGTTTTATGGAATAATGTCATCAAAATACTATTTTGTCGTGAGTTCTTTGAGACTGATAAAAACAAAAGCAAACCACAAAATGCATAAATATCTAATAATCAAATAGGAAAACAAATTTTGGTACATTTCTCCTTTGAAGGGCATATTTGCACAGATATTCCCCAAAAGCCTGCTTAATTATTTAATGTAATTGAAAATGTAATTATAATAATCTGACTAATATATAATATATTCTGGTCATTTCAAAAAAAAAGGCATTCTAACTCTTCTACATTTTTATTATATTTATTTGTAATTAACCGATTGATTGTTAATTATAATTATCATCATCACACCTACATAAAGTTATGCAAACTAAATAAGAAATTACTTATTTAGTTAGCTTTTGCCATGTCTTTTCTCAGTCAAACTCTTCGTTGATGAGAATCAGACATATATAGATATTTGTACTTAAATCTACAACATATTATGAGCACAACATGCCAACATCAACAAGGTGAAGGATACCTAAAACTCCTAAAGATTTAGATACATATTATGCTTATAATAAGAAAGATAGGCAAACGTTGTAAGCAATAATATTTATTGTTCGGATGCACTTTAACCATTTTATTATTTATATTTATGAAAAACCACCTAATAACAGTACTTGTCTGCTGTTTATTCTTCATCGGTTGTAAAGATGATAAAGCCAACTCTAATCAGTATGACCCATCTCAACCAGTAGTATTTACAGATTTTAGCCCTAAAGAGGGAGGTATGCGAACCCGCCTGTACATTGAAGGCAGTAACTTCGGGAATGATCCCACCAAAATTCACATTACGATCGGTGGAGAAAAAACCAAAACCATCGGAGCCGATGGAAAAAAGATTTATTGCATGGTTCCTTCCAAGGCTTTTGATGGAATAATCAATGTTCGTGTAGATGGTCCGGATGGCAAACCTATTGCAGAACATACATTTGAAGAGGAATTCAAGTACACTCCTGCAACGATTGTAGGTACCTTGCTACGTAAGGTAGACGAGGATAATAATTCTGCATTTCAAGAGGGTTCGTTCGATGAAGGAGCTTCTATTCCTTCCAATGACTGTATGGTGTTCGACCCCAAGTACAAGGATGGGGACAACCGGTTACTTTTTTTCTTCAAACCATTCTGACGGTCTCCATCTAATAGACCTGACAGAACGGACTGTAAAACGTCTCTTCCCAAGAACGGGATATAGCACAATGTATTCTTTCACATTCAGTGCTGACGGAGACACGTTGCTATTTACCGATGATCACGGTCAGGACAACACCACCCGGGCAAATATCTATTATTCTCTCCGTCGTGAAAACTTTCGACGAATTCGTCCCTACAACTATGGCAGGACAGCATATAGCTTAGTGTATATGGATGACGGAACCATCTTTTACACCACCTGGTGGGAGGGAAAAGTCTACAAAATGATACGCAATGGGGCTATTCCCAATATCGACGAGAATGCGGAAGTTGCCTTTAGCCTGAGTCAGATATCGGCAGTGGGCGGTTCACATACGATATTATTCAGGCACCCGTCCAATAAATTCATGTATATGCTTTCCGACAATTTTGGCGCAGTGTTCAGAGCCGATTATGATCCGGTGGCAAAAACATTCGGTAATCCTAGCATCATTGCCGGAAACATGAACGATAAAAGTTTCAAAGGAAGGAACGGGAGGAAGCGCCCGGTTTAACAAACCACAGTTCGGTGTATTCGTAAAAAACGAGAAATACGGCGAAGGAATTGGTCCTGACAACGACCAATATGACTTCTATTTTTGTGACAGAGAAAATCACTGCATCTGGAAACTGGATCCTCATGGGTAGCGTCTCTTGCAGCCGGACGAAGTAACGAAAACGCCGACGGCAAAATATGGGGATACGTAGACGGCAATCCATTGCATGAGGCACGTTTCAATCAGCCAGCCGGTCTTGCTTACGACCCTGATACAGATATGTTCTATATTGGAGATATTGATAATAAAGGGATTCGTTATATGACAACGGAATAATACTATTTAAAACACAAGTAAATATGAGAAATGTAATCTTACTATTTTTATTGATAGTAGGCTGGACAACTACAGTCTGCGCTCAAAATGAACAAGAGACGATTGAGGTGACGGGAATCGTCACTGATCCAAAGAACGAACCTTTAATAGGCGTGAACGTTACAGCAAGAAATATGCCCGGCTTCGGTGCGATAACAGACATAAACGGACGTTACAAGATCAAGGTTCCCAATTACTCTTACTTGATTTTTTTTTCCTATGTGGGATTTACAAAGCAGGAAATCTTTATCAAAGACAAAAAATCATTAACATCGTTATGGCAGAGACGAAAGAAACGGTCATCGACGAGGTTGTTGTCACAGGGACCGGTGCTCAGAAGAAGGTAACTGTGACAGGTGCCGTTACCACAGTCGACGTTTCCCAGCTACGTACTCCGACGGCAAGCATCACCAATGCTCTTGCAGGCAATGTAGCCGGTATACTCGCCCGCCAGACTTCCGGACAGCCGGGTAGCAATATTTCTGAGTTCTGGATACGTGGTATCTCCACTTTCGGTGCCGGAGGCAGTGCATTGGTGTTGGTCGATGGCTTCGAACGTGATATGAATGAAATCAATGTGGAAGATATCCAGGACTTCTCCGTGTTGAAAGATGCCTCCGCAACAGCCATTTACGGTTCACGCGGTGCAAATGGCGTTGTCTTGATCACGACCAAACGCGGCAAGGAAGGGAAGACCCGCGTCAATGCCAAAGTAGAAACCTCGTATAATACACGCACCAGAACTCCGGAATTTGTGGACGGTCCAACATATGCCCGCATGATGAACGAAGCCTTGGTTAGTCGTAGTCAGGCTCCGGCCTATAGCGAAAGCGACTTGGAACTGTTTGCAAACGGGCTGGATCAGGATCTTTTTCCCTAATGTGGACTGGATGAACTTAATACTGAAAGACGGTGCCCCCACTTATCGCGCAACTGTAGACTTGACCGGAGGTGGTACGGTAGCCCGCTATTTCATTTCTGCCAGTTATGTAAATGAAGGCGGCATGTACGAAACGGATCGTGCAATGACGGACTATAACACCAATGCCAACTACCATCGCTGGAACTACCGCATGAATGTAGACATAGACCTGACAAAATCCACGCTGCTAAAAGTAGGCGTATCGGGTTCTTTGGACAAGCAGAACCTGCCGGGAAGCCAGTATCATGAAATATGGCACTCGCTAATGGGATACAGTCCCATCGCTTCTCCAGTACAGTATAGTGACGGGAAATGGGCAGCAGTCGGTAGTGAAGGACGAAGAAATCCGTGGGTACTGACCACCCAGCAGGGATATCAGGAAACATGGAAGAATAAAATACAGACTACGGTTAATCTTGAACAAGATTTGAAATTTATCACAAAGGGATTAAAATTCTACGGACGTTTCGATTCGATACATATACGGATAACGGTGACAACCGTTTCAAATGGCCGGAAAGTTGGTTAGCGGAACGGCAGCGTACCTCCGACGGAGAATTGCAATTCAGAAGAATAGAGGCGCAGAAACTGATGGACGGAACGATGTATTCAAGTGGACAACGGAAGGAATACTTGGAGGCAGAGCTACACTATAACCGTACGTTTGGCGACCACATGCTAGGGGCCGTTTTAAAGTATTCTCAGGATAAGACTACCAATACATCTCACAACGGCAATACAGATAGCTACGAGAAGATTGTGCAGAGTATTCAGAATCGTCATCAGGGGTTTGCAGGACGTTTCACATACGGATGGAAATACCGCTACTTCTTTGACTTTAATTTCGGTTACAACGGCTCCGAGAACTTCGCCTCAGGTCAGCAGTTTGGATTCTTTCCCGCCTATTCTGTAGCATGGAACATCGCTGAAGAGTCAATCATCAAGAAACATCTCAAATGGCTGAATATGTTTAAGCTGCGCTACTCATACGGTAAGGTAGGTAACGACAATGTGGGAACCCGCTTCCCATACGTAGAGAAATTCGGGACATGGGATGAAGACGGTTATTATTACGGTGATATCGGCACCAGTAATTATTATTATACCGGACTGACCTATTCGAGAATTGCGTCAAGCAGCATCACTTGGGAGGTAGCCAAGAAACATGACCTCGGACTTGACTTCTCTATGTTCAATGATAAGTTCAGTGGCAGCATTGACTACTTCCACGAACAACGCAACGGTATTTATATGGTACGTAGTTACCTTCCTCAGATCATCGGTCTGAATCACATCACAACGAAACCTTATGCCAACGTGGGATCTGTCTTGTCCGAAGGTTTTGACGGTAATATCGCTTATAAGCAGAGAATAGGTGAGGTAGATCTTACAGTACGTGCCAACATGACCTATAGTAAGAATGAAATCAAGGAGTATGACGAAGAGAACAGCCGCTATCCGTATAAGATGAAATACGGATTCCGTGTAGACCAGGCACGCGGCCTGATAGCCGAAGGATTGTTTAAGGATTATGAAGAAATCCGTAACAGACCCTCACAGGGTTCAGGCATCATGCCGGGAGACATCAAATACAAGGACGTAAACGGTGACGGAGTCATTAACGGAGATGACGAAGTGCCCATTGGTGCGACCACCCGCCCTAACCTGATTTACGGGTTCGGTGTATCTGCACAATGGAAAGGATTTGATATCAACGTTCACTTCCAAGGAGCCGGCAAGTCATCCTTCTTCATAGACGGATTCACCGTATATCCATTCCAAGAGAAGTCATGGGGCAATATTCTGACGGATGTAGTGGGTAACTACTGGTCGCTGGGAACCAACGAAGATCCGAATGCCAAATACCCGCGTCTGAGTTATGGAGGTAATAGCAACAACTATCGTGCTTCTACTTACTGGCTGCGAAACGGTTCGTACATCCGTTTAAAGAATGTGGAATTAGGTTACAGCATCCCCAAACGGTTTGTCAATAAACTCCATTTGGACCGTGTGCGCCTCTACCTGATGGGAACGAATCTGCTGACCTTCTCCGACTTTAAGCTTTGGGATCCGGAACTGGGTAGTTCCAATGGACAACAATATCCGTTATCCAGAACAGTGACCATCGGACTGACGGTAGGAATCTAAAACAATCATTAAAAGAAAAGTTATGAATAAAAATAAATACATTTTATTGGGGAGCAGTGGTACTCGGCTTGGGACTCACTTCCTGTTCCGATTTCCTAAATGTAGATCGCTATTTCAGAGACCCAACAATCTACAGAACGCATTTTCTCGGACAAAGACTATACACTTCAATGGCTGTCATTCTGCTACAGTCGCCTGCAGGGAGATAATCTGGAGGTGGGACACAGTGACGTATGCCCTTTCAATTTCTCAGACGACCAAGTATTCAACGAACGAGGAGACCGTTTTGCCAAATTCAAACGCGGCGAATATTTAAATTCCACTGGTGGCCAAAATGCTTGGAAATGGTCGTATGACGGAATCTATCAAGCCTCCATTCTACTGAATGAATTGTATGAGAATGAAGATCTCACTCCGGAGGAAGTGACGGACGTAAGAGGACAGGCCCGTTTTCTGCGTGCCTATTTTCTACTGGTTACTGCTGAGAAAATTCGGTCCGATACCTATTCTACCACCGGAAGGAGCCGACTATACAAAATCGTATGACGAGCTGGCCTACCCACGTAAAACCTATGATGAGTGCGTGTCATTCATCACTTCGGAACTGGAAATTGCAGCTACCGAACTGTTCGAAAACGCGATAACTTGAACATTGCCCGCCCGACTAAAGGGGCCGCGTTGGCTGTACGTGCCAAAGTTTTTCCTTTATGCTGCCAGTCCGCTGGTAAACGGAAATACGGAAATGGCAGACTTCACCAACAAGGACGGGCAACAGTTGATTCCACAAGAATACAATGAAGAGAAATGGGCAAAAGCCGCTGCTGCTGCCAGAGACATGATCGAGTACTCGGAAATGAGCGGACTCTACAAACTTTATACTTTGAAAGACGCCCGGTTAGTACAGACGAGGCTTATCCAACCACTATTGAACCGCCATATCATGAGGAATACAGTAACAAGCCTTTTCCGGAAGGATGGTCCAATATAGATCCATTTGAATCATATCGGTCTCTTTTTAATGGAGATATCTATGCAGCCGAAAATCCGGAACTTATTTTTACCCGAGGAACCAATGGTGACAGCAATGACTTAAAAACAGACAACACGATGGTAGATTTTCGTAAAGCATCAACTGCCCGGAACTTTTGGAGGATATAACGTACACGGAATGACCCTGAAGCAGAGTGAAGCATACGCTATGGCAGATGGTACATCATTTGACAAAGAATGCTACACATTATGGAAAGGGAAGTTCACAAACGATGAAAACAAAGATGAACACAAGTACGACAATGTAAAAAATGGGTATGGTGGGGGATATACCAACCGTGAACCTCGCTTCTATGCTTCCGTAGCTTTCAACGGAGCTCAATGGAACGCACTGAGCATTAAGGAAGAAGGAGGAAAAGACTCACGAAATAAACAAATCTGGTATTATCGCGGAGCAACCGACGGTCGTATCAATGGATCTGATAACTGGTGCATTACGGGCATCGGCATCATGAAATATGTAAATCGAACGATTGCGCCAAATGGGGAGGCTCTATCTACCAAAAAGTGGAACCTACACTTCGTTATGCCGACATATTACTAATGTATGCAGAAGCACTGAATAATATTTCGAAGGGACACACTACCAGGTGACCTCATGGGACGGAAGCCAGACTTACGACATCTTCCGTGACAAAAGAACAGATGCGACGTGGAGTTAAGCCTGTCCGTATGCGTGCCGGAGTCCCCGACTATAGCGATGAAGTATATGAAAACCCGAAAAAATTCTTTGAAAAAATAGTTCATGAACGGCAGATCGAATTCTTTGCGGAAACCCAACGCTACTATGACCTGCGTCGTTGGAAAATTGTCGAAGAACATGAAGGAGAACAAATCTACGGTTGCAATACACTGATGAACGAAGAATACAAGGACATGTTTTATCTGCCAGTCAGAGTGGCCGAACTACAGACTTCTTTCTCACGCAAACAGTACTTCTGGCCTATCAGCTTCGATGAGCTGAAAACGCAACAATAATCTCTCACAAGCTCCCGGATGGCAGAATTATGATTAGTGTTAACATTATAAACCAAAAGATCAATATGAGAAAATTATATATTTTAGGAATGATACTGGGGATGTATGCAACATTCAGTGCATGCAATGACGAGTGGAAAGATGAACTTTACACACAGATGCTTTCTTTCAAGGCACCTTTAGGTGACAACGGCTTGAGTGAAATTTATGTACGCTATCAGCCGGATGGAACAGGAATATACCAGTTGCCGGTCATTGTCAGCGGCTCGAAAAGCAACAGTCGGAATATCGATGCAAAAATAGCCGTGGATGAGGATACGCTCCGAATACTTAACCAGGAAAAATTCCCTGTAGGTCGTCAGGACCTCTGGTATGTCCCCCTTGCAGAACAGCATTATTCTTTTGAATCAAACATTTGCCATATTCCTGCGGGAGAGAATATACAGCTCTACCCCCATCCATTTCAACTTTAACGGGTTGGAACTGGATGAGAAATACGTACTTCCGCTGACTATTGAAGAAGACCCTTCTTATGTTCAAAACAAATATAAGGGACGTTATAAAGCGCTGCTGGGAGTCAATCTGTTCAATGACTACTCAGGAACGTATAACACCACGCTGATGAACATCTACATCGAAGGAACGACAACCGATCCCGCTAAGGTAGATACGCGCTTAGCCCGCGTAGTGGACGAGAATACCATTTTCTTCTATGCCGGTTCAACGTGGGTGGAAGATGAGAACCGCTCCAGGTATAAAGTATTCGTCGAGTTTGAAGAAGGAACGGAGGACGAGGAAGGTACTATTAAAGGAAAGCTGAGATTGTACGGTGACGAAGGCGAACCGGGAATCAATATCCGACCATTGGGAGAATGCAAATATGAAAAACGAATCATTCAGCACGAGACCATCAAATATATGGAACGCCACCTTACCACACTGGAACTGAGTTATAAGTACACGGATGTCACTTCCAATCCGGATTATCCGATAACTTACGAAGTAAAAGGTTCTATGACAATGGAACGCCAGATCAACCCGTTGATACCGGATGAGGATCAAGCTATTGAATGGTAAGAGAAAATTAAAAAAGGAGGAGACAAGCACTTGATTAAACATAGAAGCTTATCTCCTCTTTCTTTTATCAGGATACTCCATACAGCATTTTTTATTAGATGATACGAATGCAAACACCATACTAGTCATAAGGTATTCGAGATTGATGAAGAATAATAACCCCCTAAAAAAACGTAAGTATCCGACAGCCATATATGGGAATATATTTATTACATTTGCGGAAGAATCTTGAATTTTAAATTATAGGCTAATTCGGCTCTCATAACTTATCATTCAACGTTTCAAATTAGTAATTCAAAATTAATCATTATGACCCCACAAGAGTTTTTAAAAAGGACCTGTTCGCCGAAAATGCAGGCGTAGTATTGCTTGAAGTACGCGAAGGATACAGTAAAGCCAAACTGGAAATAAAACCCGAACATCTTAATGCCGGAGCGCGGACACAAGGAGGAGCGATTTTCACGCTGGCAGATCTGGCACTCGCCGCAGCTGCCAATTCGCACGGCACACTCGCTTTCTCTCTTTCATCCTCAATCACTTTTCTGCGTGCCAGCGGTCCGGGCGACACCCCTCTATGCCGAGGCACGCGAACGGTATATCGGCCGAAAGCACCGGCTGCTATCAAGTAGATATTACTAACCAGAACGGAGACTTGATCGCTACATTCGAATCAAGTGTTTTCCGGAAAGATCAGAAAGTACCTTTTACTCTGTAGACAGACTATTTAACTATAGAAGTCAATGGATGACGGTGACCTCTGACATCATTTAAGAAAGCTTTGGCTGAACCGAAATTCAAGAACATATCTAAACGGACAGGAAGGTGGTTCTTATCATCTGTTACGAAGAAAGTAATCACTTCCTTTTCTTTCCCTTTTTTATCGTATTCAACTAATGAGAAGATCAGGCAGCGATAGGTAACCCCATTTTCCGCTTTCACATTCTCTTTTCCCCGATAAATCAGTGTCTGCTCTTCCACTTTACGTCCGGTAGCCATCGGGAATTTGATTTTATCCCCTACCTTATAATCAGCAGGATCATAAGAACGCGCTTGGGCAAGGATAGTCAGCATATCGTAGATGCAGCGACTGTCGCTTTCTTCCGACTCCTGAACTTCTCCGTCACGGAACGTACGTTTTTGTTTGGCAAAGCAAAGGCCGTCTTTATAAGAGAACCAAGCCTCATCTACCGTATACCGTTTCCCTTCTTCAGCACCTTTGCGAAAATAACGAGGTTCCAGTTTTTCACCCATGACGCAAGTCAGTGTATCGCGCATCTTGAAAAGAAGTCGGCACGCTTGCTACCTAAGGCAAGCAGATTGATACGGTAAGCCGGTTCCGAATGATAGGTAGTTGCATTAGTCGTCAGACTGGCTATACCTGCTTTCACCCAAACGAATTTCCAGTTGAAGTACAAGTCGTACATTACATGCTCTCCGGATTGAAAAGCATCGTTTTTAGCTTCACACTGAGCATTGGCAGGAAGCGCAAAACTTCCCATCAACAATGCAAAATTCCAACAATTAGATGACGTCGCAAATTAGCGACGGTTACGGTTTTGGTTATTTCTATCTCTTTTCTTTCTTTCTTTTTCTTGTCTTCATCTGGTTTTTGTTTTTTTAGTTCATCCGGTTTCTGTTTGTCTACAGGAGTTGCGTGTATATCCCAGTTTTGGTCAACATCCCATAACGCTTTATATTCAACAACCTTGGGGAAATAGTAAACTTCTTCCGGTTGTATGCCCTTTTCAAAGTCTCCGTATCCCATTCTCCGTTTCCATTTCTATCATTAATCAGTCTGGCGGCATATTTCCCGGATTCAGGTAATAGAAATCTGCCCTTCCATCCTCCACCAGTCTTCGTCGAACCACTTTATCTTGGGTATCCAGTAATTCTACAAATGCCTGAGGATCTGCTCCTGTAACAATAAAATGAAGAGTAAAATATTCATCCTCGCTACGTACCTTAAATGATTGTTTTATCTTATCGGTAAACAAACCATAAATGCCATGAAACGCAGTTGAGTCCACCGAGAACTCATATTCCATTGTAGGCTCCCAATCATTTTTCCGGATACAGATTAAACCGCCTCAGATTCAATGAGTCTTGTTCGAATTCGAAAGGAATATCTTTCCAAATCGTATCCACCTTCTGCCGCAGATGAATTGCCGCAGTATCAAAACTTGCAATCGGCTCCTCAAAATCCAAAGAAATGTACCCATACACATCCATTGATGAAGGTGCATTCACATTCACCGGTAAGAATTTAGTCGGTATCGGCTCATCTTCTTCACCCTCTTTCTTTTCTTCTTTTCTTCTTCTCGGGCTCTTCTTTGGTCAGAGTCTTTTTGTTTGGATACCAATTTCAATGTATCTGTACGCGGAATTAACTGGTTCAACGTATCCGTATAAAGATAGGTAAGGCTAAGAGCCAGAGTATCCTGTTTATAGAGCAAAGAGTCCTTTACCCAATAATGAATCGTATCGTTCCGCTGGTTCTTTTCTATCACAAAAGCCTCCTTTTCATCGAAGTTCAACCCTTTCAGTACAGGCAGGGTATCTGCTTTGCCAAGCAAAATAAAAAGTGAACTTATGAGGAACCAGTCTTTCGGACTTAATCAGATACTGTGAATAATTAAATTCCTTAAAAGCACGGAGAATTACATCATCCGGCAAATAATGCATATATTTCTTCTCAAAAACCTAATACAAAAACCCATGAAGAAACAACTGCTATTTTGCTGCTTGGCCACGTTAGGACTAAACGCCATGCAAGCACAAAACTTCAATGAGTGGAAAGATCCGGAAGTGAATTCCGTAAACCGCTCGACAATGCACACTAATTATTTCGCCTATGCATCGGCTGATGAAGCCAAAGCCGGAATCAAAGAAAACTCAAAGAATTTTATGACCCTGAACGGGCTTTGGAAATTCAACTGGGTGAGAAACGCGGATGCACGTCCGACCGATTTCTTCCAGACTAATTTCAATGACAAGGGCTGGGACAATATTAAGGTGCCCGGAGTATTGGAGTTAAACGGATACGGAGACCCGATCTATGTAAACGTAGGATATGCATGGAGAAGCCAGTTCAAGAACAATCCCCCCTTTGTTCCCGTTGAAAACAATCATGTAGGTTCTTACCGGAAAGAAATCACTCTGCCCGCCGACTGGAAAGGGAAAGAGATTTTTGCCCATTTCGGTTCAGTAACTTCTAATATGTACCTTTGGGTAAACGGACGCTATGTGGGATACAGCGAAGACAGTAAATTGGAAGCTGAATTCAACCTGACAAACTATCTGAAACCAGGAAAAAACATCATCGCTTTCCAAGTATTCCGTTGGTGCGACGGCACTTATCTGGAAGATCAGGATTTCTTTCGCTACTCCGGTGTGGGACGCGACTGTTATCTTTATGCCCGCGATAAGAAATATATCCAGGATATTCGTGTAACTCCCGACCTCGACAGCCAATATAAAGACGGGACATTGAATATCTCTGTAGACTTGAAAGGTAGCGGCACAGTGGCCTTAAACCTGACAGACGCACAAGGAAAAAGTGTAGCCACAGCCGATCTGAAAGGTTCCGGCAAATTGAACACGACTATCAACGTAGCCAATCCTGCCAAATGGACTGCTGAAACACCTAATCTTTACACACTGACTGCCACTCTGAAAAACGGCAATAATACCGTAGAAGTGCTTCCTATCAAAGTAGGTTTCCGCAAGATTGAACTAAAGGGCGGACAAATACTCGTCAACGGCCAACCAGTACTCTTTAAAGGAGCCGACCGTCATGAAATGGACCCGGACGGTGGTTATGTCGTTTCCCTCGAACGTATGATACAAGATATCAAGGTTATGAAACAGCTTAATATCAATGCTGTACGTACCTGCCACTATCCGGACGACAACCGTTGGTATGACCTCTGCGACCAATACGGTCTGTACGTAGTAGCCGAGGCAAATGTGGAATCCCACGGTATGGGTTACGGTGACAAGACACTCGCCAAAAACCCAAGTTACGCCAAAGCTCATTTGGAACGCAACGAACGCAATGTTCAACGCGGTTACAATCACCCTTCTATCATCTTCTGGTCACTCGGTAACGAAGCCGGTATGGGACCGAACTTTGAAAAATGTTATACTTGGATTAAAAACGAAGACAAATCACGTGCCGTACAGTATGAACAGGCGAGGACCAGCGAATTTACAGACATTTTCTGTCCGATGTACTACGGCTACGATGCGTGCGTCAAGTATTCCGAAGGCAATATTCAGAAACCGTTGATTCAATGCGAATACGCTCATGCTATGGGTAATTCTCAAGGCGGATTCAAAGAATACTGGGATATCATCCGCAAATATCCGAAATATCAGGGTGGATTTATATGGGACTTCGTAGACCAGTCCTGCCATTGGAAAAATAAAGACGGAGTGGATATCTACGGCTACGGAGGCGACTTCAATAAATATGACGGCTCGGATAATAACTTCTGCGACAACGGTCTGATTAGTCCCGACCGTGTGCCCAATCCGCACGCTTATGAAGTAGGTTATTTCTATCAGAACATTTGGACAACTGTTGCCGATCTTGCTAAAGGCGAAATTAATATTTTCAACGAGAATTTCTTCCGTGACCTTTCCGCATATTATATGGAATGGAAATTACTGGCAAACGGAGAAGTGGTACAGACAGGCATTGTTTCAGACCTGAAAGTAGCGCCTCAGCAGACGGTTAAAGTCCAATTACCTTTTGACACAAAGAATATCTGCCCTTGCAAGGAGCTGCTGCTCAACGTCAGTTACAAGCTTAAAGCTGCCGAAACTCTCCTGCCTGCCGGAACCACCATTGCTTATGACCAACTAAGCATCCGCGATTACAAAGCACCGGAACTGAAACTGGAAAACCAACAAACTTCCAATGTTGCAGTTATCGTTCCTACTATTCAGGATAACGACAGAAATTATCTGATTGTTAACGGCGAGGACTTCACCCTCGAATTTAACAAGCATAACGGTTATCTCTGCCGCTATGACGTAAACGGAATGCAGCTAATGGAAGACGGCAGTCTCCTGACTCCTAACTTCTGGCGTGCACCGACCGACAATGATTACGGAGCAGGATTACAGAACAGATATGCAGCCTGGAAGAACCCGGTACTGAAACTAACTTCTCTGAAACATGCGATTGAAAACGAACAGGCCGTAGTTCGTGCCGAATATGATATGCAGTCAATAGGTGGAAAATTGTTCTTGACTTATACTATCAATAACTTGGGCGCAGTGAAGGTGAACCAGAAAATGGTAGCTGACAAGAGCAAGAAAGTTTCTGAAATGTTCCGTTTCGGTATGCAGTTCCGTATGCCTCTTGCATTTAACGAAATTGAGTATTACGGACGTGGCCCGGTAGAAAATTATTCGGACCGTAATCACGCCGCTATGCTCGGCAAATACCGCCAGACGGTAGAAGAACAATTCTATCCGTACATCCGTCCGCAGGAAACCGGCACAAAAACAGATATCCGCTGGTGGAGACTGTTAAACATCGGTGGTAACGGATTGCAATTCGTCTCAGACGCTCCGTTCTCTGCTTCCGCACTGAATTACACAATCGAATCACTGGATGACGGTGCCGGCAAAGACCAGCGTCACTCACCGGAAGTAGAAAAAGCCAATTTCACTAATTTCTGTATTGATAAAGCACAAACAGGACTTGCATGTGTCAACAGTTGGGGAGCTATTCCATTGGAGAAATACAGACTTCCTTACCAAGATTATGAGTTAAGTTTTATTATGACTCCCGTCTATCATAAACTAAAGTAAAAAACATAGTTAAAAAACACGGTATCAGAGAACAAGAATACCGAATTTAAAGTACTTTTGCAGCCGGAAACTGATTCTATCAAATCAGTTTCCGGCCTTTTTTCCTTAAACCATCCCTCTATACAAGAGAATAACACACGTGCAACAAAACGCATCAATTTAAAAACAGATAAATAAGAAGTATGAAAAGTAGAATTGTTTTATTTGCATTTTGCTTAGCCCTTTTGTCTAGTTGCGGCAATAAGGGCAATGACACGGGGAAAGTCCCAGAATATGCAGTACAAGAATTACAAAAAACAACTGCAAATCTAACGACAGCTTATCCGGCTACTATTAAAGGTAAACAAGACGTAGAAATTCGTCCGCAGGTTTCCGGTTTCATCACTAAATTATGTGTTGATGAAGGAGCTACCGTGCGCAAAGGACAAGTACTGTTCATTGTCGACCCTACTCAGTACGAAGCAGCCGTACGCACTGCCAAAGCAGCAGTTGCCACAGCCGAAGCGGCAGTGAGCACTCAACAAATGACGTATGACAACAAAAAAGAGCTGAACAAGAAACAAATCATCAGCGACTATGATCTGGCAATGGCAGAAAACTCTCTGGCACAAACCAAGGCACAACTGGCCCAAGCTAAGGCACAACTGACCACTGCTCAGCAGAATTTATCATTTACACAAGTCAAGAGTCCGTCAGACGGTGTAATCAACAATATCCCTTATCGTGTAGGAGCGCTTGTCAGCCCTTCTATCGCTACGCCCATGACTACCGTATCCGAGATCGATGAAGTGTATGTATACTTCTCCATGACAGAAAAAGAATTACTGGCTATGACTAAATCCGGAAGTACCATCAAAGAAGAAATCAGCAAAATACCAACTATCAAGCTGCAGCTGATTGATGGCTCCACATACGCCATGGAAGGTAAAGTAGACGCTATCACAGGCGTTATCGACCAGTCTACCGGTTCGGTAAGTATCCGTGCTATCTTCCCTAACAAGGAACATATGCTTCGTAGTGGTGGAACTGCCAACGTTCTGATCCCTTATAATATGGAAAACGTTATCAGCATCCCACAATCGGCTACTGTAGAAATCCAGGACAAGAAATTCGTTTATGTGTTACAACCGGACAACACGTTAAAATATACGGAAATCGGCATTTTCAACTTAGATAACGGAAAAGAATATCTGGTCACTTCCGGATTGAATGCAGGAGATAAAATCGTAATCGAAGGTGTACAAAACCTGAAAGACGGTCAGAAGATTCAACCGATCACCCCCGCACAAAAAGAAGCGAACTACCAACAACATTTGAAAGACCAACATGACGGTAACCTAGCCACAGCTTTCAATTAATAATCAGATAATCGTATGAAATTAGATAGATTTATTAACCGTCCGGTACTATCAACCGTTATTTCTATCCTGATAGTCATCTTGGGAGCTATCGGATTGGCAACACTGCCTATCACGCAGTATCCGGACATTGCGCCTCCTACCGTATCGGTAAGAGCCACATATACGGGTGCCAGTGCATCGACCGTATTGAACTCCGTAATCGCTCCGTTGGAAGAACAGATCAATGGTGTAGAAAACATGATGTATATGACCTCCAACGCCTCTAACACTGGTGCCGGAGATATTTCCATTTACTTCAAACAGGGAACAGACCCGGATATGGCTGCCGTTAACGTACAGAACCGTGTTTCCATGGCACAAGGACTACTGCCTGCCGAAGTAACCAAAGTCGGCGTGACAACACAGAAACGTCAGACATCTATGCTGGTGGTATTTTCCCTTTATGACGAAAGCGATACATACACAGATGCTTTCATCGAGAACTATGCAAAAATCAACTTGATTCCTCAGGTTCAACGTGTACAGGGTGTAGGTGATGCCAGTGTGATGGGTCAGGACTACTCCATGCGTATCTGGCTGAGACCGGACGTAATGGCGCAATACAAGTTGGTTCCGGGTGATGTGTCCGCAGCGCTGGCAGAACAGAACGTGGAAGCTGCTCCGGGACAATTCGGTGAACGCAGTAACCAAACTTTCCAATATACCATTCGTTACAAAGGACGTCTGCAACAGCCGGAAGAGTTTGAGAACATTGTAATCAAGTCTTTGCCCGACGGTGAAGTGCTTCGTTTGAACGACATTGCCGAAATCCAGTTAGACCGCTTGGGATATAACTTTACCAACCGTGTAAACGGACACAAAGCTGTAACCTGTATCGTTTATCAGATGGCTGGGACAAATGCTACACAAACCATCAGTGACATTCAAGCATTACTGGATGAAGCCTCCCAATCACTGCCGGCCGGTTTGAAGATAAACGTTTCCATGAATGCCAACGACTTCTTGTTCGCTTCAATTCATGAGGTATTGAAAACATTGATTGAGGCATTCATCCTGGTATTTATTGTAGTATATATCTTCTTGCAGGATTTACGTTCTACATTGATTCCTACTATTGCCATTCCGGTAGCTCTTATCGGTACATTCTTCATACTGTCTTTAGTGGGATTCAGTTTGAACTTGCTAACGTTATGTGCGCTTGTGCTCGCCATTGCGATTGTGGTCGATGACGCCATTGTGGTTGTCGAGGGTGTACACGCCAAGTTGGACCAGGGCTACACTTCCGCCCGTCTGGCTTCTATCGACGCGATGAACGAGTTAGGTGGCGCTATCGTATCCATTACACTAGTCATGATGGCCGTGTTTGTTCCGGTAAGCTTCATGGGTGGAACGGCAGGAACATTTTACCGCCAGTTTGGTATGACAATGGCTATTGCCATTGGTCTGTCCGCCTTGAATGCTTTGACATTAAGCCCCGCCTTGTGTGCTGTTCTTCTGAAACCGCATAAACAGGAAGGTTCCGAAGATATTCCTCCATTGAAGGAGCGTATGAAGACAGCCTATAAAACGGCTCATACAACAATGATCAACAGATACACCGAAGCTATCGGAAAGATGCTGCATCCGGGAATCACACTCACATTCACACTTGTTGCCATACTTGGTATGATCTTCGGCCTTTTCAACATCAATCCGATAATTACTGCCATCTTCATACTTCTTAGTATTTTGGCATTAATCGGAATGAGTACGAATAAATTCAAGAACAGATTCAACGATACCTATGAATCTATTTTGAAACGGTACAAGAAACGCGTATTGTTCTTCATTCAAAAGAAGTGGTTGTCTATGGGACTGGTCGTTGCTTCCATTGTCTTACTTATGTTCTTCATGAACACCACTCCGACAGGTATGGTACCTAATGAAGACACCGGTACATTGATGGGAGCTGTAACCTTGCCGCCGGGTACATCACAAGACCACTCGGAAGAAATCTTGGCACGTGTAGACAGTCTGATTGCCTCTGATCCTGCCGTAGCTTCACGCACATTGATTTCCGGTTTCAGTTTCATCGGTGGACAAGGCCCATCCTACGGTTCTTTCATCATCAAGTTGAAAGACTGGGACGACCGTTCAATGATACAGAACTCTGACGTTGTCGTAGGTTCCTTATATATGCGTGCACAAAAAATCATCAAAGAAGCACAGGTATTGTTCTTCGCTCCACCGATGATTCCGGGTTACTCGGCATCTACGGATATTGAAGTGAACATGCAGGATAAGACGGGTGGAGACCTGAACAAGTTCTTCGATGTGGTCAACGATTATACCGCTGCGCTGGAAGCCCGTCCTGAAATCAATTCGGCGAAGACAACATTCAACCCGAATTTCCCGCAATACATGATTGATATTGACGCGGCGGCTTGTAAGAAAGCAGGCATCAGCCCGAGTGACATCCTTACTACCATGCAAGGATATTATGGTGGTCTGTATGCATCCAACTTCAACCGTTTCGGTAAGATGTATCGTGTAATGATTCAGTCAGACCCGCTATCACGTAAGAACCTGGAATCCTTGAAAAATATCAAGGTTCGCAACAGTGCCGGCGAAATGGCTCCTATCTCACAATTCATCACTGTTGATAAAGTATATGGTCCGGATATCATCAGCCGTTTCAACCTTTACACTTCCATGAAAGTGATGGTGGCTCCTGCCAGCGGTTATACATCCGGTCAGGCATTGACTGCGTTGGCAGAAGTAGCCGGTCAAAATCTTCCGGCCGGTTATACTTACGAATTGGGTGGTATGGCACGTGAAGAGGCACAGAGCAGTGGAAGTGCTACCGGATTGATTTTCATCCTCTGCTTCGTATTCGTTTACCTGTTGCTGAGTGCACAGTACGAAAGTTATATACTTCCGTTGGCCGTGTTGCTGTCCGTTCCGTTCGGTTTGTTAGGCAGCTTCCTGTTTGTCAACGGGTGAGTGCTATCGGTAATATCTCGATGTTAAAGATGATTCTCGGTACGATGTCCAACAATATCTATATGCAGATTGCGTTAATCATGTTGATGGGTCTGTTGGCGAAAAATGCAATTCTGATTGTAGAGTTCGCCCTCGATCGTCGTAAGATGGGCATGAGTATCACGTGGGCAGCCGTATTAGGTGCCGGTGCCCGTCTCCGTCCTATCTTAATGACATCATTGGCGATGGTAGTCGGATTACTTCCGTTAATGTTCGCCTTCGGAGTAGGTGCTCACGGTAACCGTACACTAGGTACTGCCTCTATCGGTGGTATGTTAATCGGTATGATTTGCCAGATTTTCATTGTTCCTGTACTGTTCGTAATCTTCCAGTACTTACAAGAGAAGGTGAAACCGATGGAATGGGAGGATATTGACAACACGGATGCCGTAACTGAGATTGAACAATACGCTAAATAATGAAATTCGATATGAAGAAACAGATTCTATATATGGTGTGTGCAACTGCTCTCCTGAGTAGCTGCCACATCTATAAGTCGTATGACAGACCCGAAGACATTACTACTTCCGGGCTATATCGTGACCCGATTGCGGAGAATGATACACTGGTTTCGGATACAACCAACTTCGGCAATCTGCCGTGGAGAGAAGTCTTCACCGACCCGCAGTTACAGTCTCTCATCGAAGCGGGACTGAAACAAAACACTGACCTCTTGACCGCTGCCCAAAATGTAAAAGCAGCAGAAGCATCTCTGCTGTCGGCACGCCTGGCTTATGCTCCGTCCTTGGGACTGTCTCCGCAAGGAACAATCAGCAGCTTTGACAAGAATGCAGCTACCAAAACCTATTCATTGCCCGTCACTGCCAGCTGGCAAGTCGACTTGTTCGGGCAGTTGCTGAACTCCAAACGGAATGCTCAGGTCACTTTAAAGCAGACGAAAGCTTACCGTCAGGCTGTACAAACGCAAGTTATCTCCAACATTGCCAATATGTATTATACACTAATGATGTTGGACCGTCAGTTGGAAATAACCAAGTCTACAGCCGAAATCCTGAAAAAGAATGCCGAAACAATGGAAGCGATGAAAGACGCTGCCATGTACAATATCAATTCAACCGGTGTAGAACAAAGCAAGGCTGCTTATGCCCAAGTGCTTGCCAGCATTCCGGACATCGAGCAGAGTATCCGTGAAACGGAAAATGCCCTGTCTACATTTTTGGGTGAAGCTCCGCACGCTATCAAACGCGGTACACTGGAAGCACAAGTACTTCCGACAGAACTTTCTGCCGGTGTACCTATCCAGTTATTATCCAACCGTCCGGACGTAAAAGCTGCAGAAATGGCTTTGGCCAGTTGCTACTATAATACGAACTCCGCCCGTGCCGCTTTCTATCCGCAGATCACTCTCAGCGGTTCTGCCGGATGGACAAACAGTGCAGGTTCCGCCATTATCAATCCGGGTAAGTTACTGGCTTCTGCAGTCGGTTCTCTGACACAACCTCTATTCTATCGGGGACAAAACATCGCTCGTCTGAAAGCTGCAAAAGCACAAGAAGAATCAGCGAAACTATCCTTCCAGCAGGCACTATTGAATGCTGGAAGTGAGGTCAGCAATGCGCTAAGTTTATACCAAAAAACCAGCGAAAAGGTAGAATCTCGCCGGTTACAAGTAGAATCTGCTAAAAAAGCTTCGGAAGATACAAAAGAATTGTTTAACTTAGGGACGTCAACCTATCTGGAAGTATTGTCGGCACAGCAATCTTATCTGAGCGCACAGATTTCTCAGGTTTCCGACTGTTTCGACAAGATGCAGGCTGTGGTCAGCCTCTACCAGGCATTAGGCGGTGGAAGAGAAGATTAACTTTAAACATATACTATTATGATTAGTCCGTTAGCTTACGTAGACCCCGAAGCGAAATTAGGCAAGAATGTAACTGTCCTGCCGTTTGCCTACATCGAGAAGGATGTGGAAATCGGCGATGACTGTACCATCATGTCATACGCCAGTATCCTGAAAGGTACAAAAATGGGGAAAGGAAACAAAATACATCAGAATGCTGTCCTGGGAGCGGAACCGCAAGATTTTCATTACACAGGCGAAGCAAGTCGGTTGATTATCGGTGACAACAACGACATTCGTGAAAATGTGGTTATCAGCCGTGCTACCTTTGGCGGCAATGCTACCAAGATCGGTAACGGAAATTACCTAATGGATAAAGTACACCTCTGCCATGACGTACAAATCAACAATAACTGTGTGGTAGGTATCGGTACGACTATTGCAGGAGAATGCACATTGGATGACTGCGTGATTCTAAGTGGAAATGTTACTCTGCACCAATACTGCCACATCGGTAGCTGGACACTTGTACAGAGTGGTTGCCGTGTTTCTAAAGATGTACCTCCGTATGTAATTATGTCCGGAAACCCCGTTGCATACCATGGAGTGAACGCGGTGGTTCTTTCACAACATCACAATACATCCGAAAGGATCCTCCGTCACATCGCCAATGCATACAGACTGATTTACCAAGGTAATTTCAGTGTTCAGGATGCTGTCCAGAAGATTATCGATCAGGTTCCGATGAGTGAAGAAATCGAGAATATCGTTAACTTCGTGAAGGCTTCGGAACGAGGAATCGTGAAATAAGCAAAGTTACTTTTCAATATTGAAAGGGTGACGCCTAATAAAAAAGCGTCACCCTTTCTGTTTATAGTAGGGCGACGCTCTGTGAGTTATTATTTCGTTTCCGTTTCGTAATTATTCAAACTCCAGCGTACCGAAGAAGTCGGGACGATGGAAGTCCGGTTTCTCAATCTTTATCGGATTCCATGAAAGGAAGTGGGGGGTCTGCAATTCGTCACCACACTTGTAAAAGTTAGCTTTTATCTCCTTCTCATCGAGTGATTCGATCTGATGCTTAAAGAATACAGCATAGGGAATAATCAAGGCAACTTCCCAATCAGTTTCTTCCACACGTTCTTCAAAAGGTGTATCACCCAAACTTGACCAGCGCTGCACAAGGTCAGTCACTTCCTTCGGAGCGTGTTCTCTACCGTTGCGGGTAGGACCGACACCTATCAGGATTGTTCCGTTGCCTTTTCGCCGGGATAAAAAGATCAGTCCTTGAAAACGAGCCTCCACGTTAGCACTAACATATTTCGTGATACAAAAGAAGTTAACAAATGGCTTGATAACCCCGTTTACCACCGCAAAGAACGCTGTTTTTTCCATGTCTGCTGACGCAAACTTAGTCATATTTTTCCGTATCAGAAAAAAATACAGGCTTTGTTTGCAGGCCGAGGGGTCTTATTCTACGTTCCGCTACATTTTTCATGCCGTTCATTTACTCTGCATATAATAATTTTGCAAACAAAGGAATTGGTTATGAATCAGGCAAATGTAAAGGTGTCGTTCTACCTGAAAAAGAGCGAGGCGGATGCCGACGGGAATTGCCCCGTAATGGCAAAGTTGAATGTCGGAAAATATTCCGAAGCGGCATTCAGTGTGAAGATAAAAGTCCCGCAATCCCGCTGGTCTTCGGGACGCGCTTCCGGAAAAAGCGTGGCGGCAAAGGAAATCAACAACCGGCTGGATGAGATACGTGCGATGGCATTGAATATCTATATGGAACAGTCGGCTGTCCGTGACGGTGTGACGGCCGAAGAGGTGAAAGGCATACTGCTTGGAATGGCAAGCGGGCAGGAAACGCTTCTGGGATATTTCAGGCGGTTCATCCGCAACTTTGAAAAGCGTGTGGGGATAAACCGTACGGTAGGAAGCCTGAGAGCCTATAGCAATGCCTATAGCCATATCGAAAGATTCTTGCAGGCGCAATACAAGCTCTCCGATATTCCGTTTTCTGCGTTGGACCGTTCTTTCATTGACAAGTATGATTTGTATCTCCGGACGGAACGTAACCTCGCTCCCGGAACAATCATCAACCTGACCGTCCAACTGAAAACCATTGTCGGAGAGGCCATTGCTGACGGTATTATTACCGCCAGCCCGTTCATGGGCTACGAGCCGATGCGCCCGAAGCACGTACAGAAATATCTCACGGCAGAAGAGTTGCACAGGATTATGACCACCCCGCTTCACAGGCAGACCCTCTATCATGTCCGTGACATGTTCCTTTTTTCCTGTTTTACCGGCATTCCATACGGAGATATGCGCCTGCTGACAAAGGACAATCTATGCCTTGCGGAAGACGGAACATGGTGGATCAAGAGTGCCAGGCAGAAAACCAAGATAGAATTTGAGATTCCTCTTTTGGATTTACCGTTGCAGATTCTGAAGAAATATAGCGGTACAGCTCCCGGTGACAAGCTGCTGCCGATGTATTGCAATTCCACGCTGAACCTCTACTTGAAAGAGATTGCCCGAATCTGCCACATTGACCGTCCGTTGGTCTTCCATGCAGGACGGCATACATACGCAACGGAAATCACACTCTCTCATGGGGTCCCCCTTGAAACGGTCAGCAGGATGCTCGGCCATAGTCAGATAGAGACCACACAAATCTACGCGAAAGTGACCGATGAGAAGATAGACGCCGACACCAAGGCATTGAACCGAAAAATCTCGGAGCGTTTTTCTGTCGTCATTTAATAACCTTTTAAATGGAAAGAATATGGAAAAGAATACTGAAAAACAGAATGTCAAACGACGCAGCACTTTTGCCGTGCTGTTTTATATTAACCGCACGAAAGTGCGAAAGGACGGAATGTGCCAGCTATTGTGCAAGGTGAGCATTGATGCCGAATGGGCACAGATAGGAACCAAAGTCTCTGTCAATCCGGGCATCTGGAATCCGGAGAAAGGCCGTGCCAACGGAAGGAGCGAGAATGCCGTTACCGTGAACCGTGCCATAGATGACCTGACACGTGAGATTGCCGGACATTATGAGCGGATAAGAAACAGCCTGGGGTTCATCACGGCTGAACTGGTCAAAAACGCAGTCAAGGGTATCGGACAGAAACCGCTTACCCTGCTGGCTCTTTTCAAGGAGCATAACGAGGAGTTCAGGAAACGGGTCGGGATAGACCGCATACAGGAAACATACGACTCCTATCAGCGTTCCTACAAGCATCTTTCCGCTTTTGTCCGGGAAAAGAAAGGCGTGGAAGATGTGACGCTGCGAAGCCTTGACCGGACGTTTTATGACGATTTCGAGGTATTCCTGCGGACTGACCGCAACCTGAAACCCAAAAGCGTGCATGAACACCTGTACCGTTTGAAAAAGCTCACGATGCGGGCTGTGAGCCAGGGCACGTTGCGACGCGACCCTTATTGCCGCCTGCATCCCGAACTGCCCAAAAGGAAGAGCCGCCACATGAAACTGGAAGACCTTAAAACACTCATGACCACTCCGGTGGAGAAACCGCAACTGCAATTCGTGCGGGATATGTTCATCTTTTCAACCTTTACCGGACTGGCGTATGCGGATCTGAAACGGCTTTCGGACAAGGACATCACGCAGACCGGCGACGGCACATGGTGGATTCATATCCACCGGAAAAAGACCGATACGCTCTCTTCTGTCCGTCTGCTGGATATTCCTCTTCAAATCATAGAGAAATACCGCGGCCAAAGAAGCGGAGACAAGGTGTTCAATATTTATGCCCGCAGGTATTTTATCCTGTTGACTAGGGAATTGGGGCAGGTATATGGTTTTGATTTGACCTTTCATGTTGGCCGGCATAATTTCGGTACCCACATCACCCTTTCGCTCGGCGTTCCGATAGAGACGGTAAGCCGGATGATGGGACATACCTCTATTTCCACCACGCAGATTTACGCGCAGGTTACGGACACGAAAGTGGACGAGGACATGAAACGGTTGAGGTCCACAGGTTTCGGAAACAGGATAGACCTTTGCGAGGAGGATTTCACCGTCAGGAAAAAGCGGAAAATAAAATCACCGGCTGTATGAAATGGAAAACGGAGAAACTGCCTGCTGTCAGCCGGGCAGTTTCTCCGTGCTTGATTAAAGAAGCAGTACTATACCCAGCGCTGTTCCTCCCGGCACCGTTTGTAGGCATCGTCCAGTATTTTCATGATATCGGACTCTTTATAGAGTGCCTTCCCCTGTACCAGATAGTAAGGGATTACACCGAATGTACGGTATTCCTGCAATGTACGCCTGCTTACCCGCAGGACTTTGGAAAGTTCCTCGTCCGTAAGGAAACGTTCACCGTTGAAGAGTGATCTCGGTACATCTTCCATTACTGAAAGCATCCTCTCCATTTTCTCCAGTCCCTGGAACATCACGTCAATGCGTGGGTCTTTCTTGTCTATAAAATGATAGCTCATAATTTGCTCTTTATTAAAGGGTGGTAACTCAATTCCAATAATCTCCGTATATCTTCCGGTTTGTAGAAAAGCTTGTTCTTGATGCGACTGAAAGGAAGGAGACCTTTGGCACGATACGCCTGAAGGGTCTTTTTGTTGATGCGGAGTACGTCGCACACCTCCTGGTTGTCCAGCCAGTTTTTCAGGCCGAGATCCTCGACCGGACGGCACAGGCGTGTCACCCGGTCCTCAAATTCGCAAAAACGGACACGCAGTTCTTCAAAAGTCTGTTTGTCAATACATACAAGTTCCATATTCTTTCATTTATATTAATTTTCCATCTGTTTTTTCAGTCTCGCCGGCAAACGCCTGCCCTTTTGGGTTGAGGAACGCCTCGACCTCGGAGGACTTGTAATAGGTACGCCCGTCTATCATGTAATAGGTCACGAGTTTCTTCTGGCGGTACCGCGCGAGAGTGCGTTTGGTAATGCCGAGCAGCTCGCACATGTCCTGATTGTCCAGCAGCTTGTCTCCGTCAAGCGCAGAGGTCTGGCGGTTCATACGGCTCAGCCTGTCTTCAATCCTGTCGAACCTTTCCATAATCTGATGAAGCATCATCTGGAAGGTCTCACGGTCTGTCTGTATCATAATACGGTCTGTCTTTAAAGTGTAAATAATTGACTGGTTACACCTTGTCGCGCAACAGGTTATATTATGATATAGGGCTAACGGCGTGCCAATGGCTCTGTATTTCACGAAATGACATAGCTATTCCGTTGAAATACAGCACAATAAAAAATAAAGGAGAAATATTTGATGGGAAATTAACGGTCTTGCAGGATGCAAGGATTCTCGCAATCTGCAAGTTACATCCTGCAAGGATTACGATAAATCAGGACGGCAGATGCCGTTGGAAAACCAGGCAGGACAACGGCCTTGTGTAACTGCCATTGCCGGACGGGAAAGATGGCCTGTATGGAATTCCCTTTGCCGGCGGAATAAGGAAAAAGGTAGATAATAAGTTCTTCCACAAGATTGTAATGGAAGAGGCCACGCAGGAGATCCAATGTTTCTGCATCAGAAACTTCTGCCAGGTAGATAAAGGAATCGCCTTTAGTGTCTTTTTCACAAAGAAGGTCTAGTATGTAATGGGGTAAAATCCGGGCATCACAACGCTCCCGCCAACGGGCAAAACCTTTCCTGTGGTTCATTACCCATCGCATCAGCACGTTGTCGGTTTCCGGCAGGAAGCCGTCCAGTGTCATCGCCGTTACAGCTTGGACTTTTGGCATAAATTCTGTTTTGATACCGGACCGTAAGCCGTCAAAAAAAGAAGCGTGCAAACACGCTACTTCTAATGGAGGCTCTGGAATGCCTTTGAAAGGAATAGGTGAATGCACGCTATGCCTAGGCATAGCATAAGCAATCACGCAATAGTTCCTTTCAATGTTAATTTTCCAGATTCCCATTAGAAACACCTTGCGGTCTTATGTCATATACAGTCAGCAATTGTCTTAGAGACAATATGTCGATTTTTCTCTATTTGTTTGCAAATGTACACATATTCAGTGAGATTTGCACTAACGGCAGGCTCATTTTTATTTCACCCCGTATTTCTTCATCTTCCGGTACAGTGTTGCCGGGTTGATATTCAGCATTGCGGCGGCCTGTTCCCGGTGTCCGTTGCAAGCTTTAAGAGCATTGATAATATTCATTTTCTCCAATGACTCATCCTTCAACGGCTGAATTGCCGGGGAGTGCGTATCTCCACTTTGGCGGATCTCAATATCCAATCCTTCCATATCCAGCATCGGAGTCTCCGCAATCAATACAGCACGTTTGATCCGGTTCTGTAAGTCCCGGACATTGCCCGGCCATGAATAGGTAAGCATCCTGCGCTTGGCATCTTCCGTAAAGCCTTGTGTCTCCCTTTTCAGTTCTTTCGAGAAGCGTTCACGGAAAAACTCTGCCAACGGGATGATGTCTTCCGGACATTCCGCCAATGAAGGCTGGCGGATCTCGAACTCGCAAAGGCGGTGGTAAAGGTCTTCCCTGAACCGCCCCTCCTTGATGGCCAGTTGCAAATTCTCGTTTGTGGCGGTAACGATACGCACGTCCGCTACCCGTTCCTTGTCACTGCCTATCGGAGTATAGGTATTCTCCTGTAACACGCGCAGCAACATGGACTGAATCTCATAGGACATTGTACCTATCTCGTCCAGAAACAGAGTTCCGCCTTTCGCCATGTCGAAATATCCGGTCTTGGCGGTGTCGGCACCGGTAAATGCCCCTTTCTCGTGACCGAAGAACAACGAGGCGGCCAGTTCACGTGGCAGTGCCCCGCAGTTCACCGCCACGAAAGGCATCTCCCGGCGTTCGCTGCCCAGATGGATGCTCTGTGCCACCGACTCCTTCCCTGTACCGTTGGCACCAAGTACCATCACCGACATTTCCGATGGAGCTACCAGTCTGGCAAGTTTCTCCACTTGCAGGATCTTCGGACTTGTACGGTGAAACAGTACCTTTTCCTGTTTCCGTACGGTAACCATCGGGCGGAACACATCTTCTGCCAGTTCCAACAGATGTTCCTTGCGTACCGGCTTGGGAAGGTAGTCTATCGCTCCCAACTTAATAGTGCGCACCACATCGGGAACCGACACATACTCGGTCGTGATGATGAAAGGAATATCCTTCTTTCCTTGCGCAGCCATTCCAGTAGAGATATTCCGTCCCCTTCGGGTAGACGTACGTCCGATAGAATCAGATCAAATTGTATTTTGCGTATCAGTGAACGGGCTATCGGTTCGTTCATAGCTGTCACGGCTTCATAACCTGCCTGTGAAAACCAGTCTTTCTGCATCTGCGACAAGCCGACATTGTCTTCAACTATCAGTATTTTCTTTTTCATTTGTCTGTCTTTTTATTTCATTCTCCGCTTCCGCTATGAACTTGGCGGTCACATTCCATTATCTGCCGTGTGTGTATATTCTTTTAAACAGCGTCAACGGTTGCAGTGTCGTCTTTCAGCAGGGCATGATAGGAGGATAAAGCATCTTCCATCTGCAACAGTTCCCACATCGGCAGCATACGGTGAACCGTTTCACGCAATTTCTTCCTATTACAATTTTCATCCCTGCTGAGAGTTCCTCCATATCCTTTTCAGACTGGATGATGAAAGAGCGTAACAGTCCGACCTTGTCGCTAATTTCGGATAACATTACGCTGAAATCAATATCCTGACCATCATCTTTCCGGCATCTTTTTATGGTCGAAAGCAGGCCGAGCAGCTCCGTAGATGAGAACGGCTTATAGATACAGGCTGTAAATCCGGCATCAAGAAAAGCATCTTTTTCCTTGTCGCCGCGTGCGGTCATGGCAATAACGGGTATCGTGCGTGAATTGCCGATGTTCGAACTGCGTAGCAGTGTCAGTAGATCGAAGCCGTTGGTGCCCGGCATCAGGATATCTGAAAGCAGTAGTAGTCCTTGCAACGCATGGGCTTTGACCACCTCTTTGGCAGTGGAACATACCGTACAGGGCACACCGTTGCGTTCCAACATCTCCTTGATTACATCCCTCAACATGCCATCGTCATCAATGACAAGCACATTATGGGGCAGATGTTCGGGACACGACAGCATCCGTTTTTCGCCCACTAAAGGCTCGTCCGTTTCCGGCAATGGAAGGGTTACACGGAATGTGCTTCCCCGGTCAATGGAACTTGTCACTTCGATTGTTCCATCGAGCAGATTAACAAGCCCCTGCGTGATAGGCAACCCCAATCCGTAACCGTCGGCATTGGACTGTGAGGTCAGACGCTCAAACGGCCGGAAGATGCGTGAGAGCGTTTCTTCTGTCATGCCGATGCCGGTATCTTTTATCTCCAGAATCAATTTCCTTTGTGATAGCTGGTATTAAAACCGATGGTACCGGATTCGGTGAACTTAACTGCATTGGTAAGCAGATTGTCTATAATCTGTTCTATGCGGTCTGCATCACCGTAGAGCCTGACTTCCGAATCCTTAAAATCGCAGTCGAAAAGAATGCCCTTGCTGTTGACTACATGGGAAAAAACCGAAGCGGTACGCTCCAGAAGCTCGTGCAGGTTGAACGGTACATCGTTTCGTATCTCTTTCGCCTCGTTCAGCCGGTACACGTCCAGCAGGTTGTTGAGCAGTGAACCACATGGCGGCATACAATTCCGATATTGTCCAGGTAAATGTTCCGCCGTTTTCTTTCCCGTGTGTCCATCGCCAGTTCAGCGTTGCCGCTGATGATGTTCAAAGGGGCGCGGATATCGTGCGACATGGTCAGGATGATGTTCTTGCGCATTTCCAGTAGTGTGTCATTCTGTTCTATCGTCTCTTCCAGCCGTTTCTTTGTCCTTGCCTTTTCGCGCAAGTCCCTCTGGATAATCAGGTATGATATGACGAGCAGCACGATGGCGGAGACAATCAGCCATGTGATAATGCGTACTGAGCGGTTGTAGGAGGCTTCAAGATGCTGTTCCTTTTCAGTCAGTATGCGTTCGGTCTGCTCATCCATTGTGGCTATCAGGGTACGCAATTTGCGATTGAGTGCTTTGTTGTGACGGCGCAGACTGTCAGCATAGGTGTCTATGGTTTCCTGCCGTTCTTCCTGCATGGATTGTAGTTCCTTGTTCAATGCGTGGAGTGTGGCGGAAGTGGAAGGCGTTACTTGCACTGTTTCTTTCGCACCGAAAAATCCGGCGACACCCTTTTTCTTGCGGGTTACGATTTGGGCCTTGGCTTCTTCCGGCAATCGGGTAAGCAGCAGCCCATCCGGGTTGTCCTGTTCACGGAACAGCAGCATGATTTGGTGTAAGTGCTCTTCCTTGTTTGCCAGCAGATGGCGGAGCGTGTCTATTTGCACCCGACTGACAAATTCCTCGTTGCTGTCCTGCATGGTTTGCAGCATGGTATCAACTCGCAGACGGAGCGAACGGTAGTCCTCGAAATCTTCCTCCTCCCACGCAAGGGCGATCTCGCCACGCATGGCAAGGAGCGTGATATATCTGTGGGCGGTATTCACCTCACGCTGTATTTGTCTTACCGCCATTGTCTCATTTTCGATTTTCTGTACACGATTGCGCTCGTGCAACAGGATAGCAGCCATGCTGCCAATAACTGTAACCGAAATGAAGTAACCAAATAATATTTTGCGTTGAATCGACATATCTTTCTTGTTTTAAGCAAAGTTACGAAAGACATACGATTCTCTTGTTCAGCTTTCTATCGTATTATTTCAGTTTTTTGTCAGGCTTGTGTTTTTCCTGATTTCCGTTGGTGCTACACCAAAATTCCTGCGGCAGTACTCCGAGAATGTGGATTCATTTCTGAACCCGTTACGCTCACTTATCTTCTGAATAGGCATATCGGTACTACATAGCATATCCATTATCCAGCTTTTCTTCCGCTCACGTAGCCAGTTGGATACCGTTGTTCCAAAAGTTGCTTTGAAATGCGCACGGAATGTGGTGTTTGACATATGGCATCGTTTGGCGAGTTCTTCTCCGGTCATTTGTGCGGTCACTCTTGCCAGTACCATTTCCCGGAATCCCGAAGCCTTGAAATCCGGCAGATACCGCTCGGCTTCCCGAAAATCATTCTCGGTCATGAAACTGCCGCCTTTCCAAGCTGGTTCGAGGAAACGGGAAAATTCTTTCAAATAGAAACCTACCAAAATATTGTATAGCCCGTTTAGATGCGGGTATTCCTCTTTTCTGTTCACTACTGAATGTATCCGGGCGCACATCAGCATCCCTTTGCTGTCGCTTCTCCGGTAACAGAGCATCAGGGTATCCATGACATAGCCCAGCACCTTGTTGTCCGGACAATAGCAGGCAAGGATATAAAAGGCGGCTTCCACCGGGGACACTGGAGACGGATTTATATGGAAACTGTCAAGTTTAGCTACAAGCCATTGCATGGCGGGTATATTTTTGGAGAGCCGTTCAAGTTCAGCCCATGTCCCGAAACGGTAAATATCCGCGTGCCGTAACGCATGTGCCGTTTCGGTCATCCATAAATGCCAACCGGTTTCCCTTGCGGCATTTTCAAGTCTCTCATATAGATTATTGTTGTCTGTTTTCTTCACTTTTCTGCCCTTTCTTGTCGATATAGTACCATTCGTCACTTTCCCAATAGTGGTATTCTCCGTCCGAACCCGGAACTTCTTTCATCTCTCCCTTGTCCGTTACTTTAGCCTTGCCGTTCTCGAATGGGAAGCCGAAGGCGAAGCGGGGCTTGATGACCGTCCTGCCGCTTTCGTCCGCGTACCCGATACGCCCTCGCTTGTCCACGATACGGTACAGTCCCTCGCTGACATAATCGTTGCCGTTGTCACATTGAAACACGCCGTAGTGTTTCATGGAACTGCAACCGCATAATAACATTATCGCAATTATCGTTGGAATTTTGCCCATTGTGTAAATCTTAAAATTATCAGAACCTGAACTATTATCCTTCTTCCTACTCATTGACATACTAAGAAAAGCCAAAGACTTATGCCTAAAACTATCGAATACAGGCAGAGGGGTAACAGCAACTGCAACCAGAAGTAGTTTTTATCTTTCCTTTCAGGATACCGGTGGTAATAGGCACGCTCCCTCGCTTTGGTAAAGTACTTCTTTTCAATCTTTGAATACACCTCTACTGTTGCCCAGACCCAACCGACAGACAAAGCTGACGACAGCCACGACGGTATTACCCAATATAGGAATCTCATTATAAGAAGCGAAGGAAAACACCGAAGACACAAAAAAAAGAGGGCTTCCAACGGCATAAACCACCTGTTGTGGATACATCGTATGCTACCCGTATAATACAGGTAGTCTATTATACTGAACTTATATTTCCGTCTGAAACCCATCTTCGCTTTTCGTTTTTACAAAAATACTGTTTTTACGGCAGACAAAGAGCATTCGGCACATTGTTTTTCGGCATAACGTGGTGATTGAGTGGACGAAAAACATTATTTTTGCGTTCGGAATCACGATTATCGGCTATGGCGAGTAGATTTCTGCAAGTATTATTGTCGGCAACTGTAGTGGCTTTCATTGCCGTAGGGTGTGGCAACAGAGGTTTCAATCCTCCGTCTGACGAGGATATGATTCATAATTTCTATGCCCATGAAGATGCGTTTAATGAAATAACCGAAATTCTGTTGAATTGCCCGTATGGCGACATTTACCCTCCGTTCTATCCAATCGGGAGCGCAACGGATTCATTGTGTTTGTCAAGTCTTGGCAATGAAAAATGCACGCGTCTTGATTCCCTGCTTGCATCGGTGGGTGGTAGGAGATTGTATTTCAAAAGCCGGCATACTTTGTGGCAGATTGAACATGGCGATTTTAGCTCAATTCCTCCCATTGAGGAACTGCCCGACACCATTGTTCCAAGCATCTCTATCATTTACTATTCTGCCGGTTGGTCTGTCGGGCCGAGTGTGGACAAGCAGTATGCTTACAGGTTCGCGGAGGACTCAACCTATGCGGTCAATTGGGAACTGAACGACCTGATTGAGCTTGTTAGGAATGATCCGGATGCACCGGGCGGTATGGCATCAAGACACATTGAGGGCGATTGGTATATTGAATTATGGTATGACAAATGATAATTATGCAATGAAAGTTACCGATATATACGAAGCAATGAACAGCAAGGCGGAAGCGTTTTTCGAGTGGTTGCAGGCTCACCCGAAATACGGGTTGCTGTTTGGTGTCGGGTTGCTTGCCCTATGGCTTGCAGGGTTGCTGTTCCGTTGGAAATGGGCGTGTCATTGGCAGTTTAACAGCAAACTGTGGTTATTTGACGATTGCAAGCCTGAAACACGCCGCAGGGTTCAGATTGTGTTGGTCAGCGTTCTGATTATACTTATATTGGTTGGTTTCTTTGTATGGAGATAACGGTATGGAAAAGGACAATCGCAAATACCGGATCTGCTTCATCGACTATATGTGGTATGTAGCCGAAAAATGGAGCGAGCGAGAGCATAACAATCTCAATGGGAGAATGTTGCTTTTCCTATGCTGGCTGTTTGCCATAACCATACCGCTTGGAATACCGCTACTATTTCGCCTTTTCAGTTGGATAATTGCTTTTGCCATAGTAATGATTCTTTGCTTTCTTCCCGACTTATTCTGCCAGCTCCGCTACACAGCCGGGCGGCGTGAAGCGCTCCGTGAATATTACGGAAAGATGAAACATCCCGGCAGGAAGCTCGCCAAAATAGTCCTTATCGCTATCGCCCTGACCGTGGCGAATGTCGCACTGATGTTTCACCTCGGATTTATACATTGGGCATGACAATGCCTGCCACTACCGCCACTGCAATGACAACGGCATAGTACACCTCTATCGCCTTTTTCCAATATAGAGGACGCAAATCAAGTTCTTCTCGGATTTCCATTCTCCAATCAGAAGGTTTGAACTGAAATCTGGAGATGCACCATGCTGCGACAACCGCCCATCCGATCAATATGCCGGTAACTATTTTCTGACCGTTATTCGGGTCGTCTTTTAGCGTAAGTAATGCCACCAAAATTAATGAGAGATAGGGAAGTCCAATTATCCCACCAGCCCGACGCTCCACCCAATCATGCCCCCCCTTTCCTTCGCAGCATATCGTAGGCAAGGATGTATGCGGTTTTATGTATCATCGCAATCAAGCGAAATAAATGAGGTCTTCCTGTTTCTGCTCTTTTCATACTTTTGTAGGTTTTAAAATTCCGTATCTTCCGTCCATTCCAGAGAGTCCACCGGACAAAGCCCGGCGTTATTCACTTCGTACCACCCGGTCAGCAGTACCCTTATGCTGTCCGGCGTATATCCCTTGACCCATGTGCATTCGACAAACTTCTGTCTGCCGTCTTGGATTTCCTCAAAGGTGGCGTGGTTCAGCAATCCTGCACGGAACTCTCCGCCCATATCTCCCTCTGTTGCCCGTACCTGCATGACATAGACCGGTTGCCCGTAGCGGGATGTGCGACCGTCCTGATCGATCAGATATTGCAAGGCTTCGCTGGGTACTTCCTGACGGGCTCCTACCGTGATATGCAGCGCAAGGTAATCCCTCCACCTTTGCGGAACTTCCGTCCGTGTGTTCTCCACCGGCTCCGCCTTGCGCCCGTCTATCCGCATCAGTGTGCTTGGCAACAGGTACATTTCGGCAATCATCAGAAAGCCGAGGGAGAACAGGAAGAAGTAACATCTGAAGGGGCTGAACCTGCGTCCCTCATAGTGCTGCATGACCGCTTCCCTTCGTGAAAACGGGTATATCCGACCATTCGATAGATAGTGGAGAATTGCGACGATTCCGGCTATCATGGCGACTGTAAACCACTCAAATACCGTGGAGCCGAAAAGGAAATGAGCGGTTGTAAGGAAGATCGGCTCATAGATAAATATCATGATGCAAAGCATCAGCATGGACTCCCCGTCGGGGCGTCTTGGCTCGCCCTTATAATGCCTCTGTGCCATTTCTCCCAACCAGAACAGGTAGTCGAAGAAATAATAGCGCCGTTGTCGTTCTTGCTCCTTATAGTCCCGTTTCTTCATTCTAAATATAATATTTGGTGGCTAACCGACCTTTAGGGGAGGTTACGCCGTTTGCTATCTACCGTTGTTTGATTTCTTTCGTTTAATATGTCTTTGAATC
>VOFH01003704.1_pt1 | contig 41866 bp, 81 predicted proteins | sample 5384091 | NCBI WGS metagenome assembly VOFH01 (sample SAMN12384727, study PRJNA508395) | human gut metagenome | isolation source: healthy gut G | host: Homo sapiens
CGCGTCTGATGTTTTCAGGGTCTAACCACACGACGGAAGGAGCAGGTTATGGGACTTCGCGGCCCTCAGAAAACGCCACTCCAGCTTAGGGTCATCAATGGTCGAGGCCCCGATCGGGATGCTGGCGGCAGGAAGATCTCTGACGATGACGCAGGGTTCGAGCATAAGGCGCCCACAGTTCCCAGCTGGCTGTGCGGCGAGGCATTGAATACATGGCGACGCTTGGTGCCGAAATTGGCGGCATTGGGATTGTTGAAGCCGGAGGATAGGGATGCTCTCGTAGCCTACTGCACCGCCGTGGCATCATTGCGCAGTGCGCAGGAGTGCATTAACGCGGAAGGCGTGCTGATCGAGACGGAGCGTGGCGCACGCAAACTTAATCCGGCGTTCACGGTACTGACCCAATCGCAGAATACGATTCGTGCGTTCGCGCACGAGTTCGGGCTGACACCGGCAAGCGAATCGAATGTTGCGGGAAAGGCGGAGGGAAAGGATGAAGAATACAACCCGTTCGCCTGAACTGCCTGACGTTGAAACGTTGGAACGGTTGAAGATCAGCCCAGAGGTGGCCTGGTACTGCCTCAAGCGTGGTATGGAACTGCCGGAGGAATGGCAGGTGCCGAAGATCAAGACGCCCGAACCCCGCAACGTCGAGGGTGCCGTGTTCGACCCGACACGGGTCGATAAGTGCTGCTGAGCTTCCACACGTTGCGTCATACTCAGGGTAAAGTGGGCTGGCAGGCCGCTTGACCCTGACCCGTGGCAGTTGGTGTGGATATTGGCGCCGGTGTTCGGTTGGGTGCGGAAAAATGCTGATGGGCAGATGGTGCGCATCATCCGCGACCTGTACGTTGACGTGCCTCGAAAGAACGGCAAGTCAACGCTTTCAGGCGGCGTTGCCGTATATGCTTGGCGCGGACGGGGAGCCGGGCGCGCAGGTCGTGCGCCGCATCCACGGAACATCAGGCCGGCTTCGTCTTCCAGCCGATCAAACAGCTCGTGAGAAGACGCCAGCCTTGAAAGGCGTGATGACGGCGCATCAGAAGCGCATCGTGCACAACCGTTCCGGCAGTTACATGGAAGTCATCAGCTCTGCGGCTGATGCGGCGCACGGCATGAACCTGCACTGCTTCATCGTCGATGAACTTCACGTGCATAAGACGCCCGATCTGGTGCGCACGTTGGAAACCGGTCGAGGCTCCCGTACTCAGCCTTTAGGTGTGCGTATCACCACGCCTGACGACGGCAAGAGCAACACCATCTACGACCAGACCCGTAAGTACGTCGAACAACTGGCGCTGGCACCATCAGCGACGACACCTATTATGGTGTGGTTTGGGGTGCTGAAGAGACCGATGACCCGTTTTCCGTCGAAACGCAGATGAAAGCCAATCCGGGCTATGGGAAAGCCCGAGCGCCGAATATCTGGCGTCGCAGGCGAATCAGGCGAAGAACTCGCCGGCACAGCTCGCCAGCTACCTCCGCCTGCACTTAGGCATTCGCACGAAGCAGTCCGAACGGTTCCTGACATTGGAATCCTGGGATCGCAACTGCGGTGCCGAATACACGTCGCCGACCAGATGTCCGAAGCCTACAAGGGCCGCACCTGCTATGGCGGCTGGGATTTAGGCGCAGTCTCCGACTTGACTGCTTGGGCGTTGCTGTTTCCCGATGATTCTGACGGCTACGACGTGCTGATGCGGTTCTGGGCGCCAGAGTCCGATCTGCCCGCATTGGGATAAGCGTACGGCTGGCATGGCATCCGTATGGGTGCGAGACGGCTGGCTGACCCTGACGCCCGGCGATGTCACCGACTATGGCTACGTCGAGAAGCGTATCCCATGATCTGGACTTTTCGACGTGCAGACCATCGGCTATGACCGTGGAACGCCACTCAGGTGGCGAACGACTTGCAGGAGGCCGGTCTGGACGTTGACCGGCTGACCATCGTAAGGCAGGGCACGAAGACGTTGAGCCCGGTGCTCAAGGAGATGCAACGGCTCTTGCTGACCGGCACCAAGGAAGCGCCCTTGTTCCGTCATCATGGCAATCCGGTGCTCCGCTGGAATGTGGACAATCTGGCCGTGAAAAACGGACACGAATGGGAACGTGCAGCCGGATAAGCAGAATTCCGGCGACAAGATCGACGGCGCCGCCGTGTTGAATGCGCTGAGTGAAGCCCTATCAAGGCCTGCGCCGAAAAAGGGCATTTATGAAGAGGAAAGCCTTTTTGCTTGACCTGATCCAGATGGTCTTGGAAACCATCGGTCTCGTGTTCATTGTCGTTGGCTGTTTTCTGATCTGGACTCCGCTCGGCTGCATTGCTACCGGGGTGATTGTCTTGCGATTGGCGAAGGTGGTGCGTGAATGAGCTTGCTTTTTAAAGGAAGCGGTAGCGTCATCGACTTTTCTGGCAAGGCTGGGGCGACGGTTACCGGCCCTTGGCCTGTGGTCGATGCTGGCGTGCCGTTGACCAGCGGCCCCCGCGCCTTCGAAATCTATTCGACCCAGCCGAGTGTGCGCAAGGTCGTGGAATTCATCGCGCGGAACGTCGCCCGAGTGCACATTCAGGCATTCGAAGGCGAACCGTACGGCAAGCGTAAGATGCTCGCCGAAGGCCCCTGTATCAGATGGTGAATCATCCGAATCCAGCCAATGGGACGAGCATGTACCGGCTGATTCATGACATCGTGGCCGATCTGATGCTGGACCGATTCCTTGTCCGATATGAGGGTGCTGGCGGCACGCTGACCCGACTTTCAACCGCACAATGGCGATTCCACAGGCAACCGGGCACGATCGACGAAGTGGACGGCTTCACCACCACAGACCCAACCAGCACGCCCGAAGGCTACGTCCGATTGGATGATGACGGAGACCACGGCTATTTCTGGGATAAGGGGTACGGCGGCTATGAGGGTGTCAGCCCGATGCTGACTTTGCAGCAGACGTTGGACGAGCATACCGAAGCCGTGAAATGGCGCCGCCAACTCTGGAAGCATGGCCTGCGCATGCCCGGCTACCGGAGTCAGGATTTGACCGAGGCCGCGCTAAGTCCCGACGCGCGAAAACGCTTGCAAAACCGAACTGGGCAATTGGATTGACGGCGGCGGCAAGGAAGGCGAAGCCCTATCCTACGCGGCATCACCTATCAAAAAAGTCGGCGCGGAATTCACGCCGAAGGATGCGCAGGAAGTCGAAGGCCGCACCTTGAGTGACATCGAGGTGGCGTCGGCCTATCAGGTGCCGCCTGAAATGGTCGGCGCCCGAGAAGGCAAATATGCGACACAGCAGGCGTTCCGCGATGCCTCTACCGGGAAACCCTCGGCCCATTGTTCGAGCAGTTGCAGGCGCTTTCAACGAGCGGAGATATGCTCCCGCTTCTTCAAAGGCCAATTCATCGAATTCAACATCGAGAGCGCCTTGCGCGGCAGCTTCATCGATGACGCACAAGTGACATCATCTGCCGTTGGCGGCCCTTGGATGAGCGTGAACGAGGCACGTGCCGATCATGGTCTCGCCTCGAAGGGCCCGGACTATGACGAAATCCTAACTCAGCTCAACACGGTGCGTGGCGGTGGCACGCAGGCCAGTCCGCATGATAGCGGCTCTCAGAATCTTGGAGGTGCGAATGCATAAGGAAGGTGAACGCCGCCTGAGAAGCGGCGCATGACCTTGCGTACGAAGTCGGAGGTCATGGGACTGGGTGGTGACAAGTCGTTGGGCGAAGGCAAATTCACTGCCGTGGTATCCACGTTCGACGTGGTGGATTCTCAAGGTGATGTGATGAAGCCGGGTGCCTTCGATGATTCCATTGCGAAATTCCAAGCGGGCACGGTGATACCGATTCTGTTGCCCATAAGTGGGATGACCCGCAGGCGAATATCGGCGTGATTACCGGCATGCGGCAGACTGCGACCTGCTTGGAGATCGATGGCCAGCTTGATTTGAGCAGTCCGAACGGCTTGCAGTGTTTCAAACTGCTTAAGGATGGTCGAATCCACGAGTTTTCGGTTGGCGGTGACGCCCATTACGGCCGTCAATTGATCAGGCGCATGGCGATTGTGTCTGCCGATTGGAGAAGTTTGACCTGTGTGAGGTCAGCCTGTGTTTGGGGGTGCGAATCCCGAGACGCGGTTGGTCAGTACCAAGAGCGATGATCCGCCGGATGATACCGCCAGCCTACTGAAGGCTCCGAACCAGACGGTTCGGGGCCTTTTTCACGCAATTCGACCGCGACGAACTCCGCAACCTCATTCGTGAGGTCATGCACGAAGAACAGTCACAGGCCGAACCTGCCGAACCAGCCGATTCGACGGAAATTGCAAGTTTGCCCGATTTGACCGCGTGGGCGGCGGAAATGGAAACACAGCTCATTAGCGAAGGAGATTCAGACATGAGCATGAAACAGGAATTGCAGGACGCCCCTCACACGCGTGAAGGCCATTGCCGCGACCGCGCAGGGGCGAAGGCCGCGCATTCACACGGAGGAAAAACGACGAGATCATTGCCCTCCGCGCGAGGCCGACGACCTGAAAGCACGCATCGCCAAAGGAGCATGAAGCCTCCGAAGCATTGAAGAGCATGCTCGCCAAGTCCGGAACCGTCCGACGACGTGTCCGGCAAGACCATCGTCGCCAAGAGCATCGGCGAAGCATTCGTAAACACCGACGCCTACCGCGCATTCAAGTCGGCTACCACGCCCGACCGCACGCCGGTGCGTATCGCCAAGAGGCAGATCCGTGTCAAGTCCGACCCGAATCCGATCAGCACCGCACTGCCGGGCGCCGTCAACCCGACCGTCCTGCCGGGCTACACTGACTCACCTATCCGACGCCGAACGTTTTCCTCGGCCTCATCACCCGCGGCTCCACCAATAGCGGGTACGTCAAAGTACCGTCAGCTGATTTCCGTGACCAACAAGGCTGCGGCGGTCAAAGGAAGGCGCGGTGAAGCCGCTGTCCGAGCTTGGCACGCAGATGGCCGAGGCGAAGGAATGGACGTGCGCTGACGGTTTCAAGGTCACCAATCAGGAACTGCACGATGACGGCATCATCAGCACGCTCATCAATCAGACCCTGATGCGCAATCTCAATGAATACCTTGAGAAGACCATTCTCAACGGCGATTCCAACACCGATGTCGCCCAGAAGGGCATTCTGAACACCACCGGCACTCAGCAGGTGGCCTTCGACACGGACATCTTCAAGACAGCACGTCATGCGAAGCGCGTCCTGTCCGCGATCGGCACGAACATTCAGGCCATCGTCCTGAATCCTGAGGATAACGAGACCATCGACCTGATGCAAGGACAAACAGGCCGCTACTTCGGACAGGGCCCGTTCTCGATGGGGCCGAACATGCTGTGGGGCATCCCGCGCATCGAATCTCAGGCCCTGCCGAAAAGGCACCGCCGTCATGGGCGACTTCAGCACCGTGCAGCTGCTCAACTACGTGCCGCTCACCATCGAAGCGTTCAACCAGAACGAGGACGATGCTCGCCACAACCTGACCTACGTGCGCGCCGAGGAACGCAACATGCTGCTCATCCGCGAACCGAAGCGTCTCGCCGTGGTCAAGCTCGCCGCAGCATCCGGATCCGAATCTCACTGATCGGAGGTGAGTGATGGCCGACGACAATCTTGAGCCGTTGGCTTCCATCGCCGATCTTGCCGTCAAGACCGGGGCCAGCACGGACGACGAAACTGAAGCTCGCGCTCGTCTGGCCTCCGGTCGTTTCCGTGAGCAGACCAATAATCCGATCAGCATGGTGACTGAAACCGTGGTCTTGGATTCGGACGGCGGCAGGCATTGACCTTGCCTTGCCTGCCGGTGCGGGACGTTTCGAATTGCAGATCGACGGCGAGACCGTCTCGGATTTCGAATGGTCTGCAATGGGCGCGATTCGTCTCGACCGTCCGATTCAAACCGTTGGCGGAGCGTGCAAGTCACCTACAAGCACGGCTATGACCCGGTTCGAAAGGCGTGCAGGATGTCGTGCTCGAGCAGGCGGCGGCCATCTACCAGATGCTCCCCGGCGTCGTCTCGTACACGACAGGGGCGGAACAACGCACCTATTCCACCGCTTTGACGGTCGGTACGACGGCTCAATGGGCGGCGATGGTAGCCCGATACAAGGTGGACTGACATGGCGGCAGATGGAATCCACGGATACGCCCTGACGATCATCACGAGGGTCGTGGACGGCGAGACGGACGAATACGGCCAACCGCAATACACGACCCGCAAAACCGTGCTGGAGGGCTGCAACGTGCAACCCGTGGCAGTCACCGACTTGCCGCTGTTCGAGGATGCGAACCATTTGCCGCAGTGGAAGTGCTTCAGCCACGAAGGCGACTTGGTGGCACGACTTCTGACCGGCGATTCACGAATCGAATGGGATGGTCGAACCTTCCAACCGGCTTCCGCCGCCTACGACTATGTGACGGCTGACGGCATCGGCAATCACACGGAATGGTGGATGACGGAGGTGACCTCATGAGCTCGAAATTCACCGTCTCCGAGGATTGGATGCGCAAAAACGTGCTCGCCAATCCAACCGTTACCGCCGCATTGAACGCGAAGGCTCGACGGCTCGCACCAATCGTGAAACGTATCGCGCTGAAAGAGAGTGACCAACGGTATGCGGCTTCGGTGCGGATCATCCAAGGCCAACGTCCCGGCTCGAAGTCACCAAGCCACATCCAACGCCCTTACGCGCGCGCGTGATGGTCGGCGACGAACAGGCTGCGGCAAAGGAGTATGGCGACGGAAACCTGCCTAAAAAGGGGCTTCCTGCGTCGTGCGATAGCGGAGATGGGGACTGAATGCTTTGCAAGGCCAATGGCCGCACGGCCTTCCACTGCTGATCGCATGGTTGAAGGACAAGGCCAACATTACGGCGGTTTCCAAACTCCCGGACGACATGGCCAACCGGTTGCCATTGGTCATGGTGTCTCCGGCTCCGGGCGGAGGTCAAGGCGACGATTACACGCGCACGCGAAGCCTCGACATCGACGTGTTTGCGGCTGATTGAAGTCGATGGCCGAAATCACCGGCAAGATCGAAGCCGCCGTCTTCCGCCTGTCGGGGGACGGCAACCAATACGGCTATGTCGATTCGTCCTCTATCACGGAATTCTCTCAAACCGCTTACGAGCATGCCGCGAACGTGCTTCGTTGCACGGCGACGGCCAGTCTCAGCATGCGTCCGAAAACAAGTCTCAAATAGTGAAAATTAAGGAGGAATGATGGCCGCAACAGACGTAGCCAGTATTCTCAACGATAACAACAAGAACGTCCGCAAGTGGGGCACCCAGCTGCTTGCCATTGCGGACTATGCGACCGAAATGCCGACCGCATTCTTCGATGATACGACCGGCAAGCCGAACGCCCTGCCGGAAGGCTTCAAGGTGCTCGGCTACATTTCGACCGATGGTGCGAAAATGAGCCGCTCCACCGAATCCTCCGACGTGAATGCCGTGCAAGTTTGGAGCCGGTACGCTCCGACATCACCAGCCGCAACCGTACTCTGCAACTCACCTTCCTTGAAATGAATGCGTGGGTGAAGGCATTGGCTCACGGCCTGTTTGGTATCCCAGTGGCCAGCCAAGAACGATGAAGGCTTCGAATTCACGGACGGCGAGACCAGCGATTTCCGTACTATCGCCTGATCTGGCTTGGTCAGGATGGCGTCGGCGCCGACGCACACTATCGAGTCGAGGCCGGCTATCGTGTCAAGGTCACCAATCAGGGCGACAACACCAAGAACCGCCCGATGCCGAAGGCGAAGACCAGACCTTCACCTTCTTCCGCGACCCGAAGACCAACAAGACCTTCTACGAGGGCGAGAAGATCGCCAAGTCTTAGAGTGCTGTCGTCTCTGAAGCATCGTCCGACGTGACGGCGGACGGAACCGAGACGGCTGAGCAACCAACGTCTGAGGTTTCTTCTTCCAACTGATTCTTCCCGTGTGGATGGCTTTCTTTTCCTTTCCCACCCACACGGGATCTTCCACCGTCAATAAAGGAAATCTTCAGAAAGGCAATGATTTTTTATGGCTAACAAGCAGTATTCCCTTCAGGCGGTCAAGGCGAAGTACCTGGAATCCCATCCGAACATTCCGGAATACGTCGAATTCACGATCGATGATGATTCCGAGACCGTCTACCGCTTCCATCTGCCGCTCTTCCAGACGAATGAGGAAAACGCGCATTCAACGAAGCTCAGAAGGCCGATGATGAATTCCAGCTGGCCAAGGCGCTGTTGGGTGACCAGTATGAGCGGCTCGACGCGGAAGGCGGTACTGTGACCTTGCTGATGCTCCTGCTTCAGCAGGCCGCCGAGGACTTGACCGAAAAGGATTCCGAGGGAAACCCTACACGGCAGTAGAACTTCTCGAAGCGGGCGGGTATGCGGAGGAATTGGAGGCCGCCCCTATGTGCGGTCTACAGTCCCCGCGACCCCATCGCGGAGTTCTGGCAGAGGAAGATCAGCCTGCGTGCCTTGCATGCGCTGATCGTGCGCATGCCGCCCGACAACGTGTTCTATCGGGCGTTGGTCGGTAGCGGGTGGAGCGAAACCGAGTGGATACTGCACGACTTGAGCGACATGTTGAGGGATGTGCAGTTGACGGTAAGCGCTTGCGCTCCGTTCGTGGAACATCCGCTCGAGGACGAGGATATACGGCCCGGTTGAAACCTCCGGCCATGCTGGCGGAGGAATCGACGTCGGCGAAGCCGGTGGATGAAGGGATTCAGGCGCAGGGAGCGGGCCGAACTGCTGGCGCTCGTGCAACCTGAAACATGATGATTGGTGAGGTGACGGAATGGCCGGAACAGCCGCATGGATTGACGTACTGCCGAACTTGAGCGCGTTCAGCACGAAACTGAATAGTGGCGTGAACGCTTCCGTCACCTCCGCCGGTCGTAATGCGGGCAAGAAGTTCGCGGATGCGATGAAGCAGGCGGCTGGCACGTCGAACCCTCTGGCCGATCAGGTCAAGGCGCTCGAGTCTGCGGAGAAGCGTGCCGCGACTACGGTGAACCAGTGCAAGGCGCAGATCGTGACCGCACGCGAGGCCGAGCGTACTGCGACGTTGAAGGTGCAGGCCGCCGAAGCGAAACTGACGGAAACCACGGCGAAGTATGGTTCGAGCAGTTCTCAGGCGATCAGTGCGCAGTCGCGTTTGAACGATGCGCGGAGCAAGGCTCGGCAGAAGACCGAAGCCTACAAGAGCGCCGAAGAGCAGTTGAAGAGTGCGCAGAATGGGTTGAAGGAAACCCAGTCGCAGTTGAAGAGCGCTCAGGATAATTTGAATTCCAGCACGTCCAAGTCGGCTGGCTTCTTCCCGTAGCGCGGCGGACTCGGCGCGTAATGCGGTCAATTCGTTCAAGAGCATGCAATCGTCGGTAAGCTCGTCGAGCGCGAGCGGCATCGCCGACTCCACCCGCTTCTTTTTCGGCTTGGAGTGCGGCCAAGTTCGGCGCTATCGCAGGCTTTGCGCAAAGCGCGTTCAGCAAGGTGGCATCCGTCATCTCGGAAAACGTGGGCGGCGCCATCACCCGTGCCGACACCATGAACAACTTTCCGAAGGTCATGAAGAACCTCGGATACAATGCGAACGATGCGGCGGCGGCCATCAAGAAGATCAGTGATTCTCTTTGATGGACTTCCGACCACCACGTCAAGCATGGTGAGTATGGTGCAGCAGCTCGCCCCATTGACCAGTAGCCTGGGAGAAGCGACCGACATCGCCTTAGCCTTTAACAATGCACTTCTGGCAGGTGGCGGCAACACTGTTGAACAAGAAAACGCATTAACACAGTTCACGCAAATGCTTGCGGCTGGAAAGGTTGATGCGGCGGCTTGGCGTTCCGTGGTGAATGCCATGCCGGGGCCAATGAACCAACTTGCACAGTCGCTACTTGGCGCGGATAAAAAACAGCAAGACCTTTATAATGCCATGAAGAGCGGCACAGTCACTTTTGACCAGTTCAACAAGGCCGTAGTCAAACTCAACAAGGATGGCTATGGACGGTATGCATCTTTCGCACAGCAGGCGAAGGACGCTACACAAGGCATCGGCACCGCGATTCAAAATCTCAGGTAGCCGTATCCAAAAAATATAGAAAAAGTGCTTGAAGCTCTCGGAGTCGGCTCGATCGCCGACGTAATCAACAATTTCTCGAGCAAATTCAACGTAATTGGCGATAAAGCACAAAGCCTCACCACTAAAGTCAAGACCAGCTTGAGCGCTATCGCAGACTACTTGAAGACTGGTAAATTGTCGGACGAGTGGAAGAAGGCTTTCGGCACCGCTTCTTGGGCTCCACAGCTTCAATCCACTTTGGACGGCATCCGTTCGACTTGTGGCAAAGTATTTGACAGCATCAAGGAATCAGCGGCCAAACTAGCCGCCTCATGGTCGAACCTTGCTCCCATCCGAAGATGTCAAGGCCGGCATCGAAGCATTTGCTAATGGTGCGATCAAGACGATCGGTAGCATCATCGAAGGCATTGCGGTCAGCATGGCGAACGTGGTCGGCTGGATAAGCCAATTCATGCAGACGTTAAGCGAATCCGGTGCCGTGCAGACCTTCGCAGAAGGATGCGGCGCTCTGGCCTCTGCCTTTGGTGACCTGTTCAAGGCTCTGACGCCGGATAATGCGGAAACCGTGAACAAGATTTCCACGAATTTCGACAGTGAAGGATTCCGCGCAAACGTTCGCTGACATCATCGGCGCTTTGGCGAAGGTGCGTCGAAGGTCGCACAAGGATTGAAAGACATCTCCAAGTGGATAGGCACCTTCAAGAAAGACTTGGAATCTTTCGGAGTGCTCGATACCATCAAGGAGACTTTTCAGCACGATCGGCGAAAGCATGTCGAAGTGGGCTTCGCCATCAAGAAGCTCGGACGTGCCATCGGCAGTCTGATCGATGCGTTCACACCTTTTGAAGTCGAAGGCCGACGATGCAAAGAGCCTTACGCCGTCCGATGCGGCGTGGGGTATGAAGAGTCCAGCTGACTGGTGGCTTAAGGTTGCCAAGACGATTTCCAAGGTCATTGACGGTATCACGCATGGCGTGCATGTCGTGTCCGACGCGATCGACAAGATCACCGGACTGTTCAATAAGGTTCCCTGATCTGAGCAAGGCTTTCGGCACCGCTACGAACGTGTTTTCCGGGCCGGGCGGTCTCAGCCTTAACGGTATCGGCACTTTCAGCAGTCTGATTGATGATAGTGGCGCCGTTGAGATTCTTGGCCGGAAGTGGAATGATTTCACGTCGCAGCTGTCTGATAGTTGAGTCAGGTCACGGGATATGCAAGGCGTTTCTCGGTGATCTGGGTGCGGGCCATTCAGGAGAAGTGGCAGGCTGTTGTTGACTGGCTGGGCTTACGTCGACTACGATCATTGACTTCTTCACAGGAATTCCTGATGCGATCAGCGGTTTCTTTGGCTCGGCTGGTGAGTGGATTCAGGAGAAGTGGCAGGCACTGGTCGATTGGCTGGGATTGACGCCAACCTCGATCATCGACTTCTTCACCGGCATTCCAGGTGACTTCAATGATCTTTTCCAGTCTGCTAAGGATAAGATTACCGGGATCTTCGGTACTGTCGGTGACTGGTTCGACCAGCATGTCAAGACTCCGATCAAGAACGTGCTGGACGCGATCGGCAATACCTTCCAGTCCACCAAGGATTGGATTAAGGAAAGCTGGGATAAGGTCAAGGAAGCGGCTAAAAGCCCTGTGAAATTCATCGTTGATACCGTGTATACCAACGGTATCAAGAAGGTGTGGAACAGTGTGGCTGGCGCGGTTGGCTTGAAGCTCAGCCTGCCGGACGTGGTTCGCCAACGGTGGCATCAATCCGGGTTACGCTCCGGGCAAGGATACCATTCTGGCTATGACTTCGCCGGGTGAAGCGTGGATGGTGCCGGAATGGGTGAAGGGCCGTAGGCGCGTCCAACATTTACCGTTGGAATGCGATGGCCCGAAATCAGGTATTGGCGCCGTCCGGGAGGATATGGGACTCACCCCGCACTTTGCGAAGGGCGGTGTCGTATCCAAGGTGACGAGCACGGTTTCCAACGCTACCTCTTCCGTGAAGAAGTGGCTGGAAGACCTGACCGAAGAAGCACAATCCTTCGTGAAAAACCCGGGCAGTTGGGTCACATCGAAGATTCTCGACCCCCGTGAAATCGCAGGTCATGAAGATTTGGGCGGCCAGCCCGCCCAGATGGTCGGCAAGCTCCCCGTCAGCGTGGCCAGCGCCTTGGTGGATAAGGCGAAGGCTTCGGCTTCCGAACTTGCCGCCAAGTGGGTGAGCAAGACCACGGCAAGCGACAACGGTAGCGATGGCGGCCAATATCAAGGCGCCGTGTCGGCTGGCGTCGAACAGTGGCGCAGCCTTTGTGTAGCAGGGTGTTGAAGGAATTGGGGCCAGTCCGAAAGCTGGGCCAACACCGTCCTACGCCGCATGAACCAGAATCCGGCGGCAATCCGAACGCCATCAACAATTGGGACTCGGCGGCGGCGGGCCATCCGTCGAAGGGTCTGATGCAGACCATTCCAAGCACCTTCGCCGCCTACGCAGGGCCTTACGTGAGCAGGGGCATTTACGACCCGCTGGCCAACATCTATGCGGGCGTGAATTACGCCTTGCATCGGTATGGTAGCCTGTCGGCCTTGAACCGGGCTGGCGGCTATGCGTTTGGCGGCATCGTGGGCGACAATCGGCCTACCCTCTATGATCGTGGTGGCATTTTGCCTCCGGGCCGTCATCTCGTAGCGAACGAGACGAAACAGCCGGAACTGGTATTGACCCGCGATCAGATTTTGAAGGTGTTCGGTGGTAGTGCGGAGGGCGGCGATCGCACCGTCAATATGAACATCTCGATTCCTGAACGTACTGACCCGTGGAGCGAGGCCGCCGTGTACGTGCAGACGGCACGGCATCAGTTGCGCGGCTAAAGGAGGCTACACAAGATGGACTCATACTACGCCGAATTGAGCGCTTCGGGCCTTGAGACGGTACGTTTCGAAGGGTTGGGCGACTTGGATTGCCTGTGCATCGGCAGGATGGCATCGAAGGATGGCATTCCACGCCAACGCCGAAAGTCTCGGCGACTGCGCGAGGGCAGGGTGTGGCGGCGCCACGACGTGAGCGAAGATGACATCATCTACGCCTCGCGTACCGTCACCCCTGCATTGGAATGCTGAACGCTTCCACCCGCCAATCATTGATCGACTTGGACGAATAAGGTGCGTCGTTTCGTCCACCGGCATGTGAAACTGCGGGTGGTTGACGGCATCGAGGACACCTACTGCGAGCAAGGCTATCTGGTATGGCTCAGGAGCCGAAGTATCGTGAGGGGAAGATCGATGATTCCGAAATCACCATCGTTTTTGAGCGTCCTGAACGTTTGTCTACGCGGTCTCATGATGGTGAGGCTCGTGCGGCGACGATTCAGAGCGGCGGCTTCTGAGCTATGGCTCGAGCAATGCGGGTTTGGCGTATCCGCTGAGCTATGGTGTGGTGTCCGGTGGCGCGACCTTGTGCCGGTTGCCTAATGATGGTACGAGCCGCGCCTATCCGACGTTCACGATCAATGGTGACTGGCCGAGTGGTGTGAGTCTGTATCTGAATTGTGAGGGTAAGCGTACTGAGTTGCGTTATGATTCTGCGATTCATCTTGGCACGCCTGTGCTGTTGGATACGCGGACTCGTACTGCAACCTTGGGCGGGGTTGACGTTTCCCGGCATCTTTCCTCGCGTGGCTGGCGGACGATTCCGACTGGCAAGGCTCTGACGGTACTTGGAACTGCTGGTAGCGGCTGGGTCACTTGTTCCAGCCACGACACATACATGTGATTAGGAGATTTTTATGGCTACTACGGCTCTCGGCATCAGGCCGGACGGAGACAATCAGGGCGTCGGACCCTCCGTGCACCGGCATATCATCAGCGCACAATGGAACAACGACGGCATCATCCAAAGGGCTAGGCGTCACCGGGCGCCTGACTTGACGTATCAGGTTGGCGCTGGTACGGCGCTTATCCAGCCTGACGGCCAGTCGGGTGAGGCGGTGCTGGCCTATTGGCCGGGCGGAGACGGAAGCGGTTTCGGCTGGCAATGCGGGACTGTTACGATATGACGTGATCTGGCTTCGCGCTCACGACTTGGACAAGGGCGATAGCGACAATCATGTGGTCGTTGGCGTGACGCAGGGGACGCCCAGGCTGACCCTGATTTGCCGCTCGATCAGGTGCCGTCCGACGTGGTGCGCTTGACGGCCATGTATGTTCCGGCTGGCATGACGCAGACCAGCTCGGCCACGACCACGGGTGCGGAACGCTGGGCCATGCCATACGGCGCTTCAAAAGGGTCTTCTCGGGCGTAACGTGCGCAACTATGAGGGAATTTACAACATGGGCGACGGGGGGCAAGGATTACTACGAACAGGACACGAAATTCTTCCTCCCGACCGACCGTCTGATTGAGCTTCGTTTCACGGCGACGGCTTGCGCCTGCATGCACAGTAACCCTTCAAGCCGACAGAGAATGCGACCGAAATGGCCTGTTGGTATGCCGGATTCCAATTGGATGGCAAGGATGTCGAGGGTGGCGGCGCCAGTTCCAAGTGTCGCGTGCTTGGCAACAGGTGCATTTGAATGCGTTGGTTTTCGGTGCCGTCCGGCTGGCATACGGTACGCATGCGCAACCATCGAATGGGTGGGGCGAAAACGTGTATTTTCATCGCCCATTCGGATACGCAACAGACTTATCCCGGCCGAACGTTGGAAATCTGGGATCGCGGCGTAAGCATCGGATAACAGAATAGAGGGAGTCGGATATGGTTAGGCGAGCGTACATTGTTGATACGATTACCGGTCGGGTTCGCACCGATCGACCTGCCGAGCTTCAGCTGGTCGGTGAGCGTATCCGATTCCTCTCTGGCGACCACGAAGGACAAGGGTGTTATGAGAATGAGGTGAGCGGCGCCTAAGCTCCCTTGGACTGCGATACCTGCGTGTCGGCTGGCGAACGCAATTACCTGCTTGCCCCAGACCGGCGTAGCATTGCCTTGTGTTGGCATTCGTCGCTTGATGATGAATGGTCGTATGGCATGCCGGTCTTGTGGCGCGGATCGGCCAGCGCAAAGTGATTCCGCGCTTGACACGGATTTTTCCTTGTCGAGCATTATGGGCCTTCTTGAAAGCCGCTACGTGGTACGCGAAGGCAAGTATGGTACGGTTTCCGGCAGTACGTCGAGTGACGAAATCAGCTTCAAGAACATGAGTCTTCGTGGCATTGCGGCGGAGGTTGGCTGGCTTGTTACGAACGTGAAGCCGGGCGGGGAACTGCCGATAGATTGGGCGTATCGCGGCGAAAGGCTCGCATGAGCGCACCTATAGTTCGTGGGATATTCAGAATCTGAAGGCTTCGGACGTGTTGACGAAGATTGCGAACGTGGATGGGCGGGACATGCAGTTTCGTCCGAAGCTGTCGGGTGATTACGTGCGCTTCGACTTCACCGCAGGAAGTGATGGCGACGTGTACTTAGGTCAGAAGACCGTGCACCGACTGACCTACAGTCCCACGGCGGCACCTTGGAGAATCTGACCATCGACCATCTCGGCCCGATCATGCGAGAATACGGCTCAGGGTCAGGCACGGACAAGGCACAATTGTGCCACCTGTCCGAAGACCTATCGCTCGGGAACGGCGATCATGAGCCTTTGGGCCGCTCAAGGAATCAGAGCATACAGCGATACGGATACGGACAAGGCTGATTTGCTCAAACAGCATACGGACGGCGTATTGAATGCGAACAGTCGCCCCTTGGTGCAATTCAAGGGGCGTGCTACATGCGAACGATACGATGATGAACGAACACGCTCTTTGCATCCGCTCGGCAGTTTCTGGCCGGGCGAGACCATGAAATTGGACATCAACGGATTCCCCTCGCTCACGGACGGCTTGTACGAGTGCCGTCGATGCAAATGTCCGGCGATGAGACGGACAAGGTAAGTCTGATCTTCGATGCGATGGAAGACCCAATGGCATAGGCCAGAATCCACCGCATCACTATTTTAAGGTGGTAAAATCATGGCCCAGCATGTCGAAATCAATCCGGATAATGAGTCTTTTGCTGTTTCGCTCGGCGAAGGCCGTACGCTTGGCGTCAACGCAGAAGACGCACAAGACCGGTACCGTGCGGATTCTACCTCCACTGGCAAGGATTTCATCGCAGGTAAGGGTGCCGAGGATGGCGCGAATTGATTGACGAGGAAGGCAACCAGACCCCGCTCGTCGATACTGCCTCCATTGATGCAGCTGTAGATGAGATCGGCAAGAAGGCCGACGAGGCTGGCGCGAAGGCCGAACAGGTTCGGTCTGATTTGCAGTCTGAAGTGGATTCCGTCAAAAGCGATGTGAGCAAGGTCGAGGCCGAAGCCGCACAGTTGAAGGCGGATGCGGCGAAACTGTCGCAGACGGTGGATGCGAACAAGACCGCGTTGGACAAGAGCGTCGCCGCAGTGGACGCGAAGGCGCAGGCCGCTTCCGATAAGGGCGACCAGCTTGGTACGAAGATCACCGAAGTGACCTCGACGGTCAATGGAGCAGGGCAAGTTGAAGGAACTGTCCACCCGCATCGAGGGCGTCGCCTCGGATAACACGGCCACGACGCAGAGCGTCACCGAATTGAAGCAGACCGTGACCGGTCTTGACGCCCGCGTATCGCAGAACACGACCACCGCGAACGGCGCCATGTCGAAGGCGACGTCGGTACAGACGGCCCAACGGCATCAAGGCCGATTTGAGCGAAAACTATACGACCACCGCGAAGTCCGATGAGAAGTACAGTACGAAGACGGAGCTGACGGCCCACGGCGGACGGGCTGAAGTCCAGCATCTCCAGCGTGAAGACCACGGCTGAGGGCGGTCAGCAAGGCGAACGCCGCTCAAAGCACGGCTGACGGCATCGCGCGTGAACCTGAGCAAGAACTATACGCCGATTTCCGAAGCGGACGCGAAGTACGCGACCCAGACCAGTTTGAAGGCCACGGCTGACGGGTTGACTGCGAAGATCACGGCGAACACGTCCAAGGCGCAGAGCGCGTTGGATAAGAGCACGAGTCTCGAAAGGAATCTGAACGGTTTCAAGACCACGGTCAGCGAAACGTATGCGACCAATACGAAGGTTGACGGCATCAGCGTCGGCGGCACGAACATGCTCTTGGACACTGCCTGATGAAGACGACCGGTACGACGAACGGCAAGCTCCGTCAAAGCCTTCCCGGTCGTGGAAGACATCAACGGCGGCACGCTCAACGCCCGGAGGCGGCGCCATCCCGAAGCCCCGGTATCGCGTTCGGCGAATGGGCCGTCACCGACTTCACGTTGGGCGACCAGTATACGCCGAGCTTCTACGTGGATTCCGACGTGTCCAATATCGTCAACTGTTACTTCTATGGTGCGTCCGGCTATGCTACGGTGCTTGCCACGGCATGCTCAAAGGGTACCATCATGAAGACTGCCGGTGACGGTGACGCCAGACGAAGCTGACTATTGCCGCCGCGAAGAAACAGCGGGTCTGGGTCACTTGGAAGGTCAATGCTTCCGGTGATGCGACGATACCGAAGTATGTGCTGATTCGCGGTGATAATACGCTACGGTCAACTCGAACGTGTGCGTGTATGGCGTCAAGCTGGAGAAGGGTTCCTAAGCCGACGGATTGTCCGGCGCCTGAAGCACCAGGCGGCTGGCGACTGTATGCGACGAACAGCAGTCTTCAGCAGACCGCTTCTAGCATTACGGCACGCGTGGCTTCGGTGGAAACGACGAACGGTGTGCGATGAGCAAGGCCACGACCGTCCAGCAGACCCTGACGGCATCAAGACCACGCTCAGCAAAGGATTACACGTCCACCAAGGATGCGGACAAAGAAGTATTCCACGAAGACGGAACTGACGACCGGGCCGGTAAGATTCGCGCGGAACTGTCGGAGACCACGAAAACCGCGAACGGTGCGATGGATAAAGGAGCACCACGTTGGAGACCAGCATCAACGGCATTTCGAGCGAAGATCAGCGAACAGGCGACGAAACTCGACTCGACTGTGAAGACGGCGAACGGCCAAATCCACGGCTGACAGTAACAAGACCTATCAGCCAAAGTCAGTACGACCGCTTCCGAATGCACTCAACAAGGCGACCACGGTGGAACCAGGTCTGAACGGTTTCAAGACCATTTAGTCAGCGAAACCTTACGACCAAGGCCGACATGTCCTCGTACAGCACGAAGTCGCATGACGAAACCAGCAAATCCGTCGCTCTTGCGTCGTGCAGGACTATAAGGGTGCCGAGTTCGGGGCTCGCCACGAAGACGGACATCAGCGTGTCGAGGACGGAAATCACCAGCGACACGTATGCGACCAAGGATGGCGTCAGCGAGGAAATCAGTTCGAAGATCACGCAGAACAATCCAGCGCGGAAATTCTCGAACGCCGGAAAACAGTCACGAATACGTGACCAACGGTAGCGTTTTCAGCGAGAATAACGACGGTTTGCCGGACGGTAGACGACGCCAGTGGGTGATCAATCTGGCGGCGACAATGCACCACCCAATACGCCATAAGGCGTCAGCGCAGGCGCTTTCGCGACGCCGGGCCCACGGCAAAGACCCGAGCGTGCTCATGGGCACTTCCACCAGATCTAGCGGCCATGCGACGTTTCGCCCGATCGCCAAACTCCGCCTGAACGCGTCCGGTGCGACATTGCGTATGAGTTGCCGAACGACGCACATGTGAGTGGCGGCGGCACCATCCGCCGAATTGGATTCCACGCTCGATCGACGCGTGGACATGGTGGAAACCATCCCCGCGGGCAACATCTGGGACCGTGTAGTTCCGGTGATACGAGCGACGAACGCCTGTACGGTCAATGCTGAGGTGAGGAATTTCAGTCTGCGTGACATTACCGACCTGCATAAGAGGCCGATGTGGTCATCAACATGACCGGGCAGGGTGTGCGTGTCGGTAAGAACAAGAACGGTGCGTGGACCGGCATGTGCACTGGTCGGTACGACGCACGTTCGACGACGTCCAGCAAACGGCTTTCGAAGTCGGTTCCAGTGGCGTGAAATTTCAAGAAGTGACGGGCACCAGTCATGTTGGGGGTATGTGACCGACTCTATGACGAAGACGACACCCTATATCGGCGAGATGTTTCCGGCCAACAGGAAGGCGTGGGGCCGAACCGTCTGGGATTCACCGGTGACGAGGTGAGTCTCTCGAGGGCGGCGACATCAGTATCAATGCCAACGACACCAGCCGAGCCTGTACGGGCGTAAGGGCGAATCCTGCTGGTGCCGACGGCGGGAACGGTCGGCGGGACAGTCCGGCACATCCAACACCACGCTCACCCTTGCGTGGTGCGACCGTGAACCTGTCTGGTGGTCTGGTCGTCAACGGGCGTACGCTCAACGCTCCGGTCGATGCGAAACAGTCGCAGAGGTGGGACAACATCCAATTGACGTCAAATGCGTGAACCGTGTGGTCACGGTCAACGTTGCAAATGTTGGGGCGAACGCCCAGATAGGCGACCAGAGCGACCAGGTGCGAGATCGGCTACATCAAGGAAGGGTATCGACTGTCCCGGATGATCGGCTGTCATCTCGCCTCTATATAACACGATGAGAGATCAATCCGGCGACAAGGGGGTGGCCTGTCGAATGTGGGGCAATCAGAACACTTGGGCGTATTTCAGCGCAAGCCTGTCCTACGTCATCTGACGCTCCCAAAAAAGGGGAGGGGATGCCGGGTCTGGCGTCCTCCTCTTCTTTCATGCCACAAACCAAAACAAGGAGGCCATTATGGCCGACATTGAAAACAATACGGCACTGCCCTGCCGACGGTGGCGTTGGACTTCGAAGTCCCCAGGTATCGTCATGAGCCGCTGTTCAAAGGCCTGCCGTTCGGGACCATTCGCTGGTCCAGACGCAAGTAACGTGGGCGATTAGCGGCATTGGTTGATTCCGTCAATCAGCCTGTGCAGGTCACGGAGGAATCGCCGACGGTGTAGCGAAATGGCTTCATCAGTGCCGCCGTTCCGGACCTATTCAACAGTCAGAGTTCTGGTCGGTCATCATCAGCTCGATCGGCGGTGGCGGGTATCGTCGGCGCCGATCATCAATGCGTGGAGCAACCGAAGGTCGAAGTCGCAGGAGGACCGGACGGTGCCGAAGCGATAAATTGGTTTGCTGCGCTCGCGTGCCGCCGTGCAGATACTGCGATTCCGTGATTCAACCATTGCGCGAGCAGGCGGAGAGCGCAGGCCGCCCAACCAGCATTTGAGGAGCAGGCCACGCAAACCCAGAATCTGGAACAGACGCAGCAGGATTGAGAAGCGGCGAGGTATTTCACCTCGGCGCTTACACGCGAAGCCTGTTCCATTGGCTTCAGGAGTTTGCGAATCATGGAGCCGGAGTTTCGGCCCGCCATCCAGCCCTTCGCTTGCCGGACGGTTCTGAGGTCCACGACGCAACGGGAAACCGTAGAAAGCGAGCCGTGATGGAGTGCCATTCCTGCTCGGCACACTCTTCTCGCCCGGGCGCAATCTGTGACCTTTTAAGGAGCCGATGGGTCACGCAGCCCGTTCGTCTTCATTTTCATGATCGTTCTCTGAATTACACGAGACAACAGTAAACCAAACCATTTTTCAAAGCTCATCCATTCACGGAAAGTAGAGGAAAGGCGGTGACGCCTAACAAGACCAACACGACAATCTTCCTGACTCACCGGCGAACGCGTGAAAGCCATCGTCACCATTCTCGTAACGCTCTTTCCTCGCTTGCCAACGCGGGATTGAGCTATTGACCAACCCGCTCCCGTTCACCGACGAACAGGTTTCCGCTACCCTCTTCGCCGTCATCGGCGTCATCGGCACTGTGTACGGCTGGTGGAAGAACCAGAACATCACTTCCGCTTCGCTCTGCCGGTCAGCAGTCGTGGACGCCCCTCAAGAAGGAGGGCGGTGAATGGTGTGACCGCAGCGAAGAACGCGGCCATGAGCGCCGCAAGCGTGGTGGCCAAGACGCACCGCAGAAGCCGCCGAAGGTTGAGTCCGCTGAGGCTGGCCGAGATCGCTGGCCGAGTCGGCAGCCGCCTGAAACCACTGACGAAGTCGAATACGAGCCGGGCGGGCAACCTTCGATGACCGGCGCTAGTTTCGCATATATTGTGCCCAAACCATTACAGCGGACGGCTTGGGCAGTCCGTCAACCATAACCCTGTACCATCATGGTCGGCAGATTGGCTGGCACCGATAGCGGTTTTTTTTCTTTCCAACGTTCCAGCTTCGGCGCGGCCTCGCATTGCGGTGCCGCATATGGGGATGCACGATTCTATCAGTGCGGGTCGATGAATTAACGGTAGTTGGCCGACGCCAACTGGCAACCGGATCGGCACCCGGCGTGACCATCGAACACGAGTGGGCGGCATGGACGGCATCCCGAAGATCACCGATGTGGAAGCGGTGCCTGCCAGCGACATCGCCAAACGCTACGGCTGGACAAGCCTCAACCATGACGCTAGCGGCAATCGCACTGGCAACGTCGTTCTCATTACCGCGAAGTGCCCGGCACCGACTATGCGCCCGGATTAACCACCAAGCTGTAGTTCAACTCTGCATCAACGAGCGAACGGAAATCAGGATGGCATTGTTATGGATGTGCAGACGTTAATTTGAACTGCAGATAGACTAAAATTTTCCGACTCAGACAAGAAGACTAATGATTGGCACTTGATTCATAAGTGCCAAACTCAAGATTTGCATCATTGAAAGATCAGTCAGTCATCATTAAAGCACTGTCCTAGTTATGATTAAGACCTGTTGGACGTGTCCATTGCCTGAAACCAGTAAGTGAATGTCAAAGATCAAACAACCTGACAGCAGAAAGTGAATTCATCACTCTCAGGCCGAACCAAATCTCTAAACTGGAAACCAAAACTGAGTCTGAAAATCAAACTATCTTTCAGTGGCAAAAAATGACGCTTCCTTTGACTATAAATGACTAGCACTGTCCTCTCCATATTGGGGAGGGCTGCCAAGGGCGAAAAGAAGCCGGGGAGTGTCTATGCAAAGTGGGGTGCTTTATGGCCTTTATATTGGCACCTGAGATGTTCTTCATACCCGAGGAAGTGAGCTGACTGCATAGCAGAGCAGACGAATTTTATACTTGAGACTTGCCAAGTCCATCCAAGGGACTGCAAGTCGGCTACGCAGCTAAGGCATGGCTGGCATCCCGGTGGTCTCATCTTTTCACAGCACCCCTTGCCTGAAACACTGATTGTGGCTGCCAGCAATCCTGATGCCACTTTGATTGTGTTATCATTGTTCTAACCTGTGTCTTCTGCTTGAGAACCATCGGAAACCATCTGAATGTGCAGATCCGCTGCAATGAAGAACTCCGGCGTTTATAAAAGTCCCTACTCATCCTCATGCCCTAACTGCTGAGGCGTTACTTTACTTGTTTCTCGTGTGTCCCTGTAGTGGCCCATGTCCATTGGGCAGTGCTGAGCTGTCGCTTGAGGCCCAGTGCTGTATTCTGGATGGGCTTCATGCTTGGCTGTGAAAAGGATTTCAGGTTTTTATTTTTACCAAGCCACCATGCCTTAGCTTATAACTCCTGAAATGAAACAAACTGGGAATTGAATCCAGTGGACTGTGAGTCATGTCGATACACCAAGATTGAGTTCTTTGGTGTCTATATAGAATCAGTTCAGTTTTATGAGAATGTCAGTGGGAGTCGTTTCATGCCAGTGAGGCTGCCATTCCTGAGTTCAGTGTTGAGCCTAAAGCGTCCTAAACTGATGGCACCAGCCTCAGTCTCCCGAGACTTGGGGATTACCTCTCCCACGCATTTGATCTGAGACCATCTCTCCTCCCAGGAACGGAGGCCCTGCCAAAGGATTGATTAATCTTTGCAATGAAGTAATAGATTACGTTCTGTGTCCATCATTAACTTCTTTTGAGGCAAACTGAGTTCCTTGGCTTTGTTAGCCAGTTGATTGCCTCGATTGCGGCAACTTCCATTTTCGTCATAATCGTCTTCAACGATAGAGCGGTCACGTTCTTTTGATACGGTGAGGTGCCTATTGTTTTGTCCTTGCTGACGTAATCAAATGAACGTGCAGCCAACTGGCGGACTTGAGGCACCGTCCGGCGACGACAAGGCGGATGACAAACGCAAGGCTCCGCCTCGCATCAGCAAAGAGACCACATGGCCTACACGATCGCATCCACACACCGGCGCGGCCGCAGTAGCGCTATGAGGCAATACGCGCTTTATCGGCACGGCCAAACGCAAGATGGATGGACGTGTGGCGCCAACGACCACCGGCACTGGCGGCTGCCGCGTCGAAGACTTCTGGGAGCCATGGATAGCCGCAAAAAGACCGAATCGAAAGCCTCCACCATCGATCTGATCGAACGTGTCTATATCCATACTGTCGAATGGCATCCGATCACCCACGACGAAGTGCAGGTATGGATAAGTTGAAATGACGGCGTGACGAAAAAGCCTGCATGTTTCATCGACTACCTCCGCGCCTTGTTCAAAGGCGAAGGTCACGGCGCATCTATTTAAAACCATGCGACGATCTCGCTTTTGCCTCGTAAGCGAAAAAGCACGTCTATTCACGATTAGCCGCAATTGCTTGGCCCCGGCACGCTCCATAGCCGATAATCTCACCGGGCTCATGCAGTTTCATGCTGAGCTGGCTTCGCTGCAAAGTCGGAGACGTCGATTTCACCCGCCAGCGATCCATATCGCATGCTCATGGAGAGATCAGGAGCCGTATCGTGGTGGATATTCGAAAACCGGCGAGACCCGCACCAAGTCATATTCCCGGCACTGCTCAGACCATGCCTAGAAGATGCCCAGGTAAAATGCTGGCCGTCCTGAACTACGTTCTCTCGACATTCATACCGGCTCATTCCTTCGAGGCCGCATGGAACCCGCAAGGGCACTGGCCTACCGCAGCGCTCCGCACCGTGCTGGCAGTCCAGGTCGATGACGATCGATTCCGCCCGCCACGCACCTGCCGTGCATGCCGGAGCGAACGTCAAGCAATGTGAGCAGTTGGGGCCATAAGAGCGCAGCCCGCACTCCCGACGCTACGCCGACCTGTTCGACGATGATCTGGATGCCGTTGGCGAGGCGATGAATGGTCTGCTGATACAAGCATCGGCGAGGCGGACTTAGCCGCCTGACGGGCAAAATGTGGGCACGCAGTCATGTTGTTGAAAGTCGACACGCGGAGTTCTACGATTCTGCGGCATACTGCAGAACAATGCTGTTCTGATCCGGTTATTGCGATGTGGCGTTTCCCCTTTGGTTTTCCAATGGTTCCCCGCTCATCCGTTAACCGGTGGTAATTCACTGTAATTACCGCTAATTCACGGTTTTACCGTGGATGCAAAAATGTGGGCACGAATCAGAGGCATGGCCTTTGTGTTTTGCACCTCGCGGTTTTTCCTCCGGCGTGCCGGATGGTCAACAGCCAGATTTATTGTTCTGCGTTGCACATTCTCTTTGCGCAAACACTCCTGATCAATCCGCCTCTTCGAGCTTCGGGCGATCTCGCCGATGCGGTTGTAGGCCAGCTGTTCGCGTTTTCGGGTTGCGCGGCTCGTTGCCGATGGCCACGAGCGCGTCCGTCGATTGGGGAGGCTCGCGCCCCAATGGTCGCGCATTGGAGCCAGCCGGAGGCGTAGTGCGTGGCAGCATGTGCTTTTCCTGCCGCCTTGTCCAGCGCCAGTCGGCGGTAAGCCATGCCATTCTGCTTAGCAGCGCGTATTGGGCGAAGTCGGCTTTGTGCGCCCTTGTGGGGTGACGGTGAGTTTGCCTTGCTTGCAGAGTTCTTCGACCGCCAGCATGTTGCAGGTATCCCATTTCCGGTTCCATTTCCGACCTCCAAGCCATATGCGGTACACTGGTTTCTGGAAGTCTTTGAGTGAGGTTTAACCTCCGCGGTGCCGTTAACACTGCGGGAGGCTTTTTTGCCCTGCAACACTATACGCCAACTTTTTTGGTGTTGCGGACAATGGTGCATACTAACCATGAACGCGAAAAATTAATGTAAACATTAAATATACATATACATACGTAACATTATTTTCATTCTTTTTCATAGAGCGAGAAAAGGAAACGAAGTTCATGCAAACGTCTTAAGATTGCCGCAATACATCTATACCGATTCGTTCAGCACCGATGAACATTCACGAAAGGATGCGAGGTAGGACATGAGGAAGCGATACGTTGACGGGAGCAACCAGTGAACGGCACGGCGATGATAGGACGGCGAGGAACGAAGGGCCCACAACGGCGTTTCAGAAAGGATGGACCAAACTTGGAAGAAGAAAGCTCAAATCGCGAAGGAAGCCCGAACGCTGGGGATGGAACTGCAAGGGCAAGCAGAAGAGTTTTGTACGCTTGCCGATAGGCCAAGCCTCGATCGATTCCAGGCGCACGCCATTGCCTGCAGCCGAGCAATTTCGCTCGAGTATGAACGACAGTATCTCATGTCCGCATCATCAGAGCTTACGGGAGCGAACCTGATAACGGTGATCGATCAGATTTACCAGAATTTTCGAACATGACCGTCACTGGAGGAACTGTTGGGGGACGTGACAAGTCCAAGTGACCTCCATGGGGATTTCCTCTCATCGCCCGGAGGCGATGGTAGACTGCATTGCAGCATGGTCAGGGCCATGCATTCCATATTGCAGGAGACTGACCATCATCGTGCCTGACATGGCCAAGAAAGCGCCGCAACGATTCTCTTTTGCCTAGTCATGCGCGGCCATCCGACCTGGGCCGACTCGACCCGCGATGATACTCTCAGCAACAGCCCGTCCGGTTCGCATGGCGAGCGCCAAGGAGCTCGTCGCGGCCGTGGACGAGGCTGAGCAGAGGGGTCAATGCCAACCGAATTATTCGCATTGTTCTTCTTCACTGCTGTCCGATGTCAATATATGATTGAACAGGCCCGCTCGGCACTTAACAGGTCGGAATCCCTGATGAGGGAGTCCTTGGCATCACTTCCCGAACGTTCCGCTGACGAGGTAGACGCATTGGCAGACAGTCTGAAGGCGCCGCTTATCGACAATCCTTCGAGTCATTCCGCAGTCGTTTCCGCCGATGACGCATTGGCTTGGTCTGCCGGTTGGAGAAGGCGATATTGAGGGCGGAATGGCAGGGACCAGGATACTTCGCCACATGGGCGAAGCTTCTCCCCGGCAGACAGGCGATTTAGGAGTCAGGGTGCGCACAGTCGCGATTCTACCTTGTAGCATAAAGGACCGTAAGGTCCTTTTTGCTTAATCATGGGCAAACGAGCAGTGTGTCATGTTTGAAAGTTACCGTACTGTCCTCAGAATTCAAGTCTTCATGTTCAAGCATGAACTATAAGCACATAACATATACATTGATTACATTACTTTTTTTTTTACATTAGTGAATCGCATTCGTTTTTGGCGGGAAAAATCATTCACAGCATTCCCATGGAAAAACTACACCCGATTTTAACAGAAAAAAAGGCCCCGCCGAAGCGGGGGCCAAAAAGAAGAATTCACTGTCTGGCAAACGCCGCAAGAGTTGCTGACCATCGCTCACCGTAACCTCGATAGCCGCCGCCAGGAATATCATTCTGCACGATGCTGTCGCCAACCTTGACCTCCCAGTAGTAAATGTCGCCGACCGACCGTGGCCCGGTAGGTTCCGGCTTCGATGTCCTTGTCGACCTGTTAGACGCCAGCCGAAACGGAATAAGCTGCCTACTGACCTGACCGGTCAACGTTTTTCGAGCTGTTTCCTCGTATCAGGACCTGCTTCTGCAAATCGTCATGCTTGACTTCAGGTTCGATGCCGTTTTGATGTTATCGGCGCTGGCGATGGTCTGGGAGTACCTTTGTTGTGTCGGCCTTCTGGTCTTCCGCCATGAGCTTTTTGTACTTTGCGATACTCCTTGTCGGCCTTGGCGGTTTCTTTGGCCACCTTTGGAGACGGCGAAGGCTCACGCCGCGAGTATAGGCTATCGGCATGGTGGCGAAGATGCCGACAGCAGACACGCCAAGGCCACGCATACGGCTACAAGGGCGCTCACTGGGCGCGAGAACGCCTTACGCAGACGGTTCGAGCCGAAGGCGGTTTCGAGTTGTATTTCCCCGCACCCCAACCGGGCTATCAGACGCTGTTGGGATTATGGTTCTCAATCATGGTAATGATTCCTTCACTGTACTTTCGTAAAGCGTGGCGCGACAATGCGCCGATCTTTCCAAGCTGCTCGCCATCGGTGCACGCGATCTGCGGCATCCGCCAGTCGTAATGTCATTGGCGATAAATAGTCCTCACCATTGCTACCGCCAGCCGCAATGCCCCCAGTAACAGCTTGAGCCGACTGCGGTGGTGGAACGGTGGCACGTACCGGCCTACCGCAAATGTCCGTGCCCACCGTCCACGTGGCCTGTCGCCGAAAAGTGTTCAATCTTTCGGCTCGATTTATCGGTCCGGTGAGCTTGTCGAGCTTTGGTCTTGCGCATCCTTGATCTGCTGGGTCGAGCTTGTAACGAGCTGTTCCTTCTGACCTTGCCACTATCCTTGATGCCGCCTCATACCTTCTTCCTCGAGCGCCTTGCGTACTCACGTCCTGACGTCGGCCTCGACGTACTACCGTCTGAACCACATCGCCGATGATGATGCCGAATTATCAGTGCCACGGCGAGCGGCAGGACGACCTGGCAGCCATGCTTGAGCGTCACCACGCCCCGCTGTTGCAACTGGGGCGCATAGTGAGCTTTCACCGGCTGTTGCGGTCGTGGGATTGTTGCTGGTCATTGGATTTTCCTTTCTTCTCTGAATCAATGACTGGCTACTGCGCTGTCGTTCAATGCCTGCCGATAGCTGCCAAGCAAACACGTCCCGGTGATCGCTGCCGCTTTCGCCAGGCTTACAGCCATAGGTCGCGCCGTCGCACATGCGCTCCGTTAGCGGTGGCGCATTCGGTGGGGTCTACCAAGAGTAGGGCGCTGAGCGACGGGCGCGGCAGCGGTCTCACGCGAGTTTTCTGCGTCACACGAGCAGTCGCTGCACCACCAGTGCACCAGCCTCGTGCACGAGGCGTCACGTTTCGCCAGGTGTAGGTGAGCCGCCTGTCGATGCGATGGCTTGCAGTCGAGCGTCATATGCGCCGTAACAGGCCGTCCGGGAGGATGGCGCCACGGTTACCGGCAGAATAGCATGGCCCGGCGCATGTCAAATGTACGTCATGCCGGCCGATTGCAGGTCAGGCAGGCTCGTCAGTCCGGCCTGCCTCTCCGTCTATATCCCCTGCTCTGCTTGTTGCCGCTCATGGCGGCCAAGGCTAGCGGGCCCTTCCCTTTGCAATTTGCGTAATGCGGCACGGATTATGCGTTCTTCGTCGGTCGGCTCTGAGCGCCCCCTCTCAACAGGAGCAGTGTCACAAAGCCGAGAGCCTTCGCGACCGCGTCGATTTTTTCGGTATTGAAGCATCGTTCTCCGCGCGCGCCTTGGCATGCAATAGGAGTTGCGGGACGGCTCCAGCCAGTTCGCATAGCCTGTCGATGGTCATGTGCTTGTCGTCGCTTCTTCCCTATGGCCTCTATGACCCTTTTTGCGTGAAGTCTGATTCCATATTTACCATACCCGATACCGTTTTTCGGTACGTTCGGGGCAAACACGCACGAATCCGGTTGCAAAAACGTACCAAACACGGTACAGTATGAAGCATGAAGAAGAACAGAACGAAACATCGGTCAGGAAGGATCGCGCGGCAAAAGGTGCCGAAGCCGCGAGGGCTGGCGTATCGACGCCGGAACTGCAAAAAACCTGAAATCGGTCGAGACCGCAAATTCCTCTACGACCGATTCGCCATGAAACTACCATTCAGTACCGACGACCTATCGGACATCGCAAAGGCGCTCAACGTCACACCCGAAACAATCATCTTCGTTCGGCTAGTCTCGACGCTCACGCGAGCAGGCAGGAGGAAACGGCATGACGGACATTCTCAATAATCCTCCCGCCCTGCCAGAACGGAACTGGCTGATAGAAGGGCGACATCCACTTCATCTCGAAGGAGCATGCGGTCAACTTCTAAATGGCAACCTCGGCAGTCTCAACATCCATATCCTCGATGGCGGCAAACCCACCATCGTCACCCTCACACCCAGCCAGTTCTGAAACCCTCGCCCACTGGATGCAGGAACGGCAGGAGCCACACGATGAAAACAAGACATTGACGGACGCGAAACACCATCGCCAACCGTCCAAATGGCGCAAGCCAGTGCCTTGCCCGATCTGCGGCGACAAGGGCACAAATTCATGGAATCACGACTTCAGCTTCTGCTGGAACGTCGATGCGCCGGATGCCGTCGCCCGCCGTCATCCTCACCAAACACACCGACTCGGCAAAAGAGGCAATCCGCGCATGGAACTGGGCCTCGCCGCCGACTACAAGAAGGCAAAGGAGAATGCGAAAATGACCAGAACCATCACCGCAAACTGTGGAATCCCGCAAGATCGTCAACGATCAGGTTGTCATCGAATGGGATGACGACGAGTATGGGGGAACCCACCGAAGAGAACGTCCCTCAAAGCCTGGAGATTTGGTAGGTCGACTTCGCTGATGTCAATCGATACCGATGATCTCCATCGAAGAATACCTCAGCGTTAGCAAACATCGAAGAAGAAGAGGACTAGCCATGAAATCGAATACTGGCACCTCTACTGGCGATGACGGCCCTGGCCTGCATCACCGGCACTTTGCTCCTGTCGTGGGCTACTGCGCAATCCCCTCGGCTGGACCATCACGGCGGCGGTGATCCCTTTTCGGCTCGGTCATCTACTTGGCGGCCCAGTCCCGGAACGAGCCGAAGAGGATGACGAGGACTGACTTCACTGCGGTTTCAACCGCACTTTGCTCTGCTGGCGGAATGGCATACGCGGCGGTCTTAAAAACCGACAAACCCCACAACCTTGTGAACAGCGGGTGATACGGGTTCGAGTCCCGTGCAGAGCACCAGGTGTTCGCGTCAACGCCACCCGATTGCGGTTTTCAGGATTCGCCGCAAGCGGGAACGAAGACCGGCTGGCGGAAACGACAGCTCGCCGCGAGAAGCCGATCGCGCGAACGCCACCAACTTTTGAAAGGAAGAGACCATGAAAGACATTCAACAGTTCACCTTCAAAGGCAACCAGTTTCGCGGTCTACCGACAAATCAGGGGGACCTGTGGTTCTTTTCGGTAAGTGATGCATGCCCAACATCGACACAAATCATCTTCGTGATGCGCTTGATGAAGACGAATCACAAACCTCCGTAATCCGAGGTTTGGAATCAGCCCGACGAGCACCCCTTTATCATCAGCGAACCCGGCTGTACAAGCTCATTATGAGAAGCCGCAAGCCTGAAGCCAAGGAATACCCAGCGTTGGGTCACTTACACGAGGTGCTACCGCAGATCCGCAAGACAGGCGGTTATATCCTACGACCGACGTGGATGATGATATGACCATCCTCGCCAAGGCCGTGATGATTGCCAGCGCACGATGGAAGAGCAGAAGCGACGCATCGCGATCGCAGGAATCCCGCATCAGGGAATTGGAGCCGAAGGCCTTGTTCGCTGACGCGTTGCCGCTTCGACGGCACATGCCGGTGGGCGAATTGGGCGAAGATGCTGCGTCAGAATGGTTTGACATCGGGCAGAACCGTCTTTTTTTCAGACTGCTTCTGTGATGACGGCCTTGGCAAGTCCGGTGACGAACGTGCCGACGCAGAAGGCGATGGAACTGGGCCTGTTCCACATCAAGGAAACGGCGGTAACCCATTCGGACGCAAGCCACGTGACGATCAGCCGCACGCCGAAAGTCACCGGCAAAGGCCAACGGTATTTCATCAACCGTTACTGCCCGAAGCATGATGCCTGGAGCGCTTGTTGACCCCGCCAGGCCGCGAAATTCTTGGGCGTGAGTCTCGACGTTGGCGAATTGGCGGGAGTCGCGGCGGCGGCCCCTCGGTATACGAAGCTCGGTAATCGCCACCGCAGGGCAGGCAGGATAGGCGGCCGGTGCGCTACAGGCTACACGACTTGAAACGTTCGGCACACAGCTCAGCGACGGAGGCGAGATGAAAACCAACCAACATTTTCATTCCCGGCGCCATCCGCAGTCAGTACCGGAAAAAGGGTCAAGGGTCAGCCATCACGAGCCGCCCACCCTGAGCGAGCAAGGCATCGACATTGACCGATTCATCACAGACAACGAGGAGGAGATCAGCAGAATGCGAGGTGAAATCCAGCATGAAAGACGAATCCGAAGAAACCGATTGACGGATTTTTGCGGGCTGACATCGCCAAGCCTGTGCGCCAGGCCGCAAGCACCCTCATGCCACGGTTAGGCAGGCAAGGAAAACCAGCCGAAAACAAGCTGAAGGAAGAAGCAGCCGGTGAGACGTCATGCATCCGAGCGACAAGACCTGCGAAGCATGGTCGAAACTTCACACCGAACCGGCTCACCGGACGAACAGCCAAAGCCGTCTCCGACTGGCAGGAAATCCGCACGACCCGCAAGCAAAGCGTGAAGCGCAAGGCGAACGCACACGACAGCGCATCCTCCGCTACTGACGCAATTCATGATCCTGAACGACCGTCAGCCAACCTCCTTAGCGAAGCCAAGGCCGCATTGCACATCAGCAACGGCGCCCTAACCCGCCATCTGGAAAAGCTCCGCAAGGGAAAACAAGCTCCCCGCCGCACGCAAAACCGGGCGGCATGAAAACCACAGGAAAGGAAACCATCATGACCGACAAGAAAACCAACCACCGCCGAAAACGACAAGGCCAACGAGAAGACCGGAGCCGAAGACTACGCGACCATGGTAATCCAGCCGCCGTCAGCTCGAACGGTACATCACCATCTTGACGACTTCTGCCAACGAAACCATCCGCATCCGCCGCGCCTCCTATGAGGCAATCAAAATGACGATTGCTTCTGTTTTCGCCGAACACGACTCTCAACGACATCCTGAAAACCCGCAGAAGCATGACCGCACCACTCAAGGCACCTCCAAGGCAAAGTGAAAACCAGCAATGACGCATTACCAAATCAAGCTTGACCCTTGCCTGTGGGGCGCATGTTCTAAGTTCGACAAGGTTGACAGCCGTGTGCTCTTTCGGTGACGTAAGTGCGCGAGACGAAACTGGGAACTATGATGGACGCAGGTTCGATGTCAAGCCGGATCATGCCTGATGGGACTACCGTGATCTGCCGCCCTGATGAGATTGATCTCACATCGTACTGACCCACTGCACCTAAGCAATGGTATATCGAAGCCATGAAATGGTTTATGCCCGGATCAAGGTGGGCGAACCATTATCAGCGATCATGTTCGCCGTCGAATGCTTCCGTGTCCTGTTATTGCTGGATTTTCAATTATCGATGATACCGTTCAGATTCTCAAATTGCCACGTAAAGCCGCTTTTCGGCAACAAGCAGCCGAATCGCACCGGAACACATTGGATTGTTTTCATGAAGGAGATCACCATGAGTGAAGAATTCATTTCAGCAACACGAGGCCGGGACGAACTGCGAGCCATCATCATCGCCAGCACGATCATCATTGCGCAACAGCGCCTGCTCAAAGCCGCGAAAGTCGCGCAGCACTCAGCCAATTTGGCGGAGACATCGAAGACTGCAACTTCAACGTACGACTTTCGGCACCATCACCTGACCAGAGGGGCGGCGACGGTGGCTACGCAGTGAAGCGACCCGCCGCCTACGCGGAACGCCCGTGCCTAATAGCGGGCGAAACCACGGCGGCGGGCCGGAATTCATGGGAGTTGAGAGAACATCCCAAGCCGGAAGCCGCACCGACACTCCCCGAACGGATCCGCGCTCACTATGAACTGCCACCGGGAAGCCGGTCGTCCGCAAACGGTTATTGCGTTGCGGCGCGGATTCGCCTGATCAAGGCATTCCAAGCCGACCAACGCCAATACCCTCAACTTGAAGGAAACAACAGTAATGAGCAGTGATCTCGTACTCACCAAAGATCAGAACAATACCGAACAGCAGATGGCCGCACTTCAGGCCTCGGCGTGAAAAACGCGTCAGAGACCGACGCTGTTCAACCAGCGTACCGACTCGACCCATTTCGAAGCAGATCTTACATGATCGTGGCCGCCGCACCGTTAAGTCAATCGACCAACAGCATCGCATTCATTCAGTCGTATCGAGGTTTGCCCGGTCGCCCGACGCCGCCGATGCCAGCCAGAACGCCGCCGCAGCGCGCGCATTACCTCTTCGGTGCGACCCTAAAGGCGGCTGGCATGATAAAGCTTGGATCTGGGATTGCCGCCACCGGTGGGCCGCGAAGGCGACGATCGTACGCGGCGAAGGCCAATTGTGCCGTCGCCTCTACCGCGAATACGTCGGCACGCGCTTTCGATTACCGGCAGGTGTCAACAGCATGGCTGTCTCAAACCGGCATTGATGCTCTCGGCAAGTGCCGAAGCATTGGCATTGCGCAAGGCTTTCCCGATGGAACGCCCTGCGCGACGGCGGACGAAATGAGTCGGTGTTTTGATAACATCGGCAACAACCAACTGACACGCAGATGGCATCCAGAGCACAGCCGACGCAATCAACGGTCTGCTTCACGAGTGCTGGCGTGGACCGGCAGACATGGCGCAACGGTATTCCATGTCATACCGGATTGTCCGGCATCATTGCCATGTTTGCCGGATTGATGCTTGAATCCGGAAGCGCGACGTCAAATACCGAAGAATACCAAACCAGCACCAGCCGGCAGCGTCCTGAAGAGAAGAAGGAGGCATGATACAGCGAAACCATTCTTCACGATCATTGGCAATCTTATCGGCGAGCTGGAAAACCCGCACTACATGCAAGGGTGATGCCGTCTGTACTCTCAAAATGCCACGCCCGGCACGTTCAAACTGTCAGACGAACCAGTGACGGTCAGGCATTGTTCATGCGTTGCAATCCGCATGGCGGGACATCGCCGCGCACTGCGCCCAAACATTGCATGGCGCGGCGCGGTGACGCAGGTCGCCTGCGTCAGCGCGCACCCATTTCAGGCCAAGGATGGCATTAACTTAAAAATTGTCGTGAGATGCAGGTGGATGCACCGGCTCCATCCTCAAAGCGACGGCTCATATGGTTGGAGAATCCAGCATGTGAAACCAAAATCAGAACATACCAGGCTCCGGCTCAAGTCAGGTGTGTTTAAAGCAGCTCAACTGCACGCGGAGAGAGGATGAATTCTAATGAGCAATCCTCCGAAGTGCTGGTACTAGTTCTAGACCGTAACCGTCCGATACTTCCTGCGTTATGGCAGGACGAGCGTATCGACCGGCATGGCATTGCATCTGGCACCAACTACCGCTGACATCACCGGAGTCCTCTTCTGGGGCCACAAGGTGTGCGTCGAATGCAAGGACACGAAGAAGCGATCATATTTAATTTGCTCCGAACTGAAGAAATGAGTTCGCAACACTGAATACGAGCCCCGATTCGTGCACGGCAATTCGACCTGAACACATGGACGGGCCAGATGGCGATAATGAGCCGCCAGACATTCATGGCCTTCGCCACGTCGCCTCATCCCGGAGGTCGCAGACGATGGCCGAACCACTCAATGCCTGCGCGCAAGCCGCTCGTGGACTCCCTTTGCGCCTGTTCCGCCTTCCTTTGAACGATCAAGCACGGTTACCGGCCCAGACAACGAAAGCGAGGGTGATGGGGCATTTATGAAGTCGATAACATTCAGGTCACGTCATACGGCCTGCAGATATGCCTTTGCGTCAAAATCATCCTTTCAGTCACCGTGATTGGCGAGAGGGTAGCGCCCGCGACGCACCGTCAACGTCTTGAAACGCGAAGGTAGTCATGGAACCACAGCTCGGCACATTCCAAGCTACCGAGTTGGTGCCACTGCTTCATCATCGATGCTATGCCAAACCGAACCGAACCACTGTCACCAACATCTCAATGAATTCTGGGATTACTCTACAGCCATCCGAAAACCCATCATCCTGGCGAGCCTCCGAACCAGCCAGCTGGTCGCGAAAGGGAGCCGTACGTTTTATTTTGATTCACCACACCATTGCAATTCCGCCAATGTCCCGGAATGCGACATTGCGCAACAGGCCCCGATAGCCCACGAGCGCAGAACTGGGCGCTTGACCGCAAATACAGGAAACAGAAAAACAAGCAACTGGCAGACATGCTCAAACGAAAGATGGGACGATGACCCAGCAGATTGGGAACTATCCGGTCAACATCCGCCTCAGTTTACGGGCCGTATTTTCGGGGACATCGACACAAAGTGCCGGTCCGTTTAACCCGAACGCGCGTATTAGCTTCTCGCCTGCGGACTTGGAACATGGATGGGCGCATGTAATGAAGAACTTCTAAGGAGGTCTGAATGAACACCATTTATATGAGAACGATTGGCATTGAAATCAGCCCAGATGATTTCACGCCATGAACCTCGCCGAGAGCTGCCCATGTTTTCCTTATGCTCTGTGTCTGCACTAAGAACAAGCATCAGAACGTGACGTCACTAACGATTCTTCCAATGGAACCTGAATGAAACCAGTGAACCCGGCTACTACGCCACCTCAACAAAAATCTGTTGCTTGAGAAGCGATGAGGTTTCAGACTGGTTATTCTAAGAATTTCCAGTGGGAGGAATCGCTTCATTTATTACTGGGCATCGTATGCACAAAGCTGGCCCTGGCTCACCATGTGATATAATTTAATATGCAAAGTTCGATTTACAGTCTGACTGATCAACGCTGGTCATCACCATCCTGAAAGACTTCCACCATAATTGGTATTGATAATCTGACGGCAGACAAACCTATCATCGAACGGACGAGATCAAAGCGTCATGGACCATTCAGATGGAAACGACATTTGTGCGACACGGACGCAAGAACAATCCCCATGGAAGGAACCAATCGAACGGCTTCAACAACCGGCAACGGAACAAAGCATCCTCCATAACGGAGAACGATTCTGGTCAAGCCCGACACTTCTACTGCATGGCCCACGTTGAACGAGCAAGATGGCTGAAGTATTTTAACGTTTATATTAATGTTAGCTGGAACCACCACGCATCATGCCAATCGATTTCTGTGGCAAAGAAATTGTTTCATTTATCCGTCCCTGAATGCAGACTATCCTGGCTGTCGGCTCGATGGGATGGCGTCGAATACGACTGGATTTACGACGAATTCGATGCGACAGAAAGTCGAGGAAGCAGAAGATTGATTTTGCCGCATGACGATGATGACCGTCCACGTTTCTTTGCTCGGGATCCATGGGCGGAAGCTATTTCGGTGAAGACAGTACGAGCCAACCATCAAACGTGGAACTACTGACCATCAACGTTCGCAACCCCTGCCCGCACCGGAATGCGAGGATACGATACTCGCCGTCCTGAGTGAGAAACACAATGAGCGGTAATTTTAAGGAAATTCACGCAACTCATACTGCGGACGTCCACAACGCGACCGCCACAGTACATCCAATGCAAAGGATGCATGGAACGCCTGGACGCGTGTGGCTAGAACTTCGACGACACATCGATGAGCTTCTGCAGAGATGCCAAAGAATCCTTGTGCGGAACCATCATCAACGTGCTCGCAGACCATCTTTAGGCAATCCCAGCGACCGCAACATGGACTTGATGTCAATCACGACCAGCGCACGGCAGCGCGGCCGCGGATGAAAGGCGGACAATGTGGTCGACACGACGGAACCATGGCCGACGCTACCATCGACGAACTCGAAAAAGTACCGGAAGGAGAAGCGAATGAGCGTGACAGAAGGCCGCGACACCCTGCATCTCGCGGGTGCCTTCGTCATTAACTTGCGCCCGCCTGGCCGACATCGGATGCTACGCCGTCCGGCATGGTAGGTAAGTTCAAAGCTGACTCGCCCAGCCACCGTGGATGGCATACCTCCCGATCTGGCCGACCATCATGCGATTCATCTGGCAGATAGACAAGGGACGAGTGATGAAGTGGGAATCCATACGGATGGCGCTTCTCACCCAACGTACTGCGGCAACACGGCATTCAGCAACTGCATCGACTGCCCCTTGGTCAGGATAAACATCTGGGGCTCGATATTTGCCAAGCGAATACACGGAATCAATCAGGAAACGGCGCGATAAAACACGTGACCTGCACTGACTTGAGGCCGGAATATCAAGACCGTCCGATGGTTAAGGAAATGAGCTGGGATGCACGGCCTGCCTTCCACCACCTGTGGAGTCGATGAGGATAATGGCGTGAACTACGACAGCCCGAAACTGCGCAATGCCTGCCGTGATCAGGCCCAGTCCCCATCGAAGCCGCGCTAGACAATCAAGTGCTGGATTGTGTCATCCGATTACGAAGGGACGGACATCGCCTACTGTTCCTTCCCGGCTTCAGGAAGTGGCAGAAAGTCCCACATCCATGCCCACCTCCTGCCGAACGGATACCGACAAAGCAAGGCTACCCAGTCTCACGAGGATCAGACTCCCTCATGAGAGTCCCCACGACCTATGACGATATACTAATTTAATGCCCTTGAATAGTAGTAGAGTAGTAGAACAGCAGAAGAAAAATAACTTTTCTTCAAAGAAAAACCGATCTTGCCGCTCTTCCAGACCAACCCATGAACGCCCACGCTGTAGCGAGATCATCTGATCTGTCGGATTCTGAACGCCACATCCACCATTATGGCGAGACTCGCACGTCACGGATCTGGTGCCGCCAGTGGAAGGGTTTATGCGAACGCCGCGCGAAAATGGAAGCGGGATTCCACCTCGAAGCCACACAAGCATTCATGGCAATGCGACCACGTGCTGAGTTGCCGCACGTTGAAACCGCACAGCCAGACACCAAACTGCAGGCCTGCAGACCAATCAGCGGAGAAACTAATGAGCTGAACAAGGCGAGAAGCTGACCATTGAGGAAGTGGATCGACCACGCATTATGTCTCAAAGGCGCACAGTATCAGATTCGCAAAGCCGAAACGGAAAACTGCACGACCTCTCTCCAGCCACGGAGCTTGGAGGCACGCATTCGGGAACGTCATCGACTTCTGCCATGGGAAAACACTGACGTGTCTTTACCTGTAATCAAACGCAACAAGAGAAAGAAACAACAAGGCAATTGAACGTCACCCATAGCAAGACAAGACGCCAGGCAAGCAGATGGAATGGCTCGACCGTCAGGAGAAGGCCACGAGAATCAGGCGATTCTTCGACGTGAATCGTGACCCACTGCTGGTGTCCTACCGTCGAGGAATGGAAACGCATACCACACCAAGAGCATACTGCCGCTCCCTGTGCTTGGCTATTCCGGTTCGATGCCTAATACGGAAAAACCAAAAGGGACGCAAAATGGAACACTCATCGCAGCCAATCAAATCATGGAAGTACCTGACCACATGGGACGAAGCACCGAACAGGCCCCGCCATTACGCGCCAGTGCTATACATCACACCGCCGACATGGCGACCGGCAGAAAATTGAGGTCACAGCCGACGGCAAAGCCATCGACATGGATGCGAACATGAGTGGCGGTGAACAGGTGAGCAAGAAGTTCAAAGTCGTGACAGTGTTTTTGGTCGAGCAATAGAAAGTAGCAAATGTGCCTTATCGCTTCAGAATGTCGATAGGCTTCGGAAACCCTTGAACGACGGGTTCCCGGTATGATAGTACGAGAGCAGTGGCGAGCAGCCTGAGTGGGTGAGTGACACCACATCGGCACCACATTCGCAGGCATACCGGCATCAATCGCTTACATTCTCGAAAAGGAAAGCGAGGATACGGTTCGAGCGCACTACCACTGCAATGCTGTCCGAACTGGTGGAGAAGCGTTTGAACAATCGCGAGTTTTGGGCGAGCGAAGTCAATTCGACTTGGGGAACGCCGAACAACCGGCGGTATCGACTACGTGGGATTCAAACCATTCACCCCGGTTACGTACTCATGCCTGCAAGCGTGAATTAGGGACGGTTTGAGGCGAGGTCAAGTCCTAGCGGCCGACTTTGACTTCAGGGCACGGATTGACCTCTATGGTGACGCAACCATCTCGTCACGACACGGAACGAGCCGATAGAATTGCGCGGTCACCTGGCCGACTGCCGCGCGCCATCAATCAGGTACTCACGGTCCGGGTTAGGCGCGATGCGCGTACCGCTCTCGACGCTGTCCGGCAAATGCGCATTCCTACAGGTAGCCGTGCGGCAAGCGAAACGTTGTACGGGAGGATTGAAAGCGAACGGAAAGAGAACGAAATGAGAAGCAAGCGAGACATCCTGTCGCCCTCACTACATCGCAGCTCCGGCTAATCGCCGCGTCGTGATACCATCGCCATCATTCTGGCACCTACGTGTCGGAACGACACTCAAACCGTCATCTGCATCCGATACCGGCGACTACGCATGCACGGTATCGCCACCGACACCACACCGCACAACTGCAAAACCAATCGAGGAAGCGAAATGATACAGCACATTCGGCGCATCCTAGCCATGCCGGTCATCATCCTATGCTCTATTTGGCAACTGCTCGTCATCGAAATGGTGAACGATGACCTACCAGCTTCAGCGACACACTGGCGGCAGTCAGCGAGGATTATCAGACCTCGCCATCGCCATCGCCTTTTGCGAAAACAGCCAACGGCATGCTCAGGTCCGTGTCCACATCATCGACGTGGACGACGAGGAAGAAATCATCACGATAGGAGGCAATACATGAGTGACGAGGAACTGCAGACCATCTGGCAAAGCATCGACCATTACGGCAGACAGTTGCAGTCAATCGTCTGCATGGAGGAATGCGCGGAACTCCGTGCAGGCGATCAGCAAAAGTTTACGTCACCCAACGACCACTAATGTTGAAATGGGCTGACGTAATCATCTGCCTACAACCAGTTGAAGATGATGTAACGGCATCACAGACGATGCCATCAGCACGACCGGATGGAAGCCAAAACCATACGACAGGCGAACGAACGGAGGAATCCTGATGAGCGCTCATGCTCACTAAAACACAAAAGACCAAGCAATAACCGACTAGCCGCCAACAAATCGACTGGCACGACATCGCACGAATCCTCAAATCCCGTATCCGATAATCGCAAAACGAACTAGGAGAACAGCTCCGTGAAATGCCCCACCTGCGGAACACAAATCAAGCCAACCAGTTGGATTTGTGGTAACTGCCAAAAAAGACTACTGGAAGATGATATACATGCTCGGACATGAGCAACTGCCAGCCCTGGTACAGCCTCAGCCTCAAACAAGCTAGAATCGGCAACGCACCACGCCAAGCACCGGTTGCACCCTCCCACTCGACCAACACTCGACTCATCGACGCAAGCAGCCACCGGACGCCGAAAACCTGCAGGCAAAATCGCACAGCCTAACGCCAACCCTGCGTTGGGACAAGGCACGGAAGCGAATGCTCGCCAGCCGGCACACAGTCCTCAACATGCCCAAGCCATCGAAGACGACTACCGGCAACTGCAACGCATCGTCCGACGCAACAACCAAGCCCTCACACCACCGGGAAGACATGATACTGATCGGCACATGCCCACACTGCCAACGGCAACTCAAAGCCCCGCCAGATGCACCACGGCAACATGCACGTGCGGTGGAGAATGGCCAGTCCCAGCCATCAAAGCCGAACGAGACCGCAAAACCATGGGAACTGCAAATCACCGGCACACCAGCAGATGCGGCCAAACGAACTCAAACGTTACGGCCTGTAAGTCTCACGCAACCCTCATAGTTTTTCAATGGCTCCAGTAGAGGCAAGTTGCACCACGCCGACAAACATCAAGAACCAGTATGCCTTCAACCTAGGAGAACCGCCGCCCAGCTTGACTGTCACCGATAAATGGTATACTGACGTACGTCAGTACGAGATAATCGAACTGAACTGAGAGTGGCAGTGCCCTGAGCAACCAAACTCGGGGGGCTTTACTATTAGCTGATCCACAAGCTGGAAACAGTCTCGGAGCCGTCCAACCAAGGGCGACCCAGCAATAGTCCCCGCCCATTCAGGCGGGGCACACGCTTCGGCCTGGCAGGCAAGGGGCTCTTCCCTCAATCACTTGGTTCTCTCCTACCACTGGTTCGGGACCCCAGTGCGAAGCACCACGAGAAAGCGATCACACCATGAACGAAACCCTTGAAGGAAATCGCACACCAACTCACACGCATCACCAGACCAAGGCGAACAAGCCACCATGCAAATCACCCGCGCCGACGCCTTGGAAGCATGGGGCATGCGAATCTACGAGGGGAATACCTACAAAGCCATCACCAAGCCTCGGCATCCAGATCGTAGACTGAACAACATGCCGACAAGACCACAAGCACGATGCACCTTCTACGGCTGTCGCAGCAAAGCCACACATCAAGGCCGATGCGACCAACACCAACCAAACCATGCAAAACCAATCAGCACACACACGCGAACGCAACCAGCATCACCGAATGGGAACCACATACGCAACCTCCGACTCAAACTCGAACCAAACTGGCCGAAGATGCAACAACAAAGGCACAAACGTAGACCACATCACACCGTCGGAGCAGGCGGAGCATTCCTCGACATCAACAACACACAAACCCTCTGCAACCAATGCAAAAACCATCAAAGACCAAGAAGACTGCACCAACTACCCCCCATATTCACTGCAAGAGGCGTCCCAGTTCAAAAGAGGCCGCATGCAACTGAACGAG
>VOFH01003710.1_pt1 | contig 41763 bp, 67 predicted proteins | sample 5384091 | NCBI WGS metagenome assembly VOFH01 (sample SAMN12384727, study PRJNA508395) | human gut metagenome | isolation source: healthy gut G | host: Homo sapiens
TCGATATCGATCTGAGCGATGACCGCATTCTTTGCAAAATGATTGACATCACCTGTCACACGGTCGCTGAATCTGGCGCCGATAGGTGATCAGAAGGTCGCTGTTGTGCACCGCCTGATTTGCTTCCTTCTGTCCGTGCATTCCCACCATCCCCAGTGAGAGAGGGTGCTTTCTGGAAATCGCGCCCAGATTCATAAGAGTGGAAACTACCGGAATATCCGCTTTCTCCGCCAGTTCCGTCAGCTGAACGGAAGCTTCCGCGGTGATGACACCGCCGCCGGCATAAATCAGCGGGCGTTCCGCACGATTGATGAGTTCCGCCAGACGATCCAGATCCTCATCAAGGTACTTTTTCACGACTGCGTCTTTTTTCTGCCGCAGGAAGAGCCTCATATTCGTAAAGCTGTCCCATGATATCCTTCGGTACGTCCACGAGAACCGGACCCGGACGTCCGCTTTTCGCGATGCGGAATGCTTCCTGATATCGTCTGCAAGCTCGCTGATATCATTTACAAAGAAATTATGCTTCGTGATCGGCAGAGTGATTCCGTAAATATCGACTTCCTGAAAAGAGTCTCTGCCGATGAGAGCCAGCGGTACCTGCCCTGTAATGACCACCATAGGCACCGAGTCCATAAACGCTGTGGCGATGCCTGTAACGGTATTGGTAGCCCCCGGACCGCTGGTGGCAAAAGCTACGCCCACCTTTCCCGTAGAGCGGGCGTAGCCGTCCGCAGCATGTGTGGCGCCCTGTTCATGGCTGGTGAGAACGTGATGAATATCGTCGCTGTAGTCATATAATGCGTCGTACAGCGGCATAATCTGACCTCCGGGATATCCGAAAACAGTATCCGCGCCCTGCTCTTTCAGACATTCTAATATTATATTTGAACCTTTTATTTTCATATTTCTTACTCTACAATCTGTCTGCAATGCTGAAATAACTTCCGTATTTGAAACGGGCAGCGCATTTTCATGCGCTGCCGTAAAAATCCCGTTATTCCGATCTATTCAGAAGCTCCGCGCCTTTATTTATCGTCGCTCCAGGAATACATCTTTCTGAGTTCTTTGCCCACTTCTTCCAGCTGATGAGCTGCCTTCAGCTTTCTCGTAGCGTTGAAGTGCTGTCTTCCGACCTTGTTTTTCCATGATCCAGTTTCTCGCAAAAGTACCGTCCTGAATTTCTTCGAGAACCTTCTTCATTTCCTTCTTTGTTTCGTCTGTGATAAGTCTCTTACCAACCTCGTAGTCACCGAACTCGGCTGTATCGGAGATAGAATATCTCATCTCGGAGGAAGCCTCCGTGATAGATCAGATCCACGATCAGCTTCATCTCATGAATACATTCGAAATAAGCGTTTCTCGGATCATAACCCGCCTCCACGAGAGTTTCAAAACCCGCCTGCATGAGAGCGGTTACGCCGCCGCAGAGAACGCACTGTTCGCCGAAGAGGTCCGTCTCCGTCTCCGTCTGGAATGTAGTTTCGAGAATCGCAGCTCTCGCGCCGCCGATGCCGGCGCCGTAAAGCCAGCGCCTTTTCGAGAGCTCTGCCGGAAGCATCCTGATGAATGGCCACCAGGCAGGGCACGCCCTGCCTTCCCACATATTCACTTCTGACGGTATGACCAGGTCCTTTCGGGCGATCATCGCAACGTCGATGTTTGCAGGGAGGAATGATCTGCTGAAAGTGGATATTGAAGCCGTGAGCGAACATGAGCATGTCGCCGTCCTTCAGATTTGGTTTGATGCTTTCGTTATATATATCAGCCTGTTTCTCGTCAGGTGTGAGAATCATGATAATATCTGCAGCGGCTGCAGCTTCCGCAGCAGTAGCCACCTTCAGGCCTGCTTCTTCCGCCGTCTTCCAGGACTTGCTGCCTTCGTACAGACCGACGATCACGTTTACGCCGCTTTCCTTCAGGTTCAGTGCATGTGCATGACCCTGGCTGCCGTAGCCGATAATGGCAACGGTTTTTCCATCTAATACGGAAAGATTACAGTCGCTCTGATAATAGATATTTGCCATTTTTATTCCTCCTTTTAATTTGAAATTCTTATCAAAATCAATACCAATGTACTTGATATCCACTTTACCAAGGCACTTGATATGCACCTTTTATCTTACTATTCGAATCTGGCGAAGTCAACGCATTTTCAGTCTTTTCAGCGTTTTTGCCAGAAATAATAGTCCGATTCAGATAATCGCACCGGTCTCCCTGAAAATATCCTCCGCCTCCATGATCTCGTCGATGATATCACGTATCCTCCACCAGCTCATGCCCCAGTTGCAAAAGACGGTATTCTCCTCCGGCGCCCGGCTGACCAGCCGCTGCACACAGATCTCGGGAGAGAAAGCGGAGAAAACGGACGACTCTCTCAGCATATTCTCTCGGACCGATGAGCCGAAACTCACCGTCTTCGTACTGACGGCAAAGTTCCGTGTCTCTCTCGATATACAGAGAATGCAGCTTGACTTGCTCCACTTTCAGGGAGGTAAGTATTTTGGCCGCCTCCTCCGCATCCTCGCCGTCATCCCAGGGCAGATTGAGAATCAAATGCGCGCAGACTTCAAAACCGCGGCTGTGGCAGCGCAGAACACCGTCGATAAATTCCGCCAGAGAATGTCCCCGGTTGATTTTTTCAGCGTTTTTGTGCCGGATGCTCTGAAGCCCCAGTTCGATAACAGCGGGCTTTTCGAAATCACCGCAGATTTTTCGCAACGGCGTCCAGATACCTGTCGGATATACAGTCCGGCCGGGTGGAAATACAGACCTCGGCAATCTCCGGTATGGTGAGAGCCTCTCTCAGACAATCCGACAGATCTTCGACAGGGGAGAAATGTATTCGTAAAGTTCTGAAAAATATGCGCAAAAGTATCCGCCCCATAACGTTTTCCGTGCATTTCATATTTGCGCGCAGTTGCTCCGTCACGGAAAGCGCGGCGGAAGATTTTTCAAATCCGGCGCCCGCAGCGCCGCAAAACGTACATCCCGCCCGTCCAGCCGATTGGGACGGAAACCGTTAGACTGACCGGCAGCTTATATACTTTTCGTCCATATCTGCGTTTCATGTATTCTGAATAAGACAGATATCTCATATGCGTGGCCTCTTTTCCCGGAAAAACCGCCCGTCTGCCGGCGGAAAAACACTTTTCGAAAGATCTGTTCAGATCCGGATGCGCATCCATCCGGAAAAACACTCAGAATCGCGCCGTCTTTCGGAGAAAGGATTTCTCTGCAGCAACCGAGAATTCCGGCAAAAACAAAAGAGGATCTCCGGCATCACACACCGTCGTTCCCCTCCTTGATGCAATTTTTCCGAATATTACTTATGTACCGAAAGTTATCTGTTTAAAATTTCGTACTGTCTCACGCTGGCATCCAGTTCTTCCAGATCCGCACTGAGGCTTACGACGAACTCGATACCGGACTTATCCGAAATCACCTGAAGTCTTCTGAGGAATTCAGGAAGATCGCGGACAGCGATATCGGCATGCTTGAGGATGCTGTCGATAAAGATCACTTCGATATCGTGGTTGGAACTCATGATACCATAGATAAATCCGATATATTCGTCTATATTATTGACATATTCATAATCATCCATCACGATCATTCTAATGTTGATATCGAGGTCGTGCTTCAGTCTGTCGTCTTTAATGATGAATACAACGCTGCCGTCTTTCTCTGCGATGTCGCGGTTGGCCATTTCCACCATCATTTTCGTCTTGCCGGTGCCTTTGTGACCCACTAAAAGTTTTAATCATTGTATCTATTCTCCCTTCGATGAAATTTTGTCTTTCATGAATCAATTATACTATCTGAGCCGAAAAGAACAACCGCTATCAGCAAGAAAAATCGTTGTTTTACTAATTTTTTAGTTCTACAATGTAAATATTACCCAATCCTACGGATTTAACGAATTTATTTCGGCGGCGTATCTTTTTCGCCGCCAGCCTCAACTGGCCGCAGGCGCGCTGATATCGGAACCCAGCTCGCGGCGTACGGTAACTTCGATACCTTTGTCTTTCAGCGCAGAAGCGAACAGCTGCGCACGCTGCCGCGCGGAACCTCGATACTGTTTTCCGACACGTCGTTGAGGGGATCAGATTGACGTGACAGAGCATTCCTTTCAGCAGAAACCAGTCTCCGGGCGTCTTCGAGACTGTCGTTGACTCCGGAAATCAGTGCGTATTCGAAGGTGATTCTGCGGTGTGTCCGCTCCCGCTGTGCGGCGGCAGACCTCCATCAGCCGTCGCATATCGTAGCCTGCCGCCACCGGCATGAGTTTTCTGCGCGTCTCGTCGTCCGCAGCGTGAAGGGGACCGCCAGATTGACCTGAGGCATGTCCTCTGCAAACCGCTGAATTTTCGAAAGAAGGCCGCAGGTTGAAACCGTTATATTGCGCAGACCGATGTTCAGTCCGTTTTCATCGTGAAGAATCCGGATAGCTCTGAGCAGTTCATCATAATTGTCAAAAGGTTCTCCCGTTCCCCATGACGACGATATGACCGATCCTCTCACCGGTATCCCCTGCTCATGGCCGCCACCTGATCGGCGATTTCTCCCGCCGTCAGATTGCGCTCCAGTCGCTGACTCCCGACGCGCAGAAAACGCAGCCCATCCGGCAGCCGGCCTGGGAGGAAATACACGCGGTATTTCCGTACCTGTACCCTCATAAAAGACGCTCTCGATGGCAGAACCGCCTTCTACCTCAAAGAGATATTTTCTCGTCCCGTCTTTTCGTGACTCCTGCTTTTTCAGAAGGCGCACCGAATCGATGACCGCCGTCTCTTCCAGCCTGCTGCGGAGCTTCGACGAGGCTCCGTCATTTCGTCGAGATGCGGCGCCGCCGTAGATCCGACGAAAGACCTGCAGAAACCCGGAACTTTTTTCCCGAGATGCGAAACCATTCCTGCATCTCAGAGAGTGTCATATTTTTCAGATGTGTCTTTTCTGTCTCCATGGCACGCGCTTACGCCTTTTCCACAGCGATACCTGTAATATGGCCGTTGAGTTTGAACTCTTCCAGAGAGTCTGCCGTATAATTCAGCTGCAGCGCCAGAGTTTCCTTCATGATATGGTCTCTGTGCTCTTCAAATGCAGCCTTGGATTCTTCATCGCAGTTTATATGAATATAGATATTGTCCATCATCTCCAGATTCTTCTGCTTTCTCATCTGCTGGACCTTGGAAATCAGCTCCTGGGCTAGACCTTCCGGAGATCAGCTCCGGTGTCAGCTGCGTTCCGAGGATGACGAACACGCCGCGGTCTGTTCCACAGCAAAACCCTCTTTGGCCGTCACTCTGACCTCGATCAGATCCCCGGGATTTCGGTATCCTCGCCGCCCAGACTTAAGACGATCTTATCATCCGCACCCAGTCTGGCGATGACTTCTTTGGCATCGGCAGCGGCAAGACTTTTCAAACTCTTTCACCTTGCCGCCCAGCACAGGACCCGCTTTCCGGAAATCGGCTTCAGAGAATAATTCATATAAGTGTCCATATTCTTTTCGAATACCACAGCCTTGACGTTGAGTTCTTCCATGATCAGCTGAACCATGTCGCCGATCTGCTCTTCGTATCTGCTGTCACCAGAATCTCGGACAGCGGCTGTCTCACCTTGATTTTCTCTTTTCTCTCTCCTCTTCCCAGAGTTACGATCGTTCTCACCAGTTCCATCTTTTCTTCCAGATCGGTATCGATGAGAGCTTCCTCCGCCTCAGGGAAGAAAGCGAGATGTACGGACTCCTCTCCTGTGAGCTTTGTATACATTTCGTCAGCGATAAACGGAGCGAACGGTGCGGAGAAACAGAGCCGCGCCCGGGCATCTCATAAGTCGTCAGCAGAACCGCTTTTTGTCCTCTGTCATCTCTTCCGCGTAGAATCTTCTTCTCGCTCTCCGGATATACCAGTTGGACAGATCCTCTGCCACGAATTCCGTAATCTTCTTTACCGCTTTCATGTGTTCGTAATTGTCCATCGCCGCGGTGACATCTCACCAGAGCGTTAAACCGTGAAAGAATCCAGCGATCCAGCTCCGGACGGTCTTTCGGAGCGATCTGAAGACCCGCGATATCCACATCGTCCGTATTGGAATAGAGTACAAAGAAATTGTATACATTTCTCAGTGTTCGAAATATTTGCTCTGAATCTCTGAACGCCTTCCTCGTCGAACTTGGTCGGAGACCAGGCAGGGGACGTATATAGAAGATACCATCTTGCCACGTCGGCGCCGTACTTGTCGAAAGAGCGCAAAAGGATCCACCGTATTGCCCTTGGACTTGGACATCTTCTTTCCCTCTTTGTCGAGAATCAGATCGTTTACCAGGACATTTTTATACGGCGCTTTTCCCATGATGAACGTGGAAATCGCCAGAAGGAGTAGAACCATCCTCTGGTCTGATCGATGCCCTCGCAGATGAAATCCGCAGGAAAGCAATCATCGAAATTCTCTTTGTTTTCAAAAGGATAGTGCTGCTGAGCAAATGGCATAGATCCGCTGTCAAACCAGCAGTCCATAACTTCCGGGATCCTGGTCATCGGCTTGCCGCAGTGCGGACAGGTGAGATGGACATCGTCTACATACGGACGGTGAAGCTCGATGCTCGTATCGATGTCTTCCTGAGCTTTTTCCACCAATTCCTCGCGGGAACCGATGCATTCCAGATGGCCGCATTCATCTCCACACCGGAATCGGCGTACCCCAGTATCGATTTCTGAAACCGCCCAGTCTTTACATCGGCGATCCAGTTACCGAATCTTCCTTCTCCCACGAAAGGCGGCTGCCAGTTGACGGTATTATTATTTTCCACTAACTGATCTCTCAGTTTTGTCATCTCGATATACCAGCTCGGCTTCGCATAATAAATCAGCGGCGTTCCGCATCTCCAGCAGTGAGGATAATTATGAGCTATTTTTTCCTTGAAAAAGAGCTTCTTTTCCGCCGCCAGATATTTGATGATATCTATGTCGAGGCCGTCTTCCATGACAAACCGGCCCTTCCATGGGGTTTCAGTGTATTTTCCGTCTTCACCCACCGGATTCAGTACCGGCAGATCGTATCTGCGTCCCGTCTGATAGTCGTCTTCACCGAACGCCGGCGCCGTGTGGACAATACCCGTACCGTCCACCGTGGTGACGTAATCGCCCAGGGTCACGAAAAAGGCTTTCTTATCCGTGGACAGAAACGGCATCAGCTGTTCGTATTCCTGATATTCCAGCTCCGCTCCTTCATCTCCTGAAGTACGGTATACTGACCTTCGCCCAGATGCTTATCCGCCAGATCTTTCGCCAGATAGAAGATCTCACCGTCTTTTTCGGCTTTGATATAATCGATTTCCGGCCCCACTGTCAGAGCGGCATTGGCTGCCAGCGTCCACGGTGTGGTGGTCCAGGCCAGAAAATATTCGTTGTCCGCGCCCTTTTTTCTTAAACTTCGCCGTCAGCGTATTGGACTTGATTTCCTTATAACCCTGCGCCACTTCATGGGAAGCCAGGCCCGTGCCGCAGCGCGGACAGTACGGCAGGATCTTGTGTCCTTCATAGAGGAGTCCCTCGTCAAAAACTTTTGAGAATCCACCAGCCGGTCTCGATGAAATTATTGTCCAGCGTGATATACGGATTGTCCAGATCCACCATATATCCCATGCGCTTTGTCATATTTCTCCACATGCCCTCGTATTCGAAGACGGATTCCCGGCATTTTTCGTTGAACTCTTTGATTCCGTATTTTTCGATGTCCTGTTTGCCGCTCATATTGAGCTTTTTCAACTTCGATTTCCACCGGGAGACCGTGGGTATCCCAGCCGGCCTTTCTTTTCACCTTGTATCCCTGCATGGTCTTGTAGCGGCACACGGAGTCTTTCAGCGTTCTGGCGATCACGTGATGGATACCAGGCTTGCCGTTAGCCGTTGGCGGTCCTTCATAGAAGACGAAAGACGGCCGGCCTTCTCTTTCACTCACACATCTGCTCAGAAGATCTTCCTGTTCCCACCGGTCAGCCTGTGCGTTCTGCACCTCGCTGATGGGCTTGTCCGATAAATTTTCAAACATTTATTTTCATTCCTTTCTGTAAATTAGATACACTATCGACGATTGCATCAAAAAAATCCGCCGAAAACGATTCCCTCCTCAGAGAGACCTCCCGGCAACCTGCGTGATCCCGCAGGACACACAGGCGATGAAATAAAAAGTCCCCGCATCCGAAGATGCAGGGACGACAATGAACTCGATTACCGCGGTACCACCCTGATAGCATTTTCTTTTACGCGCCGTCTGACCGAAACCGAAACGCGACTGCAGACGGATCTTTCAATATACCGATCCGCAGCCGATCCCAAAGACCGGAAAATGCCTCTCATTTTCCGCGTAACGTGCGGCGGCGGACCCGCTTACTGAGAACTGCGGCAACCCGGAATTCTTCTTCTCTCACCATTTCCCGAAAGAAGATGAGAAAAGCTTCCGATCCCACAGCCCGTTGGGCCGGTCAGCTCAGGGTGATCTTCGCACCACGCCTCATCCGCGGGCTCCCACCTGTCCCCGCTTCTCTGCAGAATGGACAGCGCAGCTACTGTCTCCGTCAGTGCTTTTCACTTATCGATTTGTCTGTCATGGAAGAATCCTGCAGGATTCTTCCGATGTAACTTTATTTTAACCGAACGGCGGGGAATGTCAACCGAAAACACACAGAATTCTTCTTTTTTCTGAATTTCATGCGCTTCACTGACACTGCAGACCTATTTTGTGACTCGCTATCCCATCAGATCATCCAGATAATCTCCTACCGCGTCGTGGAACTCGTCATCCGACAGTCTTCCATCACCGTCATGGTCATTTGCGAATAATACTTATCGTTCGGATCGTACTTCATTCCACCTTTACTGCTGTAACTCTTTTTCGATTTGTAAGAAGAAGAACTCCTGACCGTTTCTGTCTCCCTGGAGGAATCCACCGATTCCACTGCGGTGTCAGACAGATCAATCAATTGAAACCACCGTACTCTCCGATATAGTGATGTTCAGTTTTTTTCAGAAGGAGGATTTTCATAGCCTTTATTCATTTCTGTGATGATTTCCTCTGCCGCTGCTCTCACCTTCTCCCAGTCTGCCTCAGCTTCCATCTCTTCCTCTCTGCTCTCAATGTCCTTCTTCTTTTCCGCAGTCAAATCATCCAGATCGCTTTTCAGCTTGTCGATTTTCGTCTGACTTTCTTTCAGAAGTTTTTCATAACCCTCTAAACCGCTGTTGATACTCTCATACTTGGCTTCATTCTTCACGTATTCTATATCTTTCTTGTAGCTGTCATCCGAGTATTTTTCTTTCACAGCGTCGGCAACCTTCTGATAATCGGAGAATTCCGCTGCATGCTGATTCTGATAGTCTTCTTTCGCCACCAGATTAGACGCATAGACACAGCGTTCTTTATAATAATTTTCTCGATACGACGCCTCGGCATCATGAATACTCTCATAGATCTCTGAAAGGCCGCTGTCATTCAGCTTCTGTCTCTCGCGGAGATCTTCGATGGCATAAGTATACTGCTGTACCTGAAAAAGCTGATCTTCATAAGCTTTCAGTTCCCCATTGCGCATCATCAGTTTCAGGTACCGATTATCATCCTTATATTCGTCCCCGGCATCTTTCTTTATCGCATCCACCGCACTCTTATTCGCGTCGAGAATACTCTGTGCCGCAGCGGCTTTGCCTACGGCGTTATTCCGGCAGACAGCCTGCGCCAGAAGCAGTTCTCTGACCTCAGATCATCGGCGCTGATCTCATCCTGCTGTTTCATTTTTTTCCGCGCGTTTCGTACCGTCGGCTTCTTCCGCTGCTTTGATCATCTTTTCCAGATAATCCGCATAAAAATCGTACAGAGATCAAACTGCTGCTGATAGGGAATTTGCAGCGATCTTGAGATAGTAATCTTTATTTTCTTCTAATGTCTCCGCTTTCTTCAGATCGCTTTTATACCCCCTGATATGCAGCATATTCTACAGGATGCTGAGCCTGATAATCTTCTGTCTTAAGCAGCAGTTCCGCCAAAGTGTGCGAAGTTCTTCCGGAGTGCTGACTGCGCTGTAGTTTTTGCCGATTGCCGATGCGATATCTTTTGTTAGCTGAACTGAAACAGTCACATTCTCCGATACCAATCCGGCAGCCGCCTCTGTCTTTTTCAAATCCGCAGAAGAATCGTCGGATACAGCGCTGCCTGTGTCACTGGACGCGGCATCCGAAGAACTGGAAGACAAAGTTTGCGAATCAGATGAAGAATCAGTTTTTGCCGCAGCAGCGGCAATGCTGTCAAAATGTTTTTTCGCGTCTCCTTCAGCACTCACCAGATAGAGTTCCCTCCGTCGCTGTTTTTTCCGTCACGATAACCTCGATTTCACTGAGATCGATATTTTCCAGTTTCCCGGTCTTTTTCTTCGATGATCTCCGCCAAAGTCTCCTCGCCTGACGGCACAGCGACTTTGACATCCGTAATGATTCAGAGAAGAATATTCAAAACTCTGCCCTGCGGCTTTCGCGTACTTCTCCATATTCTGCATCTCCTGCGATGATAAGCCACTCCCGCAGGCTGCCAGGCTGACCGCAAGAAGTCCGGTCAGTACGACGGCTAAAAATACGTTTCCTTTTCAAATTGCAACCCTCCTATGCTCCTGTTCCGTAAAATAACAGCCTTTCAAAAAAACAAAACCGGGCCTTCCCATCGCATTACGAACGAGAAGATCCTGGTACATCTTTTGCATATCTGCAGATAGATATTTACCTCTCTGTGGTTTTTTTCCACGGCATCGGCCAGTTCGTCCAGCCAACTGCCCTCAAAGAGTTCGATGAGACCTGCGTCCACACCGGCGGTCAGCTTCGGATCTACAGGAATTTTTAGCCACATTGGAGATATGGAACTTCTCCGCGGTCTCTTCGATATGGCTTTCTCCGAATATACGGTGTCTGCTTCCGCAGTCAGGACATTCGAAATACGACATATTCTCCACCAGACCGAGAACCGGAATATTCATCAGTTCTGCCATTTTACCGCCTTTTCTACGATCATGGAAACGAGGTCCTGCGGAGAAGTTACCACCAGAATCCCTTGACCGGAAGAGACTGAAACACGGTGAGGAACATCTCCCGTGCCGGGAGGCATATCGACAAACATATAATCCACATCTTTCCATACCACGTCTGTCCAGAACTGCTTCACCGCCCGGCGATAACGGGGCCTCCATACCACAGGATCGGTATCGCTTTCCAAAAGCAGATTGACAGACATCAGCTGAATGCCGGTCTTCGTCTCTACCGGGAAGATATAATCTTCATTTCCCTGAGCTTTTTCCGTTACCTGAAAGGTCTTAGGTATCGACGGACCGGTAATATCCGCATCGAGGATAGCAGTACGGTACCCTCTCCGCTGCACGATCACCGACATCAGAGAAGTGACCAGGATTTGCCTACGCCGCCTTTGCCGCTGACGACGGCAATGACATTTTTTAACGTGAGACAGATCGTTCAATGGTTCGATCAGACTCTCCTGCGTTCTTTCGCCGCAGCTGCTGTCTGCGCAGCCTGCGCAGTTGCTGTCACAAGATGTGCTCATTTTACCTCTTTTCTTTCCGCCGCTTTCTCTTTATCCGCGGCGCTGCTCTGTTTTCTGCTTCTGTGCACCGCACGAAAAAAACGATATATGCCGCGGCATCCCTCGTTTTTCTGTACCGTACGCATACAAGTATCTCAGATGAAAGCGCTGCAGATTTCAGCGGTTCACCTCTGACCTCTTCATTTATTCTGCACCGTTTATACAAAAAGCATGAAATCTCCGAAAATTATAACGCTGAATATAAACATATGTCAATAACATAACAAATCCGAACTCATCAGCGGACAAACTGCCGTCTCATTTTCTAATATTTTACAGCCTTTCAATCCTGCGCACCGCTTCAAACGCCAGCTCCGGGGAAAATCCCGCCGAAATTAGCCGGCGCGTCACTTTCGCCTTTGCCTTTTCCCGATGAGACCGGGCATCAGACGGTCGGAACGGATCTCCCCGTCGGCGGGTTCAAAATATTCGAGAGACGCAGATTCCTCAGTTTCGGAAAAAAGATCCGTTCTCCGCTGGATTTCCCCTCATCGCTGACTTCAAACCGGTCCGACAAACCGCATACAGAAAGGGTTTTTTAAGACAGAGAAGGAGTTCGTCCTCTTCCTCCATCAGTTCCTCTATCACGGTTTCGACGATTTCAGCAGAAACTTTCTTTTCCCGCAGTTTACCGACGATATAATTTCGTCCTTTCCCCGCCGCGATCTTGGACTGAGCGAAGACAGAAGCGTATCTCCTGTCGTCCACCAGTCCGCATTCCTGCAGTGCTCTTACAGTCTCTTCCACATCCTCTGCGGAGTAGGATTTCTTTTTCAGACGGTCTCGCAGTTCACCCGCGCTCCGGTCCTGATAATCCAAAAGCCGCAGCGCGGCTTCTCTCACTTCATCCTGCACAGCTCTATCCTCCTGTCCCCCGTATTTTTCTACGGCAGAGCACCGCATACAATTCCCCGGATAAATTCAAAGACTGAAATTCCACCAGCGGATCCTCACAAATTCCGTCTGATTTTCCCGGTTCTGCTCTTGTGTCAGACACAGCGACACCGTAAACCCGGACATGCCTCCTGCCAGTCCCGCGCCGGTATATTTCAGATACGCCTCTTTACGCACCCAGATTTTCAGGAACCGGCTTTTTCTTTTTCCGCATCTGCGTTTCGTTCCGTTCCGCCGGAACTTCTATTTTCTGAAAAGTCCGTATCTGAGTGTTCCCTTTCCCGGACGCTAAACTGACAAAACGGGCTTCTTCCGGACGGAAAAAGCGACGGGGGAAAAGTATCCGGCTTTCGTACGCTTCTCCTGCGCAGCTCCGCATCGATTCCGAAAGGACCGTCTTCCGCTCTGCCCGGCGCAGATCCACCAGTCCCTGTATGGGTGACGGAAAAATCGAGTTCCGGCGCACCGGCGGCGGGTTTTCCCGACGCATCCCGCAGAATATTCAGCTTCCGCCGCTTTGAAAATCTCCGAGATACAGACAAAGCGCCCGGAGAGTCTGTCCTCACTGGAAACGCCGTCTTTTCTCACATGTATAATATATTTTTCATCCTGAAACTTCGTCAGCAGCAGCCGAAAAGGGTTGAAACACGGACAGAGAACGCTGAAGCAGACAAAATCGGAACAGCAGCCTCCCATGCCCCCCGCTGCCCCCCGTAGTTCTCGCTCATACTGTCATAGCGATAAGTTCCGTAGCTCAGCTGCTGTACGAGATTCCGGTAAGCGGGATTGGACGGATCCATAGACGCCGCCGTCTTCGCCCGCGGCGGCTGCATAATTATTGCCGATGCCGCATTGGCCACTGCGCTGAGATAATACCACTCCGCCGTTCTCTGAGAAATGCTCGACAGAACATTGAGAGCTTCCGGGAAGTGACAGGTATTGATATAGTTCGCTGCCGCCTGCATGCGCAGGGAATACTCATCCGATCCTCCCGGCGCCGCTGTCCGCCCCGCCTTATAACCGCCAAAACCGGTTCCGTATCCTCCGAATCCGCCGCGGCACCCTCCATTTTACGCTCCTCCATAATCTGATCATAGGCCTGCTGCACTTCGGTAAACTTGGCTGCCGCCTCTTCCGCATTCGGTTTATTGATATTGGCATCGGGATGATATTTTCTGCAGAGGGCCCGGTAGGCCTTCTTCACTTCATCATCCGGAAGCGTTTCTCGAAATTCCCAGTATCATATACGGGTCAGACATTTTCTCTATTCCTATCCTTTCTCTTCTGCAGGGCGATCTCAAATTTCGACCATACCCCGCGTAAATTATATTTCGCAATATCTCCGTGTGATCTTCCACCCGGCAGCCGTTCAAATGCTTCGGCGCACGCTGATATCATCATCTTCAGCACAGCGCCGCACCGCTGATCAAAATCCGGCCGGCCGTAGATTTCAGAAAAGGGATTGAAGTTTCCCTTTTTTCATATCTTCTTCGATATCATCGTAAGCATCCAGAAGGTAGATAAATTTCCCCAGATAAAAACCCGTCCGGCGCAGCGTTTCTTCCCAGACATCGTTCCGATATGCGAAGATTTCCGCCAGAAGTTCTCCGAAAATTCCCGCCGCCTGATCGAGACTGACCGCCGTATCTTTTGCAGAACATTCCTCAGCGGAAAGACGATCAGACAGATCCTGACCGCTTCTGCCTTCTCCGGATATTTTCGCCTTACTTTACTCACTTTGCCTGAGAGAAACAGTGCGGAAAGTCCGCGGAAAAACTTTTCTCTCGTCCCGCCAGTCGTCCAGGCATTTATAGTAAAAAGCAGCAGATTCATATCTGCCGCATACTCGGTAAATTCATTCCTGCGCTCTGTGTGCTTTCGAAACGGATGGACGAAGCAGCGCCGCTCCTGCCGCACCTCTTCTTCCGTATCGTACAGACCGGTGAGCAGAATAACCAAAAAGCCATGTCATAGTTCAGCGTCATCCTTGCCGAAAAACCGTACCTGCTGTTTAAACTGCGGCACAGACCGCAGTAATAGGAACGGTACATATCATAATCTTTTAAATCTGATCTCCGGTTTGTTTATCGTAACATATCCGAACATAGCCCCTTCCCTCTGTGGACCGCCGCCCCAGAAATCGAAGCGGGTCCGGTAAGTTATCGCGATTTGGGTGAGAACGGTTTTCGCAGAGCGTCGAAAGACCTCCATCCCCGTTTTCAGCGAGAGAAGCTCTCTTTCACTGAAACCGGAAAGCCTCTGCCTATATTAAATCAGTCCGTCGATATCGTCGTCGACGTACTCATAAATCTTTACACCGTCATCATCATAATGCATTCTGACTTTGCCGTTATGATAGAGAAAAACCATATGCGCGTCCGCTTCCCCTGTAGCGAACCACTTCTGCGAAGGAGGAAACCCCTCCCAGTTTTTCGCATCGATCTTCCATGTCATATTAGCTGCCGCATCCCAGGAATCCATCGGTCCGTAATTTTTCAGCGTATGCAGAGCTTCAGCGCACCGCTTTGTATGATGGACTTTCAGACTGTCGATCCTGCCGTAGATGTCCTGCAGCATATTTCTGTGACCGACAAAGATCGTTTTGATCGGAAGTTTCTCCAAAAAGCCTGAGGCTATTTACATAGTCGGTAAGAGGATCGTCCAGATATAATTCATAGCACAGATTCGGCGTGATATCGCCCAAAATCATATCGCCAGCAAAGAGAATTTCCCGTTCTTCGTCATACAGACAGGTATGACCCGGAGAATGCCCTGATGTAACAATGCACCGCAGATTGTAATCGCCCACCGTCATCGTCTGACCGTCTGTGATGTAAGTAAAATCGATTTCACCGTCCGGCCGCCACATGACGCCAGGGTGAGTCGCGACCGCTTCTTCCTTCGGCAGCTTCAGGCCGGCTTTTCGGAATTCTTCATAGATATGATCCCAATATTCGTCTTTATGAAGCATATTGACCACTTTTGCCTCGCGCTCCTCTGCAAAAAGCCCGGTTCTTCTCTGTCTTGACGGAAAAAAGCAGACCGCTGTGATCCGCATGAAGATGAGTCAGAAACAGATCCGTGCGGTCGAAATCCACATTCAGCTCTTTCAGGCCCGACATCAGGGCCTCTTTGCATTCCGGCCGGTTAAATCCCGTGTCGATCACCAGACTCCTGCCGTCGCTGCGGATGAGATAAGAATTCAGCAATTTCATCGGGTTCTTCGGCAGAGGAACCTCGATTCGGTAAATATCTTTCATCAATTCAGTAACCATAGATTGTATTCCTTTTCTGTATTAAAAACGCAGTCCGCCCTTTGCAAAAAGCGGAAAGATAGGGACTCTATGCTATTTCACCCTCGCTGCTTCACCATTTGATTCCGCCGCACCTTCCGCCATCTCGTCCGCTGTGATCTCCGCCGCATCTGCCGCCTTCGGCGGTACCTGGTGCGAAATCACTTCCTCCGGGCGGATTTCACCGTTTTCCGTGAGCATGTCGTTCTTTTTTATATGTTTTCCGACGATTTCGGAGACATCCGATACAGTCACAAAGCGGACTGATCCGCATCTCTTACGATCTTTTCAGTTCGATCAGTTCCAGCTGTGTAATAACGCAGTAAAGAACCGCTTTCTTTCCGCTGATCAGACCTTCTCCCTCCAGCGTCGTTACCGTCCGGCCCAGACGAACATAGATCTCATCGGCCATGCGCTTTCCGTCATCTGTGATAATCATGACGGATTTTGTTTTACTGAATCCCGTCTCCACCATATCGATGAGCCTCGACGTGATAAAATACGCCATCAGACTGTACATCGTCCGATCCCATCCGAACAGGAACCCGGCTACACAGTAAATCACGATGTTAAAACACAGGATAGTCTGTCCCTACAGACAGAGATGTCTTCCGGCTGATGAGGATCGCCACCATCTCCCCGTACCGTCGATACAGCCCCGGATCGGATCACTACTCCGACGCCGATTCCCAGTACCACGCCGCCGAACACCGTCGCCAGCAGAGAATCCTGCGTCGCGTTGGAAACATCCTTAAAATATTCCAGGAATACGGAAAACACGACGATCGCATAAGCATATTTGACGATAAAACCTTTCCCCAGCTGAATCAGTCCTACTACAAAAAATGGATATTCAGCACGACGATCAAAACACTCAGCGGCAGATCAGTCAGAAAATTGATGATCATTCCGATACCGTTGAGACCTCCGTCAAGAATCTTAAAGGGAATCAGAAAATTCTCCAGCGCCGCAGCTGCCAGAATTGACCCCGCTGTCAGGCCGATCAGCGAGATCACCCAGTCTTTACTTGTTCTTTCATTTTATACTCCTCTCTGCTCCCCTGCATTCTTGCTTCATTTCTGTCGTGAAAATACTATTCGTGATACGATGCCTCGATCTCCTTCGCTCTGCAGTAGAGAAATTCGTTGGCCGGCACGGAAATTCCGTGTTTCTCAGCAATACGAATCACGGTGCCGGCAAACAGATCCACCTCTGTACGGCGCTTCTGCAGACTGTCCTGGCGCATGGAAGGGATGCTGTCCGGTTTCAGAGATCTGACGATCTCGATATATTCTCCGATAGCATCCTCCGTCAGATTGACACCCTCCGCGTCTGCGATACGAATCACTTCTTTCATCGCTGAGATGAAGGTATCATGAGCCTGCCCCGGCGCAAGACATCCCGCGTAATCCGTTTCAAAAGCCATGCACGTCTGATTGATGCCTACGTTCAGCATAAACTTACTCCACATGCGCAGAATGATGTCTTCTTCCTGCTTGTAAGGGAGTCCGATGGACTCAAAATAACGTACGACAGCCTTCAGATTTTTATCATCCATTCCTGCGGCACGCCGACGTGAAGCTTTCCCATCTGCGTATACGTCAGATCATCTCCGATTTTCACCGCATCCATGCCCTGCGCCACCGTGTACGATTCGCTCCGCACCGTAACGTTTTGCGATGATCTCTTCACTGGTGATACCGTTCAGAAGCGACAATATGATCGTATCTTTGCCGACACAGTTTCTCATCGTATCCATCGCCGACTCCAGGTCGTTATATTTCACCGATACGAGAACCAGATCTGCCGGCTCGGCGGATTCCTCGGCCTGCATAGCGGGAGCTACCACCTTTCCGTTCACTGTGAAAATTTTATCACCGTACCGCGCCATCCGCTCCTCGCTGAGGAGAAAGACAGCGTCGTTTTCCGTCTGATCTGAGATAAAGCGCCGTACATCAGTCCCAGCGCTCCCATGCCAACGATTGCAACTTTTTCTATCATTCTTCAAGCTACCTCTACTACTCCAGGCCAGTCCACACCGGCCGAACTATCCGTCTCGTTATTATCAACAGTATACACTACTATTTCCGCGATTTCTCTATTATTTTACATATAATTTCACCGCAGTACAGAAATAACTCCCCTCCTGATAGAGTTCCATCGATCCGTTGAATTTCCTGACTGTCTGAGCCACACTCTGCAGACCGATCCCATGCATTTCCCGGTCCTGCTTCGTAGTCATCAGAAGATTTTCTCCTCTGCACAGACTGCCTTCAAACGTATTCCTGATATCCAGAGCCAACTGCTTTCCGCTGCATCTCAAACTGACGCGTATTTCTTTATCCGGAGCCTGCTGCGCGGCTTCCACCGCATTGTCCAAAAAGATTCCCGAGAACACAGGTCAGATCAAAATCCGGAAGAAAAAGCTCCCTGGAAAGACAGACATCGCATGATACATGAATACCCTTTTGCCGGGCCGCCGAAACTTTATTGCCGAGAATACTATCTACCACCGGACTTCCCGTATGAAAATCCACCCGATTCTCACACAGATGGTTCATTTTCCGCAGATAATCGAGTCCCTTCTCCGAATTTCCTTCTTTTAAATAATACTCCAGCACCGTGAAGTGATTGACCATGTCGTGGCGAAAGATCCGCAGACTGTTGATCGAAGCCGCTGCGGGACCGGTATTTCCCGTCGCACTTTTCCCGGAAATATTTCCCACTGTGTCTGCTCTTTGTAATAAGCCGCCGTATGAAAATAAAAGGCGAGGGCGATGCCGTTTACCGCCATAATACACAGAGAACATCCGATCAGATTCGGCGCCGAAGCCCGCTGTCGCAGAATGCTCAGAAGATACAGAGACGCCGCCGGAATTCCCGCGATCATCAGAACATATCCCGCAGGAATCGCCCGAAAGGAATAACTGCGGCGCTTTTCCGACGTGAAGAACCTCATCAGCGCCACGAGTGTCAGCTTGGATGCAAAGCAGCTCCAGACACAATGCGTGCCTCTTTCCGTACAGCCGCACAGGAAGAGAAACACCATGTCGCTGAATACCACAGCCGCGGCGGTATAAAAAGCGGTACAGAATTTTTGTTCCCAGTCCCGACGAATAACAAAAAGGTAATCGCCGTCAGAAGGATCATATGACCGGTCAGATAAGTTGTCGCATTCAATTTCAGGAAACAGGCCATCAGATGGAAGATATAATAAAAGAATATATCCCATATATTCCATCGGCTGGACCTTAAAAGGAGCATCGAAGAAACAGCACATCATCTTTCGGATGACAACCACTCCGATCAGCTCCGCGATCATAAAAAGAATATAAGTTTCGAATTCTCTCATCACTGCAATACTCTCCCGCTGCCGAACAACAAAACAAGCGCCCCCACCCGCATCAGCAGGTAGAAGCGCCTGAAAAACAAAGTTTCTCTACATGACTAACGAGGATACTTGATCCGCGCATGCGCTGCAGCCAGTCTCGCAATAGGCACTCTGAACGGGGGAGCATGAAACATAATCCAGTCCTACTCTATGGAAAAATTCTACAGAGGAAGGATCTCCGCCGTGCTCTCCGCATACGCCCAGATGAATATCCGGTCTCTGCTTTCTGCCCAGTTCTACGGCCAACTCAACCAGTTTGCCGACGCCTTTTTGGTCAAACCGTTCGAACGGATCACTTTCGAAAATCTTCTTTTCATAGTATTCCGGCAGGAACTTTCCGGCATCGTCACGGCTGAAACCGAAAGTCATCTGTGTCAGATCGTTTGTACCGAAGCTGAAGAATTCCGCTTCCTTCGCGATCTCATCCGCTGTAAGAGCCGCGCGTGGAATCTCAATCATCGTACCTACGTGATATCTGAGCTCCGCTCCCGCCTCTTCGATAACTTTATCTGCCGTAGCTACTACGATATCCTTTACATATTTCAGTTCCTTCTCTTCCCCTGTCAGAGGAATCATGATTTCCGGAACGATCGTATATTCCGTTTCTTTATTTACTTTGATCGCAGCTTCGATGATGGCTCTGGCCTGCATTGCCGCGATTTCCGGATATGTAACCGCGAGTCTGCAGCCTCTGTGGCCCATCATCGGGTTGAGTTCCTGTAGTCCGACTACTGTGCTCTTAAGGTCTTCAAAGCTGATGCCCATCGTCTTGGCCAGTTCAGCGATCGCGCTTCCTCTTCTTTCGGAAGGAATTCGTGAAGCGGCGGGTCGAGAAGACGTACCGTAACCGGTCTGTCGCCCATCACTCTGTAGATCTTTTCGAAGTCGCCCTCTCTGCATCGGCAACAGTTTTCCAGCGCCTTTTCTCTCTGTTCCTTGGTACTTGCGACGATCATTTCGCGCACTGCAGGAATTCGATCTTCCTCAAAGAACATGTGCTCCGTTCTCGTCAGTCCGATTCCCTCTGCGCCGAATCCGATGGCCTGAGCCGCATCCGGTTCGTTGTCGGCATTTGTACGGACCTTTAATTTTCTGACTTCGTCCGCCCAGCCCATGACGATTTCAAAGTCGCCGGTGATCTGTGCCGGTTCCGTCGGAATCTGGCCGATATAGACATTTCCTGTGGAACCGTCGATGGACATGAAATCACCCTCTTTGAGGATATGTCCGTCGACCTTCAGAGTCTTTGTATCTTCATCGATGGAAATCGCTCCGCAGCCGCTGACACAGCAGGTACCCATACCTCTTGCCACTACTGCGGCGTGAGACGTCATACCGCCTCTGCAGGTGAGGATTCCCTGTGCCGCTGCCATACCCTCGATATCCTCCGGAGAAGTCTCCAATCGAACCAGAAGAACCGGACCGTCCGCCGCAGCTTCTTTCGCATCCTCCGCGGTGAAGTAGATCGCACCGCAGGCAGCGCCCGGAGAAGCCGCCAGACCGGCAGCCACCGGCTTTGCCGCTTTCAGCGCATCTGCGTTGAACTGAGGATGGAGTACGGAATCCAGCTGCTTCGGCTCTACTTTGAGGATCGCTTCTTCCTTCGTGCACAGCCCTTCCTCTACCAGAGCCACCGCAATTCTGAGCGCGGAAGCTGCCGTTCTCTTTCCGTTTCTCGTCTGAAGCATGTAAAGCTTACCTCTTTCGATGGTAAACTCCATGTCCTGCATATCCTTATAGTGATTTTCCAGTTTATCTGCGATTTCCTTGAATTCTCTGTAGACTTCGGGCATAATCTCAGCCATCTCATCGATAGTATGCGGCGTACGGATGCCTGCAACTACGTCTTCGCCCTGAGCGTTCATGAAACTCACCGAACAGAGCCTTTTCTCCTGTAGCAGGATTTCGCGTAAACGCCACGCCCGTACCGGAATCGTCACCCCAGTTGCCGAATACCATGGACTGCACATTTACCGCCGTCCCCAGCTGCCTGGAATATCGTTCATCTTCCGGTAGGCATTGGCTCTCAGATTATCCCAGCTGCGGAATACAGCCTTGACGGATTCCATCAGCTGAGTCTTAGGATCCTGAGGGAAATCCACGCCCATCTTTTCTTTATAATATTCTTTAAAATGCGCTACGAGCTGTTTCATATCGTCTGCACTCAGCTCTGCATCATATTTCACGCCGCGCTCTGCCTTTAACTGATCGATATATTTTTTCAAAATCGGATTTTGGGAGTTCCATAACGACATCGGAAAACATCTGAATGAATCTTCTGTAAGAGTCGTATACGAATCTCGGATTATTTGTAAGAGCGATCATCCCTCCGCAACCGTATCATTGATGCCGAGGTTGAGAATAGTATCCATCATACCCGGCATGGACGCTCTCGCACCCGAACGCACTGAAACGAGAAGCGGGTTTCGGCATTTCGAATTTTTTACCCGTAATTTCTTCAAGCTTTGCCATATAAGCAATGATATCGCTCTCGATTTCCGGAGCGATCGTTCTGCCGTCATCATAATATCGGTTACACGCTTCCGTAGTGATCGTAAATCCCTGCGGCACCGGCATGCCCAGATTCGTCATCTCAGCCAGGTTCGCACCTTTGCCGCCGAGAAGTTCTCTCATGTCTGCATTACCTTCTGTAAACAGATACAGATACTTTGTACTCATTGTCTTTGAAATCCTCTCTAATTGATTAGTTTTACAAGTTACTCCGAATATTATAACACAAAAATGATTCTTTGTTTATTCTTTTATTCTTTACTTTAAGGGAATTGTGTTCAATAATTGTACTTTATCTGCAGATTCCGTTCTTTTTCCTCCGGTGTCTCGATGCTGCTGACGGAAATCTCGTAGGCGGTGCGCATTTCATATGCCCGCCGGCCGTCTGCTTCCGGTAGTCTCTACTCTGAAAGCGGCCGTTGACCCGGATTCTGCTTCCCGGAGGCAGGGGAGGCTGCGAACACGCGCTGCGGCCCCAGATGATGCAGGGGAATATAATCCGACTTTCCGTAACGCCGATTGACAGCGAGCATGACGTCGCAGATTTCCCTTCCCAGAGGGGAAATGCGGTGCACCGGCTGCCTGCACACAAATCCCCTCAGAGTTACGCTGTTGTCGCCGCATTCGGACCGCCCGCACCCGCCGATTCTATGACAGAACACGAAAACTCTGAGGTGCATTTTATCGGCGTCGCGCTGATTATACGTCCGGATCTGTCCCTGTACCGTAACAAAACTGCCCCCTTTCGGCGGAAAGTCCGGCGATGTCCAGAAGACGCCGGGAAATCAGCACACGGATTTCATCCTGACGCCCGCTCCTGCGCACGATCCCCAGCTGAAATAGAAAAAACTCCTCGCCGAAGGAAGAATGGCTGTAGACAGGCGGTTCCGTCACCTCTCCTGAAAGGAAAAACGCTGTTTGTCTCCTCACCGGTCATCACATCATTCTCCCTCCTGCGGCTGCGCAGTTCCCGATCGCTGCGGCGCCTGCGCTTCATCAGAGACCGCCGGTTCGCCGGACGGCAGATCCTGTGAAGAAGCGGCTTCTGTTCCGTCAGTTCCGTCAGTTTCGCCGGTATCTCCGTCGCTGATCTGAATGCCGTTGTTATCGATGTGATAATTCTCATGATAAATCAGATCGTTTATTTTTACGATTTCATAACCGCTGTTTTTCAGATTATCCAATACCTGCGGCAGATATTCCAGCACATGCTGCGCATTATTGTGGAATAATATAATGGATCCGTCTTTCACGTTGCGGCTGACCCGTTCCACAATCTGTGCGGTGCTGATGTCTTTCCAGTCGAGACTGTCAGCGTGTGCCCCGCTGGAAAATCATTTTTCCGCAATCAAAAAACCGGCCGACAGGCCGGTCTTCTGATTTATTTCACTGCGATGCATTCGATTTCCACCTTGCAGCCTTTTCGGAATCGCCGCCACCTCAACGCAGCTTCTCGCAGGATAAGGCGCTTTAAAACGGGAAGCGTAAACTTCATTCATCGCCGCAAAATCGCTGAGATCCGATAGGAATACCGATGTTTTGATTACATTTTCCATCGTCATGCCGTTTTCCGCCAGAATATTTTCAATATTAGAAAGGACTGAGCCGTCTGTTCTGCGATCGTTTCTGCGATCATTCCGTGGACGGATCCACAGGAATCTGTCCCGAGACGAATACCGTACCGCCGCTGACGAGAGCCTGGGAATAAGGTCCGATCGCTGCCGGAGCTTTGTCTGTGCTCAATACTTTCATTTTTCTTCTCCTCCGATTACCGTTCGATCTTTCGATCTGCAACTTCTCACTGTCCCGCCGACGTCAAAGCGGCGGACACTTCTTCTGCTTTCGTTCTCACACCCGCTCCAGAGACCAGATGAAAACCGGCTTTTGTGAGTTTCCGATTCGATGAGCTGGATCTGTTCAAAATCTCTGGTTTCCAGACCTAATTTCAGATAGCAGCTGGTGATCGCCATATTCGCATCCGAACGGTCGTGATACACCGCAACCACATTTCCTCCGCAGGAGGCGATGATTCCGACACATCCTGAAGCTGCCCGGCTTGTCCGTCAGCGCGATGGTCAGATTGACATTTCTCCCGCTGGTGACGAGACCTCTGGTGATCACCCGGCTGAGAATATTCACGTCGATATTTCCTCCGGAAACGATGCTGACCACCTTCTTTCCCCGGACTGGAAGCTTATCGAACAGCACGGCCGCTGTGCTCACCGCACCGGCCCCTTCTGCGATCACTTTCTGCTTCTCCAGCAGAGCCAGAATCGCCGCGGCGATCTCGTCCTCACTGACAGTGACGATGTCGTCCACATACTGATTCACCATCCGATAGGTGATATCGCCGGGATGCTTTACCGCAATGCCATCGGCAAAAAGTGGCCGCGGTCTCCAGTGTGATGGCTTCTCCCGCTCTGCGGCTTTCGAACATGCTGGCGGAACCTGCCGCCTGTACGCCGTAGACCTTGATATCCGGTCTGAGATTTTTTACGGCGCAGGCCACACCGAAATCAGGCCGCCGCCGCCCACAGGAACGATGACCGCATCCACCCCTTCCAGGGAGTCGAGAATTTCCAGACCGATGGTTCCCTGTCCGGCGATGACTTCCTCATCGTCAAATGGATGGATAAATGTCGCGCCGGTCTCTTCCCTGCACCTGAATCCTTTCGCGTAAGCATCGTCATAGACTCCCTTGACGAGACATACTTCCGCCCCCAGCTGCTTTGTGGCTTCCACTTTGCTGATCGGCGCGCCGTCCGGCATGTAGATCACCGATCTGATCCCGTTCCGGGACGCCGCCATCGCCACGCCCTGCGCGTGATTTCCCGCACTGCAGGCGATGATCCCCGGGTCTTCTCTTCCTCCGTGAGCTGGCTGATTTTATAATACGCGCCCCCGCAGTTTAAAACTTCCGTCTCCTGCAGATTCTCTGTCTTGAGATAGAGTTCACACTGACCGGACAATTTCGTGGCCTTTATAAGATCCGTCTTTCGCGCCACATTTTTTCAAAACAAAAGCCGCACGGTATATTTTATCAAGTGTTAACATCTTCTGGCCTCCATAATAATATTTTCTCAGTTATGATACCACAGAAATCAGCATATTTGCTTTCAAATCCAATACAATAAAAAAACGGATACATATTACCGATAAAACTCCGCCGAAACCGCAAGTGAGGCGAAGATAAGACTCTACAGGAGAAAACAATCATGGGAAAAAAAGAAATCAGCCGGAAGTGCTATCTCCGGATCTCCCGGACACTTCTAAATCTGAAAAGAAAAAAAAACCGTCAAATTTTCGTTTTCTGCCGAAAAACGTCGGACAAATCTGGGAATTATCACTTTTCCCGCGACGACGGAGAGGAAGTCTGCTATACCGCGGCGCATCACGGCACAGATCCCCGGCTCTCTCCTCCGGACGCCGCCGAGATCCTCCGCCTGCTGACGCCCATCCTCTCCGAAAAAAAGGCAGGAGGCGGAGAATTGACCGCCGGTATCTACGCCAGACAATCGGTGGTGGAAAAAAGATTCTATTTCCGTGGAAACACAGATCCCATGTGCCGTGAACGCTGTCCGGACGATGAAGTGACAGTCTACACCGACCGCGGATTCAGCGGAAAAAATCTGAAACGTCCCCGGTTATCTGCGAATGATGAGAGATCTGGCTGACGGCAAAATCCGCCGGGTCATCGTCTACCGGCTGGACCGTCTGAGCTGCTCCGTCAGCGATTTCAGCGATGTGGGAAACTCTTTGAACGCCATAATGTGGAATTTTCTTCCATAAGTGAACAATTTGATACCTCTACGCTCGATCGGCAAAGCCATGGTCTATATCATCATGACTTTTTGCCCAGCTGGAAAGAGAGACCATCGCAGAGCGCATCACAGACAACTACTATGCCCGTGTACGTTCAGCGCCTGGCCCGGAGGTCGGGCGCCCTTCGGCTTCCAGTGCGGCAGAATCCACTCCGGCGGACACAGTATTCCCACGCTTACACCCGATCAAAAATGCATCCGCCGCCGCAAAGATATTCTCCGACTACGCCAACACCGGCAAAAGCCTGTCCGCTATCGCGCGGGAACTGACCGCCGCGGGATGCGCTTCCGCCGTCCGTCCCGCCGGCTGGGACAGCAAATCCGTTTCCCGCATTCTCCGCTCTCCCGTCTACGCTCGTGCGGACCGCGCGGTCCTCTCTTATTACGTGACCGCGGGTATCGGCACCGTTGTCAACAGCGAAGAAGAATTCGACGGTACCTTTTCCGCACTGCTCACCGGCCGGCGCTGCCGCAAAGAGCGGCGCAGTCAATCCGCCGGAACGCCAGACACTGTCTCTGACGAATTTCAGCGGCATCGTCGATTCCGCCACATGGCTGCGCTGTCAGCAGAAGCTGTCGGGAACGCTTCCTGTGGGAACATCCCGTCCGGGCAGCGCCTCGTTTCTGTCCGGCCTGCTGAAATGCGGAACCTGCGGTTATGCTGTCAGCGTCAAACGCGCCGGCAGCCGGCGTTATCTTTGCTGCAGCGGACGTTTACAATCTGCACATCTGCAGCGTGCGTTCCATCAGCGCCCGGCCGGAAGAGACGGAGTATATCGTCATAAATGAGATTTCCTCACTGATCCGAAACGCCCTGCGCACTCTCTCCGGAGGACGCCGCCGACTGGATGAAATCGAGACGGAAATCGAAAATCTGATGCGGCGCTGTTCTCTCGCCGCAGAAACATCGATGAAATACATCAACCGGCGCATCTCACAGCTGGAACAGGAAAAGAAAAATCCTCCCGCTGCGGCCATCTTTTATCCGCGCCTTCCCTGCGGCTGCGCGGTTTCGGCGAACTCACAAAAGACGAAAAAGAGGCCGCCGCACTTTGATCGACCGCATCGAAATCAGAGGAAGAGATCTGGATATCTACTGGAAACCGCAGCTGACAATTGACGCGTAAAAGGTATGGAATTCCCGGGATCAGAGATAAACGCGGTCGAGTCTTCCACCGGGGCGCGCATCAACAGACCACTGGATCGTCTGATAGCCGAGAGAGATTCCGCCGTATTGATCAGGCGGTCGGAATAAAGCCGTACGGGGTCGGAAAAGAACAGGCCCGTTTTCCCGTCAGAGATTCAATGGTATCGGCTGACGTATTGAGTTCCTGAGCGATCTCCTCTTCGCTGAGATTCGCCATATCCGGATGCGTCGTCAGTGATTGCCGATGTCATGCCCTCTTTCCGCGATCATCTTAACGTCCTCCGGAAATTCTTTCGACCAGAAATCCACCAGAAAAGAAAAAGTAGCCTTTACGTCGTAGTATCGAGAATATCGAGGATCCCCTCTGTGAATTCATCGCCCCAGGCCGCGTCAAAACTAGTGATCGCAACCTGTTTTTTATCCGTATCCACGCCATAAATCGGAACCCGCCGTTCCTGGCCGAAAGATACGCTGCAGACAGCGATCGCTACTCCCCAGCGCCGCCCGCCATCACAAACATAAATATCTTTTTCAGCTTTCGCCGTCACTCCTGACATGTCTTCCATAATACTCATCCTCCAAACTGCAAGATTCAACAATTTATCTGTACAGAGCATCGTCTCTGCGGGCAGAACAGCGGAATTTCCCGGTCCTGCTTCGTTTTTTCCCTGCCGGATCCGATTTTCCCCGGGAGAAACAAAATGACAGACGCAAATCATTAGACAATGCACTAAAAATATATTATAATATTCATTATTTTATTCGTTCATACCGTACCAATTCTGCTGACGGATTCCGTATCTGAGGTTTCCGTTGCGTTTTTTCTGTGTCTTCAGCGGGAATGCAGTATTCTTCATACAATTCTGTTCCCGGCGAAAACGCGGAACCTATGGAAGAAAAAATATCTCACATTTTAACGGAGGGCAATAATGAAGCATATCAAAGTCGGTATTCTCGGCATCGGGAATGTGGCCGTCGGTACATACAAAGCGCTGGAGATGAACTGCCGCAGAATCGAGCGGTCAGTCCGGCGTATCCATCGATATTATAAAATACTCAGCAGAAGCCCTGAAAAGACAGAGGCATTACGGTAGCGGAAGGAGTCACCACACAGGACCCGGCAGATATTTTAGACAATCCTCAGATCGATATCGTCGTCGAACTCATCGGAGGTATCGAGCCTGCGTCGGAACACATGGCCAGAGCGCTTTCCAGAAACGGCTACGTGGTTACGACAAATGCCGCTATCGCGGCCAAAGGCGATATGCTTCAGCGGCTGGCTCTGAAAACGGCGTTATGCTTCGCTTCGAAGCCAGCGTCGGCGGAGGATCCCTTTATCCTGAACGCGCTTTCCACCGCGCTTTTATCCAACGATTTCGATGAAATTCTCGGTATCGTAAACGGTACTACGAACTATATTCTGACGCAGATGACAGAATACGGACTGGATTACGAAGACGTCCTGAAGGATGCCCAGGAAAAAGGCTTTGCGGAAAGAGATCCTTCCGGCGATGAGAAGGCATCGATGTAGCCAATAAACTGTCGATCCTCATGTCCATCGTCTTCGGTATCCGCATCGCTCCGGAAGACATCCCGACACAGGCATCACGTCCATTACGAAAGACGACATCAACTTCGCCACCCAGTTCGGCCACAAGATCAAACTGCTGGCTACCGCAAAAAACAGAACGCACAGTGGAGTGTCACGTACAGCCTTCCCTGGTACCTTTCGAACATCCTCTGGCGTCCGTAAGCAATGAATTCAACGCTCTCCTTTGTCAAGGGCAACGCGGTGGACGATCTCATGTTTTACGAAAGGGCGCAGGTCCGCTGCCTACGGAAGCGCCGTTCTGGGGGACATCATAGAGATCGCCAGAGCGATCGACAAAGGCTGCGCCTTTCGATTCCACACCGATCCTGAAATCCTACGACAACGTGATTTATGGCGGTGAAGGAAAAACAAATATTATCTCAAACTCATCGTAGAGGATCGTCCGGGCGTTCTGGGCAGCATCTCCTCTACTTTCGGAAAATACGGCATCGGCATCGCCTCTATGATGCAGAGACCGGTCCCTGAAAAATTCTCCGACGGCACCGTCCCTCTCGTATTTATTCTGCACCAGGCGGAAAGGAACGTCCTGACGCCGCCCTCGAAGAGCTCTATACCCACTCTTATGTCTCTTCCCTCGGAAGCGTCATCCGGGTAGAAGAATAACAGACTTCATACAGAACAGTATAAAAAACTTGAGAACACAGAGCGCCGGAAACGGCGCGCGAGAGCCAAAAGAGAGCCGTCCAAAATCGATGCTCTTTCCTCCGTCTTTCGGAAAAGAATCGAAAGAGAGCGGCTCTTCTTTCGCAACAAAGAGACAGAGCCATGATCTCCGCAAAGCACCTGCTTCCCGGAGATCATGCGCTCCCCTGTCTTTCCGTTATTTTGTCATTCTTTTTTGATTTCTCATCCAATTCTTTCCGATGCGTTCTGAGATATTCCGCGACGCCCAGCCTCGCGATACCGCACGCATTGTCGGAACTCATTTCCGGATCGCCGAAGACTGCCCGAAATCCCTGTTTTTGAATCTGGCGTCCAACTCTCTTCTCAGAAATTGACTCGCGGAAACTCCGCCTGCAAATATGATGGTATCCGTTTCCGCGGACTGAAGAGCGCTGACGGACAGCCGCAGAAGAGCGTCCGCCATCCGGCAGAACAGTTCTGCCGCCAGTCTGCGTTCCTCCGCCGATAATTCAGACTCCCGCCGCGCTTCTTCCCCGTCTTTCCCGGAAAGAAGCGTATCCTCATCCAGGGAACGTATTTTCCGGACACCGTTTCTCTGTCTTTCCTTTTCTTTAAATTCCCGATCTCTCTTAAAATTTGCGTCTCTATACCCGAAAGATTGGCATAGGCCCCTTCCACATGAATGGGTCCGGTCACCGGATGCCCGATCTTCGTATTCCCCTGGAGGAATATTTTAAAGAACCGGGAACCACCGTCCGGCAGACAATGCGGTCCAGCGCAGCGCCTGCGGGAAATCCGGAGCCCCAGAGCCACACCGGCACGGTCGATGAGCTGACCGAAAGATAAATCCCGGATTCCGCCGATCACACAGACCGGGCGGCAGCCCTGCGTCGCCAGAATTTCCCCTGTTCCTCCCGACAAGTGAAAAGACACCGTCCGAACACTCTCATCCAGAGCCCCGCAGACCGCAGCGATATGGCCCTCCTGATGAGAATACCGATAGACGGGAACTCTCAGAGCCGCTGCGATGCTTTCCGCAACGCTTACACCGGCGCGGAAAACCGGCATATAAGAGCCTTCCACAGGTCTGGGACGCTCGCTGACCGCAACGGCACAGATATTTTCCCTTCTGATTCCGCTCTCTGACACAGCCCGGCGCACCAGCCCGGGCAGATTTTTACATGCTGAAAAAGGGCGTGCGACTGGCGCAGCCCTCTCTCCTTCTCTGACCTTCAGCAGGCTGCGGCAGTCGGCGAGAATCTCTCCCGACAGATCCGCGATCGCCGCCGACGTCGTATAATTGCTGGTATCGAAAGCCAGCACTCCGCCGCTGCTCATCGCGCCCTTCTCATCATCTCTCATCTTTGCCGCCTGCAGACGTCTCGCACGAATCAGCCGGTACGCCGGCATCCCGCGCGGCGCTTCCCAGCACGCCGTTGATAAACTTCGACGACTTTTTCTGTACTGTATTTTTTTGCCAGTTCTACCGCTTCATTGATCGTCACCGAAACCGGAATATCTGTCAGATAGCAGATCTCGGCCAGCGCCAGACGCAGAATCGCCAGATCCACTTTCGGAAGACGGGAAGTCTTCCACCGAACGCTGTACCGGTCGATCAACTCATCGATTTCCTTCAGGTTTGACGCCGCCGCCCGATAACCGTTTACAAAATATTCCGTAATCTGAGAATCCGCCTGCAGCGCCGTAAACTTTTCGTATTCCTCTGCGCTGAAATCTTCCTGTACTCCCATCTGATAAATCATTTTCATCAGATTTTTTCTCTTTCGCCCGTCCGTGCCATAACTCCTCCGTTGATGTATATGATGTTCCGCTGCCGCTTCTCTTCGCTGATCCGTACTCCGTGTCTGCCTTCCTCCGGCCGCCGCACTGTCTCTGCCGTTTCTTCCCCCGCAGATGCGGTCGGGGAATCGCTCTTTTCGTATTTATTCGCCGCTTTCCTCGAAATGAATCGACTGAACGTGAATATTCACAAAAGTCACCTTCATACCGGTGAGCTCTTCCACTTCTTTTTCACTCTTTCCTGTATGCTCCAAGCCACAGATGGTATTTTGACGCCGTATTCCACGGTAATATGAAGATCGATGACGATTTCTCCGTCGCTCTGACTGATTTTCACACCCCGCGATTCAGAGGTCTTTCCGAGAATATTCTTCTGAATCGTATCGGAAAAATCCGACACCAGTCCATAGACTCCTTTGGTATCCAATGCGGCTTTCGCCGCACAGACAGCGATCACCTTATCCGTTATCCGAATGCTTCCCCAGCTCTTCACTCACAGCCGCGTCTCCTTTCTGCAGCCGGCGTCGAACGCCGTTCCTGCCCTGCCCGGATCCCGTCTCCATCCGCCGGGGAACTTTTCTGTGATATATGATAACAGATCAGGCGCCGTTTTACAACGATGCAAATTCCGTGCCCGCAGCCTTTACGCCGCGGCGCTCTTCGCCTGAACCACGATACCGTCCGCATTTCTGCCTGTCTCGCGCATGACGATATCGAGGATTCTCGCCGCATCCTGATCGTCGATACTGTCCGCCTGAACCGTCACGTTGACCGATTTATCGGTGACGATGACGAAAGCATCGCTGTATCCTTTGCTCCGAATGAGATTTTCCAGTGATTTCTCCATATCCATATATTTGATGATCTTATCCTTCTGCTCCTTTGCGCTGTTCTTTTCCGATCCTTCTCCTGCATTGTCGATCGTATCGGTGAGAACGGAAATCATCTCATTTCTGTCATATGCCAAAGTCTCCCGGGCTTCTTTAAAAAATTCATCCGAACCGGCGACGGAAGATGCGTCGTCCGACGTCACTGTCTCCGTCTTTTCACCGGACGCCGCCCGGCAGCATCTTTGTCAGCCGTGCTGTCACCGCCGGCTTTATCCCCGTTCTGAGCGGCATCGGAAGAACTTCCCTCGGCTGCGCTGAGATTGAGACTGTCCACCAGAACGTCTCCGCTGTGAGCGGCCATCTCTTCGTTCTCATAATCCTCATATCCCGCGGATACGCCCAAAGCTCCTTTTCGCTGAGCTTGCCGTTGACCACGCCGATACAACAGACGAGAGCAACGACACAGACAAAAATGATCCCGTTATGGGATTTCAGTTTCTCTTTATCAAATATCTTTTTCACAGATGATTCCTCCTCATAATTAACCGTTTGCCTTCAGCAAAAACCGTCTTCTGTCCGCTGGATGCGGCGAAACGCCGATGCTGCTCCACAGGCAGCATGCGGCTTCCCCCCCTCCGCTCTTCGGCGGATCAGGACATCGAATACACCGCCACACTGGAATAAGGCACGTCGCATACAGTGGCCACAGCCTCTGTGATTTTCGACTGATCACCGGGTTTTCCGCGCCTTCCGCCGCCACGATCACACCTTTCACCTCTCCTCCTTTCTCCTCGTCATCCCCTGAAAAGAAAGACAGACGCCGACGGACTCTCCTCACTGCTGCGGATCATGACATGGACTTCTCCGACGCCCGCGATACATTCCAGAATATTTTCCAGGCGGATTTCCTCCGCCGTCTTTCCTTCGTCATCGTAGGATACCTGATCTTCTCCTGTCATCAGACTGCTCCGGCCATCTTTGTCCGTCACCATCGAATTCAGAAACAGCAGAGATATCAGCATCAGAAGCAGCACGGCTGCCGCAGTCATCAGCATTTTTTTTTTTTTCCCTCACCGCCTTCAGCAAACTTTTCATCGTAAACACCCTTTCTTCATATATATTCCCGGTTGCCGTCTTCCATGCCCCAAAATGGCGGATCAGCCGAAAATAACGGCTACCGGCGATAAAATGACCGACAGAATGATCAGCGCAAAGATATATTTCAAATATTTTCCCCATACTCCCTCCGGGAAAAATGCCCTCAAAAAGCGGACGCCGCCACCAGAAATACGATTGTCATCACCCATTCCCGCACATATTGACTCATCTCTCTTTCCCCCTATCATTCCGCCCGTCATCTGTCAAATTTTCACCGCCGCAGAAATTTCTCGGCACATTTATCCGCATCGCTGCGGTTCTCTCCTTCGCATTCGCACGTTTCCGCGCCGGCGCGTCAGAGAGACGGAACGAAGCGAAGCACACAGTGAAGAAAATGACAAACATAAGGCTGGAAAGGAATAGCAGCGCCGCCATAACCGTAGCCGCGGAAGCCAATTCCCCCATGCAGTCAGACATCGCATCATCTCCTGCCGGTTCCAGGACCAGCGAAGTCGCACGAAAAATGAGAACCACACACACGGATTTTACAAGAGGACCGATCAGGAGAAGAACTAATATGATGACTCCTGCCACGCCGATCCCTCCCCGGATACTCTTGAGGCAGGCGATGATCATCTCGAGAGAGTCCGCGGTAAATCCGCCTACCAGCGGGATGAGATTATCGAGGGAATAACGGGCTGTCCGCATCAGCATATCGTCCGCTGATTTCGTCATAATCCCCTGAATCGCAGTCAGTCCGGTAAATAGTGTAATGGAAAGACCCATGCCGAAAACTGCGGCTGTCCTGAGAAATTTCGCCGTTTTTCTTGATATAGCTCCGTTTTCCTACGCTGCTGACGACAGAAAAAATCCCCGATACGAATACCATCGGCATGAGGATAAACCGGACCCAGGCGGAAAAAGCCGTCACCGCAGCAGTCACTACAGCGCTGAGCACCGCTGCGGGAAGAAGCCCCGCCCGATACAGCGGTGACTGCAAAGATGACCGGCAGCGACACCGACATGAGATTTGTCATCGCAGAAACCGCGCCGAGACTCCCCTGATAGATATTATAAAATGCCGTCAGACAGATTCCCGCCGCCATAAAAGAACAGATGACGGAGGACATCCCCGACGCCGTACCGCTGCCGAACCCGGAAGCGAAACTGCTGAGAATTCCGGCGGCGATACAGATACAGATCAGCTGCGCCGCCAGACTGACCAACCCCGGATTTCTCCGAAAAACATGGTTTTCAGCAGATCCAGTACTTTCTCCTGATTGACCGCGGCGTCGCCCGACAACATGTTCAGCACGATTTCCTTCACGCTGAAATTCTGCGCCACCTCCCGGGGCGTCCGCCGCCCGCAGGATGCCTTCCATGTCGGCGGTATTGAGCGACTCAGCCTGAGACCGAAAAATATCACTGTAATCGATCATGGCAGTCTTCGCTCATTTCTCCGCCCGCCGGATTCCCGTTTTCTTCTTTTGTACATATATTTTTCCCTCCGTCAGATTTCCTCAAGTAACATCTGAAGCATTCGAATCAGCGACGTAAATACCGGCAGAGCCGCGTAAAGATAAAAATCTTTCCCGCCATCTCCCACCTTGGAGGCGATGCCATTTTCCCCGGCGTCGGCAGACCTGCGCCGAAAAATCGGTGAGATAGGCGATGCCGATCTTTCAGCAGCACAGGGAAATAGACTCCCGCGCTGCCGGATTTCTGAAACAGCCCTGATACGCCCGAAATGATGCCTTCCAGCTGAGAGTAGACCATGGCAAACAGTACCAGACCGCTGGCCGCTGAAATATAGATGGAGATTCGGACGCCAGGAGCGGACCGCCAGCGACAATACCGCACATATCAGTCCCACAGCTGCAATCTGAAACATAGCGCCTCCTTTTTCAGAGCATAAACATCGTCTTTACCGCCGAAAAGAACTGACTGATCATCGAAAATGATGAAGAGCACCACGACGATCCCCGCCAGTGTGGTCATCATCGCCTGATCCTCTCTGCCCGCCCGAATCAGCACCTGGTTCAGCACCGCCACGATAATGCCGATGGCGGCGATTTTAAAATCATATCTACATTAATATCCAATGTATGACCCCTTCCTGCCGTTCTTTCAGAAAACGAGAATAGCGGCGGCGCATCTGGCAGTCAGTCCCAGAGTCTTATACAGCCGGGAACGGGATTCTTTCTCTTTGCGCGCCTCCAGCAGGCGAACCTCCAGTTCTTCTGCTGTCTTTTTCCAGATAACGGCACTGCCCTCGATATCGTCTCTTCCCAGCCGCAGTCCTGCGGACATCAGCGCCAGACGATCGCTGTCCTTCAGCGGCGGCCGGCGGCCGAACACATTTTCCACGGAACTGCGCCACATCGTCTCGGTATCTCTTCCGCGGCAGTGATTCAGCTGATCCTGAAACTCGGAAAAGAGAGAGACACAGCAGCCGGAGCAGGAAGACGTCAGCCTCCGCGCCACGCGTTCCAGCCGATCGTGGGTATAGTAGATTTCATTGCGAAAGAGACGAATCCCGCTGATAAGTTCTGCGATCATCTCTTCCCTCTTTGTCAGCTGAGACGCCTGATATTGCCCGGCGGCGGCCCCGGACACCGCCAGCGCTGCCGCCGTCATCATTTTCACTGTCATAGCGTCAATCATGTCGTTCGGTCTCCCATTTCATTTCCCTGGGATGAATCAGACTCAGCCCTGAGGAATTTTTTGATATCGGCTACAGTTCCCGGCGCCGGCGTGTCCGTCAGAAAGATCAGCCGGCGGATGATGCCTTTTCACAAAAGGACCGACATGAGAATGAAGCACATCTTCAAACGATTCTCCGTGCATAGTAGCCGCCACAGCTACGCCGGACACACACGCCCGTTCGATGGCGGCGACGTCCGCTTTCGTTCCGATTTCATCCACAGCGATCACATCCGGCGACATGGAACGAATCAGCATGAGAATGCCCGTATCCTTGGGGCAGGAATCCATCACATCCGTTCTGGGTCCCAGATCAAACCCGCAGATTCCCCGGAAGCGCCTGCAATCTCACACCGTTCATCACATACGCCCACTTTGTAGCCCCATTGGACAGATTCCGGATCACATCCCTCAAAACCGTCGTCTTTCCGCATTTGGGCGGTGAGACGATGAGTGTATGCAACACCCGTCCTCTGGCATCGATGAGATGAGGAAAAAATACCATCCGACACACCGATGATCTCCTGGCCTCTCCGTATGTTGACAGAGGAGATATCGCGGATCCCCGCGATGTTTTCCGTGACCGTCGGTAACCGCTCTTCCACCAGATCCCTACTCTGTGACCTCCGTCTAAGGTGACAAAGCCGTTTCTCAGATCCTCCTGATAGGAGTATGCGGAATGGCGCACCAGAGAGTGAAAAATCTTTTCCACTTCCTCCTGAGAAAGGTTCTTTTCTCCCGACCGATACATCTCATACTCTTTGCCGCCGGCATACACCATCACCGGCCGCCCCGCCCGGAAGCGTATCTCCTCTAATGACCTGCTCATCTTGTCCGGCATCATACGCAGAGTTCTCGCGATATCGTCCGGCAGGCCGGATACGATTTCTTCCAGTGCACGTCCCGTTTTCGGCGTTCCCTGACATTTTCCTGCGGTAACGCGGGCAGCTGACGCTGCCCGCGAATCTGACCGTAAGCGTATGGCCGCCGGGCCACTTTTCTTCCTGCTGCCTCATTCATCTTTTGTATCTCCCTCCTGTATCACTTCCGCCCCCAAGACGGCATTCTTCTTTCACCGGCGAAAAATCTGCGGCGAATCCTTCTGCAGCGGCGCATCGACCCGAAATGCGGTTAAAATGCTTTGAAATGTTTGTCCCTGATTAATCATATGGGGTCGTCCGGATTTAGAACTCTGCAGAGACAAAACACAGAAAGGAACTCCCCGCACGGGGAATCCCTTTCTGTGTTTTTGTAATTATCTTGTGCGTTATGCAGAATAAAGGTACTTACATATGTGGCATGGAAAAATTTGGTCTTTTTTCGCTGAAGAACTGAAGCAGCGAAAAGAATAGTACCGCTTCTCCTCGAGAATACCGTCGGAAAATCTTCTGCTGATGCAGACTTCAAGAAAAAGCATAAGGCCGCTGGTTGTTTATCATTCACGAAAGTTTACGCTTAACTTCAGATGTAACTTTAAAATTACCCGCAAAAGCGGAAACGATAACGTATCATCTATATGCACCCTCGGCGGCCTTATTTATTTTTATTTGTCAACTTATAATTAGCACACTTATCTTTCTATTTAAAAATAACATATCATACTTGTTGTGTCAATGAGATTGTGATATTTTTACAAAATTTTTCTGCGACTTACCTTACGGTCTCTTTCTCCGCAGCATATAAGACGCGCCTACCGGGAAACGAACCTTCATGCCGGAGCATCTGCTGCGCATGCGGCGCTACTTCCACCGGTTTTGCCGCTCTCAGCGTCCGAAAAAGCTCCTCTACCGTCTGAGTGAAGAAAGACGCGCTTCCGGGACCGAAAATTTCGATCTCATCGCCGACGCGGAAATGATTTCCTCTGCTCGATCAGCGCGCTGCCGGTTTCGCCGTCATACGACCGGACGATTCCGATAAAGTCGTACTTCGGATATAGGCGCTGGATTCGTAATTCTGGGCGCTCATCAGGTCTGCCCAGGGAAAAAACCTGTGGTAAAGTGACGATTGCTGACCTTCGACAATTCTTCCAGCCATTCGGGCGAAACCGATACGATGCGGGATCCGCATAATAGCGGTCGATCGCTTCCCGATAGACACGGACGACTGTCGCCGCGTAAAAATCGTCTTCATCCGGCCTTCGATCTTCGCTGAGGCGATTCCCGCTTCCACCATTTCCGGAATATGGCCGATCATGCAGAGATCTTTGGAATTAAACACGTACGTGCCGCGCTGGTCTTCCTCTACAGGAAAATATTCCCCCGGCCGTTTTCTTCCATCAGACTGTAATTCCAGCGGCAGGGATGGGCGCAGGCTCCGCGGTTGGCGTCCCTAACCGTCATAAAATTGCTCATCAGACACCTGCCGGAATAAGAGATACACATGGCTCCGTGAACAAAGCTTCGATCTCCATATCTTCCGGAATCTCGCGGCGAAATTCCCGCAGTTCCTCAAAAGACATCTCTCTGGCCGCCACGATACGGGATATGCCCATGTCATACCAGAACTTCGCAGTCATATAATTCGTCGTATTCGCCTGTGTGCTCAGATGGAGTACAGCATCCGGCAGAATTTCCCGAAATACGGCGATCACACCTGGATCGGATACGAGAAAAGCGTCGATTTCAGATCAGCGATCCCTCTGAGAAAATCCGGAAGAAGACGAATATCTTCATTATGAGCGAAGATATTTACCGTCATATAGATCTTTTTCCTCGTTCGTGAGCGTATTCCGCTCCCTCACGGATTTCTTCCTTTGTAAAATTGCCGGCGCCGGCCCGCAGACCAGCTTCGCCCCGAAATAGACGGCATCGGCTCCGTAATCTATCGCGATTTTCAGTTTTTCAAATCGCCGGCAGGCGCCAGCAGTTCCATTTTTTTTCATCGTTATTTCATCCTCTGCTTCCGCGTCGATCTCCGTTTGATCGCTCGCCACTATGCTCAGAGCAATTCCGTCTCCGGCGGCGAAAACCGACGTCACCACAGCATCCGACGCCGTAATATAATCCAGAAATTCTCTCATTTTCCTGATGCTGGTTCTGTGCTTTCCTTTCGGATCATATTCGTCGGAAGCTGTCATCGCCCGCATCAGAATATTGTCGCAGACGATTGCACCGCCTTTTCGGCACAGCCTTAAAGCGCCGTCGTAAAGGCGCGGTAATGACTTTTGGCCGCGTCGATAAACACAAAATCATAGCCCGGCTCCAGCTGATTTAAAGTCCCTCTTGCATCTCCGAACAGAACTTCGATCTGTTCGCCGTAGCAAACGACGAATATTGTCGAAAGCCTTTTCAAACATCACGGGATCTGCCTCCAGAGTGGTTATTTTCGTACCGGCGCCGCAGACCTGTGCAAAACAGGAGGAAGAATATCCTACCGCCGCACCGATCTCCAGAATCCTGCGGGGCCGTATCAGCGTCAGCATCGACACCAGAAACCGTTCGGTATCTCTCAGAATTACCGGTATATGATCCGCTTCCGCCTGCCGGCGCAGCTGCCAGTTCTGACGTCGGCGGCCGGTACAAGCCGTCGATGTACCGGGTGACAACTTCATTTGTAATATTCATATCTTCAGCTCTCACCTCTGCTCTTTGCCTGTCCCCACTTCAGTGAATTGAGATATTCTTCCCTGTACTGAGGCGAATTCCGTATCGGTCGCGGCAAAATTATGACTTCCGCTGCCGTCCGGTCAGTACGTAAAACAGATAATCCGTCTCCTCGGGCCAGAGAGCGGCTTCGATTGTTGATTTATGAGGCTGGTGATCCGGACCTGCCGGCAGCCCCTCGACTTTATACGGCGTATTGTAAGGAGAATCGACTTCCAGATCGAATAGGATAAAACGGGACTTCTGCTCTCCCAGAGCATACTTACTGAACAGTAGCGTCGATCTGAAGTTTCATTCCGTCCGCCAGGCGATTGTAAATGACGCTGGCGACCTTCGCCCCTTCTTCCGATGTTTCAGAGTCTCTCTCTGGATAGACGCGACGGTGACGATGTCTCGGCGTCAGTCCCATCGCTGCCCAATCATAGTATTCGTCGGTAAACACCTGTCAAACTGCGCCAGCAACATATCTACCAGATCATGAGCGGAAGTGCCCTTGGAACAAGTAAGTCTCGGATAAGAAATCCCTCCAAACGTTTTTCTCCTGATCCACGTATTCAAAACGATACTCAAAATTGGCTGTTCTGTGTTTCTCTGGAATTCCTCCTTCGTGCAGACTCCGGCCTTTTCCGCAGCTTCCGCAACCTGATCGAGAGTATATCCCTCCGGAATCGTCAGCCCTGTTCTGCTCCTGATCTCCAGATGACGTCACAATTTCTTCCCGCGCCGTCATGCGCCGGACTCACCTCGTAGACGCCCGCTTTGTACTTTCCGTCGTTTCCCGACAGCCGGGATTTGAGGCGGAATTTCTGCGCGCTGGCGATAACCCCTTTTCCTCAATTTATCTGCGATAGCTGTAGTCGTATCTCCGGAAGCCACTTCCACGAGTATGATCTTATCCGATCCCGGCATTGGCGCTTCACTCAGATATCCGCCGCCAGCCAGCAGCGATGACGATAATCAACAGGAGAATCAGAATGACCGATTTTCCTACTTTCTTTGCTTTATTTTCTGTTGCCACGTATTGTTTCCTCCCTGTTTTTCAGTTGCTATAATATATAGTAAAATGATTCCTGTTCTGTATCCGCCGCCTCCGCATACGGAAAGTCCTCCTGACAGGTCATTTGTGCGGGACAGAAGACAGCGTATTTCAAAAAAGATCTGCCGCCTCATTCTTCATCCGGCAGCGTTATGTTTCCCGTCCTCGTCGGATCGACTTCGATCTCAGGAAGCAGCTCGAAATAAAAATCGGAAACTTTTCCGCCAGCGCCGCGATAGGCGGGTCTGGAAGCGCTCTTAAACCTCCGCACCGGAAAGTTCATCTCTCCAATGTGACGTAAACGCTGATCCAGAACTTTCTTTCCCGTCCTGACGATATCATAATAAATATCGGACAATTGCTCTCAGAAGGATCGGTTCCACCAGACTCTTTGATATCATGCGGTCTCTTCCTCCGGGGAAATGAGAAAGCAGATCCCGTATGCCGGTGACGACTGTTCGGATCGGAATGGAAGCATGATCATCGAAAGCACGATAGTAATGATGGAATCAGATACGGAACGGCCTTCAGAAACCAGTCGAAACGGAATCAGGCGGCAGCAAAATACCGCGGTCATTCCCAGAGAGATGACGCTGTCCATCTTCCATCCCTGCATCTCCACCTTGACAATGGGCGAATTCATATTCTTATTCTTCCGCTTCAGATAGACCGCCACCGCGACGCCGAGGATGGCTGTCATCTCAAACCACGCCACTGTCGAACTCTACCGTTCTTCCGCCGCGAAACAGAATATTGATACTGTTGGAGATCAATCCCACGGTAACCGCTGTCATCGTAATCCGCTTTAATAACCCCAGAAATACCGTCTCCATCTGCATATGACCGAAGGGGTATTTTTTCATCGCTGGGTTTTTGTAGCAGCGGAATCAGGAAAAATCGACGGCAGCAGCATGAAAAACTCGATGCCGTCATAGACGGCGTCCAGAAGCACTGCCTGAGATCCGGTGATCGCCGCGATGGCTCGATAACGACGAAAAATAAATTCCCGTACAGCGATACCGACATCGCCGTTTCTCTCTCTTTGAAGTTCTCTTGCCCCGTTTCATGAAAAATCCACCCTCCCGCAGAATAAAAAAGGCATCCTATACAACGCCGTTCAGCGCAATACCGGAGGCCCTTCCATAAGACGTTTGTCATTATTTCTTTCCTTTGATTCGATTCCTATATAATCTAACACAGCGGCCGATAAAATGCAAAGGGGCGGAGCGAGAAAAAGACCTCCTTCTCCCGGCATGCGAAATCTCGAAAAAGATCCCCTGTTTTCGGCATTTTCTTCTCATCCGGACAAGTCTCCGCCGGCAGCCGCGTAAATTTATGATATAATAGAAAAAATACCGCCGCAGAGAGACTTGCAGAGCTTTGGCAGTTTCTGCGGATCCGGGCGGTTTCAATCAGGGAGAAAAAATGACAAACAGACAGAGAAAAAATTTGAACCGATCCGGGATCTGCTGCGCTGTCCCTGCTGCGGCGGCGATATGCGCATCAAAACAGGCAGTCTGCGCTGCGCCGCCGGTCACTGTTTCGACATCGCGCCTCAAAAAGGCTATGTAAATCTGACCCTCGCTCAGAAATCGCTGAAGGATATGATTCGAACTTCTTCGAAAAAACCGCAGGGAGGTTATGGAACAGGGACTCTATCGCCCGTACTGGACGGAATCCTGAGTTATCTGCGTTCTCATCCTCTTTGCGCCGGATCCTCGATGTGGGATGCGGCGAGGCTACTGCATCGCAGCCGAGATGCGG
>VOFH01004379.1_pt1 | contig 41746 bp, 44 predicted proteins | sample 5384091 | NCBI WGS metagenome assembly VOFH01 (sample SAMN12384727, study PRJNA508395) | human gut metagenome | isolation source: healthy gut G | host: Homo sapiens
TATTCCTTATAAAGACACTCAAAGGCTTCTTTTCTTACACTTCTTTTTGCTGGCTCTGCATATATTTTACATATGTTCCATTAGTCAGCTCAACCTTATTCCCAGATTCATCAATTATACTGCCAAAATGGACATCTGCATTGTTAAACTTAGAAAATATCTCATTAGGAACAGACATTACCTGCGATGCTTTTGCAAGAAGAACTTCTTCCTTCTCAGACAGCGAATGTTCTTTCTGGCTTAACATATCGTCAATCATATGCTTATACAACTTAAGCCTGTCATCTTTTTAAATATTCATAGAGAACATTTTCATCCATACTTAATATTGCAGGCTCAACAAATGCGTACTTCTCAGCACATTTAGCTGCTGCCGTCTGTGCCCTGCCTGACATATCCTGATACACCGAATTAGCTGTATCCTCATAATATCTCATATATGCGTATACATATAATCTCTCAACAAGATAATCAGTATCATTCAATTCCTTTAATACATTATAAAGATTATCAGCCGACTCAGTTAAAACAAACTGATATTCACAAGGCTCGCCTGCCTGTTTAATAAGCTTCTGGTAATCTTCTTCCCACGCATTATCTGATGAGTAGATGTCATTAACTGCCCATTTGAACTCATTATCAATCTCACTTCTTAAAGGTGCTGCCATTATTCTGCCTCCGGTACATAAGCTGACACTGCTATTGCCAATGAACCATATCCTATATGGCACGCAACACTGAGTGACAATGGATCCATATGGAAATCATACTGAGGAAAGGCTTCTTTTTACAGCCTCAGCCCATTCCCTGGCTTCTTCTTCATTACCAGTATATGCAACTTCCATATGAAGCTTTCCTTGTTGTGCATAATCTTTAAATCTGTTATCACAGTCATCCTTCATAGCCTTAAGCATAATCTTCTTGGCTGATGACTTTCCTCTTGCCTTGGCAAATGCATCAAGCTTCTCACCCTGTATCTGTAATACAGGATTGAGCTTTAACATAGTTCCAATAGCTGCCGCCGCAGGTGTTATTCTTCCACCCTTCTTAAGATACTTAAGTGTTTCAAGAGTTATATATATGCTTGAGTCCATTTTGTGAGCTTCAAGTATATCCTTAATCTCCTCGGCATTCTTACCCTTATCTGCCAGAGCCTTTGCATCCATAACTGACTGGCGCATAGTAACTGATATACGCTGGTTATTAACAACCTGCACCTTTCCATCATAATCACCTGCAACCATAGTTGCTGTCTGGCAGGTACCACTAAGACCGCTTGACATAGGTATAAATACAACCTCATCATTGTCCTTTAACAATTCATCAAAATAGTCCTGTAATGTTCCTATTGATGGCTGTGATGTAGATATATCTGCATCATTTTTAAGCTTTTCATAGAATTCTTCCTGTGTAAGATTAATATCTTCAAGGTATTCCACTCCATCAATAAAAAAGGCATAGGTATAACTGTAACACCCATATCCTTAGACTGTGCCTGTGTAATACCGCTATTGCTGTCTGCTAATATTGCTACTTTACTCATAATATGACCTTCCTATTATTTACTGTAATTGCTACCAATCATCACTAATATATATAGCAATTACTCTCTATCTACCCGTAGTATAAAAATGATTATCAACTCTTATTGTACATTATCTTTTAGTTTGCTACAATGATTTTGACATAAAATTTGCAACAGATTACCATTTTTACTTAAATCAGGGGGATTTAATATATGAACGCACACGCCAATACTACTTCATTCGCCAATACAGATATTATTATAGAAAATGTCTTCTCTTATGATGATGTTTTAAAGCTTTCCGGATTATGCAATTATGAACCATTCTGTGATGAACCTGAGGCTGAAGACTTAATACAACTTGCGGCTTTTTACAAAGGATACCCACTGCCTTGTCGGGTTTATTTCGTGTTTAAACCCTATTATTAACTGCAACGCTTATGACATAGACACTCACAATAATTCAGATACTATTAAACCGAGTATATATGATGATATGGTAATTGAATTTACCGCTATGACTGCCCCTGACTACAGGCAGCAGCACATTTTCACAGCAATGTTTTATGCACTTATGTGCACCGTTAATGCTTTAATATCAGACAGCAACATAAAATACATCACCGCCATTGACGATAAAACTGCGAACAGCATTATCAGCCACAAGCATAATCCTGCTTGTAATATTTCCGGCAATATCAATATAGCATATGCCTGCAGCGAATATCTTATGGAACTTTCAATTAAACATATAACTAATAACTTTTCCACTGTCCTTCCGGACACTATTGAGTTATTAAAATATGATGATGAATACCAGCTTTTATCAAGTGCCTCTGATGATCTTATATCATCAATATCATTTGAACATTTTAACACACATATATGTATACACGATGTATGGACTGACCCTGATATGCGCAGATGTGGCTATGCCAGATTATTATAACAGAGCTTATTCAGGATTGGAAAAATGACAGCTTAAACAACAGCCACGATAATACTATAATTCCTCTTATACTTCACGTTTCAGGCAGTAATATGCCCGCTGTCAGTCTTTATAAGTCAAGCGGATTTGTTGTAAGGGAAGAACTAAAGTATTATAACGTAAAATAAGTCCTACAAACAAAAGGTGTGGATAATGCAACTAGCAATTCAGGCTTTAACCCTGAATACTGCGATTGTTACATTATCCACACCTTTAATAATTTAATCTGTTCTCTTCGTGCTATCCCATTTATTATCTTGCCGCTATAACATCTGACATATCATACATTCCTGCACTCTTACCTGCAAGGAACTTAGCTGCTTCTATCGCACCCTTTGCGAATACTGACTTAGAATATGCTGTATGTGTGAACTCAATAACTTCATCTTCACCAGCGAATATTACATCATGTACTCCTACTATTGTACCACCACGCACTGCACTGATACCGATTTCTTTAGGATCTCTCTTTACTCTTTCCTGACTTCTGTCATACTTATAGTAATAATCATCACCAAGAACTTCCTTGATTGAATCTGCTAATGCAAGAGCTGTTCCACTTGGAGCATCTACCTTCTTGTTATGATGTCTTTCTACTATCTCAACATCGAAACCTGCTGGTGCAAGAATCTTAGTGGCATCCTGTAAAAGCTTCATAAGCATATTAATGCCAAGTGACATATTAGCAGACTTAAGCACTGCAACTTTGCAGGCTGTCTTTCTTACGTGTTCAATCTGCTCATCTGTAAGTCCTGTTGTACATACTACAACCGGAATCTGCTTCTTTTCACAATAATCAAGAAGTGCATCCTCTGCCTTTGCTGCTGCAAAGTCAATTATGACATCTGCTTCTACATCACAGTCATTAACTGATGCAAATACAGGATAATCATTATGTCCATCGTCAAATGGATCAATTCCTGCTACTATCTTACATTCATCATCTTTGCCTACAAGGTCTGTAATAACTCTTCCCATATGTCCATTACAGCCATCATAATAATTCTTGTCATTATCATAGCCTCCATACATTATTTTCTTTATTATTTCAATGTTTATGTTCGCACACTTCTTTTATCTGCCAAATTATAGATTCTTACACTACTTTATAAGTCCATAATTCTTAAGTGCTGTCTTTAACTTATTAAGGTTAGCTTCTTCCATTTCGCAAAGAGGCATTCTGAGTGGTCCGACTTCCATACCCATAAGATTAAGAGCTGTCTTAACTGGAATAGGGTTAACCTCACAGAATAAAGCGTCAACAAGCTCAAGCGCCTCAAACTGTAACTGACGGCTCTTTTCAATATTACCGGCAAAGAACTCAGCACATATGTCGTGTGTCTGCTTTGGTGCAACATTTGATAATACAGATATAACACCCTTAGCACCAATAGACATAAGCGGTACGATAAGTCCGTCTTCACCTGAATACATATCAAGACAGCCTTCTGCTAACATCATTGTCTTAGATTCCTGTGAAAGATTGCCTGTTGCAGCCTTAATGGCTACGATATTATCTACTTCCCTGGCAAGCTTTACTGCTGTCTCTGGCTGAATGTTGCAACCTGTTCTACTTGGTACATTATACATAATAATTGGAAGGTCAATTGATCTGGCAACTGCTGTGTAATGCTCTATAAGTCCCTTCTGTGTAGCCTTATTATAGTAAGGTGTTACAACAAGACATCCGTCAACGCCTGCCGCCTGTGCTTCCTTTGAAAGTTCAACAGCTGTCTTAGTACAGTTAGAACCTGTTCCTGCAACAACAGGAACTCTCTTCTTAACATAATCAGCAGTAAATCTTATAGCTTCGATATGCTCTTTTTTCTGTCATAGTTGCAGACTCACCAGTTGTTCCACAGATAACAATCGCATCTGTTGAATTATTAATCTGATAATCAAGAAGCTCTGCAAGCTTATCATAGTTGATTTCTCCATTGGCTTTCATTGGTGTGACAATAGCGACACCTGCACCTGTAAATATTGACATAACTCCTCCATTCCAACGCTTATCCGTTGTATTAATATTAATTATTTCAATTCTATTCCTGTATTGTCTAACAGAGTACAACGTTTAAATAACTCTTTTACAATAAAACAGACCGATCTAATGACAGACCGGCCTAATTAAGAATTCATTATACAAATATCATTATATAAATCTTCGCGTAGCCCTCCATCATAAGGCATCAATGCCCATAATGACAGTCATAAGATTATTAACCTTATGCCCAGCATATAACTTCCCTGAATTATATGCTTCGGCACTTTCCCCTTTCGCTGCACATCATATGCTTGGGGACATCCGTACAGTTACTATTGAATCGTGCGACCTCTACTTTGTAGAATTAAAAGTTAATTTGACTATATCACTTGCGTAGTTCATTGTCAATATCAACACATTCTTATTTATATGATGTCAGGTGTAAATAGCCATAAACTATTCGTGACTACGCAATATTTTATTCTTCTTCAACTAAATCAATCTTGCTGACAGAAACCTCATAGGCTACTCTCTTCTCAACTGACTCCTCATCAACCTTTTTGGTGTATTCTCTTGACTGTACTCTTCCACATATCTGAAGGTGGCTTCCTACTTCAAGTCCGCCTGCAAATCTTGCATTTCTTCCCCACGCAATACATGGTATGTAATCAGACTTGCCATATGGTCTGTTGACAGCTACAAGAATATCAGCTATCTCTCTTCCTAATGGAGTCTTTCTATATATAGGTGGCTTACATACATAGCCATCAAGGAATATCTGATTAGACTTTGACTGCTCCTCTGGAATATCTTCATCTTCTATAAAGCGTAATTCTCTTACAAATATTGAAAGAACGAGCTTATTCTTAACACCTTCGTGTCTGTTATAAGAACGGAACTGTCCAGATACCTCTATCTTCATTCCCCTGTAATCTTTAGTTACATCAATAAGTCTTTCACTTATCATAAGTGGAATTATATCCACCATATCACTGAGACGGTTGACATATACATTTGCAATATAAAAGCCCTCTCCAAATACCTCGTGGCTAAATGTAAATTCTGATACCACTTCTCCGATGATACACACCCTGTTGTTTTCAATTACCTTATCAAGCATAAGTATTTCTCCCTTCTTTGACCGATATTATTATGCCTCGGTCCTGTGCTTTATTTATTGTTCTCAATATGTATATGTTCTAACTTGCTGTAATATTACAAAAATATTTTGAAAAAGTTGTGTACAAATTATAATATTTTTGAAAACATTATAAAAATACTGTGTTTTACTGTATTTACACAAATTGTATTTTTTACGAACATAGTGGTATACCGGTATACTTCTATTAAAATATATGTTATAGTCTTACTAGCATAATCGAAATTATTAAATATTAATATGTATATACATCTGCAATCCGCCATAAAACACATTTGATACTTTTTAATATTTCTACCATATATACTATTGTATTTTGATAGCTTTGTGATAGAATATAAAAGTTGCTAACCATAACCATTCAATGTATAATATATATTGCTGGTAAATATGTAACAGTGATTGAACATTTTGACTTATATATGAAAGGAAAACATAATGAAAACTAAACGCGAAGATATTCGTAATATCGCTATTATCGCCCACGTTGACCATGGTAAGACAACTCTTGTAGATGAACTTTTGAAACAGAGTGGTACTTTCCGTGCTAATCAGGAAGTTGCTGAACGTGTAATGGATTCTAACGATATAGAACGTGAAAGAGGTATTACTATACTTTCAAAGAATACTGCCATTCACTATAAAGATACTAAGATTAATATTATTGATACTCCAGGACATGCTGATTTCGGTGGAGAAGTTGAGCGAGTTTTAAAGATGGTTAATGGTGTTGTTCTTGTCGTTGATGCTTTTGAAGGCGTTATGCCTCAGACTAAGTTCGTTCTTCAGAAGGCACTTGATCTTAATCTTGCAGTTATCGTATGTATTAATAAGATTGATCGTCCAGAAGCCAGACCTAATGAAGTTATCGATGAAATTCTTGAATTATTCATCGACCTTGATGCAAGCGATGAACAGCTTGATTGTCCATTCATATTCGCATCAGCTAAGTCTGGTTATGCTATGGCTGACCTTGATGACGAAAGAAAGGATATGCAGCCTTTATTTGACTGCATAGTTAATAATATACCAGCACCAGAGGGTGATCCTGATGCTGATACACAGATGCTTATATCTACTATTGATTATAATGAATTCGTTGGACGTATCGGTGTAGGTAAGATCGAGAATGGTAAGATTAAGGTTAATCAGGAAGTAGCTATTGTTAACCACCACGACCCATCTTTAAGAAAGAGAGTACGTGTAACTAAGCTTTACACATTCAACGGACTTAATAAGGTAGAAGTTAATGAGGCAGGCTTCGGTGATATCGTTGCCGTATCTGGTATTGCCGACCTTAAGATTGGTGATACACTCTGTTCTGTAGAGAACCCTGTTGCTATCCCATTCCAGAAGATTTCAGAGCCTACTCTTTCTATGGACTTTATGGTTAATGACAGCCCACTCGCTGGTAAAGAAGGTAAGTTCGTAACTTCAAGACATATCCGCGACAGACTTTTCAAGGAACTTAATACTGATGTAAGTTTAAGAGTAGAAGAAAATCCTGGTTCTGAGAACTCATTTAAGGTATCAGGACGTGGTGAACTTCATTTATCTGTTCTTATTGAGAATATGAGACGTGAAGGCTATGAATTTGCTGTAAGTAAGGCTGAAGTTCTCTACCACACTGATGAACGTGGCAAGAAGCTTGAGCCAATGGAACTTGCTTATATTGATGTTCCTGACGAATTCTCAGGTTCTGTAATCCAGAAGCTCAGCCAGAGAAAGGGTGAACTTCTTGGAATGACACCTATCAATGGTGGTTATACAAGATTACAGTTCTCTATCCCTTCAAGAGGACTTATCGGTTACCGTGGCGAATTCCTTACAGATACTAAAGGTAATGGTATCATCAATACTTCATTTGAAGGTTATGAAGAATACAAGGGTGATATATCTTACAGAAAGACTGGCTCACTTATAGCTTACGAAGATGGTGAAGCTGTTACTTATGGTCTTTTCAATGCACAGGACAGAGGTACTCTTTTCATCGGACCTGGCGAAAAGGTATATGCTGGTATGATTATCGGTGAGAACCCAAGAACTGAGGATATTGAAGTTAATGTCTGCAAGACAAAGCACCTTACTAACACTCGTTCTTCAAGTGCCGATGAAGCTTTAAGACTCGTTCCGCCTAAGATTTTAAGTCTTGAACAGGCTCTTGATTATATTGACACAGATGAGCTTCTTGAAGTAACACCAACTCATCTTAGAATCCGTAAAAAGATTCTTGATTCTACAGCAAGATACAGAGCTAATAAGAAGTAATTACATTTAATCATAATTCTTCTTATTAATATATAACAACCAATTAACAATTTATAATTATCAATGGAGGTCTACTATGGATAGCGATTTAGGAGCAAAAGTTAAAAAAATTAAGAATTTCACAGGGTTTAACACAGGAAGACGTTGCTAAGGCACTTGATGTAACTCCAGGTTATATCAGTAATGTAGAAAATGGACGTAATCTTATGACATTAAGAATGCTTTCATACTATGCAGAGCTTACAGGCGTTTCTCTTGACTACCTTGCAGGAAGTGTTGATAAGAACTACCAGAGCACAGCTCTTGATAATGAAATTATGCAGTTAGTATCTAAATTAGATTCTGAGACTAAGGAAAAGTTAATCTCAACATTAAGAATCTGGATTAATAACTAATAAGATAAGTTGATATAATATATGTTCTTCGTCAAGTTAAGGACTTTGAATATCACATATAAAAGAAACCTGGTGCTAATAAATGGCATCAGGTTTCTTTTTTACATATTGGCTGATAATTTATGCTGTGACTTCGTTAAAAATGCAGGCAGACCCCTCTGTGCTTTCGGGTTGGACAGACATTATGACTGTATCTTCTTCATCTGATAGAACTCACCCTTGAGGTTCATTAATTCATCGTATGTTCCATATTCTACACAGTGGCATCAGCTATTACGGCTATTTTGTCAGCGTCTTTTATTGTTGAAAGACGGTGGGCTACTATAAAGGTTGTTCTATCTTTGGTAAGGTTATTGAGAGCCTCCTGTATAAGTTTTTCTGATATACTGTCTAAGGCTGATGTGGCCTCATCTAACACTATAACCTTAGGATTTCGTATAAGTGCTCTTGCTATTGATATACGCTGCCGCTGACCTCCTGAAAGCTTTCCACCGTGCTCTCCTACCATCGTATCAAGTCCGTCTGGAAGTGAATTGATTAAATCTGTAAGATTAGCGGCTTTAACTATTTCATCAAGCGTTGCCTCATCAACGTTATCAACACCATATGTAATATTATCCCTTATTGTCCCTGAAAATAATATTGATGTCTGTGGAACAACCGCAAGATGCTTTCTATATGAGCGAAGGTCAATATCCTTCATATTGTGTCCGTCTATAAGCACTTCTCCGCTGTTAACCTGATTAAAACCTATTACTAGGTTAAGAATTGTCGATTTACCAGCTCCGGATTCACCAACCAGTGCAATTGTTTCGCCTTTATCCACATGAAGATTAAGGTTATGCAGAACTGGCCTGTCGATATTATTATATCTGAATGTTACATCTTTAAAATCGAACTCACCATATATGTCCTTAATTATTTCCTTACCTTCATTCTGTGCTATGTCATCTTCTAATAATACTTCACCTATTGAATTAACCGATTCAATACCTTTGGCTATTGTAGGAATAAGAGACATAAGTGATGATACCTGACTTACGATTGTAGCAAAATAGCTCTGGTAAAGTGTTATATCTCCCGGCATTACAGTTCCTTTAATTGCAAGAAAGCCTGTGAATCCAAGACATACTACCTGAAATATCTGGAATATCGCCCAGCCTACTGAACCAAATAATGATTGTATTACATCAAGTCTGTAGCCTTTTTCTGCAACAGCAAATAATTGTCCACTCATTTTCTGAACTTCTTCCTCCTCAAGTGCATGTGCCCTTGTGACAGGAATAAGCTCAACCATCTCCATTACCCTTGCAGAAGTTTCTTCCATCTCTTTTCTGAATTCATTATTACGCTTCTTCATTACATTCCTGAAAAATACCATTGTCGCAGCGGCAATTGGTGTTGTGAGCAGAAAGAATATGAATACTACAAGGCTCTTATTAATGGTTACTATAAGTGCTATAGCTATATTAAGTGCTATATTAAGTATGCTAAGAAACATCTGCGTTGACAGTGTTTCCACCGCTTCGACATCTCGCATAATCTTGGATTGCAGACGTCCTGACTGCGTTTCCTTATGATAAGATATAGATAACTGCTGCAGCTTTCTTACAAGTGCCCTTCTTAAGCCTGTCTCTGCATATCTTGTTGCTAATGATTTGTATCTTGTATACATATAATTCATAGGAATATTAAGTGCTACAAGAACAATCATAATCATCGCCTGTATAATTATGTTCTGATAAGTTTCTGGCGAACCACTCGTTATATCATTAATAATATTCGCTGTGACAATAGGCAGTACCCATACAGGTGCATGCTTTTATAAAGAAGAATATAACAGCAAGAAAGAACTTATGATAGTTGCCTTTATAAAGACCTAACAATATCTGCATAGGGTGACCTTTTTATGCTTTTTTATAACATTCTATAAACCAGCTCTCGACATCTATTCCCTTTGGTGCTCTTAAATTCAATATACTCACCCCGCTTTCATCGTTATAAAAAGGAATGTGCCGCGGCACATTCCCCTATTTATAGTTGTAATCATATGATGATAAAGTCATAAGTTCCAAATCCTATTACGCAGGTATTAACGACTTTCTGAACTTTTGACTCTGACATCTTATTATTTCTTAATTATATTATCTACTTTTCTGCGACAATTTCTTCACCGTCACAGCCTGTAACCTTAACATTATCAAGAATAAGTGTGTTGATATTACTTACAATCATACCTTGTCTGCTTGCTTCATCACAGCCTATCATCATAGCTGCAACACCTGACTTGGCATTATCTGCGTATGTAATATTAATATTCTCAAATGTAAGTTCTTCTATCTTGCTTTCTGAAGTCCGCATATATAAGTACCTGCAACGTGGCAGTTCTTAGCATTGATATTCTTAAATGTGAACTTCTTAATTGAAGGTGTTCTATCATCTACAGGAAGCGGCTTCTTAGAACCAACATACTCTGTCTTACCATCCGGGTCACAGAAATAGAAGCTGTTGACTACAAATGGTGTCATAACATTATCCATATCTATATTCTCGAAAGAAATGTCATCAAGAACTGAAAGTTTTCCTCTTCCTCGTCTTGTCTTAACTCTTAAGCCTCTGTCTGTGTTCATAAACAGGCAGTCTTTGATATGCACGTCCATAACACCTGCGGCAATCTCGCTTCCTACTGTTACAGCTCCGTGTCCATCTCTCATACAGCACTGTCTTACTATCATATTGGTTGTTGGAACATTGTATTTCTGTGCCATATAGATTTTGCCTGATTTAATAGCAATACAATCATCTCCAACTGAAATATATGTACCAAGTACGAGTACGTCCTCACAGCTTTCTGGATCAAGACCATCTGTGTTGTGTGAGTCTGCTGGTGCTTTAATCTTTACATCTATAAATTTAAGGTGGTTACTAAAATATGGGTGAATAGTCCAGCAAGGTGAATTCTGTACTGTTATGCCCTGCATAGTAACATTTTCACAATGATTTATAAAGAAAAGGTTAGGTCTCCACGCTATATTACGCACTTTGCAGTTCTTCCACCAGTTATCGTGTGTTGTACCACCATCAATAGTACCCTCACCTGTTATAACAATATTTTTAACATTAAGACCACATATTATTGCCGAGAAAGAGTCTACCGGATTACCTTCCCATGAAGCCAGATTGTATTCTGACTTCTCATCATATGACTCAATAAGACCTGGTAATATAGGGAACTTATCTCTGTCTGTGAATGCAAGTAATGTAGCACCCTTGGCAAGCTCAAGTGTAAGGTCATCTTTTTAAGAAAATGCTTGATATTCTGTAAGTTCCTTCTGGAACATATACTCTGCAATTCTTCTTAGAAGCCATAATTGCACACTGGATTGCATTGGTATCATCGTGCACACCATCACCATATGCACCGAAATCCCTTTACATTAAGTGTTACAAATTCATAATCTGTATGAAGCTCGACAGGACCATATTCTTTACCGTCATATACCGCTGTTATCTCATAATCTGTATCTGGCTTGAAGCCATATAAAGATGTAACCTGCTTGTCTGTATGTGTGAACAATTCTCCATTAACATATATGTCATATTCTTTCTTGGAATAATACTTTCCTGCTTCTGTTAATTCTACAACTGCATTTCTGCTTGTATTAGTTACTAATACTAACTCCATAATGCTCCTCCCTTGCCACGGCCATAATCCTGATATTCTCTGTTGCGTACTGTCTCGCTGTATACTAATGCCGCCTTGCTTACTACATTCTTATCGGTATCATCATCAGTGAATATCTCACCTGACATTACCTTATCGCACACGCCTAACACAATGCCTTCGTATTTCTCTGTGTGAAGTGCCTTCATTCTACATCCCTTTAATACAGCGTAGGCAAACATAAGCTCTGACTCTTCATCAAAATCATCAAAGTCATCATAATCTCTCCCTGTTTCAAGAACAGCCTTAACTGATGCCTTGAAATAGTCCTGCATCTTTCTGTAGATTTCATATATCATCTGGTCCATAACTTCCATTGTATCAATAAGTGAAGCTGCATATACAGATAATACCTTAACCTTGGCTGTTGTATCTAATGAATACTTAGTGTCTGCAAAAAGCTCATCATTCATAGCGTTATACTGTCCAATAACATCATTATACTGCTCTTTTCCGCCGTCCTTTGTTTCATATGCCATATAAAATGGTTCATATGAATATGCCTTACATAAGCATTTCTTATCATCTGCATCTTTAAAATAACCTGCTTCATTTCTTGCAAAATTCTTAAAACCAGCCGCAAGCTTTACAGCTTCATTCTTATATTTATCATCACCTGTAAAATCTGATGCTGTATAGAACGCATTACCAATCATAAAATGCTTAAGGCTATTCTTATCGATGCTGTCTATAATACCACTCTCTATAACCTTATCAAGTGCTTCTGTTAATGCTTTAACTGCACTATCTTCTCTTAATGCCTTACATAATGAAGAAAGTGCGTTAAGTCTTAATCAAGAGCGTACACATCGTTACTGCTGATTAATTCATCAACCTGTGATAACTTTGCATACATATTCTTTTCCAATTCTGAATTTCTGTTAATTATCATTGCAATCTCCTTACTATATATTAAGATGAGCACTATGGTGCTCATTATTTCATAATTCACGATACTTTACAACGTTTATAAAGTTTCGTCAGAAACTTTTTAAGATGAGCACCTTGGTGCTCATTATTCCGTAATTCACGATACTTTTCAACACTTATAAAGTTTCGCAAGAAACTTTTAAGATGAGCACCTTGGTGCTCATTATTCCGTAATTTACGATGTCTTTCAACGCTTACAAAGTTTCGCAAGAAACTTTTAAGATGAGCACCTTGGTGCTCATTATTTTATGCTTTATATCTGAAATAATCAAATGCCGCATAATAATCATCTGTTCCGTGTCTTCCCTCGCTGTCAGTATACCGGCTTCCATAATCTCCAGCGTAAGCATACATTCCAATCATTGCACCTGTAAAACGCTTACCCTTACGAATTCCTTCATCACACAGATAATAGACATTATCCAGACTAACAACTTTATTATAGTCTTTATCATTATAACTATATGAAAATGTCCTTCTTAAATTGTTCGTATCTATCTTAATGTATATGTCTTTATTATTGTTATCAACACATACACCATCGTGTGTAATGACCTCGTCACCAATCTTCTCGACTACATTAAGCATAAGTCTTGGTGTTTCCTCTAACGTAGCAAATACACCAAATTTGATATAGGTGTTCTCATCATAATAACAAGTCATACCGCAGTTCTGACCCGGATATAATTCTGGCATACAAAGCTTACATACAGCACTAAATCTGAAATGTTTCTGTCTTCTTAAAAGTATATTCTTAGCTTTCATAGTATCAAGGTCATACTTGCTTCCCTTGATATGAACCTGAGAGTCTTTTAACTTAATGCCGTCCATCTCCGGCACTCTTGGGAACCACCATTCATTACTCAGATATGAATTATTAAAATCATCATCTGACTCATCTTCCCATATCATCTCTGGCAGATCAGGCTTTACCTGTAATGCACTAGGACCTTTAAGGTTATTGACTATCGGCCAGCCGTCCATAGTCCAGCTTATAGGGTCAAGAGCAGTTTCTCTTCCTAAAATGCTGTATCCATCGCCAATCTTTCTTCCACACAGATACACCATATACCAGTCACCATTCTGTGTCTGTACCGGCTTTCCGTGACCACACCTCTGTATTATCTCATCAGGGTTGTTCTGTCTCATAATAGGATTGTATGGGCAGGGTTCATATATTCCTTTAAGCTCCCTGCTTCTGGATACCGTTATTCTGTGTCCCGGTCCTGTTCCACCCTCTGCTTCAAACAGATAATAATATCCATCCTTCTTTAAAAGATGAGGTCCTTCCGGTGCTCTCTTATTATCTCCATAGAACAAAAGCTCTGCTTTGGATATCTGTTTAGTAGCATCCTCATTAAGCTCAAATATTCTTGCTCCCCTGTTAAGGAGCATATATCTTCTTCCATCATCATCATTAAATATAGATGGGTCAATACCATCTTCATCTATAATGGCAGGCTTGCTGTATGGTCCTTCCGGCTTATCTGAACTTACAACTATCTGCTTTCTGTATACATTACCGGTATCATTAAGCCTGTATGTAGCTGTTATATAAAATCTCCCCTTATAATAAGATATATCAGGAGCCCAGTAACCTCGTCCGCCCTCAAGGTCATCAAGAGCCGCCCACTCTGGTTCTGTAATAGCATAACCTATTATCTTCCAGTGAATAAGGTCTTTAGAATGTGATACTGGTATACAAGGATAGAATATAAATGAAGAATTAACCATATAATAATCATCTTCAACCCTGACAATTGATGGGTCAGGATACATACCTGTCCTTATTGGATTGTGATACATCTCACTTAACTTATGACCAACAACACTCTCAAAATATTCTTCTAACTCTATAAAATGATTCTGATGAGCAACCTCAAAAGGTGTCTGTAAATTAATATCTCCAGACAAAGGTGACATTCCAACTCTCTCAACCAGATACCTGCAAGTAGGTACGCTTCCCGACATAGCCGCATAATGAAGCATATTCTTATTATTATCATCGTGAATATTCATACTTGCCCTTGAATATTCAACTATATACTTCACAAGCTCAAGATTACCTGTCTTAGCGGCAAGCAATGCCATAAGCACACCGTGTTCGTCCTTCTCATCTATAAGATTAGGCTCATTCTCAAGTATAGTCTTAACTTCTGCAATATTTTCAAGATATATTGAATCTGCTAACTTTCTCAATTCTCCACCACCTTATCGTGTTTTATATAGACAATTCCTAAATATGTCCTAATTTTAACATATAGATATATGTATTTCTACATAAAAAATGCCAATACAACAAAAAAGACGGAAATGATATTAGCATTTCCGTCTTTTTTTAATAATTATAATAATTAATCTCAACAATCAGATAATAGTTGATTAATAACTATTCTTACATTCCTGATATTACTCCTTAACGGCACCTACGTTAACGCCCTGTACGAAATACTGCTGGCAGAATGGGTAGATAATCATGAAAGGTAATATAGCAACGATTGTAGCCGCATTAGAGATTGTGTTAGGGTCTACTGAATCGTCGTTAGGAATATTACTATCCATAACCATGTTACGAAGTTTAATCTGGAAGTTGTATAACTTATCTGTTCTGATATAAATCTTGAAGTTAGTATAATCATTCCAGAATGTTACGGCAAACATAAGACCGATTGAAGCAAGGGCAGCCTTAGAAAGTGGTAACACAATCTTAAAGAATATACCCATTGGTGAACAACCATCAATCTGAGCAGCCTCAAACAATGATTCTGGAATACCTTCAAAGAAGTTTCTCATAAGTACAAGGTTATATACGTTGATAGACATTGGTAAAATTACTGCCCACAATGTATCAAGTAAGTGTAAGTTCTGCATAACTAAGTACTTAGGAACCATACCACCATCGAAAATCATTGTGAATAATAACATATATGCGAAGAAGTTTCTTCCTGGCATTTCCCACTGAATGAGTACATAACCACCGAGTGTAGCAAGTAATAATCCCATAAATGTACCAGCTAATGTTGTGATAACTGATACAAGGAATGGACGATAAAGAGAAGCTCTTGAAACAATCGCACCATATCCACCTAATGAGAATGTACTTGGCCACCATCTAAAACTTGTTGCTGAATGAGCATCAAATGAATCTACAATAACCTTCCACATAGGGAAAAGAATTAACAATGAAACCAATATAAAGAAGATTACATTGACTATTGGGAAGATCTTAAATTTTTTCTTTTTCTTTTTATAAACTAACTGTTCTTCACTCATCGTCTAACCTCCTATACAATTCCACGTCCACGGACTTTTTTTACTTGCGTAGTTACAACCAAGTACGAGGATCATACCTACAAATGACTTGAATAAACCTACGGCTGTTGTATAACCATAATCAGAGAATGAAGCCGAGAATGTCTTATTGTAAATGTATGTCTGTAATACCTGAGAAACATCATATGTACCAGCACTCTGTGTAACGAATACTGATTCAAAAGGTTCATAACCTTAGCAAGGTTAAGAATAAATACTGTGATGATTGTGTTAGCTAAAGCAGGAAGAGTTATATATATAAGTCTCTTAAATCTGTTAGCGCCATCAATCTGAGCAGCCTCATAAAGATCTGGGCTGATACCTGATAATGTAGCAAGGAAAAGAATAGTTCCCCATCCTGTATCCTTCCAGATATTCATTACGAAGAATGTACCTGTCCAATACTTAGAGCTGCCAAGGAAATCAATTGGAGAATTGATAAGTCCCATATTAATTAAAGCACCATTAACAACACCTGTGCTGTTAACAGAAAGAATTACTTTGAATACAGCAGCGACAACTACCCATGACATAAAGTGAGGTAAGTATACGATAGTCTGTACCGTCTTCTTGAATGCCATATTAGTAATCTCGTTAAGAAGAAGTGAGATAATAACTGCGGCACCTGTATTAAGTATTAACTTAACAATTGATAATACAAGTGTATTTCTGAATGCCTGCCAGAAGAATGTATCAAATTTTAACATTGTCTGGAAGTGGAATACACCAATATAATAAGGGTTAGCTAATACATATGAAGTAAAGGCATAACGACATCCTAACATTGGCCAGTAGAAGAATAATAATACCATTACTAATACTGGCAGGAACATAAGATAAAATCCTCTGTAGTAGAACATCTTCTGCCCAATATTCTGATTTAATGTGTTAGATAAATACTTTGTATCAACACCGAGGTCTTTCTTGAATATCTTAACGACATCCCAGAACACACCAACAATAGCAACTATAAGGCCGATGATTATAACATATACACCTGAACCTACTGAATAAGAATTACCATTATAACCATTAGATAATAAATCTGAAATGTTATGGTATACATACTTTAACGCACCAGTCTTAGTCTTTCCATCAGCACTAGTAAACTGGAATGCAAACATTGAAATAAATGCAACAGCTGTAGCTGCCACAGATGTAATAATAGATAACTTTTCTTTCTTAGCAACAACTAATAAAATACCAGCAACAAGTATTAACATAAATATGTACCACATTGCAATGACGCTGATATTCATAAAGCCGAATGAATATGCCTTAGGTGTATAACCATCCATAAGAGCTTCGTTAGACTTAGCAAATGGAAGTAATCCGCCTATTAACATAATAACCATACCGATAATAGCTAAATATCTAGTATTACCAGCTGGCTTACCATTAAGTGCTCCACACTTAGGGCAAATCTTTGCCTTCTTAGGAAGCTCTGTTCCACAAGACTTACACTGCATCTTTTATACCCTTCTTTCCTAATATTATAGTAACAATTGCTTATATCAGCAAAATTCGTGCCAGAAGACCAGGTCTACTGGCACGAAATATAAAGTGATGTTTAAAACATCTTTTAACACATATTAAGCAGCATTAATTCTTTCCAGCGAACTGTGTATTTAATGACTTAAGAGCTGCGTCTACCTTAGAACCAACAGTCTTTGTGTATTCCTGCATACCCTGATCAACTGTCCATTCACCTCTTGCAACGTTATCAATTACTGTATATCTTTCTGTATTGATATCACCAACAAGCTTACCAACTTCTTCTGTCATAGCAGGTGAATCTACAAGTGTAGAATGTTCAAAGAACATATCTGAGCAAGATGTAACATTTTCTGGCTGTTCAGCCTTTCCTGGATCCTTACCGCTTACGAAGTTAGCAAGAACTAAGTTGCAGTCAAGATGAGCCTTAGCATAAAGTGTCTTAGGGTTAGTCTTCTTACCAAGGAACTTGAATGAACCATCAGCCTGCTCTTCATAGTAATAACCCTTTGGACCATATTCCCAAAGTGTCTGGATATCTCCACCATCTAACATTGTATCGATGAAGTACTTGAAGATTCCCTCAGCCTTACCTGTCTCAGCAGCGTGAGATGTAATACACCATGATGGTGCAAGTCTTTCTGCGTATGAACCAAGTTCCTTAATTGGAAGAAGTGGAATAATTGAATCATCAAGACCAGCTGTCTTTAAGTATCCTCTTAATGTCTCAGCCCACTGTCCAGACCAGTATGTAAATACACCTGATTCTGTCTTAGGATCTGATGACTTAAAGTCGTTACGTGCTGTCTGAGTTGACTTTGTGCTTGTTTCCTTATTGATAATACCATCGTTAACAGCGTTCTGAATTCTCTGAAGTGCATCCTTCATCTCCTTCTGAGAGAAACCATCTACATACTCGCCCTTTGACTGGTCATAGTAGAAAGTAAACTGAGCATTCTGATAGAATTCTGGAAGGTAGTTAGTATAAGGTGCTTCCTTTGAATAGAAACCTGGAGCAGAAATTACATAATCAATTCCTCTAGCTTCCTTCATCTTCTTAAGCATTGTGTAGAACTCATCATATGAGAGCTGCTTGCTTGTTAAATCTGCCTTAGAATAACCAGCCTGTGTAGCCCAAGCTTCCTTTACATATGTAACGCATCCGTTACCACGAGCAGGAACGAATCCGTAGAGAGCCTTCTCACCATCAACGCCTCTTACGTAGTTAGCCTTCATAATCTTCTCTGCATCTGAGATAAGTCTTCCAGAAGACTTTGTTGCTGAATTATTCCAAGCATCTGTCATATCCCAAAGAAGACCCTGGCTTGCATAAAGTGCTAAATAATCAGATGAAAGAATGATAACATCTGGCATTGCACTTGCATCAAGCATTGAGTTAGCAACTGCATCATAGTATGAGTTGTGGTCAGGACGTGTGATTTCAAAATCAAGACCTGTTAATGACTTAAGCTGTTCATCGAACTTCTCGCCCCATTCCTCTAATGTAGGAACTGTACCATCAACCATAACTGTGAAATGTTCTGGCTTTTCTACGCTTGCCCAATCTACAGTTTCTTTTGTGCCGTTTGAAGCATTGTTATTGCCACATGCTACAAGACCCATTACTGATGTAAGAGTTAAACCTACAGCAGTAAGCTTTTTAATTGTCTTTCTCATAAACTTGTAAACCTCCTTAATTGGTTCTTGTGGGGCAACCCCACTTAATATGTTTTTTGACATTGATATATTACCATTTTTGTACTATTTTAACAAGACTATTTTTAACAATTCTTGTATTTTTTTATTTTTTTATGAACCCCAGTATTTATGCGGCTTCCCAGCACTATATTTTTGAACAATTTATTAACAAAACGCCCTCTATACATTCGTTTTGTATATTTTTGCTTTTATTAAAAATGATATTTTATGTAAATTTTGCACTATTATTAAGATAATTTTAGTATTTTTTACATCACTTTAACAATCAAATGTAATTTTTATCTAAAAACCATACTTAAATTGTGCTTATTTACCAGTGTTAATTATTTGTTCACAATTCGTCCATTTGTTACAATCATATAATTGTACGATATGTTATAAAAATATTATATTTCCAGCCATATTTCTGCAAAATTTAACATTTTCTTTATCATTAAGAACTACATTACCCGCAAACGTGTCCATCAGCTTCTTTTCAAATGTGTCACAAACTGACATTTCTGCCGCAAGTTTAATTGTGACATTTGCACCAAAGTCAGTATCAATGATATCCACATTATTATCATTACATATATACTGCAATTTGCCATATGCGTTATAATCAGTCGTTATGACAGCAGTTATTCCGTCACACACCTGTGCTATGTCCGAATTCTTAATCCCTTCTTTAGCAGCAGCTTGATATGCTCTTATAAGTCCACCTGTTCCAAGAAGCACGCCGCCAAAATATCTTGTTACAACTAAGAGGCAGTCTGTAAGCCCATATGAATTAAGTATATCAAGCATCGGCTTTCCTGCTGTCCACTGCGGTTCTCCATCATCACTAAATCTCTGTATCTGCCCCTTATCGCCTGTTACATAAGCATAGCAGTTATGTCTTGCATCCCAGTATTTCTTCTTTACTGCAGTGATATACTCCTCTGCTTCTTCTTCGCTTTTTATTTTAAAAATGTGGCAGATAAAACGCGACTTCTTCTCCTCTATTTCTCCACTGCCGTTCTTTAAAATTATATTCATAACTCCTCCGATTGCCTGTCATTCATTTCTATGGTACAATAAGGTATCCGTGTTACGGATTATTACTTTAAATCCTTATTGGATTTTGTACCTTGCATTTGGTAAATAATATCATAGTTTTACCATTTATAACAATATGGAGGATTTACAATTATGAATTATGGTGGAAACGGCATAAGACGAAAGAAAAAGCTCCTTAATTCATCAGCAACGAAGTTTAGGACTAAGTTTAACATTTTCTTTATCAAACTACTTCTTGTTGGTGCAATTGCAGTTGTAATAAGCGGCTCCTGCCTTATATTCGGTGCTGCACAGGGCATAATTGAGAGTGCACCTGATATATCGTCAATCAATGTTTCACCCGAAGGTTACGCAACTAAGATATACGATAACAATGGTGAAGAAATACAGACGCTTGCAACAACCGGAGCTAACAGAATATACGCTTCCCTTGACCAGATTCCAGTATATCTTCAGCACGCATTTGTTGCTATTGAAGATGAAAGATTCTACAAGCATAACGGAATTGACCTTCAGGGTATTATGAGAGCTGCCATGATTACTGTATCCGATGGCGAGATGTCACAGGGTGCCAGTACAATCACACAGCAGTTACTTAAGAATAATGTATTTAATGCTTACAATGAATCTACTATGGAGAAGATTAAAAGAAAGGTTCAGGAACAATATCTTGCTATCAAGCTAGAAACTGTTATGGACAAAGACAGCATTTTAGAGAACTATCTTAATACAATTAACCTAGGCAATGGTTATTATGGTGTACAGGCGGCTGCTAACGGATACTTTAATAAAGATGTATCCGAGCTTACTTTAAGCGAATGTGCCGTACTTGCTTCTATTACCAAGAACCCTTCAAGACTTAACCCTTTGAAGAATCCTGATGATAATAAGGAAAGACAGCTTGCCGTGCTTAATAATATGTTAAAGCAGGAATACATCTCTACTAATGAATACAGCGAGGCTGTTGCAGATGATGTATATGCAAGACTTGAAGGTATTGATGTATCAGCTGCTTCTTCTTCATCTAATTATTCTTATTTTGTAGATGAAGTTATCAACCAGCTTATAGATGACCTTATGCAGCAGAAGGGTTATTCTAAACAGCAGGCTACAAGTATGATATATTCTGGCGGTTTATCTGTATACACTACTCAGGATATGTCGATGCGGAACATTGCAGATTCAATACTTAATGACCCAGACTACTATCCATCCAATACAGATTTTACTATTAATTATAATCTCACAGTAAAAGAGACAGATGGAACATTTTCATATTATTCACAGAATAATATGAAGAAATGGTTTAAAGAAAATGTTGATTCTTCTTTCAGCCTTACATTAAGAAATGAAACTACTGCTCAGGGCTATATTGACCAGTACAGGGAAGCTATGACAGCTAATGGCGGAACTGTTACTTATGAGAAGTCCTATTTTGTTATACAGCCTCAGATTTCTTTCTCTATAATAGAACAGTCAACAGGCTATGTTAAAGTTCTTGTCGGCGGACGTGGAGATAAGGCTACTGACAGAGGCTTAAACAGAGCTACTGATGATGTAACAAGACAGCCGGGTTCTTCTATCAAGCCGCTTGTTGCTTATGGACCAGGACTTGATACTGGTGCTATCACTCTTGCTTCTGCTATCGATGATGCACCTTACTATTATTCAGGAACAGATGCACGACTTGTAAAGAACTACACAGAAGGACAGTATCTTGGATATATGACAGTGCGTGAAGCACTCACACGTTCACAGAACGTACCTGCTGTAAAGGTTCTTACACAGATAACACCAAGCGTTGGTTTCAGCTACCTTGAAAAGTTCGGACTTTCAACTTTGGTATCTACCAAGAATGCAATTAACGGAAACCACGATGTTGTGCAGTCACTTGCACTTGGTGGTATGACAAAGGGTGTATGTAATATAGATATGACAGCCGCCTATGCGGCAATCGCCAACAAAGGAACATATACTAAGCCAATATATTACACTAAGGTATTAGACAGAGAAGGTAATGTAATTATTGACAACTCAATACCAGAAACACACAGAGTCTTAAAAGAGTCATCTGCATGGCTTCTTACAAGCGGTATGGAATCTGTTGTTAATTCAGGTACCGCTACAAGAGCCAAGTTATCTAACCAGCCGGTTGCTGGTAAGACTGGTACTACACAGTTTGATACTGATATATGGTTCTGTGGATTTACACCTTACTACACTGCTTCTATATGGGTAGGTTATGATGATAACTCTAAGCGTGTTGACTCAGTCAACCATACCGGTATATGGAAAGCTATTATGCAGGAAATCCACGAAAATCTTCCTACTGGAAGCTTCACACACAGCCAGATGATATTGTACAGGTTGCTGTATGCTCTAAGTCAGGCAAGCTCCCTGTTGAAGGTTTATGTGATGCTGACCCTAGAGGAAGCTGTATAATCACTGAATATTTTGCGGCTGACAACCAGCCTACAGAAACCTGTGATACTCACGTTAAGGTTAATATATGTAATGACTCAGGTCTTGTTGCTAACGCAGGCTGTACTAATGTTTCAACTAACATTTATGTTAAGAAGTCATCAACTAACACTTTAGGTGGTGAGGATACTTCTGGTTATACAACTGCTGATGCACAATATGCGATAACTGATGAGAAGCTAAGCAGGCTTTGTACGCTTCACTCAACAGCCGCACCTGTAACACCATCAACAACTACTAACAATAACAGTAACAACAGCCAGTCAACAACTGCAAAGCAGAACACGACCGCTTCTACTACAGGAAGCAGTAATTAACCTGTCGGTAACAATAGCTTGTAACTGTCAGCCAGCTGATTATTTAGTTATTTAATTAGTTATTGCGTTAATAAGTTCGTTAATATTCATAACGATATGCAATATAAAAAAGCCCCTGCTTACTATATTTATAAGATCCTTCCTAAATGCCCTATAGCCTTTTTGCAAGTGCTATAAGCAAACCCTATAAATTAATAAGCAGGGGCTTTTTATATATCGCTGTAAATTTTATTTCTTTTTCATCTTAGGCTCGAATATCCACGAGGCAATATAGCCGAATACAAGTGCCGCTGACACTCCCACTGCACAGGCTGTAAAGCCACCTTTGAACAATCCCAAGAAGCCCGAGTTATCAACAGCCATTTTCATTCCCTTCCATAGTACATTTCCAAAGCCTGTCAACGGAACGCTCGCTCCTGCTCCTGCGAACTGCACAAGTGGTTCATATAATCCTACCGCACCAAGAACCGCACCCGTGGTTACAAGTATAACCATTATTCTTCCTGGCATAAGCCTGGTCTTTTCCATTAAAATCTGTGTCAGGACGCATATAATTCCGCCTACAACAAATGCTTTCAAATAATCCATTTTAACGCCCAGCTCCTTTCTTTTACTGACATATAACAATCCTGTTATGCACTTTTAACTTATATCTGCCGCAATGCTGTGTTATGCACATTATACAGCCTCAAGCACAACGCCGTGTGCTATTCCCGGTATTGACTTACCTTCATTAAAGCTTACCTGCGATAACAATGCCCCTGTTGGAACAAATAATACCCTTTTTAATTCACGTTTTCTTAACTTGTCCAATACAAGAGTATCAAGAACTATCGCACTGCACCCACAACCACTTCCACCTGACTGGGTATCCTGCTCATTTTTATCAAATACTTCTATTCCGCAGTCCGTGTATATATCACTTATGTCTAGTCCTTTCTCTTTAAGAAGTGTAAGAAGTATCTCTTTACCTGTATACCCCAAGTCACCGGTTATAATCATATCGTAATACCCTTTAGTCACTTCAAAATCCTTATAGTTGGCTTCTATAAGGTCTGCCGCTGCAGGTGCCATACAAGCTCCCATATTCATAGAGTCCTTAACACCATAATCAACTATTTTTCCTGTAGTTATACCCGATATAATTACATTTGCATAGCCGTTATCAACAATCCGGCATACATCTCCATCACATTTTGTTATTACTGGCGAATTAGATACAAGATATGCTCCTGCACCTGTAACTGTCCACGTTGAACTCATTGGCCTCTGGTTGCCATATAATAATGGAAATCTGAACTGCTTCTCAGCACTTGCAAAATGGCTTGAAGCTATCGCCGCCACATTATCTGCGAAACCAGCATTAACACACATAGCCGCAAGCGATAATGACTCGCCCATAGTTGAACACGCACCATAAAGTCCAAAAAGCGGCACATCATACGTCTTTAAGCCAAAAGATGTCGCTATAAGCTGACCTAATAAGTCACCTGCATATATATATCTTATGTCCTCTGGCATCATTCCTGTCTTTTCTAACAGCTTCTCAAATGCAAGGCTCTGTATCCTGCTCTCTGCCTCCTCCCAGCTTTCACCACCGAATAAATCATCTTGCGAAACGACATCAAAGCAGCAGCCCAGCGGTCCTTTCTTTTCCTTAGTTCCCGCCACTGTAGCTCCTGCTTTGATGTATACATTATTATCAAATTTAATACTCTGTTTACCTGCAATCATACGCTACCTCTTAATATTTATTCATAATCAATCATCAATAGGTAGTATCTGCTTTATCAGGTAATTTATTCATTACTGTATTATTTCCCCAGCATTATCCGTTAATTATTCTATATTAATATTATCATATGAGTGTCAAAAGTAAATTCTGCCACTCACTGATGTATCCAGTTAAAATTACTTAACTCTTAATATATCAAGTGTATGTGCTGCCGCTCCGATTAAATCCTGTCTTTCGCACGTTGCAAGATGATACTTCACGAATTCTGCGAATTCTTCTTCTGTAAGCTTATTAAGATATGGTCTTATATAGTTAGCCGGTCCATCTGGTGATAATATTTTAATTCTCTCAAGCCCTGCCGCCTCATTAAGACTGTTAATATCTTCTATTCTCATATAATCATAGAGGTTCTCCTCACTTGATACAGTGTGATAATCCTCTGTCAGTCTGTTCCCATTAAGACATTCATTAATATGTCCTTCTTTAAACGCATATGTAATAACACTATATTCATTCATAAGATATGCCACAAGTATAATTCCACCCGGCTTGACAACTCTCTTTGCTTCATTAAGTGCCTTAAGCTTATCCTCAAATGTAAACAAATGGTACATAGGTCCAAAAAGCAGTGCCATATCAAATGTATTATCTTCAAAACGCTTAAGCTTAAGTGCATTGCCCTGATATGCCTTGACATTTGAATTCTTAGCCTTTAGAAGTCCAAGATTATGTTTTACTAGTTCCACCGCAGTGACATCGTACCCTTCCTCAGATAATGGAACGCTGTATCTTCCTGTTCCTGCACCTATATCAAGTATCTTTATATCACTGGCAATATCCATAGCCGCCTTAATATCATCAAGGCAGTTATGGATATATTTCATAGATGTTATAAATTCAACCCTTCCGTGACGTGAATCCAGACGTTTCTCCTCATTGAATTTATTATAATGCTGTTCTAATTCGGTCATTGCCATTTCCTTAGTACCTCCAAATAGTTAATCACATAAGACTTATTATCCAGTATATCAGACCTATAATCCAGCTGAAAAATATTCCATACAATATAACCGGTCCTGCTATCGTAAATATTTTACAGCCAATACCAAATACCTGTCCCTCTTTCTTATATTCAATCGCAGGAGAAGCTATACTATTCGCAAATCCTGTAATCGGAACAAGTGCACCAGCTCCTCCAAAAGACGTGATAAGCGGATATATTCCAAAGCCTGTAAATATAACACTTAAAGCAACAAGTATAAGCGTTGTATAACTTGCTGCATCATCTGCTGTCATTCCTGTCATCTTCATAAAATTCATAATAAGCTGGCCTATTGTACATATAATTCCACCTGTTATAAATGCCTTAAAGCAGTTGTATACACACCCCGCCTTTTTCGTGACATTTTCAACATACTGGTTATAGCTTTTTATTTCTTTTTCAACATCCTGAACCATAATAATCCTCATTCCTACATATGCTTTATTAGTGACATATGTTGATATTAATAATCATATATTCCGCCTGTCTTATTGCATTATATTACTATTAACATATGTTTCTATTAGCATTACCATAAACTTAAGAATTATTCATAAATAATAATACATATCATATATGTTAAGGCATGTTATTCCCTCGCCCACATTAGGGTGCTTCTTTGTGTACAACTGGTCTGCAACAAATATCATCATAAGTGCCACACATAATGGTATAATAATCTGAAGCTTTATCTTTCTGAAATAATTATCAAGCAATGGTGCTACAAAATACACTATAGCCATTCCACCAATACCAAAGGCTAACAGGCCTTCCGCACATATACGCCCGTGAATATTAAGGAAAAATCCTGTGTAATCCCACCACTTCTGTCCGTTATGTGTAAGTTCCAGCACAAGTCCTGTAAAATACTCAACAACTCCACACAGAATAATCGCCAGCACGAACTCAAGAGCCGGCTTTTCCTGAACTTTTTAAGAAGCAGAAGTATCAAAAGACCGCCAACTCCGTATATTGGAAGCCAGGGACCGTGGAGCACGCCTCTGTTAGCAAATGAATGATACAGCATTAAGTGTGATGAAACTTCCCAGAACCACCCTATAAATGACATTACAAAGAATATAAGTATAAGCGATGGAATTGAGTAATTACGCATATATACCGTACTTTCAAAATTAGCTCTATGCTCCTTTAATGTAAACAGCCTTGAAGGATACATATTACCAAGTATCTCCTGTTTACATCTGTCAGCTTTTATCTGTTCCGCCTTGGCATCCTCGAACTTCTTTTCCTCACTCGTATTAAAAAGAATTACGCCGAACCAGTCAGCAAGAAACTTTCTTAATCTCCTGAAATACCTGATGTCAGATTTCATAATATCATCATCAAATCTTTCCTCTGAGAGTCCTCATTCATATATGGATATATGTCTGCGTAAGCTGCCTGCAATTCTTCTTTTCCTGCCCGCTCATACAGATATACATCGCTTAGCATTTCCATGCCTTCTATATTATTCTTAATAGCATTTTCTCTTATAAGAACATACAATTCTGTAAAAATGCTGTCTTATATGGATTGAATATAATACCCCCACAAGACCCATAGATATAAAGCTTAATATATTCCAGCCAATAAATGATAACTGGTAGCAGAAACATTTCCACTTATAGCCGTTCATCATTCTTCTTGATAAGGTTATTGCATCATTAGCCTTTATGTCTGGATTTTCGGCTATTATATATGGCACAAGCATATATGACAGCGGCTTAATAAAAGCCCCTGCTATTGTAAGCGACCATAATATGGTATACAAGTCTTTAACTAACATTGTAAAGGCTACACGCATCCACCTTTTACTCTCATAAGAAACATAAATTTGCCGACCCCTACACTTTTATATGTCCGGCTTTCAAGAAATATTCTTCTTGATATAACAACATAAGACATTTTCGCGACATATCTTATTCCAAAATAAAATATAAGTGCCAGACATAAAAGCAGGATAACAACAAGATGTCTTGAACCCGTAATTCCGTATACAACATCAACTATAGTAAATACAACCGCACCTGATGATACGTTATTAACAACTGATGATAATATTCCCGAAGTTCTCCCCAGTATGTCCCCTGCATTATCCTTTGCTTTGTCGATAAGTGTCTGCGACTGCTCTTTGCCCTGTTCCTCATTGTTCATAATAACTGATACAATTGCATCAAGCATTGCACTTTTCGTCCTGTTATCAATATCTGATGTAACAAGCGTAACGCCCTGTGATTCGTTCGTATCTGTATTATTAATGTCTGTCATCTGCATTTTAAAGAAACTGAAAGTTTCCGTAAATTCACTTCCAACAAACGCTGCTATAAGACACACAACAACCAATATCCAGAAATGCTTTTTAATGTTCTCTTAGCTGCTTTTGCAAGCTCTTTTCTCGTAATCATATTATTTCTTCCTGTCTGTTTAGTATTTAAGGTACTAAATAGTATACCAAATGTCCCACCATCTTTCCAATAGCAATAAACAAAACTACAAAGCCAAGACATTTTTTAAGCTTAACCCTGTGTGCTAATATAGGCAGTACCTTGACTGTTTCTGCAAGACATATTAAAAATGTACCTATAAATATTCCAGATACCGCACCATACAATATAACACCTGCCACGCCAAGCTTAATCGGCAGTTCAAATATATACCATATATTCCCAATCCCTGCACCAAATATAATCATTTCCTCATAAAGCATTATTGATTCTGTTGTGTTGGTCACATCTGCGTATCTGTTAATAAGACCTATGCTTGATATTAAGGCGAACAGTCCTGTAGCCGTAACACCTCCGGCACTTAACCCGATAAGTATGATAAATAATATTTTAATCAGCATTTTGTTGCCCCCGGATAATTGTTTCTTACGCATCTTGGCATACACTCTACAGAGTCAATCATAGCCTGATTTTCATCTTTGACATACTGGTTCATAGACACCTCTATAGGGGTTGGTGCTTTACTCATCTTCTTTCCAGCAAAATGGTCATAAAATACTGCTATCCCGGCAAACAACCCTATTGCATAAGCTATCTCACACATTGTATTCCATAAGCCAGTCCACACCTGACATCCGGTATACTTTTTCAAATATCTCTATTGTGCTGACATCATTATTATACGCCATTATCGCATAAGCACTTCCTATAAATATTATTATGCACACGATAATCTTAAGAATAACAGATAACCACACCGGCTGCTGGTTCTTTCTGTAATCGATTATAAAATCACTCTCGCCTATATTATTAACGTCAAGTGTGTCATCAAGCTGCTGTATCGCTGATATAACCTGCATTGAGCTTATACATATCCTGTCCTTTTTAGTCCTGTAAAATGTTGCCAGCTTTATGCTTTTTATCTTAGGAAGCAGCTTTTTTTCAGCATACACTTCTGCCACATCAGACAGATACACATCCTGCTTGTCTGTTTTAGTAAGCTGTCTTATCTTTAAATATACTGTTTTTGACATAGTAACCTCCATTTCACAGCATTTTATGCTGATTAAATAATGCTGTTAGAAGTATTGCCAATATTGCCCATATTATTCTATATCTATCTGGCTTCGCATACGGTTTAATATTTTCTTTTCGAGACGTGATACCTGAACCTGTGATATTCCTAATACCCTGGCGGCCTGTGTCTGTGTCATATCCTCATAATATCTCATTCTTATAAGCTTCCTGTCCCTCTCGCACAGGCTGTCCACAAGCTCATTAATCATTATATTATCAATAATGCTGTCGCTTCCGCCATCCTTGCCCTCTAACTTATCTATAAGACATACCTCATTGCCATCCTTCTGGTATATTGTCTTATAGATTGACTCCACGCAGTCGCCAGCCTCCATTGTAACAATTATATCCTCTGTCGCTATTCCTGTTTCCCTGGACAGCTCCTCAATAGTCGGCTCGCGGTTAAGAATACCCTTTAACTTCTGGGAAGCCGTAAAACATTTATATCCATTTTCCTTAATACTCCGGCTTATCTTTATTATGCCGTCATCTCTAAGAAATCTTTTAATCTCACCCGTAATCATCGGAACTGCATAAGTTGAGAACTTCACATCATAGTCCATATTAAAATTGTCTATTGCCTTTATAAGCCCAATACAGCCTATCTGGTACAAATCCTCCATCTCTGCACCCCGCCCTGTAAATCTTTTAACTATGCTCCACACAAGTCCGCTGTTATCAATAACAAGCTTCTCCCTTGCTGATTTATCATTGTTGTGTGCTTTAATGATCAATTCTTTAGTATGATCGCAAGCATACACATCCATTCTACCTGTTACTTTCTCCTATTCTTTTCTTCATAATTACAGTTGTACCCACATTTTTTCTTGAATACACATTAAGCTCTGTCCATAAATGCTTCCATAAATGAAAAGCCCATTCCTGACCTTTCAAGCTCTGGCTTTGTTGTATACAAAGGCTCCATTGCTTTATGGACATTTTCTATTCCTACACCCTCATCTTTTATCTTTATAATAATCTCCCTATCCTCTAAAGAAAGTGTCATATATACCTTGCCGCCTTTTCCCTCATAGCCGTGCACAATACTGTTGGTAACTGCCTCTGATACTGCTGTTTTTATATCTGATATTTCCTCTAAGGTCGGGTCTAATCTTGTCACAAAAGCTGCAGCAACCACTCTTGCAAAACTCTCATTCTCTGATATTGCATCAAATATTACATCCACATTATTCTCCTGCATTTTACATCCCCTCTTATTCTGCTTTCTGACGGCATCGCACAGATTATCATATATATCTACTATTTTATGAAGTCCTGATATAAGCAGTATTCTTTTAATGCTCTCATTAATTCCGACAACACATATATCACCTATATCGCGTATCTTCTTATATCTTCCCATTATAAGCCCTATTCCAGCACTATCCATAAAATCAACCTTGGAAAAGTCTATAATAACCCTGTCCACTCCCCTTTTTATCGAGTATATCGTCTATTACCTCTCTCATCTCATCTGCCAGATGATGGTCAAGTTCTGCATTAAGGCTTATAACAAGATTATTCCCGCTGACCATATATATGTAATCGGTTCTTTTAATATCCTCTGCTGTATCATAGCTGTCTAATTCACTGTCTAATCCATTATTAAGAAGCTGTGTATCATCTCTCATAACTATCCTCCTATCCTCTATTCAGGGTATCGGCACCCTTGTGCTAAGCGTAACATATAATTATATCAGAATTTCCTGTTACAGAACAAAGAGTCACTTTGTGACTCTTTGCGCGCCCATGTGGGCACGCAAGTGCATCTTCATCTCCACATGGGTCGCATCCCTGCGGAGCATTTTAACTTTATAGGAAATGCAATTTCCTATAAAGAAAATATCCCTGACGGACTAATTTCCGTCAGGGATTTATCGTGTGGTAATTAATGTGATGTCACATAATCATTAGCTTCTTTATAATATCCACTTGTCTTAAAGTCATTTACAATGTACTGATAGTACTTCTTGGCATTGTCTGTCTGTGAAAGTGCGACATAACATTTAGCCGCATAATAAGCTGCATCTACCTTAGTGGCGTCGCACTTAAATGCCTTAACATAATCATCAACTGCTGTAGCATAATCTGACTTATAGTATGAAGTCTGAGCCTTGCTGTAGAACTCATTAGCTGCCTGTGCCATAACAGCAGTCGAAATTGTATTATATAAAGTCTTGGCTGAGTCTGATGGAAGTGCACTTACATCAACGTCAATAAGCTTCTCAGCAGCTTCTGTCCTTTTATTGGCTATATAAGCATTAGCAGACTCAATAACTGATATTAAAAGCTTATTGCCACCGCCAGTTCCATTAAGTTCACTTAACTGCTGTTCAAGTGATTCTTTCTCTGCCTTTACAGTCTTTAATTCACTTTCCATACTGTTAAGCTCTACATTGCCTGATGAAAGCTGTTCACTGTATTCTGCCAGACTTCTGTTATAATCTTCTGTTATACCCTTGTAGCTTGATGGCATTACTAAGAACCATATAAGTGCCGCACCAATCACAACACCTACAAGCACATTGACTATTGTAATAGCACCATTGCTTGGTTCTTTGTATGATGACCTTGGAAGTATTACATCATTACCATTAAGAGGCTTGCTTTCTTCTTTCTTTACCTTCTTCTTAGGTAAGAAGCTTCCAGATATATCATTATCTTTAATATTCTGGCTCTGGTTTATCTGTTCAAGGTACTTACTTGCAAGAGTATTATTCCTGTCTATCTTAAGCACTGAATTCAGGAGCTTTCTTGCTCTTTGATATTCATTATCTTTAATATATATAAGCGCAAGCAACAGGTGTGCCTTTATAAAATGTGGATTAGATATAACAATCTTCTTAAGCTGTATTACTGCCATATCTGTATTCTTATCCTTGGCATACTGAAGCGATACGTTATATTTCTTAATAGCATTAGTAACTGATTCAAACTTATTCTGATTAGACTGGATTTTCTTTATATAACTCTCTGCAACATTATCGTCCGGGGCAAGGTTCTTGCTCATTACCCACTGTGATAATGCCTCAACCACTTCTCCCATCTCACAATATATAAGTCCAAGAAGATTTCTTGCATTAATATTATATTTGTTAATCATAAGACTTACTTTTAAAGTTTCTATTGCTCCTGATAAATCCCTCACACGGGCTTTCTCAAGACCTTTGTTGTAATATATATCTGAAACCCTGGCAGTCTTTTTTGTATATAGAGACATCTGTACCACACTTGGCAACATGTGTCATTTGCTGAAAGGACACAGCCACATTTGTAACATCTCATAATTACTTCTCACTCTTTCCTTCGATAATCTTGTTAATTAAATCTGTTATATCTGGTACATCATTCTTGTATATTGCATCTTCTGCATCCTCAACTTCCAGACTTGGCTGGAACTTCTGGATTTCCTCATCAAAATCTAACATATCTATTCTCCAATCTTTATATTATTCCAAAACTTTCCTTATATCTGCTACAAGATAAAGTGAACCTGTACAGAATACCATCGGCTCATTCTTTAATGCAAGAACCGCCTCTTTCGCACTATCATACACTTCCACTTCAATATCTGTATGTCTTTTAAATGCCGCACTTATGTATTCCTTATCCAAGTGCCTTATGCCGCCTGTCACAGTAATCGCTATTCGTGCAAATACCTGACAGCCGCACAGTATGCTTATCATCTGTTCAAAATTTTATCACTTACAACTGAGAATAATAATGCCGCTTTATCAGTGCTGTCAGCATACATTCCGTTAACCGAATTAACAAAACTCTGTATTCCCTGAGGATTGTGTGCACCGTCAACATATATGTTATCCGTAAGCTTCTCCATTCTGCCCTGCCATATGTGGCTCCCTGCCGAATCTACTATGGCACTGTCTTTAATATCAATATGATACAAATGCTTTAAAAGCCTGCATACTGTAATTGCTATTGACACATTTTCCACCTGATATATTGCAGGAGTAGCCAATCTTAAGCAATTATTAATATAATACTCATTATGCAGTGAAAAATCAATACAGCCATTAAAGTTTTTAATTATTTGATATTGCTGTGGTGATACTCCGTAACAATAGCTGTTCTTGCTGTGTGCAATATCCTCTATCACACCAGAAGCCTCATTGTCATCTGCATATACAACAGGCACGCCCTGCTTTATTATTCCTGCTTTCTGCTCTGCTATTTTCTTAATCGTATCTCCCAGTATTGCTGTATGTTCAAGGCTTATTGTCGTAATTACACAGCACAGTGGATTATGTACTGCATTAGTCGCATCAAGGCTTCCACCAAGCCCTGTTTCTAACACTACATAATCGACCTTGCATTTATCAAAATATAACATAGCCGCACCGAAAAAAGTCAAAATATGCAAGCTTAAGATTATTCGCCCTGGCTGTTTCATACACCTTATTAAAGTACTGTGTAAAATCTTCTCTTGATATAAGTTCACCGTCAACCTGTATGCGTTCCCTTATTGTCACAAGATGGGGTGATGTAAACAGACCTGTCTTATATCCTGACTTTTTTAAAATATCATCTATATAAGAACACACAGAACCCTTGCCGTTAGTTCCTGCTATATGTATTATCTTTAAATTCTTATCAGGATTTCCAAGAAGCTCTAAAAGCTTCCCAGCCCTTTCTACTCCTGTAGTTTCACCATACTGCGGCGTATCATTAAGAAACGCTTTTATCTCTGAATATTCCATTAAACACTCCATTCTCATATATGAACACTATCGGTTTCCTGCCGCCTGTATACACATTGCTTATCACCATCAAGATATATGCTGTAATCACTGCTGTCGTGCATTTCCTTAAGCATTTCCTCGATAACTACGATATGCTTTCTGTCGTAGTTCTTTACAAGCTCTGTAAATATATCATCACTAAATCTGAATTTATAATAATAAGCACTCCAGAGACGCTGTAAATTCTGCTTTCTTTCATTCGTCTGCTCATCAAGCTTATTATGATAAGTCTCGGTCTGGCTCTTTGTCATCTCCATTTTCTCTTTAGTAAGATATATCTGGTTAAGAAGTTCCTGATTTTTTTTCTCCCTTACACCAGCTTCTTCTGATGCCCTGTCTAACTGTCTTTTAACCTCATTAACCCTTGCATAGTAGCTTTTAGTTTCCTGCTCGGTATGCGAACCACTCATATATTCGTTCTTCTTAGCTTCAAGCTCTGAGAATTCTTTATCTACTTCATCTAAATGTTCTTTGGCTTTTTCAAGCTTTTCCTCTGCATCTGCCTGCCTTTTTTCTATTCCTTCAAGTTCTTTTATAAGCTTGTCTGTTTCACCATCTATCTCTTTTACCTGATTGATAAGTGCTGCATATTCCATATCCTGCTCAAGCTTTGCCTTATCATCTTCTGCCACATAGGAAGGCATAAGTTCATCTTTAGCATATAACGGCTTATTGTACCTTCTTACAGCTATATTAATCATTCTTGCAAGCTGTAGCGAAGATACCTTATTGACGGTTCTAATTGCCTGATACATAGTCTTTATCTCTACTGTCTTATAATCAAATGCTTCAACTCCAAAACACTCTATAACAAGTCTTAGCTTCTCCTGTGTCTTCTGCTTTCTTAAGCTCTTTAACACACCCATTCCATTAAATGCGTCCGGCATAAGTTCTTTATGTACTACCCTCTTCATCTCAATATCTGCACTGGCAATTGCTTTATCCATAATGGCTGACCACTCCCTGAACTGGTCAGGTGTTATATTCTTAATGCTCTGGTACAGATTATCCATAAATGCCTCGTTATATTTGTCACTTATAATCTGCATTTTATGGGCTGGTGCTATGTACTGGTTAATGGAATATCCTGCTCCTGCCGCATTAACAGCAAGCATTAAAAGCTTATCCCTCCCTGCCACTGTGCTGACATCTATGCTGCCCTGTGCTCCTGCTATCTCAAGCAGTTTAAGTTCTAACATTGACATTAAATGTGTCCTGTCCGCTGTCTTAAGCTGCATATATTTGGCTTCCACCATATCTGACACTTTCTTATAATCATATTCGACTTTTAACTTACTGCTGAATATCTCTACAAATGAATTCGCCATATCTGCAAGTCCGGATATGATACGTGAACCTGTCTCCTTCGCTGCATTTCCTATTGTCACACTATCAAAAAATGCAAGCTGCAGCCTTATATCATCATCTGTTAAATTATTAAGAATACTGTATAAATCTGACATTAATACTCCTCTCCAAGTGTTTTGTCATATTTTTTAGAAAAATACCATTTTCTCCCTGATAGATCATTAATTGGCAGAATACTATCTGGCACCTACATCTTAATGTTTAATTATATAGTTATGCAGACAAAATACAATGTGCTATTTATTAAAAACTGCCCTTATATATGAATTATCTATTACACAAAAAAAGAGCCGCAGCATAAGCCCAATGTTAACTTAATAACATTGCACTTAAGCAGCAGCCCTCATATATTAATTCGTTATAATTATGGGATAATTAGCATACACCCTGAGCAAGCATTGCATTAACAACCTTCTCGAAACCAGCGATATTAGCACCAGCTACATAGTTTCCTTCCATACCATATCTCTTAGCTGCATCATCAATGTTGTGGTAGATATTAACCATGATGTTCTTAAGCTTAGCATCAACCTCTTCGAATGTCCAGCTAAGTCTTTCACTATTCTGGCTCATTTCAAGAGCTGAAGTAGCAACACCACCAGCATTGGCAGCCTTACCACAGATGAACATTACACCATTGTTCTGGAAGTACTCTGTTGCTTCAAGTGTTGTAGGCATGTTAGCACCCTCACAAACAACCTTAACACCGTTAGCTACTAACTGCTTAGCATCCTCAAGGTCAAGTTCGTTCTGAGTAGCACAAGGAAGAGCGATATCACATTTAACTGACCATACACCATGCTCACCATTCTTCTTCTCATGGTACTGAGCTGACTTTCTTGCTGCTGCGTACTCTGTAAGTCTTGCTCTCTTAACTTCCTTAACTTCTCTAAGAAGTTCTACATCAATACCCTCTTAATCATATATCCAACCTGTTGAGTCAGAGCATGTAACAACCTTAGCACCAAGCTGCTGTGCCTTCTGGATAGCATATATAGCAACATTACCAGCACCTGAAACAGCGATTGTCTTGCCTTCAAGTGAATCCATGACACTTCATAAGTTCTTCTGTGATGTAAAGAAGACCATATCCTGTAGCTTCTGTTCTTGCAAGTGAACCACCGTATGTAAGACCCTTACCTGTAAGTACGCCTTCGAACATACCACGGATTCTCTTATACTGACCGAACATATAACCGATTTCTCTTGCGCCTGTTCCGATATCACCAGCTGGAACATCGACATCAGCACCGATATACTTGCAAAGTTCTGTCATGAAGCTCTGGCAGAATGCCATGATTTCTCTGTCTGACTTGCCCTTAGGATCGAAATCAGAACCACCTTACCACCACCGATTGGAAGGCTTGTAAGTGAGTTCTTTAAAATCTGTTCAAAACCTAAGAACTTGATAATACCTAAGTTTACTGATGGATGTAATCTTAAACCACCCTTGTAAGGTCCGATAGCGTTATTGAACTGTACTCTGAAACCTCTGTTTACCTGTACCTGGCCCTTATCGTCTACCCAAGGTACACGGAACATAATCTGACTGTCTGGCTCTGTAATTCTTTCAAGAATTGCATTGCTTCTGTAAAGCTCCTCGTTAGCATCAACAACTGGTCTTAAAGACTCAAGAACCTCTGTTACAGCCTGTAAAAATTCAGGCTGATCTGCATTTTTCTTAGAAACTAATTCTAATACTTCATCAACATATCCCATAATCGTTTAACTCCTTTGATTTAATATTCGTACGCTTTAGTACGTTACCCAAGTGATATTATATTAATTTCACTTAATTTATGCAAGTTTTTTATGTGTTTCACATAATTAAATTGAACAAAAATGAATATTATTAAGTTTAATTAGGTTTATCTTTAATTTTCCGCTTTATTTTCTTTATATTATTAAGTAAAACATACAATACCAATATGTTTGTATACTGCATACAGGCATATTTTTACATTTTTCTATATTTAATACTCTATTTATTTATTTTTTTTTTAGTAATATGTTATAGTATTTTTGTTATGTTAAGCTTTTAATTGAATATATTTCACATTTTTTAGCTTGACTTATACATTTATTCTATGAATATTAACAGGAGATAACATTATGTCAGGATTCTTTGACAAGACCAGAGAAGATATGCAATATATCTTCAAAAGGGGAGCACTCTTTCCCAGAGTGAGAAGAAGCACAAGCTAAGAGCATGGGCGACAGTTATTGGTATCGCACTCGTTGTTGTTCAGCTTATATTCACTGTATTGACACTATTGAAGCTTTACAAACTTGATATTCTTCCACTCAAGTATATAGCAGCTATTGATGCCGTTCTTGTGCTTGTGGCAATATACGACTTCCTATCACAGTTTACTAAGACACATATTATAGGAAAAGTAATATCTGTACTTTTTTATCCGCTGTACTTTTATATACATTCCTTTTTCACATCAAAGGTTGATACAACTCTTGATAAGATAAGCAGTAATGGTAATAACATACAGGAGATTACAGATGTAGTTGATGTAGTTGTATTAAAGAAAGATAAAGCACAGTCACTTTCTGATACTCTATCTTATACATTTGGTTATAATTCTACTGTAGATGCTGATGATAATCAGGATGCCATACAGAAGATTAACTTTAATAACAACGCTGACATCAAAACCAGGGAATATACAACCTGGGAAGATATCATTCCTGCATTAGAGGCTGGAACTGATATTCAGGCTATGCTTATTAATGACAACACATTGTCATCATTTGATGAGGAATATGAAGAATTCCTTAACTCAATAAGAATTGTAGGAACTATTGAGCTTAAGAGAACTGTTGAATTGAGCGAGTCTGACAAAAAGGTCAACGAAGAACCTTTTGTAATATATATATCAGGTAATGACGAAGAAGGCAAGATACTTTCAACAGGACGAAGCGATGTCAACATTTTATGTGTCATCCACCCAATAACAAGACAAGTGCTTCTTATCACTACTCCAAGAGATGCCTATATCAACCTTACTAATCCTGGTACGGGTGCTCAGGGCTATGATAAGCTTACACACGCCGGACAATGGGGTATAGAGGGTTCTATACTAAACCTTCAGAATCTGTATGACCTTAATATTGATTACTATGTTAAGATTAACTTTACCGGCTGCGAGACAATTGTAGATGCACTTGGTGGTGTAACCATCAATTCATCTGTTGACTTTGTCAATGGACTTGAGGCAGCTCCAACAAGATATCACTATGTAATAGGTGATAATGAATGTAATGGTGAACAGACCTTAGCTTTCTGCCGTGAAAGAAATGCTTTCTTAGATGGTGATTACCAGAGAGGCCGTAACCAGCTTGCAGCCCTTACAGCTATTATCAATAAGCTTACATCACCTGCAATACTTGCAAAGTACAGTGCATTACTTGATTCTGTCGGTGATATGCTCTACACTAATATGCCTGTATCAGATATTACATCACTTGTAAAAGGGCAGCTTGCCAACAGCCGTTCATGGAATATACAGACATACAGCACAGGTGCAGAACCTGACAGCAGACTATGCCAGCATTTCGGTTCTTATCGTTCTGTATCACTTCTTTATCAGGCTGATGTTGATATTGCCAGACAGCTTGCCAAGAAGATAATTAATGGTGATATATTCGATGCACAGGAATATTATGACGAAGAGATCAGCAAGGTTTCTAACCCAACTGGTTTGATGTCTTTACCTAATACTTCAAAATCATCAAGCACTAACAAAGAAGAAACTTCTGCTGCCACATCAACTAAGAGTTCATCAACAACTAAGCAGCAGCAGACTACAACTAAAGCAACTGCCGCACCTACAGAAGCAGCAACAACTACAGCAGCTCCTACACAGCCCCCTGCTCCTGATAACAATAGCAATAACAATAACAACAACAACAGTAACAACAACAACAGTAATAACAATAACAGTAATAATAAAAATAACAGCAATAATACCGGCAGTAACGGCAATAAGACAGAAGCTACAACAGCTCCTACACAGGCGGCTGCCGCCCCTGCCCAGGCAGATAGCAATTCCAATGCTAATCAGGCTGCAGCTAATTAACTATAAAATATTGCTCAAAATACTATTAATAAAACACTATTAACAAAATACTATCAAGTATTAGAAAAAGGCTTCACATTATGTATATCGTAATGCGAAGCCTTTTTGACCTTAAATAGTTATTAAGTTAACATGTCAATTAGCTGTTTATAATATTATATGTTATTTACGACATAACCAGCCACCTATTTATTGGCATGTTCTCCATACTTGCCATAGTATTTGCCATAATACTTACCATAGTATTTGTTATCGTCCATATCGACCTTATTAAGTACCACTCCAAGAAGCTTGCAGTCTGTCTTTTTAATCTGCTCCAGACCCTTCTGGGCGTATTTGTAGCTTACATCATTAGCCGCCATTACATAGGCAACTCCGTCACACTCCTGTGCCACTATGGCACTGTCTATTACACTTCCTATAGGTGGTGTATCAATTATTATATAATCATACAAATCCCTTAATACTTTTATAAGTGTCTTAAACACCTTATTGCCAAGAAGCTCTGTAGGATTAGGTGGCACCGGACCAGAAAATACTACATTAAAATTCTCAACATTAGTTGCATACATAACTTCTTCAAATTTATTAATTCCTGATAAGAAATGTGTAAGTCCCTTAACAGACGTATTAATCTTATAACGTCCTACAAGCACCGACTTTCTTAAATCCGCATCAATAAATATAACCTTCTTGCCTGCTTCTGCAAGTGATACCGCAAGATTAAATGATACAGTAGATTTACCTTCTCCCGGTGTCGTACTTGTGAGCATAATAACCTTGATATCCGAACCGCAAAGCTGGATATTCGTTCTTAAATTCTTATATGCCTCATTAGCCCTGTAATCAAGCTTTCTTAATCGTTCTATATTGATAGTCTGCATATTATCTTTTCACCTGACTTTTACTTTTTATTCTTGTTCTTTTTGTTCTTCCTGCTCTTTTTCTTGTTCTTTGGCAAGCCATCATCCATTTCTTCTGAAATTGGAATAACTGCAAGTGTACTGAGGTCAAAATATTTCTCCACATCTTCTGTAGTCTTTACAGTATCATCTAACATTGACTTTATTACTATAACCGCCGCTGACAGCACAATACCTGCAAGAGCACCTATAATTGTCCATTTCTGGACAACAGCAAATGCTGGTATCTCTGATAATGAGCCTTCCTCAATAACATTTACCTGTTCAATCTTCATAATATCACATATCTTCTGTGATGATACTTTAGCCACGCAGTCAGCTATCTTCTTAGCCTGATAAGGATCATCACTAACAACTGTTATCTGCAATACACGTGTATCCGAAGGTGTATCAACAGATATGCTTGAAGCAAGCTGTGAGGCTTTCATATCAAGCTTTAATTCCTTGATAACTTCATTCATAACCGGAGCACTTGTTACAAGTATCTTATAATCTTTCGTAAGCTGTGTAGATAACTGGACATCTGATAAAGTAGTCGCACTGTCGTTAGCTCTGTTTAATACATACAGCTTGGTTTCTGACTCATACTGTGGTGTTATAAAAAACTTTGCCACAAGAAATGCACCAAGTCCCACTATTATGCCTGTTGCAATAATAACCATTATCTTATCCCATAATATAGATAAAATATGTCCAATATCAATTTCTATTTCTTCATTCTGAACATTATCTCTTCCCATTGTCAATCTCCATAATTATTTATCCTTAATCGCTCTAAGCATTTAATATAAATCTTTTAATTATATCAGCAACTCCCGATTCATCATTAGATGGTGCGATATAGTCTGCATACTTTTCACTTCTTCATACGCATTATCCATAACAGCCGCAACACCTGCTATCTTTAACATTGGTATATCATTCATTCCATCTCCACAGGCTATAAGCTCATCTTCTTTGATAGACAGCTTA